>Ga0114940_10000976_pt1 | contig 11162 bp, 11 predicted proteins | sample ColdCreekSource_FD_87195 | JGI IMG/M metagenome (GOLD analysis project Ga0114940, IMG submission 87195) | Groundwater microbial communities from Cold Creek, Nevada to study Microbial Dark Matter (Phase II) - Cold Creek Source | ecosystem: Environmental > Aquatic > Deep subsurface > Groundwater ... | reverse complement strand
TTGATGGCTTGGATGGCGTCGCGGACGGTTTGTACGGCGTTGCCTAGGTTTGCGCCCAAAGCTATGTATGCGACGACAGGGTGGATTCCCGCCTGCGCGGGAATGACGGATTGTTTATCCGTCTCAGACATGATTTATTCGCTCGGAGGATTCGGCACGAATGCAGGATTCGGCTTTTTCGCACCGCCACGTTTGCGTCTGCGGCGCTTTTTGGCGGGGTCTGTGTTATTTGGTTCTGCGCCTTCGTCGCCTTCTTCTTCGGTTCGCTCTAGTAGGTTGTCTAGAGGTGAATCTGCAGATTTGGGCGCATTTTTTGAGGCAACAGTGCGAGGTTTAGCAGCAGTTTTCGGCTTAGCTCGCTGCTCTTCCCGCACCTCTGCCACCATGTCTTCGCGCTGCTCGTCGGTGGCGATGCTGAATTCTTGCCACCACTCGGCCAAAGACTCGTCCACTTCACCAGATACGGCGCGTAGGCGCATGAAGTCGAAGCTGGCGCGGAAGCGGGGCTGGTCAACCATACCAAACGGTGTGCTACCGACGCGTTTTTCAAAGCGGGGTTGCATCATCCAGATCTCACGCATGTCTGCTGCCAGCTTGCCACGGCCAGAGACATCGCCGATGCGGGCGTTGAAGACGTCGTCTATCGCTTCTTGCAACGCGGGGAAGCTGTGCTGGCGCTGGCGCAGGCGAGCCGCCCAGCCGTCGCGAACATCGGCCCAGAGCACGCAGGCCAGCAAGAAGCTGGCAACCACGGGTTTGCCTTCGCCAACGCGGCGATCAGTGTCTTCTAGGGCGACGCGAACCAAGGTTTGGTCTGCGCGCTCCACCACCACGTCTAGCAGTGGGTAGATGCCAGTGGACAGACCCAGCTCTCTCAAAGTATCAATACTGCTTTTAGCATGGCCGGTTTGCAGGAGCTTGAGCATTTCATCAAACAAGCGGCTTTGCGGCACGTCGGCTAGCAGCTTTTGCGAAGCGACCAGTGGCGTGGCAGTTTTAGTGTCGAGCTTGAAGCCCAAAGGCGCGAGTTTTGCAGCAAAACGCACGGCGCGGATGATGCGGACCGGGTCTTCGCGGTAACGGGCTGTGGCGTCGCCGATCATGCGGATGACGTGTTTTTTGGCGTCTTTGTAGCCGCCGTGGTAATCGACGACGATTTGCGTTTCGGGGTCGTAATACATGGCGTTGATGGTGAAGTCGCGGCGTACGGCGTCTTCTTGCATGGTGCCCCACACGTTGTCGCGCAGCACGCGACCACTTGAGTCAACGGCGTGTTTCATGCCAGCCAGCTCAGATTTGCTGGTTTTTTCATTGCCTTTGACCTGCTCGGCTGCGGCGTTGTCCAAATTGGCGCGGAAGGTGGTGACTTCAATCACCTCATGCTCGCGGCCACGACCGTAAACGACGTGGACGATGCGAAAGCGCCGCCCGATAATGAAGGCGCGGCGGAACAGGTGCTTGACTTGCTCGGGCGTGGCGTCGGTGGCGACGTCGAAATCTTTGGGGCGCAAGCCGACCAGCAGGTCACGCACCGCACCGCCGACGATATAAGCCTCGAAACCCGCGTTTTTGAGGACGTGCACGACATCCCGCGCGCGGTCGTCCACCAAACTGTTGTCAATGCCATGCGTGGCAACGCCAATGTCTTCGCGCTTGCCGTAGTTCGTTTTCTTCGCTTTTGAGACAGGAGAGCCGTCTTCAGACTTGCCGAGTAGTTTGTTGATGAATTTTTTAATCATATTTACCTATTTAACCCTGATTATCCCTTAAAGCACTAGGTAAATAACTCCAAAATCTGCCATCCACGCTCAAGGGCAACCGCTCTTAACCGCGCATCAGGATTGGTAGCCACGGGCACATTCACCTTCTCCAACAGCGCAATGTCATTGATGGAATCGGTATAAAACGTGGTGCGGACGTCTTGCCAGCTCAAGTTTTTAGCCGCCAACCACGCCTCCACACGGGTAACTTTACCTTCATGCGCTGAGGGAACGCCTTTGATTTCACCCGTGATCCAGCCCGTGCCACCCAATGATTCGTCTTTTTCCAACTGAACAGCAATCAACTCACCAATACCCAAAGCGGTAGCAATCGGGCGGGTGACGAACTCGTTGGTGGCGGTGACGATTATGAGTTGGTCGCCTGCTGTGCGGTGCTTGGCGATTAAATCTGTCGCGGCTTGTTTGATAGCCGGTTGGATGGTAGCCGACATGAATTGTTCGTGAGCAGCTATCGATTTTGCAGCGCCTTGGTCTTTGATGGCCTGCGTGGCAAAGCGCACGTATTCTGAGATTTTGAGTTCACCCTTCTTGTATTGGGCAAAAAATTCATCGTTGCGTTTTTTAAATTCAACCGGATCTGTCCAACCAATCTGGGTGGTGAATTCGCCCCATGAATAGTCAGAATCTAGGGGTAAGAGGGTGTGGTCTAGGTCGAAAAGTGCGATATTTAGCATGTGAAATTGTAGAGAAATTTACTATTATTTTTATAGCTACTTAGGCAATAAATACAAAGGCTAGAGGCCAATTTTTATATAAAATCGAGCATTACCCTGCATCCATCATCGCCTTGATCAATGGCACAGTGATTGATTTTTTCGACTGCAAGGCGTAGCCGTCTATCGCATCCAGCAGTTCCATCAGGCTACCCAAGTCGCGGCTGAAGCGGTTGAGCATGAAATCCATCACCTCGTCGCTCAAGAACACGCCGCGTGCATCGGCTTCTTTGCGCAGCACGGCGCGGCGCTCGGGCTCAGACAGCACTTGCAGCGCAAAAACGTGGCCCCAGCCCAAACGGGTACGCAGGTCTTCGCGCAATTTGAGGTCTGCAGGTGGCGTTTCCCCCGCTGCCAGCACCCAGCGCTGTTGACCGGTGCTGGGCGTCATGGCGTTGACAAACCAGTTGAAGGCGGCGTGCTGCTGCTGGGCGGTGTACAAATGCACGTCGTCCATCAGCACGGCAGCCCAAGAGTCGTCAAAAGCGGGTGGGGTCAAAATGGAAGCATCTAACCAGCCGACATGCACGCCCTGCTCGCGCAAGGCATGCGCCACGGCTTTGAGCAGGTGCGATTTCCCGCTGGAGCTGCCACCCCACAAATAGGTCGGAACGGGTGAGCGCGTGGGGCTGCTGGCCCACAAATTGAGGTGCTGCAAAGCGGCGGTGTTAGCGGTGCTGGAGGCGTCAGCAGAACCCGCGAAAAAATTGGTCAACGTCGGCCCTGTGTGCAGGCCAATATCAAGTGCAATTTGTTTCATAGCGTCGATTTTACGAAATAAACCGCAGTTTTAGCCTTAGCTATCTTGATTTACCCTTAATCAACCTTGATACAGCTTGCTCGCCATGTAATTAGCCTGCACGCGGCGCATCGCCACCAGCAGCACGGCACTGGCTGGCAAAGCGACCAAAACCCCCACAAAACCAAACAATTGCCCAAAAGCCATCAGCGCAAAAATGACAGCCAAAGGGTGCAGGCCGATGCGCTCGCCCACAAAACGCGGCGTCAGGTAAAAGCTCTCTACCACCTGCCCTGCGCCGTAGACCACGGCCACCATGACCAAGGCTTTGATAGACGCAAACTGCAACAAACCCGACAACAGTGCCAAAACGAGCCCCAGCCCAAAGCCCAAGTACGGCACAAACACAGCCAAGCCGGTGAAAATACCAATCGGCCAAGCCAAATCTAAGCCAAAAAGCGCCAAACCCACGCTATAAAAGACGGCCAACGCCAACATCACCAAAAGTTGACCGCGCAGATACTGGCCGAGCACGGCGTCTGATTCATTCGTAAAACTGTCAAAAGCTTCACGCATACGTGGTGGCACGAAAGCTTGTACACGCGCGACAAGGTTGTCCCAATCGATCAATAAATAAAACAGCACGACCGGAATCAACACCACATTGCCCACAATCGCCAGCGCCACGCTGCCACCCAATTTGACCGATGAGAGCACGGAATCCACACTGTCTTCGGCATTGGTGTTGAGGTATTTCAAGACAAAATCGCGGACATGCGCAAAGTCAAACGTGAATTTCGTACCAAATTGCGCCAAGATTGGCTTCAACCAGAGGTGGATATTCTCAAAAAGTACGGGAATTTGCTGCTTCAACAGCGGCAATTGCTTGGTCAAAATCGGCACAATCAACAGCAGAACGGCCAGCACTATGACGACAAATGCGAGCTCCACCAACAACACCGCCACCACGCGCGGCATTTTGCCGCGGAGCAAGGCGTCTAAGCGGTTGACCAACGGATTGAGCGCATAAGCTAGCACGCCAGCGACCACAAACGGCGTCAAAACCGGCCCCAACAGCCATAACAACAAGGTTGTCAGTGCAGCGATGGCTAGCCAAGTCATTGCCGTTTTTTGAGCGGAGGTAAATTGCATAGTAAAAACCCTTAAAATCAAGGCAAATTCTAGTCGGTAGAGACTGGAAGTGACGCAAAGTCCAAAAAACTCCAAAAACTCCATTTTCAGCACCATGACCACTCCCCTCAGCTACAAAGACGCCGGCGTTGACATTGACGCGGGCGACGCCCTGATCGAACGCATCAAACCGTTTGCCAAGAAAACCATGCGCGACGGCGTGTTGGCAGGCATTGGCGGCTTCGGCGCGTTGTTTGAGGTGTCAAAAAAGTTCAAAGAACCTGTCTTGGTCAGCGGCACCGACGGTGTGGGCACCAAGTTGAAACTCGCTTTTGAGTGGCAAATGCACGACACCGTGGGTATTGATTTGGTCGCCATGAGCGTTAACGACGTGCTGGTGCAAGGCGCTGAGCCGCTGTTCTTTTTAGATTACTTCGCCTGCGGCAAGTTGCACATCGACACGGCTGCTGCCGTTATCCAAGGCATTGCCAAAGGTTGCGAACTGTCTGGCTGCGCGTTGATCGGCGGCGAAACCGCTGAAATGCCGGGCATGTATCCCGCTGGCGAGTACGACTTGGCTGGTTTTGCGGTCGGCGCAGTTGAAAAAGCGAAGATTTTGACCGGCGCATCGATTGGCGCTGGCGACGTGGTGCTGGGTTTAAAAAGCAACGGCGTGCATTCCAACGGTTTCAGCTTGGTGCGCAAATGCATCGAGCGTGCCGAGGCCGCTGGCAACATCCCCTCAACATTGGACGGCCAGCCCTTCAAACAAGCCGTCATGGCTCCAACTCGTTTGTACGTCCTCAACGTGCTCAATGCCTTGGCAGCTCACCCATTGAATACTGCTGAAGACGGCAAAACCTCTGGAATCAAAGCCCTCGCCCACATCACCGGCGGTGGTTTGCTAGAAAACATCCCCCGCGTCCTGCCTAAAGGCATGGCCGCGCATCTGAAAAAGGGAAGCTGGCCACAAACTGAGCTCTTCGCCTGGCTGCAAGCTACGGCCGGCATCGACGACATCGAAATGAACCGCACCTTCAACAACGGCATCGGCATGGTGGTGGTGGTTGATGCCGCCAGTGCAGCCGCTGTGGCGCAGACTTTGCGTGATTTGGGTGAGACCGTCTTTGAAATCGGTGCGATTGCACCGCAGGGTGTGGGTGCGGCGGTTGTGGTTGGTTAAAACCTCGGAATTACCCCTCAAATAAGCCTCTAGCCGGCGTATTAATTGCCTAAGTAGCTATAAATAATAGAGCAAAATTGCAATAAAATCTCACAAAACAGCCGTTAGCTGCCCAGCTGACAAACGAACGCAACGATTCGCCATAGCGCGGGCTTCTAGCTCGTCATGCGTGACCAAAATAGTAGCGATACCCATGTTGGTGATGTGCTGTTTGAACTCATCACGCAGGGATTGACGCAGTTCTGCGTCTAAAGCGGAAAACGGCTCGTCTAGCAACAAGACTTTAGGCTGTGTGATGAGTGCTCTTGCCAAAGCAACGCGCTGCTGCTCGCCGCCAGACAGCGTTGTGACATTATCCGCTGCATGGGTTGCCAAATTGAAGCGCGCCAGCATGACTAAAGCCTGCTCACGGGCTGTTTTTTTGCTGAGCTTTTGCTCAATCAAACCAAAAGCAACGTTGTCTAAGACATTCAAATGCGGAAACAAGGCGAAGTCTTGAAACATCAGCGCGAAATGGCGCTTTTCTGGGGGGAGCCTGGAGATATCTTGCTGGTCAAAAAAGACTTGTCCGGCATCGGCCTCTTCCAAACCCGCCACAATTTTCAGCAAAGTACTTTTGCCAGCACCTGAAGCACCTAGCAGCGCCACAATCTCGCCGCGAGAAACGTTCAGGCTGAGCTTGTCTGCCAAGAATCGATTCTCAAAACGTTTGCTGATGTTTTTTAATTCAAGCATGCAGCTATCCTATCGTTTTTGAATCTGAAGTTTTTTGCGGAGAATCAATCACCACAAATACCAATGCGGACAGCAACATCAACAGACATGCCAAGAGCATCGCAGTATCCAAGTTCACAGCACCTGGCTTACCAAGGCGTTGGTAAATCAAGGTGGTGAGAGTTGTCCACTCTGGGCGCGACAAAAACAAGGTCACAGCAAATTCGCCCAAGGCCGTCGCCGCTGCAAAAGCCATGCCCCGACGCAAGGCTGGGCTAAGCAATGGTAGGGTGACCCGCCAAAACGTTCGCGCTGGGCTAGCACCCAAGGTACGGGCAACTTGGTTTAAGTTATCTGGCAAACTGCCCAAACCAGTGGCCATGGCTTTGGCGACGAATGGGTAGGCCAACACAGCGTAGGCTGCTATCAACAGCGCCAAACTCGCTGTCCAGTCTGGATACAGCAGCAACAAGCCAAACGCAACGGTGACGGGCGAAGCTATCAACGGCAAATACGCGGCTGCACGCCAAGCGACCGAACCTTGCGTGCCCAAGGCGTGCGCGACGCCAAGCACGGTGGCAATGAACAAAGCAGCGGCTGAAAAGCGCAAGGTGTTCCAAAGCGCTTGTAAAGTCTCAACATCCAGCAAAGCAGCCCAAGCTTGCGAATCAGCCAGCAAAGCGCGCCACACAATCGCCAAGATAGGCGCAGCACAAAAGAAGAATAAAACAGCAAGACTGCCAAACACAGCCAACCAATGCAATGCGGTTTTGGGGAAACGTAAAGCTATGGGTTGCGAGCGAGTCGCTACGGACAATCGCTTTTCAACATAGGCATAAGCCAAAGCGACCAAGCCCGTCAAAACCAGCATCCACAGCGCCAAACTGCTGGCTTGCGCGAGCTTGAGTTCATAGGCGACCAAGGTGTAAATTTCGACCTCTACCGTGGCATAGCGCTGACCACCCAGCACCAAAGCTAAGCCAAATCCAGAGAAGCAATATAGAAAAACCAGACACAAGCTTGATGTCAGCCAAGGCGCTATCACCGGCCACTCCACCCGCCAAAAGGCGCGCCATGGTGTTGCGCCCAATGAACGGCTGGCAGCTACGCAATGCGCGTTCACTTGCCCTAGCGCATCGACGCCAGCGCGGATAACCAAACACAGGTTAAAAAACAAATTGCCGTACAACAGCAGCCAAGGTGTGTCTTGCAAGTCAATGCCTAAGGCTTGGCTAAACACGCCTTGCGGACCCCACAATGCCAAAACGCCCAGAGCGGCTACAAGTGTGGGCACAACAAAGGGCAGCATCAAAAGTCGCAATATGAGCTGACGGCCAGGGAACTCAAACCTTGCCAATACCCAAGCAACCGGAAGACCAAAAATGAAAGCGAGAACGCAGGTCAGAACAGCTTGCGTAAAAGACCACAGCAACCGCCACTTGAGGAAATCGTCTTGCCATACTGTGAAAAATGACTCATAAAAGGATTCGCCCCACCCTTCTGCAACCAATCGCAGCATCGGCAAAAGCAACATCAATACCACGGCCGCGCTGGGCAGCAGGAGCAATGCCACTCTTGACGAGCGCTTCATAACTTAATGGTCGAAATAGGAGGGATTACTTCAAAACAGTCTTTGTCCAGCGGCTGATCCAGCTAGCGCCTTTTTCAGCGATGACTGCTGCTGGCATGCTTTCAAATTTAGCTGGCTCTGGCGCGTACTTCATCACATCTGCACGTTTGGTGGTGCTTTGCATCGGGAACATCCACATCGTTGTTTGCATGGCTTCTTGAACATCGTTGGAACGCATGAATTCTAAAAACTTCTCAGCTTCAGCACGTTGCTTGCCACCTTTGATGAGTGCCGCACCTTCAACTTGGCGGAACACTGCACCCGGTAAATACAAGCTAGCTGTCGGTGAATCAGTCAATTTTTCTTTGCTGTAAAACACCTCAGCGGCCGGGCTGCTGGCGTAGCTGACCACGATGGGGTACGCGCCACCGTTGCGGCTGAAGTCAGTGTAGTAGGCTTCTGTCCAGCCTTTGGCGACCTTCATGCCATTGCCGCGCATGCTCTTCCACCAAGCAAATGCTTTTTCTTCGCCCATGTGGGCAATCGTTGCCAGCAAAAATGCATAACCCGGGCCTGAGGTGGCTGGATTTTCGACGACCAGCCATTTTTTATAGGCGGGTTGCGCTAATTCTTCCAATGATTTTGGCAGCGGTGTGCCGCGTTTAGTCACGGTGGCTTTGTCGTAGTTCAGCGTTACAAAACCGTAGTCAACCGCAACGGCCATGCCTGCAAACTCGATTTTTGATTCGCCCTGCGCTGCTGCGCCATCGTATGCATCCAGTACATCTGCTGCTTTGGCTTTGACAGCTTGCGCATTGTCAATGCCGTAGACAACATCAGCAATCGGCGCTTTCTTCGTCAATATCAGCTTATTCAACATCTCACCTGAATCGCCACCTTTGACGATTTTGAGCTTCACGCCTGCTTCGGATTCAAACTTTGCTAGCAGCGGCTTAGGCAAATCAAACGAGCTGTGCACAATGACGCGCAAGTCTTTGGCAGTCGCAGCCGTTGATGCAGACACAGAAAACAATGTTGCGCCGCAAACTGCAGCAAGCACCATAGAACTTTGCAAAGATTTCTTGAAGATGTTGTTCATACATTCCTTTATTGCGCCAGATAGGACGCAGTAAAAGGAAGAACTTGAGAGTGACTTCCAATTTCACGCTTCCTACGCTGGCATGACCCAGATCAGGTAAACAGGGTATTTCTCAGTCCGCACATATTTTTCAATGCAAAGACACCCCTGGTGAATCTCTATTGTAGCTGCATGTTAAAACCCAAAAACTAACCCACCAAGAAAAAAGCCCTGTAACTTAATGAATTACAGGGCTTTCGCTTAATGATCAGTTCTATTATTTGGCGTTCACAATGCCTTTGAAGTCATAAGGTACGACGATACTTTGGACTTTTCCATTTGCAACACCTTCGGCAATTTTTAAATTTGCCATCGCGTTCATATACCCAATGGCACCAGCATTTGCATTTAATGCAGCAATACGCTCTGCTTCTTTTTTAGCTGTTTGCACTTCAACTTCTTTTGTTTTCAGTTCGTTTTGTGCTCTTACCAAATCATTAGCACTCGCCACAATAACGTCTGCTGGCGTGATAGCACGAACCTGAATTTGCGACACTGTAATTTTGTCCGCTAATTTTTCTTCAGCTAATGTCTTCGCAATGATTTCACGTATTTTTTGCTCTATCGCAGGGCGATTGTCAGCCATCTTTAGCGACTCATACTCACGTGCGACTTTGTAGGCGGCATTTCTAGCAGTTAAAGCGACGTAATTTTGCATTAACAGCACATCACCGCCCTTTTCAGTACTGCCATGAAAGGTTTTATTTTTTGTTGTCCACAATTCAGATACAGCTGCTGGATTGACGTTGTAAACAACGGTCATATCAAAATCCTTGACTGTCGAGTTGTCAGATGCCAGCGGCGTCATGTTATCGACTGAGACTGCAACATCTTGGATTTTGAATGTGATGATGTCGCCAATCAATGTTTGATTGAATGAACCAGGTAAGCGTTCTGTTGGATCCGTCGTTTTATCAAAATTAACCCGTAAACCCACTTCACCAGTTTCAATTCGGGTGCAACCAGCAATGCCAACCACCAGAAGTATGGCTAAAGCTCCAACAAAGATAGCTAACTTTTTAATCATCATTGAACCCTTGTAATGTAAAGATGTAAAAAAAGCCGCTGGTGCGGCTTTTTTTACTTGCTTAAAGCAAAACTGGCGGAAACGAAGGGATTCGAACCCATACAGTAGGGGAATGTAGAGGAACGCAGGGGCATATTTGTCTCTGAAATGGCTACGTTCGTACCCCTCAAATCCCCTAATTCTTCCCCCGATTCTTCCCTGACTACTCAGGCCACGCCGCTTTTAAGGCCTCTTTGTCAGCGACATGCCGGTCGCACTCTTGGACAAGTCGTTGAGTAAAGCCTCGTATTGCAAGCTGTACCGAATCGAGGGAATTGGCTCGCTGTACGCAGGCGCTGAGGTCAGTTGTAGCGGCTTCGCTGGCACGTAAACTGTGTTGCAGCCTGTCGTTAGCAGCAGCAAGACGCATGCCATCAGCAGCGATTGATTCAAGTGCTTTAATTTGTGCATCTTTTGCCTTTAGGGTTTTGTCGTTGTTTTTGGCTTCGCGTGCTAGCCGTTGGGTATTGGCTTTGAGGGCAGCGTCTTCGATGGCTTTTTGTTTTTTACCCGCGTAATACCAAGGCAATACGACAAAGTGCAAACCAAGAGCCAACAGCACTACACCCACGATTTGCAGGGCTGCAGCGCTCCAGGTCAACGGATTTAGCCATTTCATTGTGTCGGTGATGTATTGCGCACCACATCAAGCGTGCTTAAACCTTCCATTAGCACATCTTTATCAGCAGCACCGCGCGACATATCACCCAGCTTGATTACCGCGCCAGTACGGATGCTGTAGAGGCTAGTTGCCGCTGTAACCGCCAATTTGCCCCACTCTAAAGCTTCATTCACTGGCGGTGCAATCACTTGCTTGACGCTTTCAACGGCTCGGGTAATTTCTTCTTTGTAAGAATTTAAGGTCATCAGCGCACCCATACGACAGGCTTCGCTTTCGCACTTGGCAGCGATGCTCGCCACCGCAAGAGCGTGATTTTTGCGAGATTCGGTTTTCGCACCGGCTTCAACAATTAGCTGCTTTGTGACGGAATCTTGCGCCGCGTAATAAGCCTTTTGACCATCACTTGCGCAGCCGGCCAGTGCAAACGACACCAACAGGGTTAAAAATAATGCTTTCATGGGAACTCCTTTTTGATACTTGTTTCAAACTGACTTAAATCTTTGTT
>Ga0114940_10000975_pt1 | contig 11177 bp, 12 predicted proteins | sample ColdCreekSource_FD_87195 | JGI IMG/M metagenome (GOLD analysis project Ga0114940, IMG submission 87195) | Groundwater microbial communities from Cold Creek, Nevada to study Microbial Dark Matter (Phase II) - Cold Creek Source | ecosystem: Environmental > Aquatic > Deep subsurface > Groundwater ... | reverse complement strand
TGCATGCAGAGGCGGCCAAAGTGGCCAAAAAATGCAACCGCTTAACATCGATGTGAGCAGATTGCCTGCATACAGGCGATCTTCTGATTTTATGCAATCTGCTCCACGTTGCATGGTGTCAAGCGGTTACATTTATTGGCCACTTTCGCCGCCTTTGTAGGCAAAAAAATGCTAGATCGAGAGAAATTAAGATATACGCAAGTCTTACAATTGGCATACTCAGAATATGGGGTTAGGATTAATGATATTTACCGGACCTCCTTGTCAGTGCGAGTAGATGGTGTTAATGAAAGCACAGACATTTTGAAACATTTTAATTTTTGATTGGTGGCTAAAACTTTAAGTGAAATTAATAGTAGTAATAAAAGTTAAGAAATTAACGTATTTGATTCTCGGCAACAAGACATTAATATTAGTTTTATAAAAAAGTATTTTTTGACACAATTAATATTTTTCATTTATGCTCTTGAATAAATTACTTGAATTGCTGCTATGAATACAATTAACAAAGGAGATTTTGAAGGAAGAAATCAATAATGTCAAAAAAAACAAGGCTTCATTTGCCATAAATTAAAATGTTTTGATATTCATTTTGTGAATATTTATTGACAATAATTTAATAATGAAACTTAGAAATTTAAATTACAAGCTTACGAGCTGAGGCCTCCAGTTGTTTCAGCATCATTATCATTTAACACCGGCGGCTCCAGTTTCGATTTTTTTCCTTTTTTTCCGGGTCATCATAGCCATTGAAATCAAACTTGCAGGAGGCGATCTTGATGAAGCAGCTGTTATCAAAGCGAGACATTTGCTCCAGCAGGGCGACGTTTTTCTGTTTGAAAATCACGTTGAAATCGTCGGACGAGCTCATGGTGCCCTGCAAAATCTGCTCCAAATTGATGGCGCTCCAACTGAAGCTGCCGTCGAAGAGGCTTTTTTCGCTGTGCGGCAGAACCATGAGGAACAGTTTGAAATATTTGCTCAGGTGCACCTTGGAACGCGGCCACTGGAAGGTGACCACTTGGAACTTCTTGTGAGTGCGGATCACGATTATGTAGGAACCCTGAAAAAAAATCACTCTGTTAAATGCCTAATTTGTAAAAAGATGTTAATTTGACGTGGACGACAGACCTTGATATTAAAATCAAAAGTTTTCAAACACTAATTTAACATCTTTTCCATCTCAAATCAAAGACAAAAGTCCAGCCTGAGACTTAAAATCAATTTAACGGTGGTTTGCGACAGTTTTTGTATGCAAGTTTTTTTCATAAATCTGCCCTTTAAAATACTAAAAGTGCTCAAAATCAAATTCAGCAGGTTGAGCATGCAATAAAAAATTGCTTGAACGACGATTGTTTTTCATTAAAAAGAGCCTAATAAAAATATCAATTTGTTCACATCTTTGTCATTTTGTTATGGAACCTCCCCTTTTTCACAATTTCCCAGCTGTAAATTTGAATCCATACATAACTAAAACAGTGTTGTATTGAACAAAAATTTCCTCAAAAACACGTAAAACTTAATTTTAAGAAACCTGTGAAAAACATGAAGAACCACCTGCCTCCAGTTTTTTCATTCGAACCTAGACTTTTGCGAACCTTGATTTTAACGCCTAATATTTATTCTACAAAAATTAAAACTTACCCTGTGCGATGACATTCTCAAAACATAGGTGCCTGGCAAGCGGGCCCTAAATCTGAATTTAATCCTGTTGGTCAAGCTGTTCGGGCAGCTGAAGTATTTAAAACCGATTTCAAAGAATGGTTTTCCTGCAGGACTCATCACGTAACAGGCCATGCTGTTGTACTAAACAAAGCGCTATTAATTAAGAGACAACTTTTCCCAAAAAAATATTACTTCCGAGCACTTATTCATGGCACCACGCGTGACTCTGGTTTTGTTGCTACTGTCAAGAATTTCGAGCGAACTGCTTTCGTCGTAAAAAATGTCACCGTCATCGTCTTCGAATCCGTTGTTGGTGTCCATGTAGTCGTCCTGGATGGTGATGATGTTGACGTACTCGACGCTCTCTTTGCCGTCCTCGTCTTTGACCAGCCGCACCAGGTGCGAGCGGTTGCCCTCGTTCACGAACTCGAGCACCTTGACTGTGTCTTTTTGCAGCATGTGGGGCAGCTCGGTTTGGTTGCCGTAGCTACTTGGCCGGATCCACGTGTAGTTCTCTGCTGCCGCCGACCAAGCACAGAATATTGCCAAAACTATTATTCTGAAATTTATTATTTTAATTTAGAAGTGATGCACATTTTAACATACACAGTGTATTTTTATAGCTTAAATATTTATTAATAAACTTTTTTTTTAATTTATAATATTACAAATATGTATTTTAAATTTATTATAATTTTTAATTAACTTTTTTTATTTTTTTTTTTAATTTTTGATTTTTATTGTAGATAAACTAATAAAAAATACAAAGTTTTTCTCTATATAAAATTTTTCGCTAATTTTATGCTGGTACAAATAAACATATAAGTATTAAAATTGATAGTCTATTTTGTCAAATTCTTTGGCTTGTTCGCTTTTAATATGGGGGGATATTTGATCATAGTGATCATCAAGGCTAAATTCAATTTCTCACAAGTTGTGAGAGTCACAACAATACAAGATTTTTTTGAAAACTTAAAGTGCATTTAGAAATTTTAACATCCATTTTCGTACAGACTCTATTTGAATTTATCACATATTCTTCCTTAAGGGGATGGGGGGTTGTAAATCATGAGGTGTGAACAAACCCTGCACATTTTTGAGTGAAACCACGCTAAATTCAATGTTTGTTCACCTTCACGCAACAATGAAAAAAAGTTTATTCACGCAACAATAGAAAGCAATTTTTTCTTTTGTTAAGTGATTTTTGCGAGAAAGAACTTTGAATTTCACGCGGTTTTTGAAAGCAAAGTGCAGGGCTTGTTCGCACCTCATAACTTAAACCCTCCTCTGATTATCCCTTTTTAATCTCTCTAAAATAGAATTTTGATTGTTAGATAAAAATTTTTAGTAAAAGTGTGCAAAAATAATGTGATATTTAAATTCTTACTTTTCCAACATGGTGCCTTTGTTGGAGATGCTGCCTCTGTCAGCTCAAAACTCCTACACATATCAGAGCCAGGGCATGCTTGCTATTTTATAACCTCACATAATCTTCAAAAACAATCCAATGACGAATAATGACAATCGCATTTTTGGGAGCTGACTTGCTTTGGAAATGTGTTAAAAATATTCTTGGGAAACACCACACCAGCATTAGGCAATTCGAGTCCACTAATTCAAACACTTCATGCTCAGAATGCAAAAATAATTTTATTTAATCACTCTCAAAGAGGTGACGTCGTTTGTTTTAGTAAACAGCAAAATTACATAGTCAAATTATTAAATCAAAGCGCGCGTGTTTCGTTATGTTGTGGCGCCAAACAAATAATAAAACGCTCGCGTTTCATTTCAGGGCCAAGAATAGAGGTCGAATGACATAAGAACTGCAGGCAGACCGTCCGGGCCTCGGTCATTCGAGTAAACCGTGCACATTTTGTAGTCGCACTGCTTTGCTGACCAGCCGTACGCGATTTCTTGAGCTCCCTCTTCAACGTAAAACGTCATCTCCTCCGTGGTCATGTTGTGAATTATCGCCGGCACCCAATCGCCGTTTTTGAGGCGATACTGAAAATATTAATTTTATAACATTTAATTACAGCACAATAAATTTTACAGGGTTGGCTGGTGTCTTTCATAAAAATGTAGTTGTATAATTTGTGATCTTGGGCAGGCAGGTTGTTTATATTAAACCTCTGAGGTTTTTTAACTGGTAAAAACTACAAGCTTTTTAAAACATAGGTAACAAATTGGGTCTCCAAAATAATAATTAGCTCTCACAGTGTTCTAGTAACAAATTTAACCCAAAAATGAGTTGGAGGGGGAAGTTTTCCATGTTTAAAAAACCTTTATGAACCTGCTCAAAGACAGACAAAGAGGCAAGATTTTTCTAAACCCTGCCTGACAGGTTTATTATTAAAACCTCTGGGTGTCTCGAATCCTGGTTTTAAGAGTTTATTTAATAAATAAGAACAAACTGGAAAAAGTAGTACTGTAAGATGTGTACAAAATTACACCCTATTTTTTTTAAATACAAAAGACTTTTCTTTGCATTTTTAAAATTTTCGGTATGATTTTTTCAGGTTTTTAAATATTTAACATACATTTCAACTTGTATTCAATATTTAATGAAACTTTTAGATTTCTTTTTAATGTATCTATGTAAATTAGTTTCATATGGAATTCTTTCGATTTGTAAGATGGACACTTTGCCATTGCATGACAATATTCGAATTAAAAGTGAAATTTCTGCCTAAAGAAACAACGTCTATATTTCAAAATAAAATTCTCAGCGTATCACAATTAAATGTGATAATCTTTCACAAAATAAAATACACCAACCTAAAAAAAGACAAAATTAATTATCATTTATGCTTACTGAAAATCCAGATGGATCGCCAGCTTGACCATTCAACTTGACTTCCCACGAGTAGGTGATGGTGAAATAGAATAAGTCCTGGACTCGAATGCTCGGCTGGAATATAAAAAGAAAATCAAGCACATTAAAATGACCCACACCATGCATGACCCGGGTTCCCTTTAATTAACGCCAATCGCAACGCCCCATCTAATTGACCCTTCAATTAAATATCATATAGATGAGCAAAAATAATTAATTGCTTTTTCTGTTCGCATGGTTTTATTTATTGCGCGAGACTAAATTTAGCATTCAAAGTGCGCTCAACTCGCAACTCGCAACGCACACGTGACTCACCATGGGCCCGACAAACTCCAGGTCGAATCGGTCGTACATTAGAAACACCAGCGAGTTTGCCAGTCTCTTGGCAACAGTCTGCTTGTCTCTGTAGAACACGCTGCAAATTTATTAGCTGGGGTTAAGCGCTGTCGAATAATAATGACCGCGCGCTCGCGCTTTGATCTTGCGGCAGCACACGCACACATGCAAGCATGTATAATTGTTAAGGACAGGAGAGGTGATTACACGTTATAAAATTTAATGTTAAAGGCTTCACCGGTCAGACAAAGGAACGAAACAAAGTTGTGCGTGTAATGTATAATGAGAAATACGCGCACCTGTGTCAAAACACGGTATTTTCAAAACATAAAAAAAATAATGAAGCGTTCTCATCTCTAAATAAATTTGAATTCTTCCACTGGTTTAATAAATAATGAATTATGGGAATTAAAAATCTGGCAGACTTCTATTTGTAAACTTAAAAAAAGCAAAGCTTAATTGCCAATTATTTTGTACGCATACCTTCCGTAAGGAGACGATCCATCATACAAATCATAAGCAGCCGCCATGAAAGTCTCATTGTTCTGTTGATTTGGGGCGAATTCAGTGTCAAATGTTTGATGCAAACGCATAAGTGATACGCTGTTGTCATCAAAGTCCTCCATAGGTCCTAACTTTTAAAAAACAAAAATGGAGATTAAATTTTTAAAAATTGATGGAGATGGTACCTGAACAAAGCCAACTGGAAACGCCCAGCCTTCATCGTTCCACTTAACCGTCCCTTCAAAAAAGGTATAGGCCCAATCGTAAGTCAAATTTTTGAAATGACAGGAGTACCAATCAGGGTTGTATTCCACGTTGCTTTCGCCTTACAAATAACTATTTAGCAAAAGGATAAAGTTTATGGGGACAATTTCTAACCTTGATACCACAATGAACCTCTGATGGAAGTTTTGGTCAGTGGATTGATCATCGCATTCCACAAAGCATGATCCTCAACCAAGCCCTGGCCAACTCTTTTTTTTAGAAAGAATAAAATGCACAAATTAATGAAATTTGATGTCATTAAATATGATAAATATTTAAACTGAAGATAATTGGATGATTGTTTTCTAATTACAATTTTTGTTTATTTATTGAAAAATGAACAGTGAAAATTATTGCAGTCACTTTTACACCTCTAAGAGCAGTGTGTATTTGCCATGCTAATTGTAAGCGAGCAGTCTTAACAGCAACAACACTGTAATTACGCAACCGGCTGGACTCAAATGTACCACAAATTGCATAACCTTGCCGATTTCTCTCTCAATATTTTTTCAAGGCCTGTGTTTTTACCTATTTCAAATATTTGTGTTTTCATTTAAAAAAATTTGGGACATTTTTTGGAAAAAAGAGGTTAAAAAGTGATTACAGTAAAAATACAAATATTTTGACTCCCAAAATTGGGAAAAAAAGAAGCACAACTCTGGAGGTACAATTTTGAAAAATCTCATTTTTTCAGAATTCATTTGTCTGGAAAATGGCAATATCTCAAGTAGAATTGTGTATCGAAAGGAAGAAATTCCACGCATAATGGGATTTTCCCTTTGCGTTATATGTATCAATCGTTTGAAAATGTCTCGACGCCGGCGTAAAAAACCATAAAAAGCTTACTCAGGGCTTTGGGTGGAATTGCAAATATCAAAAACTCTCTTTGAAACCCAGGCCTCTATGTTGGAGTCTGCATAAGTGGCCTGGATGAGTCCGATTGGGGGATGGTCCGGAACTTGGTCGAGCAACCTCTCCGCGTAGAGCATACAAAGAGCAGAGAATTCCGGAATAATTTCCGCCCGCAGTTCACTCCACGGCTGTTGGTATTCGAGACGCGGCTCGTCCAGCTCCGTGTCCCAAGTGTCCGGTGCCAATTGCGCGATCCTGATTTTGTCCTTGTAGCTCAACGCGGTTTCCATCTCATACGTTGAATTAAAAACCTCAAATTTCATCAAATTAATTTTTTTGGTTCAAATCAAAATTTTAAATTTACATTTCTCAATGGTAACTTCATGTTGCCTTCACCAGCGCACAACCAGACATCTCCAAAAATCACGTTTTCCAGAACTATTTGGACGGCTTTGGCTCCTTTCTAATTAAAGCGCCTCAAATAATTAAGAAAATTAAATCTTGTGGAGCCATTCACTTACATCAGTATTTTGCTCTACGGAAATAGTGTGTGGCCCGCCAGCTTCTTGTGGTGGCAAAGTAAATGCCCACTGGGAATTGCCTCGAGTTCAAAATATCTTATTAAAAAAAAATAGTCCCGATGCAAAAATGCATTTACCTCCGATCCGTGTTGAATCAAAATAGCTTCCCATATTGAGAGAAACCGTTGCACCGCTTTCACCGAACCCCCAAATTCTGGACCTCTTGGGCGATGCCTGGAGTACCATGTTGTTTTGGTAAATTTTCGATGCACGAAATATTTGGCCCTCGCCTAATGCAGGCGAATTAATACAAAACACATTAAATTTTAAATAACTTACATGATTGAATCGCTATTAAAAGCCCCAAAGTAGCAAGTAGTAAATTCATTTTGCTGATTTTGTAAATTGTTATTCAAGAGCAACAGCCGACTTTAGTTATCTGATAACACTATCTTAATGGATTGGACCGTGATTGAAAGATGTGGTTGCCTTACACAAGCTGATTTCGTGATTTATTTCATAATATTTCTGAATAACACAGTACTGCTATTATTCATTAAGACATACCTGATATTACACTACAAAAAGCTTAAAATACAAACAACTGTGAAGTGTCATCCAATTGATACAAAATAATAAAATACAAAACAGTGTTACTTCTTAGGGCCGTACAACTCTCTCAGTCGATCGTACCTTTTCTTGTCCTATTAAAAAATAATAATTAAATTCGGAAAAAAATTGACTCGTCACTCACCATTTCTGAGACTGATGGTCTAATTCTGTGAATTGCCATTTCAAAATGCCTCAACTCGACTTTGAGATTTTTGGTGCTACTGTTGTTGGCCATGACCTCCTTCAAAAGCTGCAGACTCGCTTCGCGCACCAGAGCGGCAAGATCGGCACCGGTGTAGCCCAACGTGCACTCGTCACTGCCGAGGTGCGCCAAACTCACTTCGTTGCTAAACTGGGGCGATGTGCCATTCTAGGAGAGGGAGAAAAATTCAGTCAGTTTGTTGAATTCACTCTGGAAGATGGTTTCCTACCTTGGTGAGTGCTCTCAGGATGTCTGTTCTGTCCTCGGGCTCCGGCAAACCTACGTACAAGATCTTGTCCAAGCGGCCAGGTCTCAAAACTGCTGGGTCGACAATGTCCGGTCTGTTGGTTGCTGCCATGAGGAAAACACCCTGTCTGCCTTCAATGCCGTCCATCTCAGTCAGCATCTGGTTTACCACTCTCATTGACGCACCACCCTGAAGATAAATTAATATTATTATTATTATATTGACGTCGCAAAAATATACTTCAAAAAACGCCTAATTTGTTTTACCTAGAATACGGTTTGACTTGAATTTATTGGTAGGGACAGTGAAACAAAAATGCGGACTTTTTTGTAGTATTCTAGTCGGCATGAACTATGAGCTCAGACAATTTCCTTTTTCAAAAACCCGACTTTGTGTAAAAAACCCATTTATAAGGCATTTCCTACAAAATTTAGAGACTAAGTGTTTGTTTCTGTGCAAGGCATATTGGCAAATTTTAAAGCATTTGTAAAATCTTCAATTGCTGAAAAATCCCAGCAATTGCATTTGGAAATTGACTGAAAATGGTCAAATATGGTCCAACAGGTTATTTTAATTTCCAAACCCTGAACTAAAACAAATGGAAATTAAAGATCAAAATCAGATGCAAACCTCTCCAGTTTCAGATCTTTTGGGACAGAGTGAGTCCAGCTCATCAAAGAAGATCACACACGGAGCCGAGTTTTTGGCCCTTTGGAAACACTGCCGCACCGCTCTTTCACTCTCGCCGACATACTAAAATACAAAAATTAAGCACACTGCGGCTATTTTTTAAAACTTTGATTTACCATGTTGAGAAGCTCAGGACCTTTGACAGAAATAAAATTGATCCCTGCTTCGTTGGCGACGGCTTTTGCCAACAGAGTTTTGCCGCAACCGGGCGGTCCGCAGAGCAAAACTCCTGCCGGCGTCACCAGTCCTAAGCTAGAGAATTCCTCTGAGAATTGTACAGGTGCCTGGAAAAAAGCAAATTAGAATTTTAGGGGTACAGAGGGTAAATATTTTTACCAAAACAGTCATTTTCAACTCCTCCCTGATGTCCTTGAGGGAACCAATGTCGTTCCACGTGACGTCGGGAACCGTGGCAAAACCTTCTCGTTTGGCAGACGGCTGAACCTTTTTGAGTGCCACCATGAAATCATTCCTTTCAATATGCAGCTTGGCAAGTTCATTGGGTGAGAGTGGCGGTTTGTCTTTGAGCCACTCCATCAGCTCTTCTAGAGTGAGTTGACGCGGCTGCTTATCTTCCTCTTCGTGGTCGACTCCGTTTTCTTTTGGCTGTTCGCTCTCAACGGAAGTGGAAGCGACTGCATCACCTTCAACTTCGCTCCCTCTCATCTTCACAGAACTCAAAACTCTAAAACATTTGGTCAGAACTAATCCGATTTGAGTAAGTTCAGAGGAATCACCTGTTGACGGCGGCCATTGCGGCTTCTCGAGCCAACGAGGACAAATCGGCGCCGACAAAGCCGGGAGTCAGTTTTCCCAATTCGGCCAGGTCGAGATTCATTTCCAACCTGAGGGGAGCGCAAATCACCTCCAAGATGCTGATGCGCGCCTTTTCGTTGGGAATTCCGAGCGACACCTCTCGGTCGAAGCGTCCCGCACGACGCAGAGCTGGATCCAGAGAGTCGGGTCGGTTGGTGGCGCCAACCACAATCACTTGGCCGTCACTCGAGGACAGATCTACGCAGAACAAATCAGTGCTTTATTTTTATCTCTGCATATTTTTTAGTTGTGTAAAGACACTTTGACGTCAGATTTTAATTAAACAGGAGAAAATGGAACCGCTAAATTTGGTTTAAAATTTGATTTTTTTTTAAAATTGTAAAATATATTCTGAATTTTGGAGAGAGGATAGATGTAACATAAAAAGTTTTAACTACCGTCCATGGAGACGAGCAGCTGGGCGACAATTCGCCGCTCCATTTCTCTTTGCGCGTTGGCTCGGTGAGGTGCAATGGCGTCGATTTCATCCAAGAACAGGACGATCGGGGCCGAGTTCTTGGCATTTTCAAACACTTCTCTGATGCGCTCCTCGGATTCTCCTGACAGACCCGCAACCAGCTCAGTTGCAGCTACTTTCATCATTGGAATTTTCAACTCCTGCAATTTCATATTTTATGATTTGAGTCAACTTTTGCTTTGCATAAAAAGGGTAATTATCATTACAGACTTCTGCACGGATATACAAAAAATAGGCAATTTATTTCTACAAATCTCAGTCTCCAGAAAATTTACACATAATTCACATGGCAAATGAAGAAATCTACTAGATATTTAAAAAATACATAAAAACAGAATATTCATAACTTTTTTTTATAAAATAAAACAGAATCTTCTATTATGAATTATAACTCACCCCAGCAATGGCATTAGCAAGCAAGGACTTGCCACACCCAGGTGGACCGTGCAGAAGGAAGCCCCTGGGAGGTGACACTCCGAGCTGATTGTACACCTCAGGGTGCTTGATGTGAATCAGCAGCTGGCAAACTTCCTGCGGAGTGACACAATTATTGACGGATCTAATCCCATTCGAATCAACTTGCCTTGAGACAGTTGTCGATGCCGCCAATATCTTTGAAGGTCACAGTAGATTGCTTGATGTCAGAGGCAACCTTCTTTTTCTTGGCAGGGGTCGATTTTTGGCCTCCTTGCACTTCTTCGTCGTGTGGTATTTTGCGCTTCTTCAGGGCGCTTTTTGGGCCTGGATGGTGCTAAAAAATAATGAATTTAATCAGGGTGTCCTCGACGATATAAGAATGGTCTGAACCTGCAGGAGTGGTGGCGGATGTGCTGAGCGATGCAAAGGAGCATTTTTCACAACACTCATTCTGACTTCTGGCAACTTGGAGGCGCACGATGGCAATTGGATCGAATCCTCCTCAGAACTTGTGATGTCTATCAGCTCTTGCTCTCGGCTCCTACACAAATTGTCAATATTTTTAACTAGCAAATTATAAATTACGCACCTAGCTTGGCTCCTCCTTAGGTACATATCATTGAGTAGTGTGTTTGAGGATGCATGCTGTTGAATTGAGTATTATTAGTTCACAAAGATGCATTTAAATTGATTTTAACCTTTTCAGCAAGAGCAATGATTGCTTCAGGACTTCCATC
>Ga0114940_10000974_pt1 | contig 11183 bp, 10 predicted proteins | sample ColdCreekSource_FD_87195 | JGI IMG/M metagenome (GOLD analysis project Ga0114940, IMG submission 87195) | Groundwater microbial communities from Cold Creek, Nevada to study Microbial Dark Matter (Phase II) - Cold Creek Source | ecosystem: Environmental > Aquatic > Deep subsurface > Groundwater ... | reverse complement strand
CGCACTGTAATGAACTGATCAAAACGAGGAGATGCGGGTAAAACCATCAAGATGTCACCATCCTGCAAAGGTTTGTCTGCACCAGCTTGGCTTAAATCAATATTCTCAACTTGGCGTCCACCAGGTTTCAAACGCTCTAAACGGATATTTGGTTTCTGCTGCGTTAAACTCAAGCCACCTGCAAATTTCAGCACATCCGAAATCATGGTTGTATCTCGCAGGTGATACATCGCTGGTCGCCTCACAGAGCCCGCCACGGCAACAAACCCCTTAGCTGCTGGAATGAAAATCACATCCCCTGGCAGCAAAGGAGGATCGCTTGTTTTATCGCCATCTATCAATAATTTGTATGCATCTACGACAGCGACCACTTTGTCGCCGCGACGCAACTCAATGCGTCTAAAATCGCCCGCCGGTAATGGCCCGCCTGATGCAAGCAATCCATGCAATGTTGTTGCAGTTGACTCCGTAGTATGAATACCAGGTTTCTTTGCAAATCCAGAAACATAAAACTGAATTTGCCTCAATGAACCCAGCGTCACGGTTAATTCAAAACTTTTAAACTGTTTAGCAATATGCGAATTAAGTAGCGATTTCAGATCAGATATTTTTTGACCTGCAACCATGATTTGACCAATTTTTGGCAAAAATATCAAACCAGAACGATCAATTTGTCCTTGAAAATCAATATCGATTTGACCCCATGCACGGATTAATAACTCATCACCAGGACCAACACGATAGTCTGCAGGTACTGTTAATGGGTCCAATGCAGACTGTAAAGATCTTCCATCAAAAAGCTCCGTTCCGAAGATGGGAAGCGTCGATCCAACAGAACTCTGTACCAAGTCTGATAATTCGTACGAAAACTTCAGTGCAGAAGGTGCAAAATTGGGTGCAACCGCCTCTGGTGGACCACCAAAACCGATCCCACCACCACCGATGTGATTAGTCGTCTTATTCTCAACCTTTGTTTCAATAGTGGTTGACAAATGCATGGGCGTTGGCTTGGGCGCAGGCCTGTCTTTCAAGTCATAGCCAACCCCGGCACCCGCAGGTTTTGCAAAAATACGTGATGGTGAAAAAATTCTATTGTCTTTTGTCAAATCTCCGGGCAAAGGGGCTTGCAATAATTGAGAAGCACTGCTAGTGGATGGCTGACTTGTATCTGCCTGAGACCATGCTAGACCAGACCACAAGCATACAATACCAATTAATACAATATGTGGATACTGAGAAAGAAAGGTACTATTTTTTTTGAATGTAAACATATTGTTTTCTAACTTTACAAATAAGTTAATATGCGTTCTTCCCCGTAACAACTAATTTGACCGTACGTAATATGACATAAATATCTAACATAGGTGTCCAGTTACGCAAATATTCCAAATCGTATTCGACTTTTTTTTCCATTTTATCTATAGTATCAGTTTCCCCGCGAAAACCATGAATTTGCGCCCATCCAGTTAACCCGGGTTTAACTTTATGACGAAGCATATAGCCTTTAACCAACCCTCTATATTGCTTGTTGTGTCCGGCCGCATGGGGTCTGGGTCCAACAATACTCATATCCCCTTTAAGAATATTAATTAACTGAGGTAATTCGTCAATAGATGTGCGACGAATAAAAGCGCCCACATTGGTGACTCTCATGTCATTTTGAGTTGTCTGCACTACAGTCTCGCCATCACTAGATGCACTGCTTGTGGCTTGTGACATTGATCTGAATTTATAAATCTGAAACGGATGAGCACCATTTCCCCAACGATTTTGCTTAAAAAACACTGGCCCTTTTGAATCAATTTTTATCCATATGGATACCAGTATTAATAACGGCATTAAAAGAATCAAACCGATTGCAGAACCCAAAATGTCAAAGATACGTTTAACAACAGAATCAATCCCTGCGCCGGGTGAATCAATAATGGTGAATACCGACATACTGCCGATGGGCGTCATCGCCTCTCTAATAGGACGAAATAACAAAAAATCATGTAAGTAATGCACAGAACAAGTGCTATTCAACAGCTGTTCTAAAACAAAGCCAAACCGATAGCCGGCCTCCGTGGGTAAAGAAACCAATACATGATCTACTTCTTGACCTGTTATGTAATCAGCAATCGCATCAATACGAGCCAGAATTTTGAAAGGCGCGTAATCTGGAATTCGATCATCAGTGCGATCTTCAAAAAACCCTAAAAATTCAATTGCGAGAAATTTTTGCTCACCTAAATTACGAGCAAACGCAACACTTGAACTTGTAACAGCAGCAATTGCAATTTTGATTGGCTTCCTTTTAAAGACATTCAAAATTGAAATTTCAATAAACATTACAGTTAATATAGAAGTAAGCATCCATAAGAAAACGGCGTAATAGATTGCTTGCTTCCATCTAATATTCAAAGTTCCATCAATAGCAAAAATAACATTAATTAAAAAATATATTACCAAAGTTCTAGTAAATAAATCACTAAAAATTACAAACCGATAGCGTTTGATTTTAGCTAATTTGTGAATGTCGAACCGCGCCCAAGTCATTGTCATTGTCAAAACAATTAAAACGGGCCATAAAACTTGACTACCCGCATCAAACCAGCCATAAAACCAAGACAAGTAAATAGCACATGCAGCAGGTACGATTAATTGAATAATGTACCTAAAAGGACTACGAATGGCTAGAAAATCTGAACCTGAAGCATATTGCACTTGATCGTCTCCAAAAAATTTGACATTTGTTGGTACTTTTACTAAAAAAATTTTCGTCTTGATCTTGTAATCAACCCCAACTCTAATATAGTAAAGCAAATCGATGCAAACTTTTTCATTTTTTTAAACTTTCTTCAAAGCTATAAACATGAATTCAAAAACAATTTGGGTTAACGGTCGATACTTAGCACGTAAGATAACGGGCGTAGAAAGAGTTGCTGGCGAAATCTTATCTAGTCTTGCTGTTGAATTTTTAGATGCCAATGGTTGCTACGATCACGATGGCTTTCAATTGCATTTCAAACTTGCCATTGAGAGCGACTCGTCTTTCCCTATCCCCGCCTTTGCAAAAGGGTGGGATATCAAAAGCGTTGGACAACACAAAGGACATGTTTGGGAGCAGCTAGATTTGGCAAGTTTGCCCGCTGAGGATTGGGTGCTGAGTTTATGCAACACTGGGCCCTTATTTAGAGCAAATCAAGTGATTTTTTTTCATGATGCGCAAGTTTATGCCATTCCTCAAAATTTTGATTGGAAGTTTAAGTGGTGGTACAAAGCATTACTAAACATCGCCGGCAGAAGAAGTAAAAAAATTCTGACGAATTCAGAATTTTCTAAATCTGAATTAATTAAATATACGGGGATTTCTGAAAAAAATTTTGAAACAATTCTTCTTGGTTGCGAACATATTAAAAAATTCATACCAGAACAACCATTAGAACTTTTATCTAAACTCAAGGGCAAACCCTATGTGCTTGCTGTATCTAGTGCTAGTCCAAATAAAAATTTCTCTAGCGTTTTAAAAGCACTTGAACTTTTAGGTGACAAGGCTCCTCATTGCGTTATTGTTGGTCAGCAGTATTCAAAAGTATTCAAAGAATCGAAATTGAGCAGCGATCGTGTTATTGAAATGGGATACGTTAGCGACGAAACTTTGGCTGGCCTCTATGAAAATGCAATGTGTCTTGTCTTTCCTTCTTTTTATGAGGGATTTGGTCTTCCGCCACTAGAAGCAATGCTGCTTGGTTGCCCCGTTATAACAAGTAATTGCTCGTCTTTGCCCGAAGTATGCGGATCTGCTGCTTTATATTGCGATCCAAATGATCCGTCAACCATCTCCGATTCGATTTCTTTTCTAGTCCAAAATCCTGAAAAAGTAAACGCTTTGCGAGAAGCTAGCAAGGCTCATGCGCAAAATTTTACTTGGAAGAAAAGCGCTACACACTTGTTGAGAGTACTAGAGAAGTCAATCACAATTTAAGCATATATTATAGGAGCTTGCAAATGAAAGTAGCAGTAGTTCACGATTGGTTAGTTATATACGGTGGAGCCGAGCGTGTACTTGAGCATATATTGGATATGTACCCTCAAGCAGATGTGTTCTCACTGATTGATTTTGTTCCTGAAAATCAGCGTCATTTTCTAAGAGGAAAAAAACCAATCACAAGCTTCCTACAAAATCTCCCTGGTGCACAAAAACATTATCGAAAATTTTTGCCTTTGATGCCTTTTGCGATTGAGCAATTTGATTTATCGCATTATGATTTAGTTATATCAAGCACGTATTGTGTTGCAAAAGGTGTGTTAACCGGGCCTAATCAAGTGCATGTTTCATATTGTCATTCACCCATGAGATATGCATGGGATCATTATCATGAATATTTGCGTGAGATGGACTTAGAAAAAGGTCTAAAAAGCTGGTTTGCGCGCTGGCAATTGCATAAGATCAGGACCTGGGATGTAAGATCAAATAACAGTGTTGATCATTTTGTATCGAATTCAAAATTTGTATCTCGGCGAATTTCCAAATACTATGGCAGAGAAAGCATTATCGTCAATCCTCCAGTAGATACTTCGATATTTAAACTTCAAAATGCAAAAGAAGATTATTATGTTACTGCAGGTAGATTTGTTCCCTTCAAACGGCTAGATATCGTTGCCGAAGCTTTTAAAAGTATGCCTGACAAAAAACTATATATTCTTGGTGATGGGCCTGAGATGGAAAAAATTAAAGGTAAAGCGGGATCAAATACAATTTTTCCTGGCTTTTTACCTGCCGCTGAGGTCAATAACTATCTATCAAAAGCAAAAGCTTTTATATTTCCATCGGAAGAAGATTTTGGAATTGTGCCTGTTGAGGCTCAGGCTTGTGGTACTCCCGTGATTGCTTATGGCAAAGGAGGAGCTTTAGAAACGGTTGTACCGATCGGTGTGCCGGGTTTTGCTCCGACAGGTATGTTCTTTCAAGATCAAACTGCATCATCAATTATTCAAGCTGTACAGGACTTCGAAGCCAATGCATCAAAATTTGTACCAAACGACATACATAACCATGCTCAGGCTTTTGCCATACCTAAATTTAAAGAAAAATTTCAAACTGAAATTGATAAAACGATAGCCAAATACAAACAGTAAAAAAATTAATATTAATAAATGTAGATTTATTTATTAATATTACCTTGCTTTAAAATTTTATAAAAGGAGATACAACCATGGCACTTTCTGACTTCACCAACAACATTAAACCAAATATTGCTAGAGCTGCCGTAACTAAAGCTGTCTTTCCTGTTGCAGGACTGGGCACTCGGTTTTTACCGGCCACTAAGGCGCAACCCAAAGAAATGTTGCCCGTTGTAGACAAGCCTTTAATTCAATATGCTATCGAAGAGGCTTATTCAGCTGGTATCAGGCATATGATTTTTGTGACAGGTCGCAACAAGCGCTCGATTGAAGACCACTTCGATACAGCATACGAACTTGAAGCTGAGTTAGAAACCAACAACAAACATGCCCTGTTGAAGCTAGTTCAAGATATCAAGCCTGATGATATGGACTGTTCGTATGTGCGACAACCCAGATCATTAGGGCTAGGTCATGCCGTTTTATGTGCAGAACGCATGGTTGGCAACGAGCCGTTTGCAGTTCTATTGGCCGATGATTTGATGATTAATAAACCTGCTGTAGACCAAGTTGACGCTACGAAGTTGTCTATTTTGGCTCAAATGGTCAAGCTCTACGAGCATTTAGGAACGTCCATCTTGGCGGTACAAGAGGTACCCATGGAAATGGTTAACCGCTACGGTGTTGTGGCCAGCGAGGAGGTTGAAGAACGTTTGAGCAGAGTTACCAAAATCGTCGAAAAGCCCAAACCAGAGAACGCACCGTCAAATTTAGCAGTTGCTGGTCGGTATATTTTGACACCTGAGATTTTCAATCAAATCAGGCAACAAGCAACAGGTGTTCACGGCGAGATTCAACTCACAGACGGCATAGCAAATTTACTTAAAACGCAGCATGTGCACGCATACCAATATTTTGGCAAAAGATATGACTGCGGCAGCAAAGAAGGTTTCCTGGAGGCTACTGTAGAGCTTGCATTACAGCACCCTGAAGTAGGCGCTGCTTTCCGTCAATTTTTACAAAACATGAAGCTCTGATTTAGTGCATGTGGACTTTATTGCATGCGAACTTTGTTGCCTTCAAAGTGGGTTAAATAGCAATCTTCTGTTGCGTTTTGACCCACAAATCTAGCTCTGACATGAAGCCATGCATCTGAAAGCTTAAATCCTCAATCGCGCTTTTGAGATCAAACTCCCTTGCAGCAGCCCTGAGCAGCGCTTCTGTTTTATGCATGGTCTCTTCGGTTTTTTTATCCGAAAAAATCGGAATAGTACCTTTCATGGCGTGTAGGCTATTGGCTGCGAGGGTGTATTGGTGGGTTTTGAAAAAAACTTCAAATTCGGACCAATCCTTCCGAACAGAGCCATGAAGCATGACTAACATTTCATGCACAAGCTCTTCGTCACAGACCCTTTGTACGGCATCTGCTACACAAAGGTATGTATTCTTTACGCACTCATCATTATTTTGTTGCATCATGACTGGTTCATTTCTTTCCAAGCTCAGAAATGGTGAATAGCGCAATATAACATGAGGCAGATAGTCGATGAACCCCTAGCGAAGTTGAACGGATCCACTCACCGTTACACTGACAGTCGTTTTACCCGCCTCCACTGGCACAGCTGCATCGGCTGATGACATTTTCATACTCATTTCAGCCATGCGTGGTCGCGGCGTATAGCCTTGGTCGCCCGCGCTAACCGTCACTTCCCGCAAACTATAGCTGGCCATGCCAAAGTTTTTGGCAATATCTGCGGCTTTTGAGCGAAAACGATCTATCGCTAGGTGCTGTGCTTCGGTTTCGACTTTGCTGCGCTGGTCACGGCTGAGACTAAACGCAACGTTCCCAACAGTCAGCGTCTGAATTTTTCCTGCTACAGAGCTGATTTTGGCAAAATCTCGTCCTTCTAGAATCATTTCAGTTGTACCCTGCCAGCCACTGATTTTGCCGTCTCTGCTGTAACGCGGATACAGGCTGAAATTACCCGTCTTCACATCAAACTGCCCGGGTAGGACGCTTTTTTTTGCCTCTAACAAGGCAGCATCTAGCGCCGTTTTGAGCTGTGCTTGCACCACATTAGCATCTGCCGCTTCGCGAGTTGTAGTCATGCCAATGGTCAAAATATCTTGTTGCGTGTCTAACGCAGCATTGGCGCTCAATTGCACAACATTTTGTGGTTCTTTGAAACGTGAAGTATCCTGATTTATTTGAGCAAACAAGATGCTAGCCGGCATAATTACAGTCTTTATAGCTATTAATTTTATAGCAAAATATGTGTATTTCTTCATGATTTTTAAAATCTCAAACTTCGCTAAAAATAGCTTTTGCGACATGGTAACCATGTGTATAGCGCTTACTTTTGACGTAATTGCTTCCTCAGCTCTATCAACTCCTCTTTCGTGAGGTACTTTTCATTGACCTTAGCAGTTGCCGTTTCAACAGGTGCAAGGCTGGTTTTTCGAACGCTTGTTTCGCTGTTCATCGTCGCCGCAGTAGTTCCAGCAATGGTGGTAGACGCCGTAGTCGCTGTTATCGGCACAACGGAAGTGGCGTTTGAGGCAGCGCTAGGGTTGGTCGTATTTTTCGCTTGCGCGACAATTTGCGCTTGCTCATATCGCTCTGAGTTTCGGGCGTGAAAATCCATGACTTTAGCCGCTATCCATTCTGGATATAGCCAATACGGCACCTCCATACCCGCGTGGCTGGGCAATGGCATGCAAGCAGCCAACCATAAACCAAACTGAAGATGAGTGTTGTGAATTTTCATAGTATCGACAGCGTAACTGTAATGGATTGGCGCACTAAACTTGTTCATGTGGCAAAAAAACTATATGCTCAATTTCGCAAGAGTTGTAAGAATTTGTCAATGTAAGGCCACAAAGTCTTGCAGACGGCGTTCTAAGCTGCAAAATACGCTTTTGTAAATGTAACTGCGTTTTTTTAATTTTCAGGCAATATATATTTCAGGCACTCTATGAACCAAACCAATACACAAACCACTCGCATCTTGGTCGTTGATGACGACACCCGTATCCGTGACTTGTTGCGTCGGTACCTGACGCAGGAGGGATTTGACGTAATTTTGGCGGAAGACGGCAAGGCCATGGACAGGTTTATGCAGCGCGATGCGATTGACTTGATCGTCCTAGATTTGATGATGCCAGGGGAAGACGGTTTGTCGATTTGCCGCCGTTTGCGCTCTGCGAACAACCGTATCCCTATCATAATGCTCACGGCCAAAAGCGAAGATGTTGACCGTATTGTGGGCTTAGAAGTGGGTGCTGATGATTATTTAAGCAAACCTTTCAACCCACGCGAACTGTTGGCTCGTATCCACGCCGTTTTGCGCCGCCGCCCGGCGACAGAAGCGCCTGGTGCACCATCTAGCGATGACACACCTGTGCGTTTTGGCGACTATTTGTTTGACATGGCTGCCCGTAGCTTATCTAAAAATGGCGAAGATTTGCCACTCACCACAGGTGAATTTGCGATGCTGAAAACGCTGGTCCGCCACCCACGCATTCCGATGTCACGCGACAAATTAGCACAACTGGCACGCGGTCGCGAATTTGAGGCTTTTGACCGCAGTTTGGACGTACAAATCTCACGCCTGCGTAAACTTATTGAAATCGACCCAGCTAAGCCACGTCACATTCAAACTGTTTGGGGTGTGGGCTATGTCTTCGTGCCGGATACTGAGCAATCTAGTTCTACGCACTAAATTTGCTTTCAATTTGTGCAACGGATTGGCTTAAACTCGGGGCCAGTACCTGAGTTACAGCCATGAAAATCCGCCATCTTCTTCAAATCAGTTTGTTCTGGCGCACATTTGTGCTGCTGGTACTTCTGATTTTGGCGTCTTCGCTGGTTTGGTATATCAGCTTTAAAGCTTTGGAATACGAATCAAGAGCGCAGTTAGCCGCACGTCAAATCAGCTCTGCCGTCAACTTAACCCGCAGCTCTTTGGTTCATGCTGACGCCATTTACCGCACCGCACTGATTAAAAATATTTCTGACCAAGAAGGCTTGTACATCCGTCCACGTGAGCCCGAGGACAAAATATCAACCTATGCTGTTGACAGCTACCGACAACTTTTAGAGTTTGAGCTTAGAAAGCGGCTCGGTAGCGAAACGATCGTTTCAGACCGCGTCAACGGTGTGCCCGGTTTGTGGGTTAGTTTTGCTATTCAGGGTGACCCCTACTGGTTACAAACCGACATGGTTAGGATTGAACCCGTCAACAGCGACGCCTGGCTGTATTGGATTGCCTTGGCAATCGCCATGTCTTTGATAGGCTCTTTGGTGATTGGTGGTTTGCTCAATCGTCCCTTAAAGCAACTATCTTTAGCAGCTAACCACGTACGTCAAGGTCATTTTGACAGAGTCAAACTCAACGAAAACGTATTCACCACAGAAATCCATCAAGTGAACCGTGGTTTCAACAAAATGACTGCCCAATTGTCTAAAGTCGAAGCTGATCGGATTGTCATGCTGGCAGGTATTTCGCACGATTTACGCACGCCGCTTGCTAGACTGCGCTTGGAGACAGAGCTTAGCGTGTCTGACAATGATGCGCGTTTTGAGATGAGTCAAGACATAGAGCAAATCAACGCGATTTTGGGTAAATTTTTAGACTACGCGCGTCCGCATGTATCGCAACTGCAGATTATCAATTTGGCCGCAGTGGTGGCTGCTGCAGCTCAATTCGTTAACAACGCCGCTAAAGATGCGCAAGACATTGCCGTGTCGAATAATGTTTCAACAGATTTACAGGTCATGGCTGACGCCGTGGAACTGCAGCGCGTGATTGCAAATCTGCTTGAAAATGCTCGCCGTTATGGCAAATCTACCATTTACCCTGCACACATGATGGAAACTAAACACTTGCCACATGTGTTACCAATGCCCGACGCCAAGGGCTATGAGGCAGACGACGAAGCATGGTCACCCACGCGTTTGTTTGAAGAACCGGTTGAAATTGCCAAAGTCGACATTGATGCCCGTATTCAGGGAGATTGGGTGGTATTGACCGTACGCGATCATGGTGCCGGCGTATCACCAGAGGTTTTGAACCAGCTCAACGTCCCCTTCTTCCGCGCGAACGAAGCCCGCAGCAACGTAACGGGCACAGGCCTAGGTTTAGCCATTGTAGAAAAGGCTGTCCAAGGCATGTAGGGGAAAATCAGTTTAAGCAATTGGGGCATTCCCCTTCATCAAGATAACGATAATGCCCTGCGACGTCAACGAAAAACTGGTGAAGAAGGCGGTTTCATGGCTGAAATCAGCCTGATTCGCCCTGAGCACAAACTAGCTGCCCAGAAAGCAGCGAGTGATAAAAACTCTTAATTGCTAGATGACAGCAACACCACAGCCCGCGCTTCCATGCTCTTGAGCTCACCGACTGGCCCCATCTTTTCAGCCGTTTTGGCTTTGACATTGACTTGACTGACTGTTAAACCCAGCGCTGCCGCAATACGCTCACGCATGTCATTTATATAAGGCGCTAGTTTAGGCGCTTGGGCAATCACGGTGCTGTCGATGTTGATGATGGTGTAGCCTTTGGCCTCAATCTGCTGCCCAGTTAATTGCAGCAACACCCACGAATCCGCATCTTTAAAGTCTGCGCTCGTATCAGGAAAATGCCTGCCAATATCGCCCAAACCTGCTGCGCCCAAGAGCGCATCTGTAATCGCGTGTAAGAGCACATCCGCGTCCGAATGCCCCAGCAAACCCGTGCTGTGCGGAATCTCCACCCCACCAATGACAAGCTTGCGCCCTGCCACCAGCGCATGTACGTCCCAACCTTCACCAATACGAATGTTCATGACCTTAGTTTACCCCTGACCATGCCCTTTTGCAGCTAATGCGCGCTGCTTGTCTTTCTTACTCGGGCGTTTGCCTTTGATGCCGCCGTTTTTCGGATGATTGGGCGGTTTCAAGCTTTCATCCGAACTGCCATCTTCGTTAACAACAACCGGTTTTAAGGGCGCTAACACGATCTCAGGCTCAAACCCTTCAATCTGTTCACGAATCAAATTCAAGCCTTGGCGCTTTTCAATCAGTCGGAAATGCGCTT
>Ga0114940_10000973_pt1 | contig 11188 bp, 10 predicted proteins | sample ColdCreekSource_FD_87195 | JGI IMG/M metagenome (GOLD analysis project Ga0114940, IMG submission 87195) | Groundwater microbial communities from Cold Creek, Nevada to study Microbial Dark Matter (Phase II) - Cold Creek Source | ecosystem: Environmental > Aquatic > Deep subsurface > Groundwater ... | reverse complement strand
CGTCTTGAGCCCGATTTCGTAGTGGTTGACCGATTCCGGCTTGATCGCGGCCACATCGACCCGCGGCAGGCCGTCCGCGCCGTTGGGCACACCATTCAAATTGATCCCAAACGATTTGAAGGTCTTGGCGTAGGTCGCATAGAACAGCACATCCGGCGTGATCTTGTAGCTGAGGTTGAGATCGTAGGAGAAGTTCCAGTCGCTCTCATTCACCGTGAAGCTCTGCGGGGTGAGCTGGTCGATCTGCGCAAAGACGCGCGGATTGGACGCCGCGGTGATGACGTTACCATTGGCATCACGGGTAAACAGCTCGGTCCCCGCGCCGTTGTAGACCCGGCGGGAATAGCCGCCGTCCTTCTTGTCATAGTTGACGCGAATGCCCGGCTGGATCGTCAGCGCGTCGCTTGCCTTCCAGCTGAACTGGCCGAACAGCGCGGCGCTGGTGTTGTTGAGGAAGATCGTGTTGTAGCCGGTCAGGCCATTGAGCACCGAGGGATCGCAGGCGAGTTGGTTGGCAGTGCTTGGCCCGCAACCAGCCGAGCCCGGGGGCGCCGCCGTGACGCTGCCCGGATTGAGCAGCCAGCGGCTCGCGGCCGAGCCAAGCTGTTCGGTGCCCTGGGTCCGCACGGTCTGGTGATAGCCGAACGCGCCCAGCACGAAATCGAACTGCGGCCCCGAATAGTTGTAGCGAAACTCTTGCGTGTACTGATTCTGCTGCGAGGGGTTCTGCGACAGCGTGGTGATCGGCAAGCCAGTGAAGTCACGGTCATTGGCCGGCTTCCAGTCCCAGAACCGCCAGGCGGTGACCGAGGTCAGCGTGCCGGGGCCGGTGTCCCATTTGACCCGCAGCGCCGCGCCGCCGATCTGGTTTCCGGCATTGAGATCGGCGTCGACGTCGGTCACCCGGTCGAAGCTGTTGCGGCTGGGGACGGTATAGCCCAGCGACTGTGCCAGCGCGTCATACTGGCGGTTGGCGGCGCGCTGGGTCGGCGTGACCCGCGCGAAGACAGTGCCGCAGCATTCGGGGTCCTGGGTCGAATAGTCACCCGAGAGCGTGACATCGACATCGCTGCTCGGTCGCCACAGCAACTGCGCGCGCAGGCCGATGTTGTCCTGCTCATTGATCCAGTTGCCACTGGCCAGGTTGAACACTGTGCCCTTGCGACTGGTGGCAGAGAGCGCGATCCGCGCCGCAAAGGTGTCAGACAGCGGGCCGGAGACCGCCGCCTTGGCCTGTTTGAACTGGAGGTTGCCGACCGAGACCTCGGCGCGGCCTTCAAATTCGAAGGTCGGCTGGCGGCTGGTGATGTTGATCGCGCCGGCCGTGGTGTTCTTGCCATAGAGCGTGCCCTGCGGCCCGCGCAGCACCTCGATCTGCTGGACATCGAGGAAGTCGAAGGTCGAGCTGGCGGCGCGCGAATAGTACACGTCGTCAACATAAATCCCGACGCCCTGTTCGAACCCGTCGTTGGTCAACCCGAACGGCGCGCCGATCCCGCGGATCGCCAAGGTAGTGTTGCGCGGGTTGGAACTAGTGAACTGCACCGCCGGGGTCAGCTGTTGCAGCCGCCCGACGTTGAAGGCCCCGGTATTGTCGATGTGATCGCCCCCGATCACCGAAATGGCGAGCGGCACCTCCTGGCTGCTCTCCTGACGGCGGCGGGCGTTGACGATGATTTCGGTTTCAGGATCGGCAGCGCCGGTCCCGACTGAGGTCGGCTGGGTGGCCTGCGGATCGGCGACCGCGTCCGCGACAGCGGATTCGGCGGCGGGTTCAGCGGCGAGTGCGGGAAATGCGAGCAGTGAAGCAGTAACGAACAGGCTGGTACGGACGAACGAATGCATATCCAAATCCTTCGAAGGGAATTGGATGCATCCGGTGGTCCGGTCTGCATCATAAATGGGCTTCCGAAGCCGGCCATGCGCTAACCGGCTTCGGAATAGGGTTCAGGTGAAGCGCTGCCTTTCGGTCACGTCGAGCTGAACGACACGGCCGTCATGGACGGTCAGCTGGATCACCCCGAAGCGCAGGTCTGTCAGTGCCCCGGCCACCGCATCGAGCACCGCCCCTGGAACGCTTTCACGCGTCTTGGTATTCGGCACGGCAGGCGAAACGGCTTGGGACATGGCTGCGCTCCTTCGCCGCCACAAGTAACTCTACCATTTATATAGACAAGAGCAGATTCGCTTCACGGCGACCAAGCGCAGCTTTCCTGCGACGGGCTGAACCAGCCTGCGCCGAACCGTGGCCCGGCAGCGTCACAGCACTGCAACACTGCCACACAAGCGAAACCTGCCGGGTCCACAAGCACACTCATGGACCAGCCTGGCAAGGGGGCCGACATGGCGAGTCGCAAAGCTGAAGCTGACCTGATCAAGGATCTTGGGCGGAGTGTCGGCGCCCTGCCCGACTGGCTCGCCCGGCCCGAGCCGCGCGGGTTCCGGCCCAAGCGCAAGTACCGCACGGTCTGGATCAGCGACATCCACCTTGGCACGCGCGGCTGCAACGCGGCGCTGCTGCTCGACTTCCTGCACGCGATCGAGTGCGAGACGCTCTACCTCGTCGGTGACATCGTCGACGGCTGGCGGCTGCGCAAAGGCTGGTATTGGCCCGATACGCACAACGAGGTGGTTCGCCGCCTGCTCAAGCTGGCGCATCGTGGCACCCGGGTGGTGCTGATCGCGGGCAACCATGACGAGATGCTGCGGCCCTATGCCGGGATGAGCTTTGGCGGGATCGAGATTGCCGACGAGGCGATCCACCGCACCGCCGATGGCCGCGACCTGCTGATAACCCACGGCGACGCGTTTGACGTGGTGGTGCTCTACCACCGCTGGCTCGCGTTTCTGGGAGACCAGGCCTATACCCTGCTGCTGCATGCCAACGTGGTGCTCAATCGGGTGCGGCGGCGCTTGCAGCTGCCCTACTGGTCGCTCTCCTCCTACCTCAAGATGCGAGTCAAGAACGCGGTCGCCTACGTCGGCGAGTTCGAAGAAGCGGTCGCGCGTGCCGCCGCCGAGCGCGGAGTCGATGGGGTGGTTTGCGGCCATATCCACTGCGCCGAGATCCGCCAGATCGGCGCGATCACCTATTACAACGATGGCGACTGGGTCGAAAGCTGCACCGCGCTGGTCGAAGCCGCCGATGGCACCATGTCGATCCTCGACTGGGCAGCGGAGCACCGGAAGAGCGCAGCCGTCTTCGCCGCCACTGCCCCATCAAGCCAGCAATCGAAAGAGAAGGAACCGGCGTGAGAATCGCGATCTGCACTGACGCCTGGCACCCCCAGGTCAACGGCGTCGTCCGTTCGCTGGCGATGACCGTCACCCAGCTGCTCGAGCGCGGCCACGATGTCGAGCTGATCACACCCTCGCAGTTCCGGACCATGCCGATGCCCGGCTATGGTGAGATCCGGCTGGCGCTGGCACCACGCTTCGGGGTCCGCCGCTCGCTGACTGACTTCGCGCCCGAGATCGTCCACATCGCTACCGAAGGTCCGATCGGCTGGTCGGCGCGGGGCTGGTGCCGGGCGCGCGGCGTACCCTTCACCAGCGCGTTCCACACCCGCTTTCCGGACTATGCCGCAGTCCGCACCGGGCTGAGCGCCGAACGATTCTGGCCGCTGATCCGCCGCTTCCACGAACCTTCGCGCGCGGTCCTCGCCGCGACCCCGGCGCTGTGCGACGAGCTAAACGAGCGTGGCTTGCCACAGACCCGGCTGTGGTCACGCGGGATCGACCGTGCGCTGTTCCGGCCCGGCCACGCTCCGCTACCCGAGATGCGCGCCGCGATCGGCCCGGTGCTGCTCTATGTCGGCCGGGTTGCGGCGGAAAAGAACCTCCCGGCATTTCTCGACGCACAAGTGCCGGGCAAGAGGGTAGTGGTCGGCGACGGGCCGATGCTCGACGAACTGCGCGCGCGCTATCCCGAAGTGCTGTTCATGGGCGCGCTGGCAGGCGAACAGCTCGCCCGCGCCTATTGCTCGGCTGATGTTTTCGTTTTCCCCAGCCGCACCGACACCTTCGGCCTGGTGATGATCGAAGCGCTCGCCTGCGGACTGCCCGTAGCCGCGCTGCCGGTCGCCGGGCCGCTCGACATCATCGGTCCGGATGGGCGCGGCCCGCTGGGTGATCTACCGATGACCATTGGCGCGCTGGATGAAGACCTTGGCTGGGCGATCCGCCGCGCGTTGCAGCTCGATCCGCTCGGCGCCGCGGTCTATGGCGCGCAATTCTCGTGGGACAAGGCGACCGACCAGTTCATCGCCGCGCTGGAGCAGGCGGTCAGTCGGCCAGTTCGGCCAGCTCGGGAAATGGCGGTTCCAGCCTGATCGCATCGGCGAGCGTTATCCGGTCAAGCATTGCTGCCGTCTCATCGCGCAAGGTCAGCATCAGCCCGCGCAGGCGGCACTCGGCCTCGGGCAGGCAGTTGGTGCAATGCTCGTGCGCGTTGCGCGCGGCGCAGGGGACCAGCGCGAGCGACCCGCGCGTCAGCCGGATGATGTCACCATAGCGGATGTCGACCGGCGGCAGTGCCAGTTCATACCCGCCATCGCGCCCGCGGGTCGAATTGACCAGCCCCTCGCGGACCATTTCGGCCAGGATCACCGTCAGAAACTTGCGCGGGATATTCTGCGCTTCAGCCACGGCATCAAGCCGGATCGGCCCCTGCCGATATTCATCGGCAAGGTGCTGGAGGGCACGGATCGTATAGCGGGTTTTCTGCGAAAGCATGGGCAGAACCAATAGAGCGCCTGCCGTGCACAAATGTCAACCTGCGGGGTAGAAACGCACCCAGAGCTAGCGCGTAGCAACTCCCGGCGCGTGCTTCTGCATCAGCGCGAACGCCTTCTGGTACCACTCGCTGCCCGGATAGTTCGCGCCGAGCACGGCGGCGGCCTTCTGCGCCTCTTCCGGTACGCCGAGCACCAGATAGCTCTCGGTCAGTCGGTACAGCGCCTCGGTCGAATGGCTGGTCGTCTGGTATTTGTCGACCACGTTGCGGAAGCGCTGCGAGGCAGCGAGCCAGCGGCCCGAGCGCTGGTAGAACCGCCCGATCTCCATCTCCTTGCCGGCCAGGTGATCGTTGACGAGATCGATCTTGACCCGCGCATCGGCAGCATAGCGCGTCGACGGATAGCGGCGCACCACTTCGTTGAGCGCGTTCAGCGCCTGCCCGGTGATCTTCTGGTCGCGGGTGACGTCGCTGATCTGTTCGTAATAGCACAGCCCGATCAGGTAGAACGCGTACGGCGCGTCGCGATTACCCGGATGGATCGAGAGGAAGCGCTGCGCCGACTGGATCGACTTGTTGTAGTCCGCACTGACGTAATAGCTGAACGCGCTCATCAACTGGGCGCGGCGGGCCCACGGCGAGTAGGGATGCTGGCGCTCGACCTCGTCAAACAGCGCGGCCGCGACCTTGGGCTCACCCCGATCGAGCCGGTCCTTGGCCGCAGCATACAGCGTATCGACGTCGCGCGCGATGAACGCGGTGTCGCGCGGCTTGCCCCGCCCGGCGCACCCGGCGGTCAGCGCCATGGCGGCAGTTGCAGTGGCCATTACGGCGAGCTTGAGCGGGGAGTGTACGGACATGGGGGAGCCTATAGCCAGCCCTCGCCTGAACGCCAAGTGAAAGGGTGGCCCAATCCCCGCCGTTTGCCGCTTACTTCTTGCGCTGCTTGCGCGCAGCATACTTCGCGTCGCGCGCGGCCTTGAGCTCTTCCTCGGTCGGCACGGCCTTCACCGCAGCCGCGGCGGCGGCGAGCTTGTCGGCCTTGGCCTGTTCGATTGCTGCCTTGCGCGCGGCGCGCTTCTCGGCCTCGGCGGCCTCACGCGCCTCACGCGCGGCCTTGCGCTCGGCGACGACCGCCGGATCGAGCGCGGGCTTGGCGGCGAGTTTGGCCAGCGCCTTCTCCCGCGCGGCCTGGGCGAGCGCGGTGCGTTCCTGAAAGCTGGGGTCTTTGTACGATGCCATGGGGGACTGGGTCTCTTCTGGTTGAGCAAGGATGTGTGAACCGAGCCGTTAGCCGCTTTGTGGCCCGCTGTGAACCACGCGCGACACCCTAACCACCTCGGCCCTCGCCTCGGCCAAACCATTTTCCTACTCGCCGCCCGTTCGGCATGGTCCCGCCCCCTTCTCCCCAAGGACCGCTAATGCCCGAGCCAAGCCCGACCGAGACCGCCCTCACCCTGCCCGAGTTCACCCCCGTCCCCCGCCAGAAGGAGCGCCACAACGGCTGGAAGCCCGAAGTCCAGCGCGCGTTCATTGAGGCGCTGGCCGAAACCGGCAGCGTCCGCTCCGCCTGCGCGCGGGTCAGCCGCGCCGATCACGGCGCCTACCTCCTCCGCCGCCACCCCGAGGCCGAGGAGTTCCGCAAAGCCTGGGATGTCGCGCTCGACATCGGGATGCGCCGGATCGAGGACGTGGCGATGGACCGCGCGCTCCACGGCGTCGAAACCCCGGTCTACTCCTACGGCAAGATCGTCGGCACCCGCACGGTCTATAATGACCGGCTGCTGATGTTCATGCTCCGCAACCGCGCGCCCGAGCGCTTCACCGGCGGGCAAGCCAAGGCGCTCAACGCGGTCGACGCGATGCAGCTCAAGCGGCTCAAAGCCGAATGGGCGAAGGATTACGCCAAGACCTATGAGCGCACCCGCGCCGCCGCCGCTCACGCCCGCACCGTGGAGCGCGAACACTGGCTGGAACAGCGGCTGGAGACGATGCACCGCCGCTGGTTCACGTCGCTAAGCCCAGCCGCCCGCGCCGCCTACCGCAAGTTCCGCGAAGTCGAACTGGCCCAGACCGAGCCCAGCCTTGACCAGCGCTATGCCAAATACGACGCCGAAAACGCCCGCGAAGACCTGAGCAACGCCGCCGACGACCCCGACGCCGCCGCCGACGCCCGCGCCGCGCTCAGCGAAGCCGAAGCGCTGATCGAAGCGCAGGCCGCCGAAGAGCGCGCCGCCGAAGCCGACTACGAAGAGTGGTTCACCCCCGAACGCCGAGCCAAGGTGTGGCAGGCGATCGATGTGGTGTTTGGAAGGGTTAGTGATGTGGGGGGTGGGGAGATATGAGCACGCGCGAACTCAAGGACTTCCTGCGCGCGGGAGCCCCCGCCCTCGCCCTCCCGCGTCTTGGCGGCGTGGCACGGATGCGGGCGATGGTAGGGGTGGCGGAGCATGATGCGGTCGCTCAGGGGCTGGGGCGCGAGGCGGCGGAGTGGCTGGCCCATGTGCGGGCGGGGCGGATTGGAAAATAGTCCACAGGGCTTGCTGTTCCTGCAGTTTTCGGCAACATACTGTTTCCCATGCAACGTATGCGGGCCATCGATTTCTTCTGCGGGACCGGTGGCTTTTCGCGTGGCGCGCATGCGGCGGGATTCGAAGTCGCGGCGGCCTTCGATATCGATCCGATCCTGACCCATTCGTTCGGGCGGAACTTCCCCGATACCAAGCTGATCCTCACCGACATTTCGAAATTGTCCGCAAAGGTCGTCCGGGATTACGCCGGGGGCCAGATCGATCTGATCTTCGGCGGCCCGCCATGCCAAGGGTTCAGCTCGATCGGTCGCAGAAACAGGAACGATCCCCGCCGCAGGCTGTTGCAAAGTTTCTTCCAACTGGTCGCCGATCTCGGCCCGCGCGCCTTCGTGATGGAAAACGTGCTCGGTCTGGGGTTCAAGGACGCAGTGTCGGAATTGGATACGGCCCTTGCGCGCCTGCCCAAGTCCTACAAGACGATGGGCCCTATTGTAATCGATGCCTCCGATTTCGGCAGTGCGACGAAGCGCAAGCGCCTGTTCCTGATCGGTTACGATGCCGCACGCTGCGATCCGATCGCGGTCGAAGATATCATGGCATTGAAGCAGCCTGCCGCCACGGTCGCCGATGCGCTGTCGGGACTGAGCAACATACGCGACAAGCGGGTTTCGGACGACGGCTTCGACGGATTCAGGTTGAGTAAGAACGCCAAACTCACCGACTATGCGGCGCGACTGGTTGCCGCTGACCGGTCAACGACCGGTGATATGCGAACCGTCCACACTCCCGCAGTCGTCGCAAGGTTCGGCACGGTCGAGCCGGGACAAACCGACAAGGTTGGCCGCCACCAGCGATTGAAATGGGACGGCCAATGCCCGACGCTTCGTGCAGGCACCGGAGCGGACATGGGGTCCTACCAATCCGTCCGTCCGATCCACCCGAGCGAGGATCGCGTCATAACCGTCCGCGAGGCAGCACGGTTGCAAGGCTTTCCGGACGATCACCTGTTTCACCCGACGATCTGGCACAGCTTTCGGATGATCGGGAATAGCGTATCGCCAATCGTTGCTGAAGCGGTCCTGTCCGTGGTTGCGGCTAAACTGGCTTCGCACTCGGAGGCGAGAAGGGCTGCCTAGCGGTGGTCGATCATATTTCACCCGAGCGCCGATCTTGGCTGATGTCGCGGGTACGAAGCAAGAATACTGGCCCCGAACTCCGTGTTAGAAGGGCAGCGCATAAGTTGGGTTTGCGCTTTCGTCTCCATCGTTCCGACCTGCCCGGGGAGCCCGACCTTGTCTTCCCAAAACACAAAACTGCGCTCTTTGTGCACGGCTGCTTTTGGCATCGTCACCCCGATTGCGTGAAAGCTTCAACTCCGAAAACCCGCACGGATTATTGGCAAGCTAAGTTTGACGCTAACCTAGCTAGAGATTCAAGCACTGTGGCCAAACTGACAAATCTAGGCTGGCAAGTGTGCGTCGTATGGGAATGTCAGACTAAGAATTCTGAATTGTTGCAAAGCACTCTTCTTAGCATTATCCAAAATCTGGAGAGGACGCATCATGCCGGAACCGGATAACGGACCAATTCCAAACCATATTTACGGCGGTCCAACAAAACGGCTGTTCGTCTCGATGCTAACCCGCGACATCGAGCTAGATGATGCGATCTTAGATTTGTTGGATAATAGCGTAGATGGGGCGATGCGGGCTAACCCTGGAAAGATCTATGATCAGAATCCCTTCAAGGGATACGAAGCGCGGCTAACGGTCAAAAAATCGAAATTCGAAATCCGCGACAACTGTGGCGGTATCCCTTCAGATTATTTGAGAGATGCGTTTTCGTTAGGCCGTCCCAGCGCCGACAAAGACAAAGATCTGCCGACAATCGGAATGTATGGCATTGGAATGAAGCGTGCCATTTTTAAGATATGTAAGTCTGCTAGGGTCGTATCCGCACATCGCAATGCCCACATAAAAGTTGAGTATTCGAATAAATGGTTGGAGCCTCAAAATGATGACTGGGAACTTCCTGTAACAAATATTCTTCAGCGCCCAACAATTTTCGGCGTTACAATTTCGTCCTCTGACATCAAGAACGACGTATCCGAACAGCTAGGCAGCGAAATATTTCAAAACAGGCTCAGGCAAAAAATCTCGGAGCATTTCGGCTACATCATGCAGAAGGGGTTTAGAGTTTGGCTAAATGACGTCGAAGTTGGCCCGTCAACCCTGCCCTTGCTCGCTGCTCCATACGGTCGAAATGCGGCAATTCGCCCATTTGACTATATCTCGGAAGTGGGCGGCGTGCACGTCAAGGTAACGATAGGCTTCTTCAGACCGCTGGTTTTGGAGAAGGAGATCGATGAGGAGACGCTAGCTGCAACGACTGCTGAGAGAGCTGGCATATCAGTGGTCTGCAATGATCGTGTCGTGCTCCTCCATGACCGCTCGATGAAATCTGGATGGGGGGATGGCGGCGTTCCACGGTTTCACCCTCAGTTCCGTGCAATTGCTGGCCTTATCGTGCTGTCCAGCAATAATCCGCTGCTGCTCCCGATATCGACAACAAAGCGTGACCTCGATGTGGGTTCCGATATCTATCTTCAGACGCGGCAAGCCTGCATTGAAGGCCTAAAGGTTTTCACGTCCTTTACAAACAAATGGAAAGGGATGGAGGCAGAAGCGGCGCACTATTTTGACGCGGTTGAGAAGCGAGATGTTAGGCGGGAAATACGCTTCGCTGCAGATCATGGGACGGCGGTAAGGGGCATGCCGCAAACCAAGAAATACAAGCCAGAGCTCCCAGTTCCTGCCAGCAAGAACCCTCGGCGTCGTATCTCGTACATACGAGATATCGAGGAAATTGAGGATGTCTCGCAGCATCTTTTCCAAGAGCGGAACGTCGAGCCTTCGACCGTTGGTGAATTCTGCTTTGATCGGCTTCTCAAGGAAGCGCGGGCATGAGCGCCGGACAGGACATCCCCTATCAACTCCGCCCAAACAAATTTATAGACCGACAGATTTTTTTGGACTTGGTCGGGCGCATCGTTCCTCAGAAAAAGGCTGGTTGCTACGTATACGTTTCGATGGGGGGCAAACATCTTGTCGATCATGAAGCTATCTATCGAAGACTAGGCATTTCCAATCTCTTTTCGATTGACGGAGACAGTGTGATTGTCGACCGCCAACACTGCAATAAGCCCGTCACGACCGCAAAATGCGTCGAGATGCTCTCTGGTAGTTTGGCCGGCGAGCTGGACTCAATCCTCACGGGTTTTGCACCTGCAAGCAACGTCATCGTCTGGCTCGACTACACGCGACCGAGCGAGAGACTTGCACAGCTGCAGGAGTTCACGGAGTGCCTTCGGCATGCGCAGCCAGGGGATCTCTTCCGCATCACAATAAACGCGGAAGATTATAGTTTACGAGGCGACTGGCAGAAAGAAGGTTTTGATTCGCCAGCCTCTTATCGCGCTGACCGGCTCAGATCTCAGATCGGTGAATTTTACCCATCAAGCGTCGCCAGCATCCCGGAAAACGGTTTGCCTTCTGTCCTGCGAGTCGCTGTGAGCCTTGCCTGTTCCAAGGCGTCCGCAGGCAAACGAATTGCCTTCACGCCTGTCTTGCATACATCGTACGCTGATGGCCAGCGGATGTTCACCTCGACCGTTTTGGCTCATTCAACCGGCGAAGCGCTTCCGACCGGAATTCTCGATTGGGAGTTTCTGCCGTCGCCCAAATCGGAAGTATTGAACATTTCAGTTCCGGACCTATCGCTTCGCGAGAAAGCCCTAATTGATCGCTATCTTGACCGGACGCCTAAGGAGATCATTCGGGCGGCAAAGTTCCTTCCTGCCAGCGAACTCGATGACGCTACCGAAGCATTGAAGAGCTACAGAAAATTGCACAGATTCTATCCG
>Ga0114940_10000972_pt1 | contig 11204 bp, 10 predicted proteins | sample ColdCreekSource_FD_87195 | JGI IMG/M metagenome (GOLD analysis project Ga0114940, IMG submission 87195) | Groundwater microbial communities from Cold Creek, Nevada to study Microbial Dark Matter (Phase II) - Cold Creek Source | ecosystem: Environmental > Aquatic > Deep subsurface > Groundwater ... | reverse complement strand
TATAGTGTACGCCGCCCAGGCATACATATTGGCCACGCCTAAGTTCATATACATTGATGCCCGTACGCTGCTAGCATGCACTAGGCTTGTGTCGGCCAGGGCCTCACCGTAGTAGCGGGCCAGTTGAGAGATCTCATGCCTAGTATCCACCTTGGCAAGTTCTCTCAACGCCTGCCGCGTATTATCAGCAAAGGGTTCATTACGGCGCGGCAAACTACGTAAGCAACTAACGTGGACATCGAGCGCCCATGAGTCAACAGTCGTCCGACTATCATAAGGGCGACCTTCGTAACTCCGCATAATAGCCAAGCATACTGTAGCATTGACTATTGGTAGGACATCAAGCATCTGATATGCGGTGCTTGACAAGGGTTGGCCCGCTGTTATCTGCTGCAAGACAGCAAATAACCCCCAGTCGCACGGCTCAATAGCGTCAAGCCCTGGCAACGTTGAGTGTAAGAAGGCAAGACTATTGTCTGGCACTGCAGCTAGCCAACTAAGGCATTGCAGGATGCAGGCATTAGTAAGCGGATCAACAACATCGATCCCATTGCCGTAGGACCTGTACGGCCCCCCAACGCCAACTTCGCAGCCAACCAACCGTCTAACAAACAACACAACAGTAGCCGGTTCCAGACGCTCAGCATCACAGACATGCAACCCGTCAATAAGCAATGCCAGTAGACCTATATCACCGGATAAAACCACCTCTGTCTGTAAAGCTTGCTGCAAACGTTCGGCAATTAGCTGGCGTAGTCCTGCCAGCTCTGGCATGTCACCCAGTTGCTGCCCCAATAGCGCGCAGCCGGCTAGCGACATCGTATCACTGTCTACCGCATCAAGCTGTCTAGGGTCGTACAGGGCGTGGGCATAGCGCCAGCTATTCAAGAGGCGCTTGCCTGGGTAAGCTTAAAATGAATTCAGTCCGGCCCTTAGCTGGAGATAGTGTTAGATGGCCGCCAAATTGTGTCGAAACCATTTGTTTGGCAAGATACAGGCCAATACCCATACCCTGCCTTTTGGTACTAAATTCCGGTTCAAAGACCTTGCTGCGGTTTTTTGTTGGAATCCCCATTCCCCAATCGGTAACCGATAGCCGGATAGTGTGGGCGGTCTTTTTAATCACGACGCTGACCACGTAGTCTTTTTCCTTATCATCCATGTCAGCGTAGGCATCAATAGCATTACCTATCAAAATTCCAACCATTTGGCCGTACTTTACCGCATCACCATAGCACCGGAAATCTTTGTCATCCAGCGGCGGCTGCCATTCTATACGCACCCTGCCGGTCTTGTCTTTGTATAAAGAGGCGGTGATAACCTCGCTGATGATAGCAATAAGGCTGTAATTATCGTATACCACCCCGTGCGTAAGCCGGTCACGTACCTCTAGCAGCATATCATTAAGCTTGGTAATTGCCTCGCGACAACGGGCTAACTTGTCAGTATACCGGCGGCTGTGCATACTATTGATATCTAAGCTTAGTACCATTAAATGGTTGGCTAGGTCGTGCAATAGCGCCGTACTGAGCTGTCCGACTTCAGCAAAGCGATATACTTGGCCCAATTCCTCTATCTGCAATTGCTTAAGTTCGGCGGTCCGGCTGGCAACCCGTTCTTCGAGCGTTGCATTATCTAACTCTAATGCCGCTTCGGCAACCTCAGCACGCACCAATGAACGTTCGGTTTCACGTCCGAACAGCCACGATATCGTACCCAATACGGTGAATACTATCGCTTCACCAATAGCATCACCTAGTTCTGTCTTAACCGGGATACCCGGCATCTGTGACGAAATCCAACCAGCATCATTGCCTAACTGCACGCCAATAACACTAATACTAGCAACACCAGCCGCGTACAACGCATGTTTAGAACTGAGGATTGTACTGGCCAATACAATCGCCAAGCCCAGAAGCAGTATGCCAAACGGATTGCCAATACCCCATGCGACAACGCTGCCGATTGCCAGCGCCATATAAAAGCCGACAACAATGTAGGCCGCCAAGTAGTACGACTTCCGCGCAAGCAAGCGCAAAGCTACCATGAGCAGGACCGCTATAGCTGCTACTGGAATCCGACTAATGACTTGCTGGTTGCCGGCGAAGTAGCTTTGGACCAGCAACAACAGCAGGACCAGCATCAGCAACCCCGTACTAAACAAGACTACATTAAACACAACCTCACGGTTACGCAAGCTGCGCTCGACCTGCTGAGGTTTGATAAAAGTATTGTAGAATCTCTGTTGGAAACGGTAGGAAAACTGAAACTTACGTCTCGGCGGTGCGGTCAAAAACTTTTACCCTTGTTATGCTAGTAGCTACTCTTCTTTATTATACCAGGGAAATCCAGCACTGAACTCTTGGCTAAGGCTAGCGATAATCTGTTGATCATCACGGACCGAAGCGTCAGATAGGATCGCAAATAGTGTTTTTTGCATGCCCACACTCCTATTTTATTTTGTGTTAGCCTGTCTTATCGACCATATACCCTACTCCGTAAGCCGTTTTGATAAGCTTCTTTGCGAAAGGTCTGTCAACTTTATCGCGTAAGTGCTTTATGTGCACATCAATTGTATTATTCCAACCTTCTTTGCCAGCCTCCCAAACATGGTTAAAAATCATGTCGCGCGTAATGGTTCTGCCTTGGTTTTGAACCAGATAATGCAAAATGTCGAATTCCTTGCGTCGTAATTGGATAGATACACCGGCACGCACAACATTGCGCCGTGGAACATCTATGATAAGGTCGTCGACCTGTATGTGCGTACTTGCCACCGGCCGGCTAAGATTGCTCCGACGCAACAGGGCGTTGACACGCGCCTGCAACTCATCATTGTCGAAGGGCTTGGTAACATAGTCATCGGCGCCACAATCGAGCAGACGTACCCGACTATCAGCAGCCCGGTCGCCAGAAAGTACTAATATTGGCGTCTCTATGCTACTACTTCTTAGTTCTCGGCAAACTTCGTAGCCATTAATATCAGGCAAGCCAAGGTCAAGCAACATGAGACTATAGTCAGTGGAGCGCGCCTGGTACAGGCCTTCTTCACCGGTATGGACCACGTCAACAACGTACTGTTTGCTCAGCTGGTCTTTTATACTACCCGCAAGCAAGCGACTGTCTTCTATAATCAAAATCTTCATAAGCTGAGGTATGGAACGCTACTGTATTTCAATCATACTGCCTAAATATTAAATAATTGTTAACTATCGTTATTTTGTAGAAATGAAATCCTACAAATCGACGTTACCCATGGTTTTACAGTTTAGCCAGGCTGATAAGTACTGCAGCATACCGCTCAAAATCCCGCGCCGAGACAACACCGTCCAGCCGCTCAAGCAACTGCTGGCGGGCGTCGGATGCGATCAGAGACAATTGCCTATCACCCGTTTTGGTAATCACCGCCAAACGTACCCGGGCATCATTAGAATCAAACCGCGTACTAATATATGATTTTGCCCGCAACCCATTAAGGACAGAAGTCACGTAGGTAGTTTTAACTCCAAAGATACGGGCAAGGTCAGTTACTCGGATGCCGTCGGGACTGTGTCGTGCAACGCTGCTTAGCATCAGCCATTCGATTTGTGATACCTTATACGGTTTGACGAGGCTTTGGTTGTGATCGTCAGCAATACGCGATATACGCATCTGGGCCAAGCTTAATTCATGGATATTTATACCTTCTACTACACGCTCCAGCGACACGAGCTGCTCCTTATTTTCCCCTGCAATTGTATAATTAAATATAATACTACTTATATATGTTTAATGTAAAATCAAGAATTGCCTTCAGCAAAGAAGCACTAATCGCCGCCGGCTCAGCTATAATAAGCACATGATACAAAAGCAAAAGAAGTTATTTGCTTTGATGGCTGGATCCTTAGGGGTTGTGTTTGGCGATATTGGCACCAGCCCGCTCTACGCCCTAAAAGTCATCTTCGGCTTGTCGCATACTGGGGTTGACGATGCTGCGGTTGTGTATGGGCTGATATCAGTCCTGTTGTGGACCGTTACGCTTATTGTTTCTATTAAGTACATCGGTTATGTAATGCGCGCCGACAACGAGGGCGAGGGTGGCATCATGGCACTGGTCGCCCTCATTAGCAGCAGCAAGGTACGGCACAAGGCACTACTCATAGCCCTCGGCTTGGTTGGCGTAACATTGTTCTATGGCGACAGCGTGGTAACGCCAGCAATTTCGGTGCTATCGGCAGTCGAGGGGCTGAATGTTGTCGCCCCAGAAATGAAGCATTTGATTATACCAATTACTCTCATATTCTTGTTATTACTCTTTAGTGTCCAGCGCTTGGGCACCGGAGTTATTGGCAAGTTCTTTGGGCCTATTATGTTTGCCTGGTTTGCGACCATCGCTGCTGGTGGCGCCTGGCGCATCAGCCAGAATCCCGACGTACTGCAAGCACTGTCACCACTCACGGCTATGACCTTCATCGGCAACCATCCAATGGTCGCCTTTTTATCTATGGGCGCAGTAGTGTTGGCGGTTACCGGCGCCGAGGCGCTCTATGCCGACATGGGCCATTTTGGGCGAAAGCCAATCGCCCGCACCTGGTTTGTGGTCGTCTTCCCTGCACTTGCCTTATGTTATCTTGGCCAGGGCGCCTTGATCGTCAGCGACCCCTCTACTATCAGCAACCCGTTCTTCCTACTCTTCCCCGAACAACTACGCCTGCCAGTTATCATCCTGGCCACGGCAGCCGCACTTATCGCTTCTCAGTCAGTCATCTCTGGTGCGTTCTCTCTTACCCGCCAGGCTATTCAACTTAATTTCTTACCACGAATGCTCGTTAAGCAAACCTCTGCCAAGTACATTGGCCAGATCTTCCTGCCTTTCGTCAATGGTCTGCTATTCGTATTGATCGCCATAGTGGTGATTATCTTTGGTTCATCGGCCAACTTAGCCGGCGCCTATGGTGTGGCCGTCAGTGGCACCTTAGCCGTTGATAGTATTTTATTCATTGCCACCATGTACTACTTCTGGCACAAGCCGAAAGCCTCGGTCTTTTTGTATGCCAGCATCTTCCTAACGCTTGAATTTATCCTGATTGCCGCCAATGCTCCCAAGATTATCAATGGTGGCTGGCTACCATTAGGCTTTGCCCTCATAATATTGCTGGTGATGTACATCTGGACCGTTGGCCACCGTACGGCCGCCAAAGAACGTCGGCGGCTAGAACTGCCCCTCCGCCAGTTCATAACCGACATACAATCTAAGAGCAAGGTTGAGCTCATGCGCCTGCCCGGCCAGGCCGTCTACATCGGACACCATGTCGGACTAACGCCTACCGCCCTACGCACCGCCGTCGAAGAGCTTCACGAACTGCACGAGAAAGTTGTCATCGTCTATGTCCAGACCTCAACCGCTGCCCACGTACCTATTGATGAACGGGCGGTCTTTGACGAACTCGGCTACGCCGACGGCGTCAGCCAAGTAACCATCACTTATGGCTTCCATGATTCACCGAACATCCCTAAGACCTTAGACACCATTCGTGGCATTAGCCCCGAACTCGATTTTGATCCTTTCAAGGCGGTCTACTTCATCTCACTCAGCCGCATCATCGCCAGCAACCGCCGTGGAATGCCCGGCTGGCAAAAGCGCCTCTACGTTACCATGTCACGCAATGCCCTAAGTAGTAGCGACTACTACCGTCTACCGGTTGGCGACACCATCGAAATGCGCACACTCATCAAGATTTGAGTACATTCATTTACTACTAAAGCTATAAATATTAGACACTTTTAAGCTACACTATATAAAGCAGACTATTAATGTCATACCAAGCGACAAAGTATAAGAAGGGCAAGACATTGAAAAGCGAACAAGAACCGTCGTTACGTGACAATCCACACGAAGGAATACGCTGGCTGACATTGCTCGGCAAGGCTGACATAATTGGCCGAACGTTGAAAGGCGTCGAACCTCCAACAACTGTCGAAGATTTTATCATTAACCATCCTATGTGTTACAAGGGAGTGCTTGGTAACCTAGCTGTCTTTGACAACCAACCTGAATCATCTCCTGAATATCAGCAGGCCGTCGAAGATGGCAATCTTGCTATCATGGTGTATGAGCCGATGCTAAATCCAGTGGCGGCTTAAGGTAACAGCGGGTGGAAACGTTAGAGATTAATGATCTTCGGATTAGTGGGCACGTAATCGAACCATCTGAATTAGAAGTGGACCCAATCCAGCAGCCAAATGGTCATGATAGTATACCTAGCGAAGGTATGACCTTTGAACAGGCTACCGTAATGTGCCCTTTCCTCGGCAAGTTAGCACTCATATCTCCCGACGCAGCTCGGCGACAATACGAAAAAATGGAGATTGGCGACAAGATCCAGATAGAACGTCAACAGCCGCAACAGACAGAACCACATATAAGTAAACCTACTGCGGCATCGGTTAAAGAGACCGAGAGACCGATTGTAAAATACTCCAAAACACCCGATATTCTTGAGCAGCCACAGGCTACACCTTCACACCAAGAAGTTATTATTAAATCGGTCGAGCAACAAGCCTCAGATAATATTCAGCCTGCCCATAGTGCCATTGGACCTCCGGAGATTACTAGCACGGTACACATAGATGAGCACGTCAGCATAACAGCAGAAGGTGAATTACTAAAAACGACTGAAGAAGTGAATAATCGTGTCGTATTTGAGTCAGCGTATGACACACCTCATAGCGAAACCGTAGGACCACCAGTTGCCAGTAGTATTATCCATGAACCTACCACCAGACCAGATATCACGATTCAGCCGATGCGAGTGCAATCAACTCCAGTAGCCAATGAATTTGTGAATCCTAAGCTGGACCTACTTAGCGACATTAATCCTCTCACAACGTCAGTTTTTAAGCAAGATGCCCGAGAGCAGTTTGATGTCGATACTATGTTCTCTGAGTTGATGGCCGCTAATTTGATGCCTAGCCCCACCGAAACAAGCGAACCTCCAATGATTAGCGAAGAGGCCTCTGAGACATTTGATGAACTCATGATACTTTTATCAGAAGAAAACGCTCGGGACGTCGGCCAAGTCGAGGAAGCCGACATCCTCACCGAAGTCGAGACCCCTGACATAACCACTATGAGCGATGAGCAAATAGAGTTAGCTATCGATCAGCTTATACTTGGCTTACGCACTGAGCAATCGGATGAGCACATAGCGCAATCCGATGAACCGGCTGATATCTTCGCCAGCTTCGCGTCATCTGTCGAGGAACGGGCGGCAATAACCGAGCCATCATCGCTCGAAGCGATTGTCGAGCAGGCCGAAGACCAGCCAGTAGAAGATACGCTGATGCAGCTTATTATTAGCTTGCCCGAAGCAGTAGCTTCGCTTGCCCCAATCACCGAAAATACAGAGCCTACAAGTGAAATGATGTCTCTCACCGAAGATGCGCATACAAGCGAAAGCATTGATGTCGTCGACAATACTATCACCTATGAGATTCTAGATGCGCTATCCGTACTCGAAGTAGCACTCTCTGTAGTGGAAGCCGAACTAACAAACGAAGAAGTGCCAGCCCTAGAGCTGACGCCACTCATAGCAGAGAAAATACTAACTCTGCTGGATACGCTCGGCTACGAAGATCCACAGCAAGCCTTATTGGAAATGGCCCAAACCCATGGTGTAGCTTATACCTTGCAATCCTTCCAGCATGCAGCGAGCACAGCCACCGAACTTATAACGCGGGATGATTACCGAGAAATTATGAAGGCCACCGGCTCAGCCGGAGCTAGCGGTTCCGACGTTAGGCAGATTCACGCCCGCATTGGCCAGGCACTCATCTGGCTCGTCCACAAGTTCAACCGCGACGAGCCAGTACTAGCATCTATCCCGACACTAGCCTCTGCTATAGTGTAATTATGATCTACTTAGCCTTACTCCGCGGTATTAATGTCGGCGGCAACGCCATGATCAAAATGGCCGATCTAAAAGATGCATTGATCAAGGCTGGGCTGCAAGATGTTAAGACTTATATCAACAGCGGCAATGTCATATTCACCTCAGGTAATAAAGACCAGGATGCGCTAGCCGAGCAAGTAAGTAACGTTATCAAAGATAGCTTTAGCTTAGATGTGAAAACAGTAGTTTTCACGGCCGAACAGTGGCGTAGAATTATCACCGCCGCACCCGAATGGTGGGGTAAGGACACTAGTTACAAACATAATATATTAGTAATGATCAAGCCATTTGAGATGGACGAGGTTGTGGCTGCCATTGGCGAGCTTAAACCCGAGCTGGAACAAATGGTCGCTGGCAATGGCGTGTTATACCAATCGATTTCGTGGGACCACTTTGGCCGAACAGCCGCTGGCAAAATGGCCTCTAAGCCAATCTACAAAAGCATGACTATCCGTAACTACAATACGGCTACCAAGCTAGTCAGCTTGCTTTGATTTGACCAGTTTACATACAAAGAAAGCCTCAATTTCTTTGCTGGGTTTGAGTCGGACGGCTGCTTGAACATCTGGATTATATGCCTTGCCATTCCAGCTGGCGACAGCCGGAACACGGTTCGGCAACTGCCACTCGAGATTGATAATCGACACACCATCGAGCGTCCGTAAGCCATAGTCAATCACCGCTTCGTCTTCTTCTGGCGCCATTGTGCACGTACTGTAGACTAACGTACCACCTGGCTTGAGCAGTTGCCATGCTTGTACTAGTACCCGCTTCTGCAGTTGCTGTAAGCGTTTAATATGCGCTACCGACCATGAGGCAAAGTCCTTGTCACGGTCATATTGCATCATACCCTCGCCACTGCATGGGGCGTCGATTATAATCCGGTCATACTGCTGACCGTCGAGCTTACGCGCCAGATACAGAGCATCATATAATGTATAGCGTTCAATGTCGGCAGACATGCGCTGGCACATCGCCTGCAATTTCATCAGCCGGGCACGGGAGTTATCATTGGCAGTAATCTGCGCCTGGTTATTAGTGAGGGCTGCAATATGCGTCGTCTTACCGCCCGGTGCCGCACAGACATCAAGGATCGCGTCACCCGGCTGCGGGTCGAGCGCCAAAACTGGCAGCCAGCTGGCGGCGTTCTGGATAAGCACCGCGCCGTCGGCCGCCAGTTGGCTGTCGCGTATAGCTTCCATGCCAGCTTCGACACTGTAGCAATGCTCGGTCCTTTCCTCTTTCAACACAAAAGCCTGGCCGCGCCATCCGAGCGTCTGTAATGCTTTGAGTGTTTGCTGTGGATCAGCCACCAACGGATTGAGACGGATGCTTTGCGTCCGGCCAAGCCGCAGTAGTTCGAGTGCTGTCGCCCCATCAACGCCCAATGCCTCGACCGTCCGTTCTAGCCAAATAGCCCGCTTGAGCGGTAGTTTGTCGTCGGCAGTTTTTCTTCCCATAGAGCTTTATTATACTCTGCTCCGTTTATTATGTTACATCCCCTTGAGAACAGGCATTACTTAACAGCTCCACATAGTATAGGAAAAGTATATACGGGATATACACGCCGTATATATCTTTCCGATACGCGAGAAGTACAGTGCGACACGCTAGCTGTAGCAAAAAAGCGGCGACACCGCTATATGTGGTGTCGCCGCTTGCTCATCGTAAGCTGGTCGATCGCTACATAATGAGGCTGCGTATGGATAGCGTCTAGTTAGCGCTGTCGCCAGGGCTACTGTCGTCGCTACTGCTCGAAGACGATTCATCGCTAGCGTCATCACCGCCATGCCTGCCGCCAGGGCCGGCAAAACCGTGACCACCGCCGTGCCTCATGCCGCCAATATACTTGAGGTCGATATCATTATCCTCTGCCCAAGTGTGCAAGGCGTCCATTTTGGCTTTGATAGCTTCACGTTCTTCGTCGCTAACATCTTCAGGACTAGCCGTTCCCATCAGGTTTTGGATGTCCTTAAGCTCGGCAGTGATGTGGTCAGCCTGCTCCTGGGTTAGTTTGCCATCCGTAACTGCCTGCGCCAAACGCTCGGCCATCTTAGCCTGCATCTCGGCTTGATGTTCGGTCCTGTTGGCGTCAAACACCGCCTTAACCTCATCCTTATTGAGGTTAAACTTAGTGGCAATCTTGTCGACAATCGACGTACCAGTCGAGCTATCGTCACTAGTGGCCGCAGAGGCCATGCCGACGCCACTGATACCAGCTATACTAACGGCAGCCACTGCTGCGCTGGCGATCATTGTCCGTTTAGAAATATTCATTAGAAATCCTCCGCTTATTGTTAATAATGCCCAGCTAGACTTGCACTACTATGCAGACATAAGGTTAAAGATAGCTTAAAGTGTAGCTATTCCTTACGGAGGCTTTACGAGAGCGGCAGGATGATAGTAAAGATTGAACCCTTACCGACAGTGCTAGTGGCTCGGATCTCGCCACCTTGTTGTTCGACGAGCTTCTTAGCTAGCGACAAGCCGATGCCGTTGCCCCACACATGCTGCGTACTGCGTGATTGGTCAGCACGATAAAAGCGGTCAAAAATACGGCGCAAGTCATACGGCCGAATGCCCGGGCCTTCGTCACAGACAGAGACGTAGGCCCGCTTAGCACGCTTGCCACCCTCAAGGTAAATAGTACTGCCTTCGGGACTGTATTTGATAGCATTGTCGAGCAAGACAACAACTGCCTGAGCTAGGGTCTGGCGGTTGGCCAATACAGTAACCTGCCCAACCGCATCGTCGATAGTAATAGCGCGCGCCTGGGCCTGAGATATGACCCGGTTCATAGCATCACCGGCTACATCCTGTAGCGAGACCGTATCCACGATGATCTGACCAGAGTCTGGCCGGGCCAAGGTCAGTAGGCCGTCGGTTAGAGCTTGGAGCTTAGCGACCTCATCAATGTTTTGCTCAATCAGCGCTTTAGATTCATCCAGCGTAAGCTTCTTGTTACGCAAAGCGACTTCATTACTTGTTTGCAATGTTGTTAGCGGCGTTCGTAACTCATGCGAAGCATCACTCACGAACTGACTCTGGGCTTCCATATTGTCTTCGATTGGTTTGAGCGTCCGGCGGGCCAAATAATAGCTTAGGCCGCCGCCAGCAACTAGTGTTGTCAGGTTTAGCACGACTAAGCGGTGTGTGATACTGCGCCGGCCTTCGGCTGCCCGACGCTCAAAATAATCGCCAAAGGATTGTGGCACCATCGAATCATCATCGACTTTAGCCTTATTGGAGTCATCGTGATAATAGCTTTGCAAG
>Ga0114940_10000971_pt1 | contig 11215 bp, 11 predicted proteins | sample ColdCreekSource_FD_87195 | JGI IMG/M metagenome (GOLD analysis project Ga0114940, IMG submission 87195) | Groundwater microbial communities from Cold Creek, Nevada to study Microbial Dark Matter (Phase II) - Cold Creek Source | ecosystem: Environmental > Aquatic > Deep subsurface > Groundwater ... | reverse complement strand
TTGCGAAACACGGTTGCTTGTATGTCAATCAGCTCGCTGTCGGGGTTGTAGTGCTCATTAATGGCGACTGTGTTGCGGCTGGTGGCTTGGTCAGAGACTAGGTATCTACCATTGAAGTTTATAAAGTTAGGGCGTTCAAAGGTGGTGGCAGTATCGTCTAGGTTTTCTAGCGTGAGGCTAAAGGTGTGATCGGCGGCGGCACCATTCAGTTTTACAAAGCCGTGCGCGTGGTCGTAAGGAGTCGCCACCGTGATGTCGCCATTGCCATCGGCATATTCATCGCGTTTTTCATGGGTGTAACCGGCAATAATCCCAAAGTCATCCGATAGTTTGCCATAGACAGATGCGGTGCCTTTCGAGCCGTCGTCGCCATTGGAAATAGCGGTGCCTTTTATGAATGCGCCTAACTTCTGGCCGGGCTTGAGCATATCGTCCGCTTCTTTTAAAGAGACTTTTAATGCGCCGGTTAGTGCGCCGGGGCCATTGGTGGCGGCGCCTGCACCGGCATCTAATTCCAATGTTTTAATAAATTCTGGCTCAACCTGCACGCGGCCTTGGTGGTGATAAAGCTCACCCGGTGCCTGAGCGCCATCAATGGTGACATTCAACATCACATCTTCAAAGCCGCGCACGTAAATCTTTTGCGCCGTTGCTGATCCGCCGCCTACCGCAATAGACGATTCATTGGAGAGTAAATCCCCCAGAGTGCTTGCTTGCGTTTGCGCAATGTCATCGCTATTCAGGGTTACATTGCCCGGCTCGCGCTGGGCAATAACCAGCACTTCTTCAATCTCAGCAGGGGCTTTGGTTTCCGCCAATGCGGCGGCGCTGATTAAACTCAATATAGCGAGTGCCAAGGGAGTGCGTGTGGTTTTAAGCATGGTCTATTTTCCTTTTGTGGTTCTTGTAAATGGTTCTTTAGGTAACGACTTCTCGTTCGAGTAGGGGCGCATTACACAATAAACGATAATAATTATCAATAACATTTGTAAAATAATCCATTTGTGCTAACTTGCCTGTAAATGAGAATAAATCTTATTTGTGTGTTGTCCATATTGTCGTGTAATTCAAACGGGAGAGTTGATATGCGTGAAGTTGTAGTGGGCTGTAAAGCGAAGGCCAATGAGTGCTGTGAGGCAAAATTTGAGGATTTTCAGGATGAATTGTTTCAATTTCTTGCACGCCGTTTCGGCTCCATGGCACTCGCTGAGCGAATTAAACAGGAGATGAGCAAGCGTATTGCTGAAGCGGATATGTTGGCGTTAGTGGGCAACCCTAGAGTCTATTTGAGCAGTTATGGCGTGTCGCTAGGCGTGCAATATTTACAAGAAGAGCTGGGCGTTAGCCCGCATCACAAGGAGCTGTATTGATGACCGCATCGATAGCAAGAGGAACAACGACAGAAGCTGCCGATTGCATGAACTGCTATCGCGAAGAGATATTAATTTATTTGGTGCAGCGCTTTGGCTCGCTCAGTTTTGCTCAGCGGGTTTTTGCTGAAACACAGCGGCGCTTGGATGACTGTGAAGTTCTAAACTACGTGCCTAACCCGCATATTTATTTGATTGGCTATGTACTGTCATTAGGCTTGGAGTTTATGCAAGCTGACATGGAGGAAACTCGGCGATTGTTGAAAGCTAGAGCGCTCGCAAATTCAGATACTACAAAGACTTATGTTCCCCAAGGATCGATTGCAGGAGGTGAGTTATGGCAGCCACAGCCAGTATCTATAGTGCATTAAGTGCCCGTGCTTATGCTCAACAAAGTTGGCCTGAGCTGGGTTTCCATGACCGTGCAGCACGATTGTTGGCCAAGCTGTTGGGCGTTAATACACCCGTTAACAACGATCCTTTGTGGGAACGGAGTTGTTTAGTGCGTAGCCAATTGTTTGATGTACGTTGTCGTCAGTTTTTTAAATTGCACCCGCAAGGCATGTGCATTGATCTTGGCGCAGGCTTGAGTACGCGGTTTCATCGGTTGAGTGAAGCTGATGATTGGCCGCGCTTTAGTTGGGTGGATGTTGATTTGCCCGATATCACGGCGATCAAAACAAACGCCTTTCCAAAAATTGATAATTACCAGCTGATTGCCGCCAATATTGTGCAGGATGATTGGTTAGCCGCAATCGGTTGGCATCCACATACGCCACTCATCATCACACTTGAGTCCGTCTTGTCCGATATGTCTGTCACTGACATTTATACGGTGTTTGCCAATATCGCCAAACATTGTACGGCCGCAAGCCAGATTGAAATTGTCTTTGATTACCCCAACCCAGAACCACGATGGTATGAGTTTTTTGTGTATCGCAAGCGTACTTTCGTATTGCGAAATCTCGTTAATGACATCGCCAGCTTGGGCTTGGTGCTAACACACCGCGAATCCATTAAAACGAAAGCAGATAGTAAATTAACGGCTGGCACAGGTCAGATCGATGGGCTTTTTGTGTGCTCAATCGCCGCGTCTTATGCGCCGTACTTTAAATAACTATTTCCCTAAACATCCACTCACAAGACTGTAAATCATGGCCTCACAATCTATTGCCTACAACCCGCAAACCTTGAAGCGTGAATTGCTTGAGCAATCCATTCATGAATGGAGCCAAACACTGAACGCCGCGCGCAACTCTTTGTTTAGTCACGAATGGCCGCAAGCCGTTATGCAATATTGGCGCGCCTACCCCATGGCAGAGCAACTGGTGAAAGAATCAACCTGTAAAAGTTGTGCCGTTAAGGGCTATACCAGAACCTTAACGGAGCTTGCCTATGCCTTGAGAAAAAACCAGCAGCAGGAAAAGCTATCCGCTATTATTGAACTGGCAAAACCAACGCTACACGCTGAGCTGTCACCAGCACTAGCGCAAGAGTTAATCGCCATCATGACCAATATCGCCTATGCCCCCATACAAGAAATTGACGCCTGGATGGATGGCTTGTTTGCCATGGATGCATCAATGAATCATCGCGTGCACTAGCACTGAAATTACTACTAATCATTAAGAGGCTTACCATGAATGAAGCAGAAAAATCCGTAGCGATAGAAGCCTTAAATCGCATTATGGAACTTGAGTTGGCGGGCGTGGTTAAGTACACACATTATTCATTAATGGTGTTTGGTTATAACCGCATTCCAATTGTTTCCTGGCTTAAAGGCAATGCGACTGAAAGCCTGGATCATGCACACCGAGCGGGCGAGTTGCTCACCTTATTGGGTGGGCATCCGTCACTCAAAATTGGTTCATTATTAGAAACCGAAAAACACGATATTGGCGATATTTTGCGCGAGAGTTTGGCGCACGAGAAAACTGCGATTACCGCCTATTACGATTTACTAAAAATCGCTGAAGGTAAATCGATTCTGCTAGAAGAATACGCCCGCGAAATGATTGTGCAAGAGGAGTTGCATTTGGATGAGGTTAATAAAATGCTGCGTCGCCCGGGTGAGATTGCGCCGTTTCAGTCGTGAGCTAAATACCTCTCAACTCCTCCCCGCTTTACAAGGGGGAGGTTGGGAGGGCTTGGCTTTAAAATTTCATTTGCACCTGTACTGAAACTGCATCGCCCTTGGTATCGCCTACATCGTTATCTATATTGGTGGTTACACCGTGCAAATAATTCGCGGAAACTTTCCAGCTGCTAGCTGAATACCAATTCACACCGAGTACATCAACCTCTGCATTACCCTGATTGCGTTGCTGGTTGAGCAAACCATTTTCGCCGTGTGTTTCCAGCCAATCTTTACGATAAAAAATTTCCCACGCACCTGCTGAACTGTGCGGTTTTATTCTGCCAAATTTTGCTTTGTCGATGCTGTAATCGCGGGGTTCTCCGGTGAGACTGTAGGCAATTTGTGCATAACTTCCGTTTGCACTGCGATCTGCTTGAGTGCCTGCACCGTGCAGTTCGCGCTGCAAATATTCGGCCTGCAATGAAAACGGACCATTCATGTATGCCAGTTCCAATGCTTGCGAATAATCGCGCGCGAATGCGCCCTGGGTTTTGGCTCTGGCGAGTTTGGTGGAGTTGCCGTTATCAGAAAAACCAATACTCCAAACGCCTAAATCAGTTTTTATTTCGCCGTCCGTGGTGGGGTCATTAAGATTTGCGTAGGAGTAACCCAGGTGCAACACATGTTTTTTCTTTTGGATGGGCGCATACACAACACGCGCATCTTGCATGTCGCCATAGGGCGTATCAAATGCGCCAAGGCTCACAAAATAATGTTTTTGGTGTTGCCGAAAAGCAATGCCTTGCGCATCTTTGCCTTCGCCAACGTAGGGTGCCAAATCCCAAATACTTGAGCGCTCAATGCCACTAACCCAGCTGGAGCTACCGCTCAGTTCCAAACCAAAATCCGGGTCAAAACGCCCCAGTGCAATGCTGATATTGGCGGGCAATTGATAATCCAATTCAGCGGTTTTCAGGCTCGCTTTACCTTCGCGGTCGAGTTTTATTTCAAGCTCGTAAGCCAGTGTTTGTAGAACCGTGCCATTCACACCTAAATCCATGCGGCGCAAATAGCCTTCATCTTGTTGCGCGCCGTTGTTGCTGTAAAGGCTGTCAAAGCTATCGTAACGCACGCGAATTTTCCCACTGAAATCGTAAGTAAAATTTTCACTGCCAACAGCATCGCCTGCCAAAGCCGTGTAAGGAAGCAGGCTGGAGATAATAAAAAGAGCGGTATATTTTTGGGTGGTAAGCGTCATAGTAAAACCTCTTGGTTGCGCTTCGCTAGCGATTCAAGTACCCCGAGTTTGCGCAGTGCGGGCATAAAATTATTAATGCGCTCCACTTGCTGGGTAATGCATAAACCCAAACAGTATTTGGAGCATTTGCTGATGGGGTGTTGATGGGCGCTGCGCAAAATGGCATCGGCAATGCCATTTGCGTTGCGTGATTTGGTTTCTACAATAAATACGTGTGGCGATAGGGCTGTGGCCTTTTGATCCTGAAAAAAACACATGTTGCTATCTATGGTCATGCGTTCCTGACCATTTTTAGCAACCAAGGTGATGCGCTGGTAGCTCATTTCTAATTGCACTTGCAAATTTAAGGTGAATTCTTTTTTATAGAATTCACGATAAAGTTGAGCGATATAGTCCTGTGCGCGCGCATCAATTTGGCCATGCGTATCAACTTGGCAGGGCAGGCGCTTTTTAACGGTTACACCGCGAATGTCTTTAATCTTTGCCTCAATAAAACACAGCCCAGCATCTACGTATTTTCGGGTGCGCACTTTAATACGTTGGCGGCGACCATTGTGATGATTGAAATAGCAGCTAAGTTGTGCATCATCAAAATAACAAGTGTCATAGTAAAAAATGCGCTTGCGATCAATTTCTAAAATATCAAAATGTTCAGACAATCGGTGCAATAGATTATTGAGCACGGTATCGCGCACAACGTATTTATTATCCAGCCGAGTCAGCATGGATGCTTTTTGATTGAGTTCATTAAGGCTGATAGGTGTAAACAGCTCATGCAATTGCGTATCAAATTTTTCTATAATTGACATTAATAATCACCATGTCGTTAATGAAATCGATATTTTTAATTTGATAGGAGAGCACTTCAACGCCTAGGCGCGATGAAAGATCATCACACATTTTGCGAGTATCTGAGAGCGCATAGTCGTCAATTTTGTCGAGGGTTATGCGCAGCCCATTTACGGATGGCAGTATCCGTGGGTGATCAATTAAATAAGCGCCCAGCACCACAGCGGCTACCGTGAGTAATACCATCGGCAATGCGGTACCTTGCACCGAGCAAATCACCGAAATCGCAATACAACCAAAGAAGTAAGTTATTTCAGTTTTGGTGATTTGTTCTGAGCGCAGCGTAAAGAGCGCGAGTATGGCAAATAAACCAAAGCCAGCCGTCACACTGAATTGCACGCTGGATAAAATAGTTAACACTGCAAACGCAAAAATATTAAACAGCGCCGCTGAGATAACCAGCTCCTTGTCGCCATAGCGACGGTAATAGATACCGAGGGCAAGCAGTAGCATTGCGCACACATCAATAAAGAAGCGTGTTCCTAAATTGATATAGGGGTCTGCAAATAAATGAACAAGCATAGAGTCTCCACAAGCAACGAAAGTGCTGCCCCATAAAAATGGGGCAGTGTCAGGTTTTTATTTAGTAACGTTGGTCACTTTTGAGGAGGGGGTAAAGCTGGTGGCTTTGGTGCCGCCAGAGTAAGTGCCGCCGGTGTAAAGGCCATCAACGGGAGTGGCAGTGGATGTACCTGCCTGGTAGAGATCGTAAGTTGTGCCTGTGGTTAAACTCGGTGAGGAAAATACAAACGAAGAATAGGTTTTTGCCGGCGCAAAAGTCACCAACTCAGTGCCATCTGCGGTTTGAATACGCACTATTTTGGCGGCGGCCTGACTGCTGCTAAAGGTTACTTTTACCGAGCTTTGGGTGGCTGCCGTGCCCGGCGCTTGCGCCAGACCCGAACTGCCTGCCGCCAAGAGCGTGCCGCCCGTAATAGTGAAGGTGCGGTCATAATCCAATGACGCATTGTTGTTGGCGGTAGGGCCGCTGACGATCACTGTGCCGCCGCTCATTTGAATGGAGCCGTTCGCATCCAAGCCATCGCCATTTGAATTTACGTAGAGGTAGCCACCGGTAATATTGAGCAAGTTGGTTCCAGTGCTGGCAACATTGACGCCATCATCGCTGGTGGTCACGCGCGTGGTGCCGCCATTGATATTAATGGTGGCACCTTCCAATCCTTCATAGGATTTGCTGACATTAATACTTCCGCCGTTAATGGTAAGTGTGTTATCGGCGTGGGCGCCATCATCGCCACTAGAGATGGAAAAAATGCCGCCATTAATTTGCACATTAGCGTTCGCATGCAGTGAATCATCGGCAGAATTAATGTTGAATGTGCCATCAAAAATGCTGAGGTTAGCTGTGGCTTTTATACCCTTCATAGAATTGCTGGTGCTAGTTACGGTCGTGCTGCTGCCGTTAGTGCCGGCTTTAATTGTAAAATCTCCGCCGGTAATTTGTACGGCGCTTTCACCACTGATCCCATCGCCGGCATTAGCGGTGAGTGTAAATTTTCCGCCTGCTATATCAACAATGCCGGTATTGGCATCTTCGTTGTCAGCCTTTAATGCGTCGCCTGAGGTAGCGATTGTGAAGGTGCCGTTTTTAATGGCGAGATAATCTTTGCCGCGAATTCCGTCATCAATTGCATCTACCGTAATCGTTCCGCTGTGAATTACCAAGCCATCTTTACCGGTAATGCCATCGTTGCTGTTGGCATCCACAATCAGCGAGCCGGTGCCGGTAATGCTTAAATTGGCTTTACTAAACAGTGCGGCATTGGGTTCATCTACCCCAGTTGCATAAACATAGGTGACCGGGTCGGTGAGGTAATTTTTTGTGGTGCCGGCCAAAACCACCACGACTTTTTCGGCGCTTTCTACCATTACCGGTGCGGTGGTTGTGTTGGTGATGTTGATGCCGTCAAAAATTAATCGCACTGTATCTTTACTGGTAGTGTTCACATAAATTTGGCCGTCGAGCAGCGTGCCGTTAAAGCGAAAGTTACCTCCTGCAGTAATCGTTATTTTAGTTTTATCTACAGTTACCCCTGCGCCCACAGCAACAATACTGGTGTCATAAAAAGTAATTTTGGTTTCGGTGGCAGTATCCCAAGTGTAATCTGCCACTACTTCATGGGTGGGATAAGTCACTGCGGTTGCAGCAATGCTGGAAGCGGTAGAGCTAGTTGACGATGATGTTGTAGTAACGGTTGAGCTTGTGCTACTGGTTGTTGTAGATGTTGAGCTGGAGCTTTTTGAGCCACCACCACATGCGGTAAGCCCAATGAGTGAGCTTAGGATGAAAATAAAAGATAGGGATTTGGTTGTTATCATAAAAATGTCTCTCAAGCATTCAAGGTTATATTATTGAGACAACCCGTTACGCAAATGCTTAACTGCGCGGAGGTTGTGTTATGCAAAACCACAGACCACGCGTTTTTCAAATTTACTGTGACACTTTGATGACTTGCACAATTCTTCCTTTATTTTGCGCGAGAGTTTGGCGCACGAGCAAGGTGCTATTACCGCGTATTACGCGTTACTTAAAATTGCCGAAGGCAAGTCAATATTGCTTGAAGAATATGCCCGCGAAATGATTGTGCAGGAAGAATTGCACTTGGATAAAATGCTGCGTCGCCCGGGTGAGATTGCGCCGTTTCAGTCTTAATGCGTAATCTGTACTGCGCTAAACATTCGCATGAGTGGGTGGTGCGAGAGTCTTACTTTACGACCAAACACTATCAACACTCTGAGCAATGCGGCGCGATGTAAGTCGCGCCGCATAGGCAAATAAGCCTGCGGCAATCAGCGCGGTTAGATCCACGCTCAGCGTGCTGGCGTGTGCCCACAGGCCAAGTTTAGGAATAAAAATAGCTAATAGGGATGTCAGTGGAATTGCTAGCGAGGCCAGTGCGCAAAGCGTGAGAATATGCACAGCTGCGCGTCCAGCGCCGCACCAAAAAGACCAAGCTACCGCGAATAAAAATACGCTGTAATACACGTTCACATAACTCAGATTAATATTTCCCGGTAAGTTACTCAGCCATTTTGCAGCGGCGAGTGTGCTTAACACGCCCGCCATAGAGCCCAAGCAAATCCCTACAGTAGCCGCAGCCATGAGATGCGTTGCTTTGCGTTGTACAATCGGTTCAGTCGCATTTTTTTGTTGCTTACGGCGCGACTCTATCCACAATAAATTGCCGGAATAAAATAAAAAGGCACCGCTCAACCCCAGAAAAAAATACACCCAACGCACTAGGTCACCACCGTAGCTGCCAAAGTGCAATGCAAAAAAAGGTGTAATCAATTTGCTCCAGCTATTTTCTTTGCCGGGCAGCATGCTGGTGTTGGTAATTGCACCCGTGTAGGGATTAATCATCACGTAACCGGTGTCTGCCCGTTGCACCATATGGCGTGGGCTTTTGATGGCGGCGCGCACCACCGCGCGAGGGCTTTCCAGCGCTATGTAGACTAATTTAGTGATAGTAAACTCGGGCGCTTCCTGCTGTATGCGATGAATTAATGTTGTTGCCGGTAATAAGTTTTCAATGTTATAGGGCTCGCTTACGCGCGCAGGCGGCGCACCAAACATGGGTTGTTTGCCGTACACCACGCCGGCCAAAGAATCGTAAAACTGATCGTGAAATGCAAATACTATAACCGTTAGGCTAATCACAATATGGTAGGGCAGGCTGGCGATGCCGATAACATTGTGGGCATCCAACCAAAAGCGTTTAGGGTTTTTTCCAGCGCGCAAAGCAAAAAAATCTTTAACCAGTGTGGGTAATAATAAAATAACGCCAGACATTAGTGCTAAAAAATACATAACACCGGCAACGCCCATTAAATAGGTGCCGAGGTACTCGCCGCCTATGACGGTTGGAATGCCAGCGGTGCGGTGCAGCATGTCAATGAGCTCGCCTAGCAGTGAGGGCAATTGCTCCCGCATTTGCAGTGTGCCGCTTGTATCAATCCACGCGTGCGAGATATTGGCAGATAACAATAATGCGTGATCGCCATTTTCCGCACTCCATGTGACTGGCGTTATCGTCTGTTCGTTTTGTTCTAGGTGCAACGTAAATTCTTTGCGTGTTTGCGGGTGTTGAATCACTAAGTTGCTTACTAATGCATCGATATTTTGTACGTGCACTAAAAGTGGAGAGGGTGCGCTAGCCCAGTGTTCAAGCGGATGCTTAAACATAGTGAGTGCGCCCGCAAAAAAACCGATAAACAACAGCATGCCTGCACCAATGCCAACCCAAGTGTGCAGCGATTTATAGATGCGAAGAATATCGCTACGAATTTTCATGGATTATTCCTTAAAGCGCGTCGAATAAAGCGCGCACACCCAATAGCAGTGCATAAGCGATTAGATTGGCAGTAAGCAACCAGCGTAGCGCTTGCGTACCGCTGCGAAATAAATAAACGAGGCTGAAGGTCAGCATCCAGAGTGGTGCCATTATCCACATCACAAATTGCACTTTTTGCGGTGCGGCAATGCCGCCGGGGCCGACCCATGCAAACAGCCCACACAGCGCCAAGGCGAGGGAAAAGCCTAATACCAAACCCGCTAGGGTTTTGGTCCACCAATCGGCGTGTAGAGGTTTGCGATTTCGGCGGCGGAGTGTTGGGTTAAGGCTTGGCTTCACGCTGATTCTTCTTGATAAGGAGTGATGCAAATGGCAATAGGCTAAAGCTCAAAAGTATGGTGGCCAGCCACGTACAAATAGCGGTAATGGTACTAAAACATTGCAGCGCGCTCATGAGCGAAAGCGCTAGGAGCGCACAGCCTATCGCTCGCCAAGGCTGTGCTGCCAAAGGTCGCGGCAACAATCCCTGATGGGTGTGGCTTGCATAGAGCAAGCTGCATGCACTTACGCAGAGCAACAGAAACACAATATTCATCGAGAAAATCCGTTAAGGTCAAGCCACTGGCAGGTTACTTAAGCAGGGCTAGGTTAATTCTGAGTGCTCAGGCTGGGTATTCTAGGCACTTTTAGAGAGTTTAATACAATCAATATCAAATATAAATAAGAATCATTACCATTGACATATTTTTTTATGGCTCTATCATTGGCGCATTAATTCATACAGCCCGTTTTATTGGAGTCATGCCGTGTCTTTTTCCTGTCAAAACCAACCACGTTATTTACATACCAAGCTTGCGCTTACTGTTGCCTTGTTAAGTTCCAGTGCCTTTGCTTTTTCCGAAGAAAAACCCGTTGCTTCAGCTGGGGCAGATGTAGAAGAAATTTACATTGTTGGCGTGCGCGAAAACCGCATCAGCAAGGGAGCGACTGGTTTGCCGATGGAGATCAAGGAAACGCCGCAAACCATTAGTACCATCACCGAGGAAGACATTAAAAACTTTGCAGTGACGGGCAGCAACGAAGCTTTGGCGCTTGCAACGGGGGTTAATGTTGAGCAATACGAAACTAACCGGGCTTCTTTTAATGCGCGCGGCTTCGAGATTCAGGTAACGCAGATTGATGGGTTGAGCTTGGTTAACTCCTATGCCACGGTTGTTGGCCGTGAAGATACCGCCCTGTTTGAAAAAATCGAATTGATTCGCGGTGCTAATGGCTTGTTGACTGGGGTGGGTAACTCATCGGGCACGATTAATTACATTCGCAAGCGGCCAACCAATGAGGATGG
>Ga0114940_10000970_pt1 | contig 11218 bp, 9 predicted proteins | sample ColdCreekSource_FD_87195 | JGI IMG/M metagenome (GOLD analysis project Ga0114940, IMG submission 87195) | Groundwater microbial communities from Cold Creek, Nevada to study Microbial Dark Matter (Phase II) - Cold Creek Source | ecosystem: Environmental > Aquatic > Deep subsurface > Groundwater ... | reverse complement strand
TGGTTGGTGGGGTCCCGGGGGGGGGGGGGGGGGGGGGGTTTCCCCCCAGAGGGGGGGCCCCCGGGGGGGGGGGGGGGGCGTGGGGGGGGGGGGGGGCCGGGGGGGGGGGGGGGGGGGACTATATCACGCTTAGGTGCATTCGATGACGGGGTGCTGCGACGACTCGTTCACACTTGGCCTCTGCGGCGGTGGCTGGTGGTGGTGCGAGTGGGGGTGGGGGTGGTGGTGCACCTCGGGGGCGCACCCCTTCTGGACGTGAACCCACCGCCCACCCGCCCCCTGAGGACTCTCAACACACACAAACGGGCGCAGGCATTTTTTGCATGGAAGACATCTTACCCATGGGAACCATTTGTCCCAAGGGAGTGGACCATCGTAGCCATCTGACCCATGGAAGTCTCCTGTGACATAGGAGCCACCCTTGTCATGGAAGCCATCATCATTTGAGGTTGAGGAGGCATGGTCATAGCAGCAAGTGCAGAATTCGGCTTCTGCTTACTTTGCTTCCTTGGAGATTCCAGCCCAGTGATGGCCTTCCGAACCAGTGCCTTGGACTTGGGCTTTGATTTGGCTGGGTTTTTGGTGGCAGGAGGCAGGAGCAGATTTGGTTCATGGGGACCATTTGTCCCAAGGGAGTGGACGTATGTCCCATCGTAGCCATCTGACCCATGGAAGTCTCCTGTGACATAGGAGTCACCCTTGTCTTGGAAGCCATCATCATTTGAGGTTGAGGAGGCATGGTCATAGCAGCAAGTCCAGAATTTAGCTTCAGCTTATTTACCTTCCTTGGAGATTCCAGCCCAGTGATGGCCCTCTGAACCAGTGCCTTGGACTTAGGCTTTGATTTGGCTGGGTTTTTGGTGGCAGGAGGCAGGAGCAGATTTGGTATTTTTCCCTACAGCAGAAACTACTGTTGTTGCTGCAGCACCAGAGCATTGGTGATATGTACAGTAAAGGTTGATTTTATATGAGTTGAAGGGGTCCTAAAACAATCATTTTATCCTCTAAGCATCATCAACTCGGAGAAAAAATATGAGGATCTAATAATAGTACTTAATATTAATAATAACTGAATAACATTACTTTGAAAATGTTTTTTTGCCAGGCTGTGGCTTTTTGATTAAAAAGTAGATTCACTGCGGCTCGATCTTCTGCGGCGCGTTGATTGCTGGCTGGTCGCATGGAATATGCTCTACCAGGTTGATTCGCTCTACACTTGGTGGGTGACGAGGATGTTATTTGCTGTAGGTGGCTTTTGGTGCCACGTGTTAATAGTTAATATGTATGTGTGTGTGGCACTAGTGGTAAAGGTGGATCCACCTGGGACTCGAACCGGGTGCTGCTCTTGCTCTCGCCAAGCGGGTAGCGGGCACCAGTTGCGTCGGCCGCTCGGCCAAAGTGTCTCCTCTAGCTGCAGAGTCGTGATTGGTGTTATGTAATCAGTCAGTCTGTGGTGTGAGGTATCGACACAGATGTGTGTGTTGTCTTAAAATTAGATGGTGTTATAAGTGCTAAAAAAATTGTGATAATAGTGATGATGGGTGTACATAACAAAGCGAAAAAAATAAGCAGTCACACATTAGAAATTAATTATGGCAGAACCTCTTAATCACTTCAAATATGATACGATGCATATTTTAACTTAGCACTGCTGATGATACACGCCTAAACCTATTAACATAAGCGTGAAACTGAAGGGATAAGAGGGACCAAAGAAAATCACTCACAAAAGAGAGCACATACGTGGTACCGACCCGCATTCTGCATTTTGGAAAGTGAACTGAGGATACTACAGTGGGATGAGACGATGAGAGAATTGACGTGTTGCGAGTTTAGAGATAATGAGTTGCGATGAATGCGAGTGAAAACAAATAATCGACATGACGCCACGGATACTTGCGATTGCGGCGTGTCTTTTTTCTGTCTTTTTTTCTCTTTTGAGATGTATGCATGCCCTGTTCTAAAGCGAAATGAAATAAAACACCATTGGAGTTATATAATTATTATTACTATGAAACTACATTAACTTTAGCTATGTATCGTTTCGGTTTACAATGTTGAGAATATAGTGTGAATTTTTTGTTTATGAAAACAGAAACTGGAGATATGTACTAATAAATCCAGCTGGTATTCCTGCAAAGCCAGTTCTTGGCCACTTTTTATAAAATCAATATTTTATGTTATAGAATAAACTGTGGACAATGATGTTTCCTCCTTTATTATTATTTAGATAACTACCTACTGATATGTGGAATCGAATAAGGACACCACTTTAATTTTTTCTCCCTTTAAAAAGTACATAAATAAGGTCACCAAAATGTTCACTCCTATATCAAATAAAAACATGGACTATAGTTAACCAGACTTGCTAAATTAGATGTTTGGCAAAAGTCAACTTCAAACATATAATATTGTAATTTCTTGACTTTTTAATTACTCGCAAAAAGAACATCTATGTAAAAAATTGTAGAGATTTCTAATCATTGTCAGATAGCAATCTATCTAAAACGTGTAAAATCATATACAATTTGTGGGCAAGATTAGTACCTTAATTTGCAGTTAGTTTCATGTGCACCTTGCGCTTGTGTGTGTGCAGGGTCTGCATAGGCTTGTACTTTTTGTCGCACAACACACCGAGTGTCATGCCACACTGCTTCAAGTGATTTTCCATGGCGTTATCAGTGTTATAGCCCTTAAACCCCATGTTACACCTGCAGCATGTACCAAATTTGTCCTCGGCTGATACAGCAGGTGTGCCAAGTCTTTTGGATACTGCCCGACAGATTCAACATGCATGGACTTGATTTGCATATACTTGCTCTGGGACTTAAATTGTATTCCAACGGTGCAACTGAAGAGAACTATTGAAGCAGTCTGTTAATATTTACTTTTAGTTTGTAATTAATTTATATATGTATTTGTATGTATTCTATTATAGTTTGTGATTAATTAAAAATGTAGTTTGTAATGAAGTTTGTATATTAACTGAAAATGTTTAAATGTAATCAGAATTCAAGTTTGTAACAATGATGTTTTGTTTGTAAGTCTTTTAATATATTTAATATGTGACTTATTGTGTTTGTAAAATTGTGTAATAGCTTTGTGAATATTTGTTGCAAGCGGTGAAGAAATAAGGCGGTGAAATAAACTCGGCAGTGTATGAGCAAGGTAAACCCTTATACGCATTGTTTTTTTTGATGTAAAAAAAAGCATTTCATAGTGTGGATCGGGCATTTGTTTTCAAGAAGATAATCGAATCAGGAAAGTTTTCATTTACTGAATTAAGTTGAATTCTCATACATTAGATTTAAATTTCTTGAATATTATTGATGGGGTCAGTACATCCAGCATAATAGTACAGACAAATGGTGTCAGGCAAGGAGGTTCCGCGTCTCCATTTTTCTTCAATTTTTCTATAGCGACTCTGAGTGAATTATTAAAAGATTTTCCAACAGTTAAGGTGATTTTCTACGCCAGATGATATAGTGCTAACTTCTACAGATTTGGGTGATCTAAAATCAGCTTTACAATTTATTAAAGAATATTTGCTTGCACGCAAATTGGAACTAATTTTGGGTATATGCAAAAACATGAAATTCCGCAACAAGGGCAGAAGGGCGATATAAGCTAACTGACAAGCTCGAGCTCGATGGGGTGAATATTGAATTTGTGACAGAATTTACGTACTTGGGGGAAGTATTTCGGCCAACAGGTATTTCATTCAACAAACACATCGAGAAAAGGGTTCGTGCCGCACTATTAGCCACTTATAATCTCCCACAATTACAGTCCCTCTCAATAAAAACAGCTATTAATTTTTTTTGACCTCAAAGTGTCACCAATTGCTTCTTATGCAATTGAAGAATCTGGCCATTTCTCTCCAAGAAAGATCTTGATAAACTTGAGTCAGTCAAAACACGATATTTCAAAAGGGTTTTGGGTTATCCAAGTACACTAGATCCAGATTTGTCTACTCTTTGTTCGATTTCGATCTCTTTGTGAGTGACTTGCAGATTAAATTTGCGTTACCGGATGCAAATGCATTAAACAAATATTGTGAAGCAAACCTTGGGAAATAAACTGAAATATGTGATGAATTTTACACTACATGTACAATATGTAGAATAAATATTGGCAAAAGTATACTTTTTGAAGACAGATTTGCATTTCATGGTTACCAGTATCTTTTTTGTAAAAATAAACATTTCCATTTTGATGTCAAAGCAGATTGTATGTGTGAATATTGCAATGAGTCATGTGATCAATATCATATAAATCAGTGCACAGTGAAGAAAGTGAGTTTACGAGCAGCTGCAAAAATTATCAAGACTTAATATTTTTGAATTGCTTTGATATGTATGAATAATTTTGTTGTACGTCTAGGACGTTTAATAAACTTTCTTTGCAATATTATTTCAAAATAAAAATAATAAAACTCTCTTTCAAAATAAATATTTTATTTATATATTAATTATTGCTCTATAGTATTAGTTTTTAATTAGGTTTGCTTGGTTTAAGCTTTTAATTAGGTTTGCTTGGTTTAAGCTTTTAATTAGGTTAGGTTAGCTTTAAAGTAGGTTATTTAGGTTCCAGATTTTAATTAGGCTACATAGGTTTAAGCTTTTAATCAAGTAGTTTGGAAACTTTTCAATGAAAAATCACCAAGAAGCTATTAACTCTACTCAATTATATTAGGTAGGACCAATATATTAGAAAATAAACACATGAAGTTATTAACTAAGTATAATAATGTTTTACGTGAAAGAAATATAAAATCAAAATAGGTAAGCGTAAATAAGTTCAACAACATACCTACAAATTGTAAACAGCTTTTCAAAGTGCAACATTAGTAATAGTTAGATTAATTTACTTCAGTTGTATTGGTATAATTATTTCCAAGTACAAAATTCTCTGAGTTGGATGAAACTAAAGTTTGATTTATAATAAATATTTAAATAACAAAATTAGTTTTAATTAAGTTAAAACTACACACTGTGTCGAGTATTCAAAGTGCAACATTAGTTATAGTTTGACCAATTTACTTTAGTTGCATTGGTTACAAATATATTTAAGTTGAATGAAACTAATTTTGATTTATAATTAATATTTCAAGAACAGAATTAGATTTAATTAAGTTAAAAGTACAAACTGTGTAGAGTTATCTAAGTGCAACATTAGTTATAGTTTGACTAATTTACTTTAGTTGTATTGGTATAATTGTTTCTATTAAGTACACAATTCTTTGAGTTGGGTGAAAATAAAGTTTGATTTATAGTTGCAAAGGTAGTTTTTTGATATTACATAAGGCAATGTCTGCCTCATAAATAACATCATACGTGCATATCAAAATTATATGGAAAGTAATGAAAAGAGAGGAATAATACAATCAACAGGCTTCTTTGTTGCGTTCAAGATACATAGTTTTTAGAGCACTTTTGAAACAATAAATAATCGAAATTAATCACAATTTGTCTGGCAAGTTGTTCCAGAGCCTGCTGCTTTTTACAATAAATGAATTTTCTAGTGCATCCACACCAACTCGGGGCATTCTCTTTTTTAATTTGTGTGTTCTAGAAGTTCTAGTGTTTGTGTCAGAAACTAATGTGACAAAATTAGATAATTACGATGGGCAGTTTTAGTGAACCATTTTATGGGTCATTAACAACATTTTTAAATTCATATCTTTCGCAAACTTTGAGAATTTCGGCTTTCACATAATATGGAGTCAGTCTTGAAGCAAAAGGAACATTATACACATATTGGATGGCTGCATGCAGCAACACCTGCGGTTTTTTTTTTTTCTGACCCAAATTTATATTACAATAAGCAAAACTACAATAATCAATGTATGGCAGGTTTAACGTCTTGACTAAGCGCAGTCTTATGATCTCTGGTGTTATAGCTCTGTATTTTTCAATATTCAATACCCTTTACACTTTTTTACAAATGGAGATGTGCTTGTCCCACGCTAAATTCTTATCAAAGAAATCTGTGTACTCAATTGTCGTTCCATTGAGTGTTAGTGGAGTGAGTGTTTGCAAGTTAATGTGCGCGCGAGTATTTTGTGTCGCAATGAGCATGGCTTGTGTTTTTTGTTGGATTAGGTTTTAAACCATGGCTTTCCATCCAAGTGACAATGTCCCCCAAAATATATTCATAATCTGTATTGCTTCATCCAACTCAGAGGGAGAACATTCAATGTAAAGTTGTATATCGTCTGCATTAATGTTATATTTACATCTGTTTGTTTTTAATAAATTTTTTAAGAAAAAAATTGCTTTAAAGTATGAATTGTATAAAGTATTCATAGTCCAACATTAGTTATAGTTATATTAATTTACTTTAGTTGTATTGGTATGAATATTTTAAGTTGAATGAAAATAAATATTTAAAGAGCAAAATAAGCTTTGATGTACAAATTGTCAACAAGAAGCTATTAGGTAGGACCAATATACTAGAAAATATACACAAAAAGTTTAATTGGTACTTTTTTATGTGCAAGAAATGTTAAAAGATATGCAAGCGTAAATAAGTTCAATAACATACAATTGTAAACAGTTTTTCAAAGTGCAACATTAGATTTAGTTTGCTTCTGTTGTATAATTATTTCCAAGCACAAAACAAGTTTCTACAATTTTGTTTTAACTGTAAGAAAAATGAAATGGTTTTAAAGTATATTGCTTTAATTGTTTTGGTTTTCATTGAAAGAAATGTGAAATGTTTTCATTGTATCAATATTTCAAAAAAAAAAGTGTGAGGTACAATTTCTATAAAGTATTCAAAGTGCAACATGCAACATTACGTTTAGTTTGATTAATTTTATTTGAGTTGTAGTAGTAAAAGTATTTCCAAGTACACAATTAAGTAAATATAAATTTTGATTCAGTGGTATACGCAGTTCCAAGTACAAAATAAATTGCTGGGTCTCAATATTTTATGAACCAATAGTTTGTATTGAAACAAATTGTAGAACAGTATTGCACAAATTATAACCAAGCACAAAATAAATTTAGATTTTAAAAGTACACTAAGTTATTTAAATCTCAATAACTATAGAAAATATTTTTATATGTGAAAGGTGCGCAGCTATGCGCATTTGAGTGAATTTTTGGATAATGCTTGAATGACAAACTTGGAGTTTATTTAGGAAGAGCATGTGCGCATATTATACAACATGTGCATATGACGTTGCTCAGAGCGGCACGGTGAAGCGCGCGCGTGCACAAGACTGGTTTAGAACCATACTTTAATAGAAAGATTTTTAAAAGAATAAAATAGCCAAAGTTGTCATTTAAAATGAGCATTTGAAACGGGATGAACCCTTTTAGTTTTTTACACATAGCGTCGTAGGTCAGACTGCTTTAATCACAGTGTGACGTTTCTCTTTTATCCGGATGTGGGAATTCAAGCATTTTAAAAAACAATCGCGTTAATGTTTATAGTATTAGTGTGTATAGTTTTCATTAATATCCTACAGCTGGAAAGTATACTTATTTAAGTTTAATAATAAAACTAATATCTTTCTGAGTGTGGCAAATAAATTGGTCAATTTCAATCAAAGTCTTGTTCAAAGCTTTGAATTATGTGGTCAGGGTTTGTTGCTTGCTATACGATCCAAATTTTCATAAACATGTTCCAAATAAAATCAACACAAAAGAAATCTTTTAATTTTATTTATATAGCGAGTGCAATTTGAGCTCCAATAAATACTTTCAAGTGTGTATTTTGTAACAGTAACAAACAAAAAATATAAAAAAAGACAGCAAAAGCTCGTGCTGTGCTCCATACTTTTTCCAGGTCGTAGACCTGATGTTAATTTGCGCATTTTCTAAAGAGGTTTACTTTTTGTTAAAATAAACAACTCAATTTTTGGTATTAAAAACACATACGTGGCTTTCCTTACAAAATTTTGTGGTTCATTTAACATTTGCTATATTCAAGTTTGTGGTTATGGAGATAAATATTATTATATTAATTTTGAAAGAGTAATATTTGCTGCTTGTTATTGTTTTAAAAATAATTGTAATATCTGAGCTATAGTGTTTAAGGAAATAAGAATATTTTTCATTAATTGCTGTAGTGTTTAAGGCTTTAAGAAAATAAGAATAATTTTGTTATTTGAGCTGTGGTGTTTAAGGACAAAATGTGTGTTTAAGGGATTGCTTAATAAGAAAAAGTGAAAGCTAGCTTAATAAATATAGATTTAAATTAATTTGTAGCATAATTCATCATTACCAAATTCACATGTTTTCAATAAATTTGAAAGAGGGGTATATGTGTAGCCATATATTCACAATTACAAATATATTGCAGAGCACACTGTCGATTTCTATTAAAAACCTTATTTTCTAGCAACTTGGACGAATTTTTAATTTCAGCTGTCGGGAACTTGAACAAGCAGACATATAATTTCGGCTGTCGGCATAGTCGCTCTGATATTCCTTTAGTTTGATTATTCGACATATTATTACATTCTGATATTAATGGTAAATACAAACTTAATAGGTTAATTTATGCTGTGTTCTCTTATTCCAATATTTCATAAGCCAACACAAACAAAGAGAATGTGAACAGTTCTGTGGTCCTAGAAATAAATATTCATTAAGGTTCAATAAAGCTGTGTCCTAAATTAAGAAAATAATTGATATGTGTGTAATGTAACTTAAGGTTAAGATATGCTGTGGTCTCATAAAAATAATAATCCTGAATAAATACCTCAATGTTTTAGTTTTTTTTTTTTTTTGGAAAATAACATTCAGTACTTTTAGGCGTCAAAGACACAACCAAATTCAAACACTCACTTTGAATCACATTAATAAATCATTCTGAATCAAGGATTCATATTATGACAATTTCACACACATTCATTACAAAACATTCCACAATCAATATGCATGCCAATGAAAAAAAACATAATCGAGCATTCATATGAAAATACCACTGAAATAAAAACATTATGAATCAATAATTAAATTTGCATATCAGTAAACAATAATTATTTATCTTTTAAAGGGCCTTTAAGCACACTTGGGCTCAGCGCCACACTAAAAGGTGAATAATTGTTTTAATAATATGAAACTTGACACTGAAATAAAAAAACAGTCAATATAATTAATTTTGCATATCAGTAAACAATAATTATTCACCACTTAGAGGTCCTTTTAGCACACTTGGGCTCAGCGCCACACTAAAAGGTGAATAATTGTTTTAATAATATGAAACTTGACACTGAAATAAAAAAACAGTCAATATAATTAAATTTGCATAAAATGAAACAATAATTATTCACCACTTAGAGGTCCTTTAAGCACACTTGGGCTCAGCGCCACACTAAAAGGTGAATAATTGTTTCAATAATATGAAACTTAAGCATTAGGAATAAAACATTGTGAATCAATAATTAAATTTGCATAATATTACAACAATAATTATTCATCTAACAGAGGTCATTTTAGCGCACTCAATGGGCTTCAAAACACACTAAAAGATGAACATTTGTTTAACAATATGAAACAAGACACTGCAATAAATAAAGTCAATATAATTAAATTTGCATAATATTACAACAACAATTATTCATCTAGAAGAGGTCATTTTAGCGCACTTACTGGGCTTCACAACACACTAAAAGATGAACAATAGTTGAATAATATGAATCTTAAGCATTAGGAATAAAAACACACACTCATGCCATTAAAACCAACACACACAAAAACACATTCCTATACAAATTTTAACACACAATAACTCCTATAAAACACACACACATTCATGCCATTAAAATAAAATTATCGTGTAAGTAATGCAATTCTGAAACTGTTATTTTCCAATATAGCAGGAGTTAATGATTTCCTAATGATCGTGATCTAATATCATTTCTTCGGTCAATATAATATGATTCACCATGGAACATTCAGGACTAATTATTTTATGGATTTGAGCAGGGTTATCGCACGGCTCAATTGCTTTCAAGTGTATATAACATCTCTTGCAATATATAATATCTTTAAACCTAGTTCCGGAAAAAACCAGCTAAGGCAAAAGTGCATTTTTAGGATTTTCAAAAGAATCAATTCGAGATAATAAATTAGAAGCAAACTCAACGCCTCTCAAATTTGCATAATGTGCAATCGCAGTATTAATTTCTTCACTTACCTGCAAAAATGTGAGCAGGTCTAAAGCCATGGTGGAGCAGAAGGTCGGGCGGCGGTGGTGCGATCGCTTCGGCGCAAGGCCGGGCGCCAGCAAGGGAGAGAGACGTGTGTGGCAGATGTCAGTGGCAGAGATGCGTGCGCGGTCAGGGTAGTGAGAAAATAATGATACCTGTTGCCAACGCGAATTTCTTAAGCGGCGGGCTAACGAGCGAGCGAGCGAGGGAGGGAGGATCAGATCTGCGGCCAGGTAAACTTGAATCCACCTGCGCGGAGGGTCGGCCGGCCGGCATCAAGGGAGGGGGATGTGCGGCAGAGAGCAATGATCTGCGGCCAATATATATTCCACCTGTTTGCGGCGCTGGGGAAGCGCAGGTGCGAGAGGGCGTCGGGTTAAAGGAGGCGTCATTTCAGGGCCAAATCTAATAGACCAAATTCGTGCCCCTCAATTTAATAAATATTTTTTTTCCCTCACAATATCGGCTTGGATTATATCTTGTTTACATCATCATCATCATCATGGAGGTTGTTTCGTCGCAGGATTCTTTAGTTAAGTTTGTGCAAGGATTTTTCTATTGCTCATAATTGGCGGCGATTAGTTTTTTAAAAAGTCCATCACCTGGCAGCGAAAATCATGTCAGTACAGTTCGTGGAGGATCTCTGAACGCTCGTGTTTCGTGTTATGTCCGTAATTAATTCACAAATATTTGTTAACAAATTATTACAAAAATGAAATTTCTTTATTCAGATGGATTTTTAATTCAAAATCAAATTATTTGTAATTAGGATGCAAATAGACATCATTTTCCATGCTTTTTCCACGCAGTTTGGATTTCTGTTGAAATTGTTTAAGAAAAGTGTTTTCGACATTGTGACAGCCATTTTGGTCATCGTTTTTTTTTTTTTTTTTTTGCATTTTTTGGTAATTTTTTTTTTTTTTTTTATTTTTTTTTTTTTTTTTGCGTGTCGTTAATTTTATTTTTTTTTTTTTTTTTATTTTTTTTTTTAAATATAAAATATTTTTTTTTTTTTTAATATTAAAATAAAAAAAAATTTATTATTTATTA
>Ga0114940_10000969_pt1 | contig 11227 bp, 12 predicted proteins | sample ColdCreekSource_FD_87195 | JGI IMG/M metagenome (GOLD analysis project Ga0114940, IMG submission 87195) | Groundwater microbial communities from Cold Creek, Nevada to study Microbial Dark Matter (Phase II) - Cold Creek Source | ecosystem: Environmental > Aquatic > Deep subsurface > Groundwater ... | reverse complement strand
TTTGCCTTGCTCACGGCGTTGGTTTTTTCACTCGCCGGATTTTTGAATGGGCTGCTGGCTAAAAAATTCGATGACGTTTCCCTTTTTCAAACTTTTATTCTCACGCCGCTCACGTACTTTGGGGGAGTCTTTTATTCCATCGATCGCTTCCCGGTGGTCTGGCAGTGGGTCTCCAAACTCAACCCCATTTTGTACATGGTGGACGGGTTCCGTTATGGCTTTTACGGCTTCAGTGACGTGAATGTGTGGGTGAGCCTCAGCTTTTTGCTGGGCTTTGCCGTAATTCTTGGCGGACTGGATTTGTGGATGCTCAAAAAAGGCTACGGTCTCAAGACGTGAGAGAGCACTTCCTCCGCGTGGGTGGCGGGGTCTACGTCCGGGAAGGCGTTGAGGATGAGCCCATCGCCATCAATGAGGTAAGAAATGCGGCTCGTAAAAAGTAATCCTTTGGCGTCATAGGCGGCGGCGGTTTCTTTGCTGGAGTCGGAAAGCAGCGTGAAGGGCAGACTGTATTTCTCCTTGAATTTTCTGTGGGATTCCACGGAGTCCGGGCTGATGCCTAGGACCACGACACCTGCTTTTTTATAAGCGGCGTAGCTGTCTCGCAAGGTGCAAGCTTCTTTGGTGCAACCCGGCGTGCCATCTTTTGGATAGAAGTAGAGGAGCACGGTTTTCCCTTTGGTGTCCGCCAGAGTGTGGAGCGTTCCGTTTTCGTCCTCAAGTGAAAAGTCGGGGGCTGGAGTTCCTGGAGCGAGCATGATCGATGGGTGAAGTGCTTTCACTTTAACAAAAATGCTCTTAGAATGCATGTGATGAATTTTTCGCGCCGCCATTTTTTCCTCGGACTTCTTGGGCTCGCTGCCCTCGGTTTTGGGGCGTGGTGTCTTTATGGTCTGTGGGCGATTCACGGCATCGAGTCCCCTGACTATGCCGTGCTTTCCAGCGCCGATGCTTATGAAGTGCGGCAGTACGATTCCATGATCCTTGCCACTACCACGGTTTCCGGGGATTTAGAATCCAGTGGCAACGTCGGTTTCTTGCGCCTGGCCACTTATATTTTTGGTGGGAATACTCTCCACCAAGAAATAGCCATGACCAGCCCTGTGAGCATAGAACAGGCTTCAAACCATCGTGACAAAGCCGAATCGGTGCTTTCTGAATCCGAGACCGGTGGAGAAGTCTATAAAGTCTCTTTCATACTGCCCTCTCAGTACACCATGGACCTACTCCCGCTCCCAACGGATTCCAATGTGCGAGTGGAAGCGGTGACGGCTCGAACCATTGCGGTGCTGAGTTTCTCCGGTTTTGCGGATGAGACCACGGTCGCCGAAAAAATGACCGAACTCGCCGATGACTTGGAACGAGATGGACTGGTGGTGAAAGGAGCGATGAGTCTGGCTCAATACAATCCACCCTATACACCTTGGTTCATGAGGCAGAATGAAATTTGGGCCCAGGTGCTGCTCACGCGCTGAGCCTGGAACTAGTCGTTTTCCTGCATTTCTTTGAGGACATCCGTTTGGATTTCCCAAATATTGGTGTGGCGCTTCATGCCTTTGAGCTCCTCGTCCACCATGGGTTCCAAACCGAGTTTGTTGTGAACGGCCTCCATCATGCTGATCAAGCGAGTGATTTCTTGTTCCGCGCGCACGTTCACTTGCAGGTCCACTTCTTCCCGCACGTCCTCAATCTTGGCTGCACGGTTCTGGCTGATGAGCACGAAAATCGATAGAAAAATGGCTTCGAGGGAAACCACCATGGTCAAGAATCCAAAGGGGTAAGGATCGAAAGGTTCGAAGCCAGAAATGACGCCTTTGTTCAGGAGTATCCATCCCGCGAAAAAGATGACGTGAAAAACGAAAAAGCCCATGCTTCCAAAGCCGGTGTTGATGCGGTCTGCAAGACGGTCGGACCAGCTGCGGTCGTGGTCCATTTTTACCTTCAAGCTGGTGATTTGCTTGCGCTGCACTTTGACCAGCGTTTTGTGTAGATCGGGATCTAGAAATCGGTTGAGGAACATGGGCGTGGGAGTTAAGGTTTTGGATTGAGCGTGAGAGAGGCTGAATTGATGCAATAACGGAGGCCCGTGGTTTCCTTGGGACCGTCTGGGAAAACGTGACCGAGGTGAGCTCCGCAGTGATTACAGACCACTTCGGTGCGGACCATTCCATAACTGTCGTCCACATTTTCTTTCACGGCATTTTTGGCTTTGCTTTGGTCAAAACTGGGCCAACCACAACCGGCATCGAACTTGTTTTCGGATTCAAAAAGAGCTTCTCCGCAGACCACACAGGTGTAGGTTCCGGGCGTGGTGGTTTTGTCGTATTCTCCGGAGAAGGGCGCTTCTGTCCCCTTTTCTTGCGTCACGCGGAATTGCTCAGGTGTGAGTTTTTTTCGCAGCTCTTCTTGGTCGGGGATGGGCATGAAGGCGTGGTGAAGTGGCTGCATTATAACGAGCTTGCGCTGGTTCCCGCAAGTGAGCCCGTCGCCCAAGCCGCCTGAAGGTTGAAGCCTCCGGTGAAACCGTCCACGTTGAGGATTTCGCCCGCAAAGTAGAGGCCCGGGCAGCGTTTGGATTCCATGCTGCGGGGATCCACTTCGGTGGTGTCCACTCCCCCGGCGGTGACGAACTCGTCTCCGGCGGCGCGACCGATGAGGTGGAGCGAGAGGCGCTTGAGTGTTTCTGTCATTTTGATGAGGTCTTTTTTGCCGAGCTCACTGTTCTTTTTGTCTTCGGGGATTTGGAGCTGCTCGCAGAGCGCGGCGGCGAGTGAGCGAGGCACATAAAAAGCCACGGTGTTGCGGAAGGTTTTTTTGGGGTTCGCCTGCATTTCTTTTTTGAGTTCTTCTTCAAAAACGGCAAAGGGCGTGTTGGGAATCAGGTCGATGAGGAGTTCCAGCGGCTTTTCGGGTGTGTAGCTTTCAAAAGCGATTTCGGAAGAGAGAGCGAAGACGGCCGGGCCGGTGAGGCCGCGGTGGGTGAAGAGCATGGGGCCGGCGACTTCCCATTTTCGCTCGCCTTTCACGGTGAAGTGGACCCGCCCGAGCGCTACGCCGGAGAGTTCACGCGGCCAGGTTTCTTTAATGATGAAGGAGTTGAGGCTGGGCGCGAGGGCGGTGATTTGGTGGCCGAAGTGTTCTGCAAAATGGTAGCCGTCTCCGGTGGAACCGGTGTGGCGGTAGGCCTGGCCCCCTGTGGTGAGAATGACTTTGTCCACGTCCAGAGGCTCGTGATTTTTGAGAGTGAGATGGAAGCGCTCGCCCACTTTTTCCAATTCCTTGAGTTCCGTGCGGAAGAGTAGGTGCACTTGTGGCGCTTCAAAGCATTTTTCAAAAACGGCGACGATGTCTTTTCCATTGTTCGAGACCGGAAAAACACGCAGATCTTCTTCTGTTTTCAGCGGCACTCCGTGGCTTTCAAACCACGCCATCACGGCTTCCGGAGGGAAACGATGAAAGGCCGATTGTAGAAATTTTCCGCCACGCGGGTAACGGTCGGCAATGAGCCTCATGTCTGAGAAACCGGTGGTCACGTTGCAACGCCCTCCACCGGAAATAATGACTTTTTGCCCAAGACTGGCGTTTTTTTCGATGAGAAAAATCTCAGCCTCTGGATTTGTTTCCAAAGCCGCTGCAGCCGCCATCATGCCTGCCGCTCCGCCTCCAATGATGGCGATGGAAGGATTCATGCCTCTTCGCCTTCGTAGCCTACGGTTGCCTGGAGTAAACGGCGTGCATCGGCACTGACAGGAGCAATGGCTTTCAAGGCTTGAACGTGTTCATGACTGATTCCTCCGGACTCTCCTCCTTGAAAATGGGCTGCTTCAATTTGAGCTACGACGTCCTCATGAGTTTCTGTTCCTGCCATGGTGTTGAAGTTAGGGGTGCTTTGAGTTTACAATAAGCGCATGGTGAATGACAAGATTGTTCGTTATTTTGAAGAAATTGGGGATCTCCTTGAGATCTTGGGGGAGAATGTGTTTCGAGTGAGGGCGTATCGGCGGGCCACGGAAGTGATTCGCGGACTTCCGGATTTGGAAGCGATGCACCAGAAAAATGACGGCGCGATTGAGCAAATTCCGGGCATTGGGAAGGATTTACACCAGAAGATTGTGGAGATCATTGAAACGGGAGAATGCGAGATGCATGCGCGGCTCGCGGCGCAATTCCCTCCTGGGATTTTGGAGATTTTACGGGTGCGCGGGATTGGGCCTAAGAAGGTGAAACTCTTTTGGGAGCAGCTGGATATTTCCAGCATCGAGCAGCTGCGCAGTGCGGCGGAAAGTGGCGCACTGGCCACCCTGCCCGGCATGGGTGAAAAAAGTCAGACCAGTATTTTGCAGTCCCTGAACGAACTCAGTTATTCCAAAGAGCGGATTCCTCGGGACGCGGCACTGAAGGCGGCGGACGAATTCATTCAGTACTTGAAAACTTTCCCGGAAGTGGAGCAGATTCAATACGCGGGTTCGCTGCGACGCAAGCAAGCCACCGTTGGCGATATTGATATTTTGAGCACGGGCAGCGATGTGCCAAAAATGATGGAGATTTTTACGACGTATCCTAAAGTTCGGCAGATTTTGGCGAAGGGCGAGACCAAATCCAGCGTGGTTTTGGAAGGCAATTTGCAGGTGGATTTTCGCGTGGTGGAACCGGAAAGTTTTGGCGCGGCGCTATTCTATTTCACCGGGCCCAAGCAATTCAATATTTTGGTGCGCACCATGGCGTTGAAGCGCGGCCTCAAAATCAACGAGTACGGCCTTTATGAGGGCGAAGAAAAGTTGGCCGGCAAAACCGAAGAAGAAATGTTTGCGGGGCTCGACATTGCTTATCTTAAACCCGAAGAACGGGAACACTATCAGCCATGAAACAGATTCAACACTTTTTTATCGACGCCGACCTCTCGCGGGAGCGCTTTTCCATCCTGGACAAGGATTTGCTGCGCCAGATGAAAGAAGTGCTGCGTTTCCGCAGTGGTGAACAGTGCGTGCTGCTGGACAATCGGGGGACGCGGGCTGAGGCGGAGCTGGAAGTTTTGCATTCCAAAGAGGCGGTTTTTGTCATCCAGAAGCGTACAAGCTGCCCTGCCCCGGAGCGAGCGCTGAGACTCTATGTGGCCCTGCCTAAAAAACCGGCCACGCTGGAACTCATCGTGCAAAAAGCCACGGAGCTGGGCGTGACGGATATTGTGCCGGTGGACACGCAGCGCTGCCAAGTGCACGAACTGCGCAAACTCGACCGACTGGAACTCATCATCAAAGAGGCGGCAGAGCAGTGCGAACGCGGTTTTTTACCCACCTTGCATGAATTGGTGACTTTGGGGGAGGTCTTGAAAAATCCGCCCAGCGGTGGGCTTTTGGCCGGTGACCCGTGGACTTTTGACGAACGCCTTTCTAAAATTGCACTCGGCAAAAAAGAGGATGTGAACCTGGTGATTGGCCCGGAAGGAGGCCTGAGTGCTGAAGAGTTGGAGGCGCTCCGGGCGGCGGGCGCGACTCTGTTCCAACTGGGGGATTTGGTGCTGCGCATGGAAACGGCCGCCATTGCCGCACTTTCCGTGGTTCAATTCGCTTAGGCTTGCTATGATGGCCGCAAGTTCATCATCCTTTTTACCCATGCGCAAAACTTTTGCCCTCCTTCCCGTTCTGTTCCTTGGAGCTTGTTCTTTGATTTCTCCTTACAGCATCACCTTCACCAACACCCCCGGCGAAGTGGTGAATCCAGACTTCAGTACCCTGGACATTGTGGTGAGTGCGCCTACCTTGGCCTACATCTCCGGTGTTTCTTGTGAAGGAGCCGAGCCTCTTGAGTTGCTTCCCGTGGTGAACAAAGACATGACCGTGGGGACCGTGCACAAACTCACGCTCGGTCTCATGAAGGATCAGCCTGCCGGTTCCACCTGCGAAGTGACCGTGACCGCCTACGACAAAACCACTACGGAACAAGCCTCCGAATCCATTGAAGTGAAGATGGCTGGAGAATTGGCGGCGATACCCGAAACTCCTGTGCGAACCCCTGCTAAAGAAGGCGAGATGTGTGCGGGAATTGCCGGATTCCAGTGTGAAGAAGGCCTGACTTGCCAAATTGCAGACCCCACTATTGCGGACGCCAGCGGAACGTGTGTGAAACCGACTGAAGCGACGCCTGCTCCAGAAGTGGTTCCTGCGCCAGAGCCTGAGCTAAGTCCAGCTCCAGAGGCGACTCCAGAAGAAACCCCTGCCCAGTCATGATCGATCGGCTGATTGCACTGCTGCAGGAAAAAAGTGAACACCTCAACCTGTTTTCCGCGGGGGATCGTTTGAAGCTGGCCGATAAACACATCCCCGACTGTCTCAAAGTCTTGGAATTTTGGATCGTTCAAAAAGGCATGAAAGTCATCGACATGGGCACCGGAGGCGGTCTGCCGGGGCTGGCGCTGGCGGCTCAAACGCCGGATTTGCATTTTCGTTTGATCGATGCGCGGGAGAAGAAAGTTCGCGCCGTTCAAGAAGTGGCGGATGCTCTGGGACTCAAGAATGTGAAAGGCGTGGCGGGCCGTTTTGAAGTGCTGGGGCACACCGTGGGCTACCGCAAACAATACGATGTGGTGACGGCTCGCGCGGTGGCACCCCTCCCCACGCTACTCGAGTACGCGGCCGGATTTTTGCGAATTGGTGGACGCCTCTACGCGTGGAAAGGCCCCGAGTACGAAGAAGAGCTGCTCAGTTCCGCCAAGGCGCAGCACTGCCTTGGACTGGTTTACGAGAAAGCGCATGAGTACACTCTGCCCACCGGCGAAAGCCGTTTTATTCTTTCTTTTGTGCAGAAGCGGGATTTGGATCCCAAGTACCCTCGTGCGGACGGTATTCCCAAAGCGAACCCTTTGAGCTAAGTTAGAGCCATGAGACAATACGAAGTTCAGGATAAATACTTCCAACTCGCCAAAGCCCAGGGCTATCGGGCGCGGAGTGCGTTCAAACTCCTCGACATTCAAAGCAAGTACCATTTGATTCGACCGGGAGAAGTGATTGTGGATTTGGGCTCGGCGCCGGGCAGCTTTTTGCAGGTGATTGAAGCCATTGTGGGGCAGACCGGACGCGTTTTTGGAATCGACCTTCAGGAGATGGAGCCCTTTCGTTTCCCTCATGTGAAGACGATGGTGGGTGATATTTTTGAGAAAGAAGCGTTTTTGGATGCGCTGCGCGATCTCGGCATTCACAAAGTGGACGGCGTCACGAGCGATTTGGCCCCAAAAACCAGCGGGATTCGTGACCTGGATGCCGGACGTTCCGCGGAACTCACGGAACAGGCGTTCTATCTGTCCACCTTGGTGCTGAAACCGGGCGGATTTTTTGTGGGAAAAGTTTTTGAAGGTTCTGAATTCCAAAAACTCTTGAAGCGAGTCAAAAGCCGATTCAAGGAAGTGCACGTGTTCAAACCGCCGTCTTGCCGCGAACGTAGTTTTGAAACCTATATTGTGGCGCAGCGATTCTTGGCCGTGCCTCGCCCCATTGCCAGTTTTCAAAAATCACCCAAAAAATCATGAAAAAAACTCGCCTGGAAATCGATGCTCTTGGATCTGTAGAAGTTCCTGCCGAATCCTACGGAGGAAGTTTTAGTGTGCGGGCGCGAGAAAATTTTCAGATTTCTTCTTTGCGCGCGCCGGCTTCGTTCCGCGTGGCCTTGGCTTTTGTGAAAATATCGGCCGCGGAGGTGAATGCAGACTTGGGTCATTTGCCCAAAAGCAGTGCGGCGGCGATTGTACAAGCGGGTCAGGAATTCATTGAGGGACTGTTCGATGCCGATTTTGATCTGGACGTGTATCAAGCCGGAGCCGGGACTCCTTACAACATGACCTTGAACGAGATTTTGGCGAACCGTGCCAACGAGCTTTTGGGAGGCAAAAAAGGCGTCTACTCCCCTGTCCACCCCAACAACCATGTGAACATGGCGCAGTCGTCCAACGATGTGATTCCCACGGCCATTCGGCTGGCGGCGCTGATGGACCTCTCCCCTGTCTTTCAATATGGAGAAGCGGTGGTGGAAACTTTGCTCAAAAAAGCGAACGAGTTTGAAGACGTTTTAAAAGTGGGCCGCACGCATTTGCAAGACGCCGTGCCGGTGACCTTGGGCCAGGAATTCCAAGCCTATGCCGACAGTTTGGACAACGCCCTGGAACGCCTGGAAGGGGCGGCCATGGAGATGGCAGATGTCGGAATTGGTGCTACTGCCGTGGGGACAGGGATAAATACTCATGCTCAATTCGCTCAAAAAATGCGCGACAGCTTGGGGGAGAAAATGGGACTGCCACTGCGCGGGATGAATCCTTTTGAAAACAACCACAGCATGGCTTCGTTCTTGGCGCTGTCCGGCGCCCTGCGAGGGCTGGCTACGGAACTGCTGCGTGTGTGCAACGACCTGCGCCTGATGGCAGGGCCTCTTGCGGAAATCAGCCTGCCGGAACTGGAACCCGGTTCTTCCATCATGCCCGGCAAGGTGAATCCGTCCGCGCTGGAATGTGTGAGCATGATCTGCGTGCAGGTGCTGGGCATGGACCACGCCATTGCTCTTTCCGCTCAGCAAGGACAGCTGGAACTCAACTGGTACACGCCGCTCATCATGATCGACTTGCTGCACAGTTTGGAGATTTTGGGGACTGGGATGGAACTCCTCGACGAAGACTGCCTGAAAGGGATCAAAGCCAACGCCGTGCAGATGGAAACGGTGCTGGAAAACAGCAGCGCCATGGCCACCGCACTGGCTCCTGTACTCGGCTACCATGAAACCGCGGAACTGGTGAAGGAGGCCAAGGCAAAGAAAGTTCCTTTTGTGAGTTTGGTGCCCAAGGCGTTTCAGAAAGAGCTCAAACTGGAGAACTTGGTGAAGCCGAATCGCAAGAAGTAAAGCCGCGCTTGAGGCAGCGCTTTATTTGACCAGGACGCTATTGCTGAAGTCGCTCACGATTCCTTCCGGACTCGTGACTTCGAGCGTGATGGTGTAGGTGCCAGGCGTGAGGTAGCTGTGGGTTTCCGGCTTACGGTCATAACTGACCACACCGTCACCAAAGTTCCAGCTGTAGGTTTGGATGGTTCCGTCTGAACAAGAAGGATCCACCGCTACAAAGAGTGGTGCATTGCCGGAAGCGGTGTTGAGCGTGAAACAAGCGGTGAGTCCCACGGGGCGCACTACAATTTGCACGCTGGTGCTGGCCTTTTTTCCATCGCCGCCCACTACCGTAACGGTGGCCGTGTAGTTGCCCACATTGTTGTATTTGTAGGTCACACTGGAACCGGTGATGTAGGGAGCGCTTCCGTCGCCAAAATCATATTCGTAGGAAACGATGCTGCCTTCTTTGTAGGTGGAAGCGGAGGCGTCAAAATGTACCGTGAGAGGCACTTCCCCGCTGCTCTCGTCGATATTGAGGTTGGCCACAATCCCTTGCTCGGTCACGCTGATGGGAACGGTGATTTCATTTTGATTGCCAACGGAGTCCACGACGATGAGTCTGGCAGTGTAGTTTCCAATTTCTGAGTAGTTGTATGCTGCGGTGTCGCCCGTGTCGTCTACAGTTCCGTCGTTGTCGAAGTCCCACTGGTACTCCACGATGTCGTCGTCTTTGTCTGTGGAAGTGGTTCCATCAAAAACTACCTGTAGAGGCACTGCGCCGCTCACCGTTCCACTGACCATCCCTGGAGTGGTGCTGAGTTTTGCCACGGGAACACTGCCTTGCTCCGTGACTACTACCGTGAATGTTTTTTCATCGCTGTTTCCATCTGAGTCTTGCACGGAGAGCGTCACCGTGAAAGTGCCGGTTTTTTCAAAGCTATGGTTGACCGTACGGCTTTGAACCGACTTGCTGCCGTCGCCAAAATTCCAGCTGTACTTGGTGATTTTTCCGGTGTCCACTTGCGAGAGGGCTCCGTTGAATTCATAGTCTTGTCCCACATAATAAGTTCCGTTTTCGCCCACGTTGGTGGAGACCACTGCGCGTAGACCGCCGATGCTTCCGGCTTCAATTTCAGAAGACGTGGTGCTGAACTCACCGCTGTTGTCGGTGACTCGGAGAGAAACAGTGTAAGTTCCTTCTTGGATGAATTCCCAATCGGCTTCTTCTCCTGTGGCTTCGTCATAAACTCCATCTCCGTTCATGTCCCAATCGTAGGCTGTGATGGTTCCATCGGGATCGTAAGAAGCCGTGGCGTCGAAATGGACTTTGAGCGGCAATTCTCCACTGCTTGGTGTGGCGATGAAGGAAGCGGCTGTTTTTTCATTGGCGATTCCTACTTGAGTTTTGTACTGGTCATCAAAGTTCTCTCCGGTCTTTATGTCCATGTATTTGACCGTGAGTGTCACGGTATAGAGTCCGTCGCCTTCTGCTTTATGCGTGTAGTTGTGCTTCAAATTCATGCCGTTGCCGGTTTGACCGTCGCCAAAATCCCATGTGTAGGAAAGGATTTGGTAGGTGCCCGTGTCCACAGGAACTCCACTGGCGTCAAAAGTGATTTCGATGGGAGAAGTGAGGTTGAGGATTTCCTCAGGTGTGGTTTTGATGGGTGAACCGTAGTCCACTTCCTTGATGAGGCGTGGGCCGAGGAACCAAATTCCCGCGAGCCAAGCCACGGCTAGGAGAAAGAATAGCACTCCACCCCATACTGCCATTCTGGAGGCCTTTTTCTTTTTTTCGAGTTCTTCTTTTTTTGTGAGCAAGGATTTCAGAAATCCGAAGAGCGAGCCCATGAAGGTGAGGAACACGAGGGCTCCCACCATGACGTTGAAAAGATGCATGAGGAAAGAACCCCACACGGCTTGTGAAATGGGCAGATAGTTGAAGACCGTGATTTCGCTTTGTCCGATGAAAGTTCCCCAGGCAAAAATACCGAGCAGTACAAGGACGTAAGCCACGCTCAAAACTATTCCAAGGCGCTTGAAAGTGGCTTGGCGTTTGGCCTTTTTTTCTTCGGGCGTGAGTTCCTTCACGGGAACTGGAGTAGGCACAGGCGCTGGCGCGGGTGCAGGCGTGACTGCTGGAGCTATTGGCATGACTGGTGGGGTTGTTTCATCCATACTAGTGAGAAAGGGGTTTATAACGGAAGACCATGCTCACACCAAGAATGGCAGTGAGTAGGGCGCTGGCGAGGAGTAGTAAGATTTGCGATGGCGTCGCGTTGAACAGATTAGCACTTCCTAGAGATCCTTCAAAGACGACTTGAATGGTGGCTACGTCGGATTCACCCGTCTCGTTATCCGTGAC
>Ga0114940_10000968_pt1 | contig 11227 bp, 7 predicted proteins | sample ColdCreekSource_FD_87195 | JGI IMG/M metagenome (GOLD analysis project Ga0114940, IMG submission 87195) | Groundwater microbial communities from Cold Creek, Nevada to study Microbial Dark Matter (Phase II) - Cold Creek Source | ecosystem: Environmental > Aquatic > Deep subsurface > Groundwater ... | reverse complement strand
AGGAGCTCTTGAACGTCCGGGCACGCGTCGTATTGCAGCTGGTACGCGATCACCATTTGCCGGAGCGATGCCGCGTCGGTCTTGGCTTGCTGGATTTGTTGCCGCCGGTAAACCGGCATCACGGCGAAGCCGGCCGCGACTGCGACCATCGCCATGATCACCATCACGATCATGACCTCGATCAGCGTCATGCCGGACAGGTGCTTGCGTTGACGTCTGCGTGCGCGCTTTCGGCGCCGGGCAATGCGATGCATAGATAGCTCCTTGTGTTCGCGGGGAACGCGAACGGAGCGATCCGAGATTCCGAGAGCGACAAAGTGTCGCGCGCCCGCACAAACCATGTCAGCGCGTCAGGGCGCCGGCGAAGCGCTAGGCGATGCGCAGCGGCTTGGCGACGCGGATCGGCGAGCCCACCGCGACCAGCGCGCTGCGCGGCGGAGCAGCCAGCGGCGCGCAGAACGCTTCGCCGTACACCGCGGCACCGTCGAGCTCGAGCGCCGCGTGCTGCACCGCATGCACGTCCCATGGCTCGTGCTCGACGCGGTACTCGAGCGTCCCGCCGTCGCGCTGCGTCGCGTAGCCGTAGTAGTGCTCGGCGATGAACTCTTCTTCGCTGCCGGCCGCGAGCGGACGCGCCGCGCCGTGCGTGGTCGCGCTCAGCGCGTGCGAGCGACCGTGCGCGTCGAACCCGTAGGTGTAGCGATGATCATCGCCGACCGGCTCCACCTGCGAGCGCATCGGATGCGCGAAGTAGTTCTCGTTGTAGAGCGCGCGCGCCGTCCACGCGATCGCGCGATGCGGCACGATCTCCTTCACGAACACCACGCCGCGCCGAGTTATGTCCGCGAGCGCGCGCACGTAGAAACGAAGGTTCACCTCGTCGAAGTCCCGATAGCCGGGAATAGCCGCGCCGAGCACCTTGGTCTTGAGAAAGCGAAAGCCGACCACGCTGACCAACGCGCGGCCCTGAAAGAGGTCGAGCTCCGTGCCTTTCGGCACGCGCGGCAAGAGCACCTCGGCCGGCACCTCATAGTTGAGCATCACGAGCGACCGCCACTCGGCCGATAAGAACGTGCCCGCCATACTTAACCCCTAGGGTCAGCCCGCACGACGCGACAAGGCCTGTTCTCGATCGCTACGGGATCGTGATCCACAGCTCGGCGCTGCCGCGGTTGTTGCGGGCGTCGGTGGCGCGGATCGAGATCACGTGCCGGCCGGAGTCGAGCTTCGGCAGCTGGAGCGCGAACGGCTCGACGCTCGTGTCGAGCAGGTCGTCGCCCGGGTAGAACGGCTCGTAGTCGCCGTTGTCGATGGCGCGCTCGAGCTTGGTGATCGGGCCGGGGACATCGCGGGCGACGCCGCGGATACTGCCACCTTCGAGCTTGAGGCCCTCGACGAGCGGCTTTTTGTTGTCGATCAAGAACGGCTCGGACTCGAGCGAGGTCTTGAGCATGCCATCCGCGGGGCTCTCGAGCTCGTCACTCGCTTCGACCGCGACGCGGTAGTAGCCATCGGGGATCGACTCGGTCTCCCACTCGTAGCTGGTCTTGGTGTGGATATCGCTGTCGCGCAGGATGTTGCGGCCGCGCGGCTCGCCTTCCGGCCGGAACGACAACCGGTAGCGGAGCTTATCGCCGTCCGGGTTATCGACCTTCCACTCCACCGTGTAGATGCTGGTCGGCTCGGTGCTGCCGTCTTTGACCTTGGGCTTGGCGGTGACCTCTTGCACTTGGCCCGCTTGGTTGAGCGGCAAGTAATACGCGGTCACCGCGTACAGCTCGCTCGCCGGATCCTTCGCGATGTCGAGCTTGGCGCGGATCTGCAAAAAGCGCGCGGCCGGGCTGCGGATCGGGCCCGGCTTATCGAGGTCGCTCGACCACTCACTCCAGCTGGCATTCGGCTTATCGGTGTTGCCGGAGCGCGTCTGTAAACGCAGCGCGCCGCGGCCGCGGAACGAGAGCTCACCGAAGCGCGACAGGAACTGCGCGTCGAGCACCTTGCTCGTCCACAGTGAGTCGCCGCCCTTGGGCAACACCCGATAGGCCGCGCCCGCGTCGGCGGTCACGAACACCGGATGCTCGGCGCGCAGGTCCAACGCGAGCACTTGGCGCTCGTCGACGTCGATCCACAGCGCGCTGCGGCCATCGGCTTGCACGCGATGGATTTGGCCTTCCTTGCCGGTCGCCGCGTAGATCGCGCCGCTGCTGGCGTCGGCCCACTGCAGCGCGGTCAGGTGCCCTTGCTCGGAGGTGAACAGCTTGCGCGAGCGCGCACCGGGCGTCACGACCCACAGCTGGCCCTTGCCCGGCTTCTGCTCGTCCTTGGGCGCTTCGGTCTTGTCCTCGCTCTTCTTGTCGTCTTTGACGTCGGGCTTTTTGGCGGCGCTCGTCGGCTTCGGGAAGTTGTTGGCGGCGACCGCGAGCTGCGTGCCTTGGATCGCCAGCGCCGTGATCTCGTTGCCCTCGAAGTCGAACACGACCTCGGCCTTGCTCGGCGAGGTCAGCTTCACGAGCAGCGCTTCGTCGCTCGTGCCTGCGTACAGCGTGCCGTCGTCGGCGAGCGCGAGCGACATGATGTGGCTCGCGTCGCTGTCGTAGAACACATCCGCCTTGGGCTGCGCGGCCTTGCCGCCGAGCGAGATCGCGAACACTTTGCCCTCGGGGCCGGTCGCCGCGTACAGCAGCTTCTTCTTGGCATCGAGCGCGAGCGCGGCGATGTGCTCGGCGCCGGGCAACGCGACCAGCTCGCGCGCTTTGACCGGCGCTTGTGCGCCTGCGCTCGCCGCGTTGTCGATCGCGAAGATCTTCCCTTTCGGCAGCGTGCCCGCGTACAGCGTGCCCGAAGCATCGAGCGCGAGGGCGGACACGACCAGCGCGCCGGTCTCGGCGACCACCTTGGCGACGTCGCCGGTGAGCTTCCAGATCTTGCCGTCGTTGCCGGTGCCGATGAACGCGCTGCCGTCCTTCAGCACGAGCACGCTGCGCGCGACCTGCGTGCTGTCGAGCGCGATCCGGCGCGTCTTCACGCTGGCGACGACGGATCCCGTAGACAGCACCGCGGTGCCCTCGAGCTTGCCGTCCGACAGCACGCTGGCGCTATCGAGCGAGAAGCAACGGGTACCAACCGCCTGCACGGCGGTCGCAGCAACGAGCACGGTGAATGATGCGAAAGCCCAAGTACGTAGCGTCATAACTCTCTTCAATGAAGCGGCTCGGCTCGGACCTCGAGCTTCACGCGCGCTGAGCCGACGACGACGGCGCCGAGCGAAAGCTCCTTGCGTACGTGCGTGGCGAAGACGGTCGGCGAGTCGCTGCCCCCGCTGTCTTGCAGCGTGTCGAGCATCGAGCCGGGGAGATTGCGGACGACGTGCCCGCGCAGCGACATGCCTTGCGTCGGCAGCTTGGTCGAAGCGACGAGCGAGGTCGCGGGGTAGCCCTCTTTGATGTTGGCGATGATCTGATCGAGGTCGTCGGCGCGCGGCTGCTCGAGCCGCACGGTGTTGCCCGGGTCGAGCGAGATCTCGACCTTGTCGCCGGCCGCGCTCATCGGGATCGGCACGCTCACGATCTTGGTCTCGTCGGGCTGACCGAAGCGGCGCAGCGTGACGTAGATGTCGACGTTCTTACCCGGGTCGACGATCGCAGCCGGCGCGACCGCGTCGATCACCGTGACCACGCCGCGGCCGTAGCGCACCGTGAGGTCGACCTCGATCCGCTCGACGCGCGCTTGCTCGAACGGGTTGAGGTACGCCGCGCCGACGATGTCGAACGCCCGCATCTGACCGAGCGCCATCGGCGAGCTCACGCCGGCTGGCGTATAGCCAAAGTCAGTCATCTCGTGCACGCCGTGCCCGGCCACGTGCACTTTGGTCTTGGCCTCGAACACCGCATCCGTCTGCTCAGCGGCAGTCGCGCTGAGCGCGTTCAGGACCGCGGAGAAGCCGAGCATCGGCGTGAGCAAGCGGTGGCTCGCCAGCTCCATGTTCCATTCCGTGCGCGGCGCGCCGGTGACGCCGTGCACGCGCACGGTCATCGGCACGGTCGCCGGCGTGAGCGTCATGTCGACCACGATCGCGGCTTGGCGGTCGTGCACCATCGTGCCGAGCGGCGAGCGCACCTCGCCGATCTTGAACGAGCGCTGCTCGCTGGCGAGGATGTGCAGGATGCGCGTCGTCGCCGTGGGCAGCGCGGGCTGGCCGGCGTTCATCATCGGGTGACCGAACGCGGCCAAGCGCGTGCCCGCGACGTGCGTGACCGTACCGATCGAGGTCGCCTGCAAGTCACCGCGGATCAGCTGCACGCCGATCGCACCGCCGTCGACGAAGCGCTCGCCTGGAGCAACCTTGCCGGCGCCGGCTGCACCGCCCGCGCTGGCTTCCACCGCGGGCATGCCGAAACGCGTGAGCTCGGCGTCGAGTAAGTCGACCACGCGCTCATCGAAGCCGGAGAGCATCAGCGGCGTCGCGGCGGCCGACAGCCGCGGCAAGCTCTCGCTGCGCCCGGGAATGCCGAAGCCATGCTGCTCCGCGTGCGCGCGCAACGCGTTGAACGGATCACCCGGTGCGCCAGCGTGCTGCTGCGCCGCGAACAACGCGGTGTTCTCACGCACGAGCACGCGCGCATGCTGCTGCTTGGCGGCCTTCTTGTTCGCCGCGCTGGAAGCGACCGGGATGCCGAGCGCGTCCCAGATGCCCGGATCGACCGGCCGCGTCAGCTCGGTGAGCATGCTCGCGATCGGCGTCACGCCCGCGACCGGCTCCTTGCCGAACATCCAGCCGTACGCGTACGCGCCGGCCAGCTTGCCGTCCAAGTAGATCGGGCTGCCGCTCATCCCGCCGACCACGATCGCCTTGTCGAGGATCGGATGCGGCGTGCGGATCAAGATCAGGTCTTGGCTCGGCCGGAAGTTCCGCAGCACGTCGATCACTTCGACATCGAAGCGCTCCGGCACGGTGCCGCGAAACACCGTCAGGCCGTAGCCCTTCATGCCGGGCTTGATCGAAGCCACGTCGATGGTTGTGGAAGCGCTGTGCGCCAGGCCCACGAGGAGCAGCAAGCACGCGCCGATGACCGGCAACAGGAGAAGGGACCGCAAGGTTGCCGAAGCTTACTGCAGCAGGCTGCTCAACGTCTCGCCGCTAAATGGGCGGGCGACGTGCTCTAGAACCGTCGAGCTGGAAAGCTCTTCCATGTGCTCGGGCGGCGTCATGATCACGACGCGGGCATGGGGCCGGGTGCCGAGCAGATCGGCGACCACGGCCAGCGCCGAGCGCTCGACCAGCTCGTGCGCGAGCAGCACCAGGTCGACCGGGAACGCGCGCATGAACGCGCGGGCGCCATCGAGGCTGCTCGTGCCGATGGCGCGGTGACCGCGCACGGTGACCAGGCGCGCCAGCCGCGCTTGCTGGTCGGGGCTCGGCTCGACCACGAGCACAGCGCGCCCGGGACCGTCGGCGAGGCCTTGCAGCGCGCGCTGAACCTCTGCTCCGCCGCGCGCTATGTCGCGTTCTTCCGCCACGTATCCCCTTGCCGTGAATCTGCCGAAACCTGCGAGCTAAACCCCCGCCCAGCTCGCCTGCTCCGTTTGATGCCGGTGCCCTCGCGGGCCGAACCGGACTCCTAGAATGCACACCAAGTCTGCTTCGGCAACGAAGGTCACCACGATGTCGGAAAACGAGTGAGACGGTGTGGGTGAGCAGTTTGCAGTGTATGAAGCAGCTCTTCGGCCCTCGTATGGGGCCCGTTACGGCGACCGGCAATGGCCCAACCTCGCAACTTGCCAAAGCTATCGGCGAATGGTCTGGTGCGGACCGTTCCGATGGCGCCCCTGTCCATGCATGCCCCGATTGGGCCGAGTCCCCGCAGCAATGGGATGGCCCTGATCCTGACCATCAGCGCAGCCACGGCGCTTGTGCTCAGCGCATGCGAGGACCCGCCGGTGCGCGAATGGCGACCTGAAGATCATGGCCACGCGCAGCTACCTCCCGGTGAAGAGGGCCGCACCGCCCCAACCGCGGACAGCGTCCCGGTGAGCGCCGAAGAGGCCGAAGCGCGTGCCACGCTCGCGCTGTGGAACGTCACCTGCGCGACATGCCACGCCCGCGACGGCCGCGGCGGCGGACCCGGGTTGCCGCCGGGCGCCAAGGTTCCGGACATGACCGACGCGGCACTCAACCGCGGTCGAACCGACGAGCAGCTGGCGGCGGTGATCCGCGACGGCAAAGGGATGATGCCGGCGTTCGGGCCGCAGCTCGGCGCCGAGGGCGTCACGGCGATGGTCGCGCACGTGCGCAAGCTGTCTGCGCCGCCCGCGGCTGCACCCGCCCCTGCCGCGCCTGCGCCTGCACCTGCCAAGCAAGACGCGCCGGCGCCGTAAGCGAGAAGCGTATGCGCGCTGCTTGGCTTCTCTGCGCTGTCGCCGTGCTCGCGGTCGCAGCTGGCTCTGCGCGCGCGCAAGTCGCCGCACCGGCGGTGCCTCAGGCAACGGCAGCGCCCGAACCGGTCGCGCCGCCTGAACCGCCGCGCAAGCCGAACGGCTTTCACTTCGCGCAGCACGACGTCGTGTCGTTCGGCACCAACGAAGATAGCTTCACCAACGCCAGCATCGGCGCGCGCATCGAGTACGCGGCGACGCCGGCGTTCCGCGTCGGGGTGGAGGTGGCGTATGCGAACCTCGAGGCAAGCCCCGATCGCGCGCACAGCGTGCTGGCGCTACTGCAGCTCGAGGCGCGCGCATCGCTTAGTGAAAAGTGGTCAGTGCCTGCGCGGTTTGCGTTCGGGCACCTCGCCAGCAACGGCGCGGTGCTGCGGCTCGCGACCGGCGTCGCGTTCAAGCTCGCATCACGGCTCGAGGTCGTGCTCGAGGTCGCGCCGACGTTCTTCACAACACGCGACGCCGTTTACCCTTCGGTCGGCCCCGGCATCGAGCTGGGCTTTCGTTTGTGAAGAGGGGGCGCCTCACTCAATTCAGTCCTCCCAGTGCATCTGAAGACTCTGCAACTCGCGTCTCTCCAGATCAAAGAAGGCGCGCACACCTCCTTCGGTGCGCAAGCATAGTTGGCGGTCGAATGAACGTTCGCCATCAACCTGCCAACTCACGTCGAAGCCGTCCAGGAGGATTATGAAATCGTAGGGAGTGAGCTGGGACGTTGGAATGTCGAGCTTTTGGAGCGTGGCAGGAAGTGGTTCAGACCCGCTGCTTTCCAGTTTGAACGCCTTCAACCTATCGCGCGCGATCGTCAACTGAAGAGGCCCATACTTCCAAATCTCGACACCGACGTCATTTACATAACGTGCGAGTGGAACACCCAACCAAACTTGGATTTCAGATGGACCGGCACCCCTGTGCAAGGCACCGAGCGCTCCTATCTTCAGCAACTGCGCGAGCTCGCTCATAGGCCCTTGCCCTCTAACGCGTGCATCAAAAAGCGAAGCTCAACGCCCTTGCCGGCATCAACGGAGGCGTTGTTGACAAACGTCAGTGCTCGACTGCTGGCATTGAACAAGCGCTGTCTGAAACCAACTTCTTCCAATGCATCTTCCGCAATTCTTACTGCCGCGCGAACCGCTTTTGGATCCTCGTTTGAAAAGAACGGCCGAAAGACAATATTGCCGCTTTGTGCGGGACGCACAGCGAGCTCAATGCCGTTGACCTTGATATGCGCACCCTTCTGCGCCCAATCATCGGACACAGCCGATATTTGAGGCCACCACAGCTTTAGCTTGGCGGAGATGGGGACGGATTGGATGCCGATGGACGCTCCAGGTATGCCTTTGCCCGTAAACTTTAGCGTTCCGCCCATCGAAATTCGAAAGCCTGTGTCGATGACTTCGCCATTGGACAAGACGTACGGGTGCGGGATATCGGTTGGACCAAACAGCTTCTCTAAAGTTGTATAGTAGTCCCAGAAAAAGAGTTCTGCCTTTGTCAGGCCTTCGTTGAGTCTTTCAAGACTCACCAGCTCAATGTTGTGGCCACCAAAGACTCCCGATCCCTCGTCTGAACTAGGGCCGGCCTGCGCCATCCTCGCGCCGCCTTGAGTTGGACCATTGTATTTCGGTGACTCCCGTTTGCTGCCGCCCCCGCCCCGGCCAACCGGAGGGAAATTACCATCGCCACATACACCGTCGCCGCATGAGCGATCCACTTCGTCGTCGGTGCCGTCGCCGCCGGTCCATGAGTCCGGCGGGCCACCTCCACCGCCGCCCTCTCCACCGTTTCCGCTCACTTCGATTTCTATTGGACAAGCTCCGTCGCACTGCTGATAACCTGACGGATCTGTCCAATTTACGGGATTATTAGAAACGTACGAATACCGATTGAGACCTTGCGTGCTCAAGGGTCGCGTGACGTACGGATCCGGAGTCGTGAACTGGCGAAGTTGCGGGTCAAACACCCTGCCTCGCATATTGATCAAGCCCACCTCGGACTCGAGCCGGTGACCCGTAAAACCGGCCGCCTGCGGCGACGAATTAACCTGTCGACCAAATGCGCGGTACTCGGGCTCAGCTACGATCCCGCGAGCGGCATTCGTGACGAGGTGCGGCGTGCCGAGGCGGTCAGTGTGTACGTAGCGAACGACATCACTGGCCGGATTTACGACACCCGCGACCTCCTGACGCTGCACCTCAGCTACCGGTTTGCCTCCTGCAAAGACGCGGTACGTATGCGTACCATTTGGAGTCGGGTCGCTATTACCGGACCACTGGTGCTCATACAAATCGTCAATAAAGACCGTTGCCGAAGAAGGCGACGACGGGGAGCCATGCCGTTTGTAGACACGCTTGAAATCGGCATCGTATTGAAACGTTGTGGGGACTCCCGTACCGGGACCCGTGGTGATAGTCAGCGGCAAGTTGAAGTTGGTGAACGTAACGGTCTGCACGCCCCCGGGTATACTTGAGCCCGTCCGAGAATATTGATTACCATTGTCATCATACAAATAGGTTGCACCCGCGGCGGTCGATGCCGCGCTTCGATTCCCCAGATATCCATAAGTTGCGGATGTTAGCGCGCCCGCAGCATCACGGTCGCGAGCCGTCAAAAGCCGCCCGTCAAGGTGGTACGCAAAGTCTTCGAGAATGAACGCTGGAGCGGCGTTGACCGAACGCGTGATGCTCGTGAGTCGGGAGAGGGGGTCATATACGTATGCATCGAGAGAAGTTAGATTGCCGGGCTTTGTTGATCTGCGGCTCTTGACGTTGCCATTTGCATAGTAGGTGTAGTCAAGGTCACGCGTCGATGTAAACGTGGACGCAACGAGCTGGCCTTCTTCAATCTTCTGAATCTCATTTCGTAGCGGCTCGTACGTCGTCCGCGTGCTCATACCGTTTCCAAGCGCCTCACGCCGGGGCCGGTAACCTTGATCGACTTCAGCGAGGGACCAATAGGTCGTGCCGCTTTCAAGATTCTGAACGCGATTCAGCGTGCCATTGGTGTCGTAGCCGAGGTCAATCGTAAACGTGAGCCCTCCCGCCGCGGGGTAGATCATCTGTCGTGGCAGGCCGGTAGCGCCGTTGTAGCGAACGCCCACGGCATAGTAGTCGGATTGAACTCTTCGCACGACGTCGCTTAGGAGCCCAGTCGCCTGATCATAGCCATACTCTGTTCGAACATCTGAAATACCCCCCGGGTTACCAACATTCGAGAGGCCTCCAGAGATCAGCTTCCCTTGCTGACGGAGCTCAGGGGGTCCGTCATATCGCCACACTTGCGAGGAAGCGCCGTCTGTCCGTTTTGTCATCCGGCCTAAGAAATCGTACTCAAACCAAAACACCTGCCCCTTGCCGTCCTCCATATAGTCGAGGCGGTCGAGAGCGTCGTAACGGTAGTCGCGCTCCCCGCCTAGATCTGGATCTGTCAGATAGCGAACTCGCCCCCAGGTGTCATATGTGATCGTCGTTGTGTGGTCGGAAGCGTCCGTCGTCTTCTTGAGTTGACCGAAGGGGCCATACTCGAATGACGACCGTACGAAGCCCGTAGGGGCTCCCGTCGAAGCCGCTGTGCCAAGGCGCTCCAGCGTACGCAGCACGAGCGACTTTCGGTCCACTATGCGGGCGCGAAGAGTGCCTATTTCGTCGATTGACGCTTCGATACGCTCCCCGTTCGTGGTCGAGAAGCTGCTGTAGGGCGGCGACAAAAGCCCGACGGGCGAGGACATGAACGTCTGCGTTGCGTTGGCGGCCGTCGTAATACTCGTTATTCGACCCATAGAATCGTACTGATACGAGTCGAATCCTTGTGATGTTTGACCGCCCAAATGCGGCCGAGACCGCTTTCGTAGATTGCCGATGGCGTCGTAATCGAGCTCTTCTTGCACCCACTGGCCGTTGAGGCCAAGAGTCATTATCCGCCGCAGCCTCCCCGCACTGTCGAATTGGTGTCGAGCTCTCGCGCCACTCGAAGTTGTCGTCTCGATTTGATAGCTAGGTGCCACCGCGATGGAGGGAAAACTCGTAGCTGCAACAGCGGCCACGACCTCCGCGGATTGCCACCCTTCCGGAGCCTGCGTGCGACGTAGCGTCCCGTAGCCATCGTACGAGTGCTGTCGAACGAAGCCGTTGGGGTCACGGGCCGTCAGCAGCCCTCCATGCGCATCGGAATGAAGCACATGCGTGGTCAATGCAACATCCGGCCCAACGTATTGGCTGATGCTGCGTGGCAGCACGCCGCGCATGTCAAAGCCCTGGGTGGACATGCTTATAAGCATATCTTCGTCATCGTATTGATTCATACGAAGAACATTGCCATACTGATCGGGATAGAATGTGGTGCGCCGATAGTGGCCACGTAGCGCGGTCGTCTTGGCTTCTGGATCACGAATGATTGAACGCAACAGTCCAGCGGGCGCCGTCCAGTCCGGCGACACGGCGGCGTTTATGCCGTAGTATTCGAAGGCTGTTGTTCGGGAGCCGAAGTCTGCGCCGGCTTTCGAACGCTCGATCTTTTGCAGCAGCGGCTGACCGCGGATCCAGTATAGAACGTTGTACCACTCAGAAAGAGTGGCAGGCCGGTAGGTGTTCTCGACAGAGTCCACGTCGCCGTTCCGCCAATCGATCTCGCGGCTTGTGATATTCCCGCGATCGTCGGCGAGCTGTGCGGTGACGCGACGGGTGGATGATGCAAAGGCGTCCGACTGCCAACTTTCGTCGAACTCTGTCTGCTTGCTGAGATAGATGAACGGCCCAGATCCTAGTGATGTTTTCTCGGTCCATTCGTTTATAGTAGT
>Ga0114940_10000967_pt1 | contig 11232 bp, 8 predicted proteins | sample ColdCreekSource_FD_87195 | JGI IMG/M metagenome (GOLD analysis project Ga0114940, IMG submission 87195) | Groundwater microbial communities from Cold Creek, Nevada to study Microbial Dark Matter (Phase II) - Cold Creek Source | ecosystem: Environmental > Aquatic > Deep subsurface > Groundwater ... | reverse complement strand
CGTCACCGGGGAGGATTGCGATTTTCATGTTTATTCTTTTCTAAAAGTGTTATTTTTACTATAAATTTAATAGCTGCTCAGGCAGTAAATACGCCGGCTAGAGTCATATTTGAGGGGTTAAAAGTGGGTTTTCACGGCGTTTTGCTTGTTTTAGGGCTGTTTTTCACTATTTCTCAGTATCAACCAAGCCCTTAACAAACCATTTCTGCATCAGCATCACCACCGCAGCGGGTGGCAGCATCGCCAAAATAGCGGTCGCCATGACGACGTTCCACTCGTTTTGCGAATCCCCACCCGCCACCATCATCTTGATGCCGACGACGACGGGATACATGCTTTCTGAGGTTGTTGCCAACAGCGGCCACAGGTATTGATTCCAACCGTAGATGAACTGAATCACAAACAGGGCGGCAATGGATGTTTTGGACAGCGGCAGCAAAATGTCGAAGAAAAACCGCATCGGGCTGGCACCGTCCATGCGCGATGCTTCGGTCAGCTCATCCGGTACGGACATGAAAAACTGGCGGAATAAAAACGTTGCGGTGGCCGAGGCAATCAGCGGCACGGTCAAACCCGCATACGTGTTGAGCATGCCCAGATCTGCAACGACTTTGTAGGTCGGGCCAATGCGTACCTCGACAGGCAGCATCAAGGTGACAAAAATCATCCAAAAAAACAGGGTTTTGAACGGAAAGCGGAAGTAAACAATGGCGAAAGCAGAGAGCAGAGAAATCGTAATTTTGCCAATGGCAATCACCATCGCCGTCACAAAACTCACCCACATCATGTGCGCCACGGGCTGTGTCGATCCGCCACCGCCTGCGCCGCCGCCCGTCAGTGCTTTGGCGTAGGTTTCCCACATGTAGTTGCCAGGCAACAGCGGCATGGGCGCTTGCACGATTTCTTGGGCGGTGTGGGTGGATGCGACGAAAGCCAAATACAGCGGAAAAGCGACGATGAGCACGCCAATCCACATGACGGCGTGGGCGAGGAAGGTGAGGAAAGGATTGCGTTCAACCATGAGATGCGTTTGAGAAGTAAGGCCGCAGCGCCGGGCCGCCCCAAGCAAGGCACGGACCCCTCGGGGGGCAGCGAAGTACACGAAGTGACGAGCGTGGGGGCATATTTAGTAATTCACTTTCTTTTCGACGAAACGAAATTGAATCACGGTGAGCGCAATCACAATCGTCATCAACACCACAGACTGCGCGGCCGAGCCACCCAAATCCATCGCTTTGAATCCGTCGTAATAGACCTTGTAGACCAAAATCGAGGTGTCCTGCCCAGGGCCGCCGTGGGTGGTGGCGTCGACAATCGCAAAGGTATCAAAAAACGCGTACACCATGTTGATGACGAGCAAGAAGAAGGTGGTGGGGGTGAGCAGCGGGAACTGGATGGTCCAAAACCGTCGCCACGGCTTCGCGCCGTCGATGGCGGCGGCTTCAATCAGTGACTTGGGGATGGACTGCAAACCGGCTAAAAAGAACAGAAAGTTGTAGGAAATTTGCTTCCACACGGCGGCCATGACGATCAGCGTCATGCCGTGCGTACCGTTCAGCAAATGGTTCCAATTGATGCCAATTTTGCCCAAAGCGTAGGCAACCACGCCCAAAGACGGCGAAAACATGAAAATCCACAGTACGCCAGCCACGGCAGGGGCGACGGCGTAGGGGATGATGAGCATGGTTTTGTACAGCATCGCCCCTTTGATGATGCGGTCGGCAAAAATAGCTAGTATTAGAGACAAACCGATACCTAAAACCGCCACCAAGAGCGAAAAAATAGCCGTGGTTTTGAAGGATGCCAAGTAGCTGTCATCGTTCCACAACTGCAAAAAGTTTTGAAAACCTACCCATTCAGTGGACAGCCCAAACGCGTCCTGCACCTGAAACGACTGCAAAACCGCCTGCGCTGCGGGCCAAAAGAAAAACACCACAATCACGACCAACTGGGGTGCAATCAGCAGCCAAGGCAGCCAAGTTGATCGAAATTGAACGCGTTTTTCCATAAATGGCTTTTTTATGTGATAAAAATGACTGTAGCAGGCGTATTTATTGCCTTAGCAGCTATAAAAAACATAGTAAATTCAGAGGGGTAATCCTGAATTTACGTTTTTATTTGCCCTATTATTTACCTTTATTTGCCGCCTCAAAACGCGCCAAATGCTCGTTACCACGGCTCACGATGGCATCCAGCGCTTCTTTGGCTGTCTTTTTGCCATTCCACACTTGTTCCAATTCTTCGTCTTCCACAGCACGGATTTGTACGTAGTTACCAAGGCGAATGCCACGGCTCTTGTCGGTGACTTTGCGAATCATCTGCGACACGGCAATGTCAGTACCTGGCTTTTCTTTGTAGAAACCTGATGCTTCTGTCAGCTTAAATGCCGCATTGGTGATAGGCAAATAGCCCGTGCGTTTGTGGCTGGCGGATTGGACTTCTGGGCTAGACAAGTAGCTGAAGAATTTAGCAATGCCTTTATATTCAGCTGGTTTTTTGCCCGCCATAACCCACAAACTTGCGCCGCCGATGACGGTGTTTTGTGGCGCGCCTGCCACATCAGGGTAGTAGGGCATGGTGCCTAGGGCGTAGCCAAACTTGGCGTTTTTAGCCACATTGCCGTAAAAACCGGCTGATGTGGTGACCATGGCACATTCGCCTGAAATGAAGCTGGCTTCAGGCACGTTGCCGCGACCTTTGTACACAAACAAACCTTGCTTGGCCATGTTGCCCAAGTTTTCGATGTGGCGCACGTGCAGGGGAGAGTTCACCTTCATGCGTGCATCCAAGCCAGACAAACCGTTGTTTTTGGTGGCAAATTCGACGTTATGCCAAGCAGAGAAGCTCTCCAACTGCGTCCAACCCTGCCAAGCCGTGGTGAACGGGCATTTGTGGCCGCTAGCTTTGAGTTTTGCGGCTGCCAAGGCCACTTCTGGCCAAGTGGTCGGGAGTTTCACTGTGTCAATACCAGCCGCTTTGAAGGCATCTTTGTTCACATAAAAAATGGTGGTGGAGCTGTTGAACGGGAAGCTCAGCATTTGGCCGTTCGGCGCGGTGTAATAGCCTGCAACGGCTGAGACATAAGCGGTTGGGTCAAACTTTTCGCCTGCGTCCTTCATCACTTGTCCGACTGGGACGATTGCGCCCTTACTGGCCATCATCGTAGCAGTGCCCACCTCGAAAACCTGCAAAATGTGCGGCGCGTTGCCAGCGCGGAAGGCGGCGACGGCGGCCGTCATCGACTCGTCATACGTGCCTTTGAAGGTTGGGACGATTTTGTACTCTTTTTGGCTGGCGTTGAAATCTTTGGCTAGGTCGTTCACCCATTCGCCGTTGACGGCGGTCATGGAATGCCACCATTGCACCTCGGTTTGTGCCGTCGCTTGCAGGCTGAAAAGACTCAAAACTGCGGCTGCAGCAGCCACAAAACGTAAATTTTTCATGAAAATCTCCAAATAAATCAACAAATTACCCAAAAACTCTGTCTATCAATTAGTCTCTTAAATGATAGTTGAGAGAACCTGAAAAACGCTTCGGGTTATCCACTACTAAGACGTGAGCGACCGTTTTACAGTACTCCGAGTTGAATTTAGCGCCTAAATGTGTCCGCTGGGTGACAAGGGTATGCTGCACTGCGGTAATATTGGAGGAGATGAACGCACCTATCCAACTTTTTACACATTCAACCCCTTCGCCAGACTCTGGTGCGGGCGGGCACGGCGCTGAGCGCATTCGCGAAATCCCCTACAACTACACCTCGTTTTCAGACCGTGAAATCGTCCAGCGAATTTTGGGCGACCGCGCTTGGCAAATTTTGAACCAATTGCGCGAAGAGCGCAGCACAGGCCGATCTGCCCGCATGTTGTACGAGGCGATGGGTGACATTTGGGTTGTCCAGCGTAACCCGTATTTGCAAGACGATTTGTTGGACAACCCCAAGCGGCGTCAGCAGCTGGTGGACGCTTTGCGCCACAGATTGTCAGAAGTAGAAAAGCGTCGCACACCGCAAGCTGATGCACCTCGTGATGCCTTGGTGGGAGAGCTGATTACCATGGCAGCCGGCGCAATCAATACCTTTGATGCTATATTTTTAAAAGCAACAGTGCTGCGTAAAAAGACGCTAAAAACGCTGGGAAAACTCACTGCGAGTGACAACATCAAGTTCGACGGCTTGAGCCGCGTCAGCCATGTGACCGATGCGACCGATTGGCGCGTGGAATACCCGTTTGTGGTGTTGACGCCTGACTCTGAGGCCGAGATGGCAGGCTTGGTCAAAGGCTGTATCGAGTTGGGGCTGACGATTATTCCGCGTGGCGGCGGCACAGGTTACACCGGCGGCGCGATTCCGCTGACCTGGAAAAGCGCGGTCATCAACACCGAAAAGCTAGAAGCCATGACCGAGGTGGAAATGCGCACTTTACCGGGCCATTCCCAGCCTGTAGCGACGGTGTGGACCGAAGCTGGTGTGGTCACGCAACGCGTTGCCGACGCGGCGGAGCGGGGCGGTTTTGTCTTCGCGGTAGACCCAACATCAGCCGAAGCCAGCTGTATTGGCGGCAACATCGCGATGAACGCGGGTGGCAAAAAAGCCGTGTTGTGGGGTACGGCGCTGGATAATTTGGCCAGCTGGCGCATGGTGACGCCAGACGCCAAATGGCTGGAAGTAACCCGACTGAATCACAACATGGGCAAAATTCATGATGCAGATGTGGCGAGCTTTGAGCTGAAATACTTTGAAGCCGATGGCAAAAAGCTGATCAAAACCGAGCAATTAGATATTGCCGGCCCGTCTTTCCGCAAAGAAGGCTTGGGCAAAGACGTGACTGACAAGTTTTTGAGCGGTTTGCCAGGTATCCAAAAAGAAGGTTGCGACGGCTTGATCACCAGCGCCCGCTGGGTGGTGCACAAAATGCCACAGCACACGCGCACGGTCTGCTTGGAGTTTTTTGGCAATGCCAAAGACGCGGTACCCAGCATTGTGGAAATCAAAGATTTCATGTTTGCCGAGCAAAAGCGCACGGGCGTTGTATTAGCTGGTTTGGAGCATTTGGACGACCGCTATTTGAAAGCTGTGGGCTACGCCACCAAATCAAAACGCGCCCATACCGGAACCAGCAATGGATTGCCAAAAATGGTGCTGTTTGGCGACATTGCGGGCAACGACGCCGACGACGTGGCGCGTGCCACCTCGGAAGTGGTGCGGATTGCGAATTCGCGCAATGGCGAAGGCTTCATCGCCATCAGCCCTGAAGCACGCAAAAAGTTTTGGTTGGACAGAAAGCGCACAGCGGCGATTTCAAAACACACCAACGCCTTCAAAATCAACGAAGACGTGGTCATTCCGCTGCCGCGCATGGCGGAATACACCGACGGCATTGAGCGCATCAACATCGAACTGAGCTTGCAAAACAAAATCAAGCTGTGTGATGCGTTGGAAGATTTCTTTAAACAGGGCAACTTACCGCTGAGCAAGCAAGATGATGCAGCGGGCATCACGTCCAGCGAACTGTTGGAAGACCGCGTTGCCCAAGCTTTGGCGCTGATTGCAGATGTGCGCAATTTATGGGTGGGTTGGTTGGCGAATGTGGAGACGTTGTTCCCACAGCTCCAAGACCACACTTTGCGCGCCAGCTGGAAAACGGATATTCGCGCTAAGTTGCAGTTGGTTTTTACGGGTGCTGCGTTTGTACCAGTTTTGGAAGAATGCACCGCGATTCATAAGCGAATCCTAAAAGGCCGCGTTTGGGCTGCTTTACACATGCACGCGGGTGATGGCAATGTGCACACCAACTTGCCAGTGAACAGTGACGACTACGAAATGCTTCAATCCGCCCACGCCGCCGTAGCGCGCATCATGGTGCTGGCGCGTAGCTTGGATGGCGTGATTTCGGGCGAGCATGGCATTGGTATCACCAAGCTGGAGTTTTTGACGGATGCGGAGTTGCAACCGTTTGCAGATTACAAGCAACGCGTTGACCCTGAAGGCCGTTTCAACAAAGGCAAGTTGCTGCGTGATAGCTTGATTCGCCCTGAAGTTGTTGCAAATTCGCTACAAAAAACAGAGCAGTCTAGGCAGTCAATACGCCGACTACGGGCTGATTCATCTGTTAAAGTGAATGATGAAGCGAAGACTTGGAATTCAGATTTGAGCAACGCGTATACGCCAAGCTTTGGGTTGATGGGGCATGAGTCCATCATCATGTCGCAAAGCGATATTGGCGCGATTGCAGACAGTGTGAAAGACTGCCTGCGCTGCGGCAAGTGCAAACCGGTTTGTGCGACGCACGTGCCACGCGCGAACTTGTTGTACAGCCCACGCAACAAAATTTTGGCAACCTCACTGCTGGTCGAAGCGTTTTTGTACGAAGAGCAAACACGCCGTGGCATCAGTATCAAGCATTGGCAAGAATTTGAAGATGTGGCCGACCATTGCACGGTTTGCCACAAGTGTTTGACACCGTGTCCGGTCAATATTGACTTTGGCGAAGTGTCCATGAACATGCGCAATTTGCTGCGCAAAATGGGACAAAAAACCTTCCGTCCTGGCAATGCGTTGGCGATGACGTTTTTGAACGCTACAAATCCGTTGACCATCAACCTCATGCGTACCGCGATGGTGGGCGTGGGCTTTAAAGTACAGCGCTTGGCGAATGATTTATTGCGCCCATTTGCCAAAAAACAAACCGCCAAACCGCGCCCAAGCGTGGGCTTGCCACCTATTAAAGAGCAGGTGATTCACTTCATCAACAAGAAAATGCCAGGCGGTTTGCCGAAAAAATCAGCCCGTGCTTTGTTGGATATTGAAGACAACGATTACGTGCCTATCATTCGCAACCCCAAGGGGACGAATGCCGAGACGGAAGCGGTGTTTTACTTCCCAGGTTGCGGCTCTGAGCGATTGTTCAGCCAAGTCGGTTTGGCCACGCAAGCCATGCTGTGGCACGCCGGCGTGCAAACGGTCTTGCCGCCGGGCTATTTGTGCTGCGGCTATCCGCAAAAGGGCAGTGGTCAGTTTGACAAGGCAGAAAAAATCATCACCGACAACCGCGTGCTGTTCCACCGTGTTGCCAATACGCTGAATTACCTAGACATCAAAACCGTGGTGGTGAGTTGTGGTACGTGCTATGACCAGTTGCAGGGTTATGAGTTTGACAAAATCTTCCCAGGCTGCCGCATCATCGATATCCATGAGTATTTGCTCGAGAAAAATATCAAACTTGATATGAAGACGGGTGTTGGTGCTGGGTATCTGTATCACGACCCATGCCACAGCCCGATGAAGCAGCAAGAGCCGATGAAAACGGTCAAAGCTTTGCTAGGTGACAACGTGCTGCAGAACGAACGCTGCTGCGGAGAATCAGGCACGTTGGGTGTTTCACGACCAGACATTTCGACGCAAGTGCGCTTCCGCAAAGAGGAAGAGTTGCAAAAAGGTGCAGATAAATTGAGAGCAATTGGTGCGGTTGGCGACAAAGCAAACGTCAAAATTTTGACCAGCTGCCCAAGCTGCTTGCAAGGTTTGAGCCGTTATGGCAATGACTTGAACAATGGTTTGCTTGAGGCGGATTACATCGTTGTCGAAATGGCGAACCAAATTCTGGGCAAAGAGTGGATGCCAGAATACGTCGCTTTGGCTAACAATGGCGGTATTGAACGAGTATTGGTTTAGTACTCGTTGGCTGAAATAATGAAGGAATCATCATGGCAGGTTTAAGCTCAGGTTCACCCACTCCAGAAGAACTGACCGTTCACTCAAAATCCAAAGTTTTGGAAATTCGGTTTTCAGACGGTGCGAATTTTTCAATTCCCTTTGAGTTGATGCGCATCTCGTCACCTTCGGCGGAGGTGCAGGGCCACGGCCCAGGGCAAGAGATTCTGCAAACCGGTAAGCGCGATGTTGGCTTGGTGGGCATCGAGCCCATCGGTAATTACGCCATTCAGCCAAGCTTTACGGATGGACACGATACTGGCTTGTTCACGTGGGATTACTTGTATTTTTTGGGTTCACAACAAGCTGAAATTTGGCAAGATTACGAAAAACGGTTGAATGCAGCTGGAACAAGCCGTGATGCACCCATGGTTGAAAAATCCGCTGGTGGCTGCGCAAGTCATTAAATTTTGAACAAATTTCTTAAATAATTTTTATGAGCCAAACCCATTTCGGATTCCAAACTGTCGAAGAAACAGAAAAAGCCAAACACGTGCGCGGCGTGTTTGATTCTGTCGCGCCCAAGTACGACATCATGAACGACTTGATGTCTATGGGGCTGCACCGCGCTTGGAAAGCCTACACCGTGATGGTGGCGAACGTGCAAGAGGGCGCACAAGTATTGGACATCGCTGGTGGAACGGGTGACTTGGCATTGGCTTTTGCAAAAAAAGTCGGCAAAACCGGTCGCGTGGTACATACCGACATCAACGAAGCCATGCTTCGTGAGGGACGTGATCGCCTCGTTAACACGGGTGTGGTTTTGCCTACTTTTGTGTGTGACGCTGAAAAGTTACCGTTTCCAGACAACCATTTTGACGTCGTGACCGTTGCCTTCGGACTTCGGAACATGACCCACAAAGACGCGGCGTTGAAAGAAATGAACCGTGTTTTGAAGCCTAGCGGTAAGCTGTTGGTGTTGGAATTTTCCAAAATTGCCAAGCCGCTGTCCAAGGTTTACGACTGGTATTCTTTCAATGTGTTACCTAAACTTGGTAAGTTGGTAGCGGGTGACGATTCAAGCTACCGCTATTTGGCCGAGTCTATTCGTATGCATCCTAGTCAGGCAGAGTTAAAAGCTTTGATGAAAACAGCTGGTTTTGGCCATGTGGATTTTCACAACATGACTGGCGGCGTTGTTGCTTTGCATGTGGGTATCAAATGCTGAGCACGGCTTCTTAAGCGTGAGTTTTGTTTGCTAGGTTGTGTGAATATTCACAAATTGTGAAAATTAGACAACTAATTAACCTTATCCGCACTAAGTCTCTGTAACCATCTCTTGAAAAACATGGCATTTACCTCTACATTTAAAGGGTGTTGATATCAACATGTGTTTGGAGAAAACATGAAACTTTGGTCTGCAATATTTGTTTGTGCACTTGCTTTTTCGGGCTTGAACGCTGAGGCTGCTCGTCGTATGGGTGGCGGCAGTTCGTTTGGTAAGCAATCTAGCAATGTAACGCAGCGTCAAAATACGCCGCCAGCAGCGCCTGCACAAAACGCAACAAATTCTGCTGCTACTAAGCCAGCTGCTGCACCTAATGCAGCACCCGCAGCAGCACCTAAAAAGCCATGGGGCGCCATGCTTGGTGGTTTGGCTGCTGGCCTAGGCTTGGCTTGGTTAGCAAATTCGTTGGGCTTAGGTGGCATGTTGGGCGGTATTGCTCAAATGCTGATGTTCGCTCTGTTGGCTTTCGCCGTGATAGCAGGTATTCGCTATTTCATGAATTCACGCGCCAAAAAGGCGGGTGGCAATGCGTTTAATGGTAACACCAGCCCGTATGCTTACCAAGGCGCAGGCAGTACGTCACCCACAGACGCTGTTGCACCGCGCTCGTACAGTCCACAAAACGTGGGTAATGATGCTTCTGCTCGTCCATGGGAAGGCAATACAACCGCATTTGAGAGTTCAAATGCTGGGCAAGCTGGCAAATCCATGATTGGCTCAGGTTTACAAGCTTCAGACAATGCGACGGGCTTGTCTGGTTCGCAATCTTGGGGTGTTCCTGCAGATTTCGACACGGCGGGCTTCTTGACCGCAGCAAAGCGCAATTTTGTAACTCTGCAAGACGCTTGGGACACAGCTGACATCGCCTCGCTTCGCGCCATGATGACGGACGAGATGGCGGGTGAGATTAAATCGCAATTGGCGGAACGCGGTGTTCAAATTGGCGTGAAGGCTGACCAAGTGAATAAAACCGATGTGGTGATGTTGGACGCTCAATTACTAGGCATCGAAGAAATGGCGACTGAATATATGGCCAGTGTGGAGTTTTCGGGCATGATTCGTGAAGACGTGTCAGCTGGCCCAGCACCTTTCCGTGAAGTGTGGAATATGACTAAGTCTAAAAACGGCGGTGGTTGGTTAGTAGCTGGCGTGCAGGCGCTGCAATAAAGCGAAATAAAACCATACTGGTGAAAATCCAGTAAAACTCGTGAATAATTGGGGACTATGGCTACATCGTCCCCTTTTACATTTTCGATGCATTTGTTCAACGAACTCGTCAACAAGCTCTCCGGTTTGCAACCGCCTGCGTGGGCTATCGACGAGATTCAGCATCGCCTCGTCTTATTGCTCAACCATATACTGATGCAGGAGCCTGAGGCGACTGCACGACTAGCTCGGCTCAAAGGTCGCGTAGTTCGCGCCCAATGGCGAACATTGTCGATGACACTGGCTGCCACACCCGCTGGCTTGCTAGAGCTTGCCGCTAGCCACAAAGCCGCTGATTTGAGCTTGGTGGTCGCAGATGATTCACCCGCATCATTGGTTCAAACCGTAATAGCTGGCGGTAAACCACCCATCAAGATTGAGGGCGATGTGCAATTAGCCGCCGAGGTGAACTGGCTGGTCGACCACGTTCGCTGGGATATTGAAGAGGATTTGTCACGCATTTTGGGTGATGCACCAGCCCATGCTTTTGTGAGCGTGGCAAAACAAGTCGTCGCAGGGTTGAAATCATTTTTAGTCACCAAAGTCGCTGACGCAGACTCTACCAGTACTTCAATCAAGGCGGGTTCATGAGACGGCTTTTTCGCGGTGCTTTTATTGTATGGATTGCTCTGCGCTTTGGTTTAGATCAACTTGTCTTGACGAGTTTTCAAAAACCTTGGTTGACAGCCATCGCGCGTGTTGCGTCGCTTGGGCGCAATTTGAACGCCCCACGTGGGCAACGTTTACGAGAAGCGCTAGAGAGTTTGGGGCCAATTTTTATTAAATTCGGACAAGTTTTATCCACACGGCGCGACTTGTTGCCTTTGGATATTGCCGATGAGCTAGCCAAGCTGCAAGACCGTGTTCCACCATTCGATGCAAAGATTGCCGTTGAAACAATTGAGCGTTCATTTAAAAAACCGCTCGCTGAAATTTTTACCTCCTTCGATCACACGCCTGTTGCCAGCGCCTCGATAGCGCAAGTGCATTTTGCGACTATCACAGACAAGCAAGGTATCAGCCGAGAAGTCGCCGTCAAAGTGCTAAGACCAAATATGTTACCGGTGATCGATAAAGATTTAGGTTTGAT
>Ga0114940_10000966_pt1 | contig 11232 bp, 7 predicted proteins | sample ColdCreekSource_FD_87195 | JGI IMG/M metagenome (GOLD analysis project Ga0114940, IMG submission 87195) | Groundwater microbial communities from Cold Creek, Nevada to study Microbial Dark Matter (Phase II) - Cold Creek Source | ecosystem: Environmental > Aquatic > Deep subsurface > Groundwater ... | reverse complement strand
TTTTCATCCCAAAACTTTGAAATTCATAAACATTTAAAATGCTTCCAAAAGCGTTCAGATGCTGTGAACTTATACACGACCGTGTTTGCCGTTCTCGCCGGGATAAGGTTGGGTCAAGGCAGTGTCCAAAAACAGGCAATGGCGGACGGGGTGGGATTCGAACCCACGTTACCTTTCGGTAAACACGCTTTCCAAGCGTGCGCGATCGACCACTCTGCCACCCGTCCACGCAATGCGAGGAACCTTAACGCAATCCATGAGAAACGACAATCCGGATGTGTGATTTATGGAAACAATCCCCGGACCTTCTTGGCGTCCGCCACTTTCTTGATGCCAATGGCCAGCGCCGCGTCGCGATGGTAGAGTTTTTCGCGCTTTGCAAATTGCATGACCTGACTGAAAGCCTGCTCCAGAATACGATAAAGACGGTCGTTCACTTCCACTTCCGTCCAGAAAAAGTTCTGCAGATCCTGCACCCACTCAAAGTAGGACACAATCACCCCGCCGGAATTGCACAGAACATCCGGTATGACAAAAATATCGGACTCTCTCAAAACCTTGTCAGCCTCGATCGTGGTTGGCCCATTCGCCGCTTCGGCCAGAATCCGACATCTGAGTTTTTTGACATTTTCTCCAGTGACCTGCCTCTCCAAAGCAGCCGGGATCAACACATCACACTTCATACTCAACAGTTCTTCATTGGTAATGGAGTCCCCTCCATTAAAACCAGCCACTCCTCTGGTTTTTGCCACGTGGTCTGCCAGTTGATCCAGGTGCAATCCCTCCTTGCGGTAAACACCCCCCGTGTAATCACTTACCGCGATGATCTTCGTTCCATGCAATGACAGAGCAAATGCCGTATGAAGCCCTACATTACCAAAACCCTGAATGACAGCGGTGGCGCCATTGGCATCAATCTTCATCACATCCATGCTGCGGTTGACAAGGAAGCCCACGCCTCGCCCCGTAGCCTCCTTTCTGCCAAGGCTGCCACCAATGGCAATCGGTTTTCCTGTCACAATGCCCGGCACGCTGTGTCCCACTTGAGCACTGTAGGTATCCATCATCCAGGCCATGGTTTGTTCGTTGGTTCCCAAATCTGGAGCTGGAATGTCCACCTGTGGACCAATCACGGGGATAAGCTCCTGGGTGAAGCGACGGGTCATTCGTTCAAGTTCATTCGTGGACATTTTTGTTGGATCACAAGCCACTCCCCCCTTGGCTCCACCGTATGGCAGACCCACCAGCGCACATTTCCAGCTCATCCACATGGCAAGAGCCGCCACTTCACCAAGAGTCACCGAAGGATGATATCGGATTCCTCCCTTGGTGGGACCGAATGTCAAATGATGCTGCACCCGATACCCCTGGAAGGTTTCAACCCTGCCGTCATCCATCCGGACCGGAACCAGAACCATGGTTGCTCGCCGTGGAAATTTGGTCCGCTCCCATTCAACCTGTCCGATCTTGAGCCATTCGGCAATGTGATCATACTGGTCACAGGCCATTTTAAAAACCGGCGAGTCGTAAATGGAGGAATGAATCATGATGCTTTATTATCCGCTTCAAGCAAAACCTGCAAGCAACGATGGAAGGGGCAGCGAAAAAAATGTGTCCAACGCGTGATATCTTTGATAGAAAGAGAACCCCATGTTCCAACTCACCCGGCAGGAACAATTGATTGTGGCGCTGATCATGCTCGCCCTGATTACAGGCGCCTTTCTCAGATTGTATCGTCAGACGAATGAGGCCCAGGCTTCTTCCCCGGCAACTGCCATTTTGAATTCTCCATAACCAGATGATTCCCCATGCAGAAAATATCGGTTGAACAGGCCATTGAACAAATTGTGAAAAAAGATCCCCGGTATCCCGTGGATGCCTACATCTTTGTTCGTGAAGCCCTGGATTTCACCATCAAAGAATTGAAAAAGACTTCAGAGAATCCGCGCCTCGCCGGAGCCGGCTCTGGCAAGGCGAAAGAGCGCCATGTCACAGGCCAGCAGCTTCTTGGAGGTGTCCGGGATTATGCCCTCCAACAGTTCGGGCCGCTTGTCCTTACCGTGCTGAATCATTGGAACCTGCGAAAGGGCGAGGATATTGGTGATGTGGTGTATAACATGGTTTCCATGAGCATCCTGAACACCTGCGAGAACGATTCCCGTGAAGATTTTAAAAACAGTTACAATTTTGAAGAGACATTCCAACATCCCTTTGAGCCATCGCGTAAACAGTCGCGCCGTTCATCTTCGCCATCCACAAAGCCTGGTTGGACCAAGACCTCATGAGGTCGTCGCCAGGCGGTCCCCTGCTCGGATTTTGGGGGGCTGCCATCCGTTTTACAAGTATTGCAACCGTTGCGTTCCTATCCATCCACTGTTCCAGAATCACCAATCTCATGCACCCTCGATCCTCAAAGTCTGAAGTTCCAGTTCCAATGCCCGGGGTTCCATCTGGCACTGAAAAAACGGTTCTACCCAACGGCCTGACCATCATCACCCGTGAAGATCATAGCGCGCCTGTCGCCTCCGTTCAGGTGTGGGCAAAGGTTGGGTCCATCCATGAAGCCAGCCAGATGGGCGCAGGTCTTTCGCACATTCTGGAGCATATGCTTTTTAAGGGCACGGAAAAGCGGGGTGTTTCGGATATCGCCCGTCAGGTGGAGGCTCATGGCGGATATATCAACGCGTATACCACATGGGATCACACCGTTTACCACATCGATATTCCATCCGATGGCGGCAGGTCTGGCACAACAGAGGGAACCGAGATGGCCATCGACATTCTTGCCGACGCCATCATGAACTCCGCCATGCCGCCCAAGGAATATCTTTTGGAACAGAAAGTCATCCTGCGGGAAATGGCCATGGGCCGCGATAATCCGGATCGTCAGGCCAATGAGCTTTTCTTTTCCACGGTTTACAGCACGCATCCGGCTCGTCATCCGGTGATTGGCTACGAAGAAGTGTATCTCGCCCTCAAACGCGAGGACGTAATGGCGTATTACAAGGAACGTTACGTGCCAAACAATCTGTTTTTCATTGTTGTTGGGGATGTCGATCCGGTCAAGGTGCGCGAGCAAATCACCAAACTCATGGGCTCGTGGCAGCGCAAGGCCCTGCCTCCCTATTACGTTCCGGATGAGCCGAAACAGATCAGTCAGCGCGTGATGGTTGAGGAGAGTCGTACCGCGGCGCAGCAGGCGCGGATCCATCTGGGTTATCAAACATGCGACTTCCGCAGTCCGGATACCGCTCCGCTTGAAATTCTCGCGATGACCGCCGGTCAGGGGCTCAGTTCCCGCCTTTATCAATCGCTGCGTGAGAAGAAACAACTGGTGCACGAAGTGGACGCATGGTCTTACACCCCTTCATGGCAGGGAGTTCTTGGGGTGAGCGCAATCACGGACCCGGACAAGGCGGAAGCAGCTCGTGATGCCATCCTTGCCGAGCTTGAAAAATTCAAAACCTCGCTCATCACGCAGGCCGAGCTTTCCAAGACACTCAAAATTGCGGTCAGCAGTCATCTATCATCGCGCAAAACCATGGGCGGGCAGGCTTCCGACCTGGGTTCGAATGAACTCCTTGCAGGCGACCTTGCCTATTCAGATCGATATCTGGCTGAGCTCCAAAAGGTCACGCCGGAGGATGTGCGCCGTGTTGCCAGGACGTATATCAAACCGGAAACGTTGAATGTGGCCATCCTGCAACCCAAGGGCAGCATCCGAAAATCAGTTGCCAGCGCTCCAAAGGTGGAGGAGCAATCAATCGAAAAAGCCAGTCTGCCCAACGGTCTGACTTTGCTGACCAAGGAGGAGCATCGGCTGCCATTTGTGGAGTTGCGGCTTGTGATGAAGTCCGGCCTGCTTTTTGAACAGGAAAAAAACAATGGCATCAGCCAGTTGACAGCCAGACTTCTCCTGAAAGGCACCCGTAAACGCACGGCAGAGGAAATTGTCCGCGAAATTGAATCCGTTGGTGGTTCGATTTCCACATACAGTGGCAGCAACAGCATGGGGCTCTCCATTGAGGTAATGCAACCGGACCTGCCGCTTGCCCTCGAAATCATGTCCGACATTCTGTGTGAATCCACCTTTGAAAACGCCGAAATTTCGCGCGAGCAGGAGGCACAGATATCCGAGATCCGCCAGGAAAAGGAACAGCCGGTCAAAATTGCCATGCAGAACGCCCGCGACAGGCTTTTTGGCGCGCATCCCTACCACCTCCCAGGTCTTGGAACTGAAAAGACGGTCCAATCCATCTCCCGAAAAGACATCCAGGAATTCTGGAAACAAATCGCGGTTCCTTCGAACATCGTTCTTTCCATCTTTGGTGACATTCGGATGGAACAGCCCGGGCAGTTGGTGGAAAAACACCTTGGCAAACTGAAAGGGCCGCCGGTTTCACTGCCGGTCGCTCGTTCAACCAACTTTGGAAAATCCGATCGGATTACCGATAAACAGGACAAGGAACAAGGGGTCGTCGTCATTGCGTTTCCCGGAATTGATATTCGGAATCCGGACCGGGCAAGCCTGGACCTGATGAACGCCGCGCTTTCCGGGATGGGTTCGCGTCTTTTCCTGAGGCTGCGCGATCAGCTGGCTCTTTGCTACTACGTGGGAGTGAATGCAATGGTCGGGATTGATCCCGGCCTGGTTTATTTTTACATCGGCGCCGAACCGGCCAAGCTGGTCGAGGCTGAGCATGAAATCCTTGCTGAAATCGAAAAGATCCGGAAGGAGGGTATCACTGCGGAAGAGCTGGCGCGCGCGCGAACCGGATTGGTTGGCGAAAAAAAGATGCAGAAGCAAAACCTTGGCGAACTCGCCCTGACCTCTGCGCTCGATGAGCTTTACGGCCTTGGTTATGATTACTCCGAAAAATTGGAAGCCGCCTACAGCTTCACAACCGCCGCCCAGGTTCAATCTGCCGCCCAGAAATACCTCAGCCAGCCTTCCGTCATCTCAATCGTCAAACCCTGAATCACCGTAAAACATGAAGCAGCGCCATGTTTCATTGATCCTGCTTGGTCTTGTAATTCTTGCGTGGGTATTTAAACCGTATTCGATGCTTGCGCTCCAGATGGTTCAGCAAAAAGCCGGTGGAAAGAAAACAATTCAAGACAGAATCAAGGAATTCAGTGATGTCGTTGAGATCCGTTTGACCCCCTATTTCAAAAGAGCGGGGATTCCCTATCCTCCCATATATTTGGCTTTTGTGGGTCTCAAGCATGAGAAGAGTCTTGAGGTTTATGCAGCGGCTGGGGACGAAAAATATCGCTTCATCCGCGCCTATCCCATTCTCGCAGCCAGCGGCAAGTTGGGGCCAAAACTGCAGGAAGGTGACCGGCAGGTCCCTGAGGGCTTATATCGGATTGAGTCTCTCAACCCCAACAGCCTGTATCATCTGTCCCTGCGCGTGAATTATCCCAATGACTTTGACCGATCCCAGGCCAGGAAAGATGGAAGAACCAATCTTGGAGGTGATATCATGATTCATGGAAATGCTGTTTCCATAGGATGCCTGGCAATGGGTAACGAAGCAGCCGAGGATTTATTTGTTCTTGCTGCATTAGCGGGAATTCAGAACGTTCATGTCCTGTTCAGCCCCGTGGATTTTCGGGTTCGTATGTTGCCTGCTTTGTCAGATCCAACACCCAAGTGGACAGGAACGCTTCACACCATGATTAAGGAAGAATTGGTGAAATATAAAAAAGGAGCCTGAAAGTTCTTTGCCAGTGGCATCTTGCGTAGGGGCGTTCAATTGAATGCCCCTACAGCTTCACAACCGCCGCCCAGGTTCAATCTGCCGCCCAGAAATACCTCAGCCAGCCTTCCGTCATCTCAATCGTCAAACCCTGGATCACCATAAAACATGAGACAGCGCCATGTTTTATTGATCCTGCCTGGTCTTAAGAAAAAAATCCAGCATGCCTTTTCCCTTTCCATCGACGGCATCCGTGATGCTTTGAATGCTTTGATCGATGGCTTCCCTGCTGAGTCCCAGAATATTGGCGGGGACCGACTGGATCACCAGATTCATCACCAGGCTTTTAATCTCGTCCTTGTGTTGAATATTTCTGTATGCGCGATTTTTCGCTTGAATATGATAAACGACCGGCCTGGCACCCTCCCGCCGCTCATCAATGTACAAGACCGTTCCGAGAGAGAGTACCAGCTCATCGATCTGGATGTCGGAGGTTGCTGTTTTTTCGTCGGCCTCGCTTTTCTGGCGCTGGAGGCGTCGGAGGTTTAATTCTCCCCTGGTATTTTTCACGGCAACCACCTCACTGATATCGATCACCAGTTTTTCGAAGTGCGGCTTTCTCTGAAAAATGGATGCGGGCTTGTAATCGACCTCAAGCAGGTCGATTTTCATCGCGCGCGGCTCGTTGCAAAGATCCTTGGGGTTGGTGATGGTGATTTCCCGTGCCATCAACCGTGGCTGGGTCAGTTTGATGTTCAGGAATTCGATGTTTGTGGAAAAGCCGGTCGCCTTTTTTAACTTTCCTTCGACAATCCATACTCCAATCGTGTTGCGCCCCAAAATGAAAAGGACAACGATGACAACAGCGGTCAGAAGCAATCTTCGAATCCACCTGCCCATTTTACGAACAATCCATTTGTATGATTTTCGGCGGCTGGCGCATTGCCGTTCGACGCTTCGATATCATTTTTACCTGGTCTTGGCCTGCACGACACTCTGTTTCAGCTTGCCAGCCAGGTCCAGCGCCACATTCTGGAAGAAAATCAAGCCCAGGTGGACTTCATGCTGGATGAGGCGGTCAAAATCAGTGCGATAGATCACCCGTACAATGGTGGCCGATTTGGAAACTGCGTACGCCGTGCGCGGCTCACCATTAAGAAACGCAATTTCTCCAATGACCCCGCCGCTGCGAATGGTTCCCAGAAGTTTATCCCCCTCCTTCGTTTTGATTTCGATCTCTCCTCGTTCGATGACGTAGAGTTCGCTTCCGGCGCTTCCTTCCTCGAAGACGACCTCCCCGGGACGGAGCAATTTTTGCGAAAAGAGGCGGGCCACGCGCCTTAACTCTCCTTCGCCCAGTCCCCGGAAGATGCTCAAATCCCGCAACAGTTTCAGCACTGCAGTTCCCACACCATGTTCACGGAAGATCGTGTCGATGATCGTATAAATGTTTTTACAGGCGCTGGTCAGTTCGCCCGTGGCGGCTTCGTAGGCTGTGTCCAGCTTCACCATTTTGATAGCATCAGCGCGCAAGCCATGTTCCATTCCGAACGAGGGAATATAGGCGCATGGAACGAATCCAACCTGGTCGAGGGTTTTTTGCATGCGCGGCGCATGAGCGCTGACCATCACCTCCCAGTAATCAAGTTCCGGCGCGTCATCCTGCGCTTGCGCCTCAAGAAGACTGGCGATCATAAACCCCTGGGGGTCCCCCTCAAGGGTAATGACGTCGGTGATCTGTATCCGTTTGTCAAAATGGTCCACAATGTAGCCGATCACTCCGACCACACGATCTCCATCCTTGGCCGCCAGGTAAACGGGCTGTTCGACGAGAAGGTTGAGATGGGTCTGGGTTCCCTGCAGGGAGCGAAAAATTTCGTTTTCCTGGCGGTTTTGACCTTCAAGAATGGTTTGCACGGCGCTTGTATCGATCGGGGCCAGGGTAAAATTGCATTCGGTAGGATAGGCCACCACGTCCTCACGGATTTCGACGTCTTCAATCATGCCATGGCCTTTCAATGCTTCCACAGCGAGGTCGCGCGCGCTGGAGACAATTTCAGGATGAGGACGACGTTGATTACGGGCATTTTCCGTAAGATAGGCATAAACCACGGCGTTCCCCCTCGGGTTTCCATGGAATTTGTGGGGTAAAAATCCGCACGGCACAAATCCAGCCTGTTCACAGGCCGCCTGCTGCCATAAATCCGTGGTCGGAATTTCGACGAAGCAGTGTTGGACATTGTCTTCAACGGATTGCAAGGCCGTGGTCACCAGGTTTGCAGCCACTGCGGAACGTGATGGACCGTCATTCACACACAGGCGACTCAGGAGGCCTACAACCGTTTGTTCGGTTTCCTGTTCCATCAGGATCCAGGCGGTTCCTGCAATATGACCATCTTCCTCAGCAACCAGCCCGAAGGCGGTATCCATCAACAGTTGTGGCCTCAGTGATTCCGGCAGCAAATAATTCGATGCGGCCAATTCTGCCCCGGCCTGCCCCGCCATTAAAGCCAGTACGGCTTCCGCATCCCCTTCCTCGAAATTACGTAATGCGATGCTCATGAGAGTGGAAGGAATCTTTTACCCTATCAATTTTCAGCTTTCAACTTTCAATTCCTGAAGGCTTGATGATGGATCCATGGCCGATCCTGTTCAATCTGAATTATTGGGACCTGTGCTCCGTGATGTGTCGCGGACTTTTTACCAGACGCTCCGTATTCTTCCCAAAGCGCTTCGCTTTCCCATGGGACTTGCATACCTTCTGGCCCGCGCCGCGGACAGCATTGCGGACACAGATGTTCTGGAGCAATCCGAACGACTGGAACGCCTGCTGCGGTTTCGAAATCTTTTAAAGAGCCGCGATAAACACGCCATTCAATCGCTTGCCTGCTCGATCACAGAACGACAAAAGGCGTTTCAAGGCGCGGATTTGATGGCAGAGCGAAGGCTTATCCGGCATTTACCGGAGTGTTTTCACCTGTTGCAATCATTCAGCCGGGACGATCAGGAGCGCGTTGTCGAGGTGGTGACACAGCTTACGATTGGCATGGAATTGGATCTGCGCCGTTTTTCGCGCAGCGGAAAGCTGGTTGCGTTGAACACATTCGATGAACTTGAGGAGTACACCTGCCATGTGGCCGGTTGCGTGGGGCCTTTCTGGACGAAGACGTGCATCGCCCATCTAACGGCTTTTCATTCCTGGAATTCTGATCAGATGTGCCAGATGGGCATCCGTTTTGGAAAGGCGCTGCAGTGGACCAATGTTCTTCGAGACATTCCACGTGATCTTCAAAACGGGCGTTGTTACATCCCTTCCAATGACCTGGAGAATGCAGGTCTGACCCCCTCGGAACTTCAGAATCCCTCCAGCTATTCCAGGTTTAAACCCCTGTATCACCGATATATGGATCATACCCTGGAACATTATCGCGCGGCGTGGGAATATACTCAGGCTATTCCGGGATCCTGTTTTCGTGTGCGTCTGGCCTGTATCTGGCCTCAGTGGATCGGGCTGGAAACCCTGGCTCTTCTTCGCCGTTCCGAGAACCCACTCGATCCGGCGCATCGAATTCGCATCCCTGGCTCACGGGTCTATGCCATTATATGCCACAGCTGGGCTTTGATCTGGTGCGGCTCCGCACTCGATCGTCACCAGCGTAATTTGATGCAGATGGTGGTAATGCCTCAGTGATTGGCGGAGGTCGGCGCTCATAGAGCGCCGCTACAGCTTAATTCCCTGTAGCGGCGGTCTGCGACCGCCGAGAGGGAGGGCACAACTCCACCCATCACTGAGGGATTACAAATGGCAAGTGAGAGTTCTTGTGCGGCCGGAAAAACTGTGTTATGAGTGTGTAAATGGCTCTCAAGGAAAAAAAATCGCGTTCGCCGCGGCGACCCAACAAGCCCAATGATGACAAGGACTGGGGCGGGATGTTCCGTCTCGGCGCCATCTGGATTGCGGTCTTGCTGCTTGTTGCCTTGGTGAACTATTGGAACAATATCTACCAGAAAGACGTCAAGAAGTTCACCTATTCCGAATTCATCAAGGCCATTGAGGACCATCAAATCAAAAATGTGAATGTCGTCCGGGAAACCACCGGCAATGAATACGTGCAGGGAGAGTGGATGGCGCCGGGGGTTGGCGACAAACCCGGAAAATACAAGGTGGCGATCAGCCTGGATTTCGACAAGGAATTGCACAGTAAACTGGAAAAACAGGGCGTTCCGATCAATATCCAGGAGCAATCCAGTTTTTGGAATACTGTCCTGTTGGGCTGGCTGCCCTTCCTGATTCTCCCGCTCATTCTGTGGTTTCTCTTCGCGCGGCAGATGCGTTCCATGGGGCGCGGCGCTTTATCCTTCGGGAAAAGTCGCGCCCGTCTGCTGAACCGTGATAAAAACCGGATTACGTTCAAGGATGTCGCCGGGATCCAGGAGGCCAAGGAAGAGGTCAACGAAATTGTTGAATTCCTGAAGGATCCCAAGCGGTTCCAGAAACTCGGAGGTCGCATTCCCAAGGGTGTGCTGATGATCGGGCCTCCCGGGACCGGTAAAACGCTCCTGGCAAAGGCAATCGCCGGTGAGGCCGATGTGCCGTTTTTCTCCATCAGCGGGTCGGATTTTGTGGAGATGTTCGTGGGAGTGGGCGCTTCCCGTGTGCGTGACATGTTTGAACAGGGAAGAAAAAGCGCTCCGTGCCTTATTTTTATTGATGAGATCGATGCGGTGGGTCGGTCCCGATTCAGCGGTATTGGTGGTGGTCACGATGAGCGTGAACAAACGCTCAATGCGTTGCTTGTCGAAATGGATGGGTTTGACACCCAGGAGGGAGTCATCCTCATCGCTGCAACCAATCGACCGGATGTATTGGACACGGCGCTGCTGCGACCCGGACGATTCGACCGCCAGATTGTGATTGATCTCCCGGATCTTCACGGACGCGAACAGATTCTCAAGGTGCATGTTCAAAAGGTAAAACTTGCCGAGGGTGTCGACCTGTCGGTTCTGGCCCGGGGAACACCCGGTTTTTCAGGCGCAGACCTGGCCAATCTTATCAACGAAGCTGCTCTTCTTGCCGCGCGCAATTACAAGAAGGGGATTGAAATGGTCGAACTGGAAGAAGCGCGTGACAAGGTGCGATTTGGCCGCGAACGCCGCAGTCGTGTGATGGATGACAAGGACAAGGAAATCACGGCATACCATGAGGCTGGTCATGCTGTTGTCATGGCCTTGCTCGAACATACCGAGCCTGTTCACAAGGTGACCATCATTCCCCGGGGCAACGCTTATCTGGGTGCCACCATGCAATTACCGGAGAAGGACCGTTATACCTATGGTCGAAAGAAAGTGCTGGATGAGCTCACCACGTACATGGGAGGTCGAATTGCCGAGGAAATGGTCTTTGGCGACATCACCTCCGGAGCGCAGGGTGACATCAAAGGGGCCACGCGCCTTGCGCGCAAAATGGTTTGTGAGTGGGGCATGAGCGATAAACTTGGGTTCATCGAATATGGCGATAAGGAAGAGCTTC
>Ga0114940_10000965_pt1 | contig 11245 bp, 17 predicted proteins | sample ColdCreekSource_FD_87195 | JGI IMG/M metagenome (GOLD analysis project Ga0114940, IMG submission 87195) | Groundwater microbial communities from Cold Creek, Nevada to study Microbial Dark Matter (Phase II) - Cold Creek Source | ecosystem: Environmental > Aquatic > Deep subsurface > Groundwater ... | reverse complement strand
ACTAGAAGCAAATTAGATGCATAATATTGCCGTGATATCTGGTGGGCCCCCCGTGAGTCGAACACGGCACCAACGGATTATGAGTCCCGTAAAACGTCTAACTTTATCTAACTATAGCTTACAAAACAAAGACTTAGCGCATGTTATCTAACTATAAACATCCGTTAAACAACTATACGGTTGAACCATTGTTGTTCCTTTACAGCGGTTTTAAGCACTGATTTGATTTTAGCTCTATAATTCACTCAACAGTCCCACAGCCCTCTATGTTCGGCATGTCTGCTTTTGCAAGACGGTTATAGAGATAAGCCGAGAGGACTGTTACTTTTTTGTAGAGCCAGAAGCCAGCCCTTTTGGTATCACATCATCGACATACACCACACCACGGGCATCTGACCTGATCGGTACGTGGATATGATAACCAGCTCCTACGTAGTCCAAGAATAAGCCAGTTTCAAGGCGTGGTCTTTCACGATCATCAATGGCGACCCCTGACTGATCTGAGCAGCCGTCTAGCAACCATTGAATGTATTGCTCAGATGGAAACCCATCTTTTATAACGCGGCTTTCATAGCCATGACGTGGCTTTAAATCAATCACGTCAGGGCATTGGTAATCTGGGTTATTCCAAAGCGCTTGCAGATGCTGTGTGACCTCAATGCGCTGCTTCGTGGTCAAAACAACCGCTTTGTAAATGGTGTCTTTTCCTATCGAACCAGTATCAGCGCGAGCTATGTATTTTTTGAGGGCTGTCAAAGCCTGTGATGTAAGTGCCATGCGCCTATGATACGTGACGCGCAGAAGAGGTAGAGCGCCAAGATGGCAGGTTCGCCCATGCTTTCGGTCGGGATACGCTAAAAACCGCTTTGAGGCGGTTTTCTTCACGCTACCGCCCTCATAAAACAGTCTCCCAGACTGTTTTAACGCTTCATGGGCTCTGATAGATGGCAGGTGCGCGTAGTCTCAGGCTTTCAGGGCGCGAACGATGTTTTGTGGTGTTCGCAGATGGTGGCCGCGTCAGGAGTGATGGCTACAGGAAATTTCATTTTTGGACACCTTCAGGTAGTGTGTAGTCTAAAATTTCGTTGCCAATCGGACGAGCTGTATCCCAAACCATCAAATCAGAAGGAGGCTCAGCATTAGAGTCGCACTGCTGTATCAGTTCTCCAAGCGTATAACGGTGCTTGAAATTTGGATGCGCTTCTTTTAAAACTTGACGGAAATTAGCCCAAGATAATCGCAAAGCATCAACATGACGATTGTAGGGTTGGTCGTAAACGATATGCTTCCATGTGGGTGTTCGTGTGCCACTGATCGAAGGCTTATCGTCTATCAGAATATCGCCTACAACGACCGTTTTGTCTTTGGTTACGATCATGCGCGACACAAAATCCAAACCTAAATTTCGCTCCACCCATTCGTATTTTTCTTGCACACAATTTTTATACGTATTTAATGGAGATGTACAAATACGGACATCATGACCAAGTTCTAAAAGTTGATTAAGTGATTCAACAGCACCAACAATCGGAGGCATGTCTCGGAAAAATCCTTTGGCCGTAATAATGTCAACAGCAAGGGTTTGAAGGGCACTGGGGTAATCGTCTTTGACGTAAAAACTGCGGCGATGCTGTAACTCAATTGCAGGGTATTCATGCCCTGATTTTTGCCATGCTTCGTAAAAACCACGGTCAAAATCTGCGATGACACCATCTTGATCTACGAGTATGAGCATGGTTTAAATTTCTTTCTTTTCGGTTTTTGCTTTCTCTTCGGCAACCATTTCCAAAAGATGAGCATTAAAAATTTTTGGCTCAATGAATGCCTTGCTGCCAGACTCTTCGCATTGACCCATGAAATCAGCAAGCGCTTCACCTATCGTATCGCCTTGACCAAAGTCGAATACGAACGTAGAAATGATTGAATAATGAAGTGTAACTATTCCCGTCTTTGGATCTGTCGTTGTAGATTTAAAAAAATCTGCGCAATCGCATCTACCAGTGTCGTTTTTTGCTCGCAAAACTTGCCCGAGTAGCTCAGTAATGCAGTTATCATTTTTTTTGTTTTTAGTAGCCATATCAACCTTTCAAATTCGCTGCACTTGCAGCACTAACAAAATCTCTGAACGACTGTTTTCTTTACCCGTCGTGTGAAAAAACTTAGGAATGAATGACAAGCCATCACGGCTGCCGCTTTCCTTTGTCTCAGTCAAACCACCCAAAACAATCACATCACCGTCCTGCATGCCTACCATCGTTTTAAGGGCACGTTTGGTTAGTGTGGGCGAGTTGTTCACGCCAGTTGTCGTGGTAATGAAGTTTGAAAGCTGCTGATCGATACCCAAATCAATCACGCCTTCACGTACTGTTGGCTGAACATTAAATATCACGCCACTGGAGCGGTATTCCACACTTTGCACCGCTTGGCCGTTGCTTGGATAGCTCACTGAGCCTAGAACGGGCACATCCTGCCCTACCGAGAACGTACCATTACCGCCAGAGCGAACTCGCAGGGAGGGCGTTGAAATGACCTTGAATCTGTTGTCCTGGCTAAGAGATGACGCGATGAAATCAAAAGACAGGTTTTTGTAACGTAGGAAATTTCCAATTGGATTAGCAGCGCCTAGTCCGTAAGTGAGTTGACCGCCGAATAGCGAAGCCAGCACGCCAAACGCCGAGCCGTCTTTGTCCGTGGTGTTGACCTCATAAACCACACCACGCACAACGACTTCACCGATGGCTAGATCAACTTGGGGCAGTAGTTTTTTGAGTTTTTGAATCTCTTTATCAGAGCCTGAGAAAACCAGCGCATCGGCTGTCTGGTCAATCATGGAGGCAGCCGAACCCTCTGGCACTGGCTTATCACTTTTAGCGCCTTGCGGGGATGCTACCGACCGATTGACGGAGAAGCTGCCTTTAAATAGTGGTGACAACAGGCGAGAAATGTAGTGAACGTCTCTAAATTTTGGCAAGTACACAAATGCTTCCGTATCAGCTTCTTTGATTTCCTCAGCTTTGCGTTTTGCGATGAAGTCGATACCGTTTCGTGGTTCAACAGTGAAACCCAAGGAATCAAGGAAAGTTTTAAGAAATGCGCGAATATCGCCCTTTTCTGACGAGTACCGAAACGACACCGACCGCGCATCACTCAAAACCTCAGGGTCTATGACGTAAGGCGTTACCAGCACTTCGCCATAGATGAGTTGAACGACCTGAGCCACATTGATGCTTGAAAAGTTAAAGCTGGCAGGTTTTGATGACTTTTGTGCGAACGCAGAAAACGAAAGTAAGAAAGTAATGAAGAAAGAAACAAAGAAACGAACTAACAAAGTAATGACCTTCATTTTTTTTCACTCGGTAAAAACGATGAAGCAGCCACACCGCTCCAAACCATGACACGTTCACCGTCAACGCTGCCTACGGTAGACAGACCTTGATTTTGAAACGCCGATGGATGTTCTAGACGGATACGGCCAGCAGCGTTTGAGATGATGACGTATGACTGATCGCCAAGCCTCATAGAGCCTGTGACGCGCCAAGTCTCTGACACAGGGGGTATGTTTGGATTAACTGCTTTAGCGCCACCAGATGCCGCTGCGACAGTCCCAGCAGGTGTTTGAACACCGTTTTTCGATGTTCCTACAGAATCTTTTTTGTACTTGTTAGCGCTAAAAAAATTGTATGTTGAATAAATTCCACCAGCCATGACGGTCAAGGTAAGAAATCCTAAAACCCAATACTTTGGGCTGCTAAGTACGTTTTGACGTTTATCAACTTGGAGTTCTTTTCCACTGCCGCCGACATAGGATGAATACAGCGGAAAAATCGCTTTTTTGTATGTCTTGTTTTCTACCGCGACGCGTGACTTATTCGCTTGCTTCCAACCCTCCCACATCTCGACGCGATACGATTTATTGAATCCTAGTGATTTAAGTTTCGTGGTTCTGAAACTCACTTCAACAACGACTTTCAAAATTCTATGCAAATCGCTAATATCCTGAACCATCAATACAAGATCGCAGCTTACTTTCGTAATTTCATGCACGTAGTGCCGATGTTCACGAAAGAAGACTTTATGCTCTTGTAAAAGTGTGCAATCACCACCCCAAAAGCGCCAAGCCTCATCAATGCAAATTAAATCACCAGCTTTGCAAAATGTATCGACCGATGTACCGTGCGGCAAGAAATCAGATTTTGGTACGTCTTCGTTTTTGCAATGGACAACCTCGCCTAACTTTTCAAGATCAATTTGATATTGTTCATGACAGTATGCGCGAATTGAATCGCTATCGATACCATCAACGTTTGTTACGACACGGCGACCAGTTTTAATGGCGGGTATTATGACGGAGGATACGCACTCATAAGACTTGCCCGAACCCATGAGACCTGTATAAGCATTAATTGGCATGTTATCGCCTAACGTTTGGGAACGAGGCTGTAAAAAGCATCCAGTCGGTATAAATACTGTTCAAAAACATAAGTTGCAAAAATCACACCCAGTGCAAAAAATGCTAACGCAATGAAGAAATGTGTGTATGTGATTTGACGTAAATATTTCATGATTTACTCTTTTTATAAAAAATAACGTTAACCAATAAGAGGAATGCGGCGAATGATGAAGCGCGTCACATATGCGGAAATTACAGCTGACAACCCAGTTTGCAGCATGAATACATCAAGAAAAAACCAAGTTGCTTGACCAATACCTGACAACGCCCCATTCACTGCGCTTCCATCAGGTAACAGTCCCACAATGAGTGAAACAAAGCCGGTAGTGACAAAATACAAAGCAAAGAAAACGCCAAACTTAATCAGTACAGACTTGACTAGCCAGCCAAGAACGCCAAACAATGCAGAGGTTAGGATTCCGTACATATTTAACCTTTATGCAGACAAAAGTATGAACATAGCCATCACAGCCCACGCAAAGCCCATCGCGGCCTGCATAATTGCCTTATTACTCTCAATTAAGGTGCAGTGCGCACTCAAAGTTATTGAACTGCCGAATATTTGAAATGATGGCGTAGGACATGTTCCAGCTTGCGTATTTGGCGTGAAGTTTTTAAGTGCAGGCATCAAATTTAATATAGGAGCAAGAATCTCAGCTGGTGTTGGAGGCGTCTCTAAAGAAGGTGCTCCAATGCCCGGATCGGGACCAAGATTGGCTATTGGATTCGCTGCACCGGGGTTTGTCGTATTGGTATTGGGTGGGGGTGCAGGAGTAAATACTGGTGCTGTAGGTGTTGGGGTTAATGCCCAAGGATTTGGAGATGCTGTAGTCACTGGGCGCGGAGTAACAAAATCGCTTACCGTTGGCGCTAGCGTTGGATTTGCTTTTGTCCAATTGCTTACCTCATCACCAGTTATAGGGTTTGATGCTGGGTAAGGCAAACCGTCATATCCGGGCTGTTCAGCAGCGTAGCGCCATGCTTGATTTACAAGTGCCGCAATCAAGTCAGGATTGAGTTCTTTGTTTAAATCTTGCGAAGGTAAGTCATTGACTGCCTGTTGCAATGTACGTCCATTTTGAGCTGGAATTGATGTCGGGGTAGGAAATGTATACCCAATGCAGTGACCGTTGTCAGAAAACAAGCCCTTAGGACATGTTGTTGGAGCACCAGAAGTGTATTTAGTTGCTATGCCATAACCACCGCAGACAATCGTAATGCTAGTAGTTGTGGAATTCACAACACATACAGGTGTTTCAGTCATATAACTGTTCCCAGGCAAAGCACGGCGGTCAAAATAATTTTGTCTCGCTATTGCTTCACCATTTGCACCCGCTATTTCTTTTGGATAACCTGAGCTTTTCCAATATTCTCCGCCAGCAGTCATAGTGCCAGAGGTATCAACTGTGGAAGGTGAGCCGCTTTCGTCAATGAGACCGTCCGAACGAAATAGCCACTTAACACCTGCTATGGCAAGATCGATTGCATAAGGTAAGGCGTAACTAACGCCGACTCCAATAGCAATTGATGCCCAAACTGGAGCACTTACTGAGCCTGCCACGACCGCAGCAGCGCCACCAGCAACAACTTTTAACGCTGGCGATATTCGTGCCAATGTATTTGCCACACGTGGATCAGTTGTTGCAAATCCACGTTTAGCAATGCCTTCCTGTACTGTGCCAGAAAGCGTACGATTCATATTCCAATACGCCGCGTCTGATGGTGATAAAGCGTATGAATGTTTTGAAATCGAAAAAATTAAACTGATGACTATCAACTTAAAAAGCAACTTGTAAAGTAAAAATCGAATTACGGTTTTCATTCAAGTCCTTTGATGAGCGCCCAAGCGCAAGAAATGCCCCAAGCAAAAATGAATAAATACCAATATTGCTCAGTTGTCATTGAAATCTCTTAATTTCATAGGCGGCCACAACAGCAAAGTAAACTGAAGCACCCAATGCCATTAAGAAGACTACTGCGACAATTGCGTCTGATAGTGACAAGCATAAATTTTCGGACATACAGATCTTTCATTAAGTGACGGGGTGGCCTACCCCGTCGATTTCATGCATGATTAAAAGCGTCGATTAACCGCCACGAATCCACTTCAACGCCATCTTTGCAGCCGTCATGGTTGCGTAAATAGTTGCCAACACCAGACCAATTGCCATAACGGCAGTGATTACGTCAGCGGCTGTGAATGCGCCAGTGATTGCAGACAAATCTACTGCAGCATGTGCAGAGCCAGCGGCCACAGTTGCGAGAACCGCACCGTATTTGAGAGCTTGTTTAAAAGTTTTCATTCAATTTCCTATAAAAAACGACGAGAACCGCCCGTCACGGATTGCCTTAACCATTACGGATAAGTTTCAATACAGTACCTACGCCGCGCCCAATCAAAAAGTTAAGCACGACGATAGAAAATGCGGCCATGAAGACAGATGCAGCGTCAGTTGAATTCAAGTTGCCCAGCGGGTTCGTTGATGTTGTCTGTACCTGCAATGCTTCAATGGTTGTTTGGACGCTTACGCGCTGGGCTATCGGGCACAACTGACCCAAAGTAACGCCACCCAAATCAGGTGTTTGTTTGCACAGGACGATCCAAACGGTTGTAGCCATGGTGTTTAGTCTTTACGCCCAAGTTGTCCGATGCTGCACATGCCACAGCAGCCGTTTCGCACTCCACCACACCAAGCGCAGTTTTCGTTACTTGAAACGGAAATGGTTTTCTCGGCTTTCGCTTTGGTTTTGCGGTGCTTGCGTGTGCGTTCGGCAGGCGTTAGGGCGTTGACCTTGCGGGGACGACCTGGACGGTTACCGAACATTTCAGAGGTGAATTTGTCAGTGGACGATTTCATTTTTTTCTGCAGGTGCAAATACTTGGATAATTACGCCGTGGCCGTCTAAATGATCGGCCAAGGCTTCAACGGCTGATTCAGGTTCGTCAAATGCATCCGCTGAACCAAATAATTGAACTGTGGTTACACCGCCCTCACCGTCAGCGGCCAGAAATGAACCGTCTTCCGTGGACTGGACTAACCAGCGAGGGCGGCACCACATCACGCAGCCTTAGCTTGTTTGGTGATCTCAACCGGCTTGAGGCTGATGATCTGAGTCTTTTGAGTTTTGCCGTTGGTGACAATCTCAAGCTCAGCGTCGAAGTCCACTGGAAACGGCAGATGTTTCAGCTTGTGATATTCGTCAGATGTGCCGAACCCGTATTCAACCGTTGAGAACCCTTTACCCATGCCTTTGGAATCATCAAGACCAGTCTGAACATAAATTTTGGTACTGTCATAGGCTTGACCGCTTTCTAGCGTTCCCTTGCTGCCTTTGATACCTTGAACCGTGATACGTGAGTTGAATTTCATGAAGTTTCCTTAAAAATCCGGCGTTTAAATAGCCACCAATCCGGCCGGTACGGATGGTGTTGGAGAAAATCGTTTAAGTGCGGTTTGAATGCCAGCCCTCATAGAGGCCGCTGAAATTCCCTGTAGAGAACGTGGCAACGGTCTATAGGCTTGGTCAACTGCAATATGTGTTAGCCAATCAAAGCCAGCCGCTAGGGATATGTGAACCAGTGACGGTGCTACAGTGCGTTCAAACCAGCGAACCGTACGCTCTACTGAGGCTTCTGCAACCCTTTGCAGCGTTGGGATGCTTTGAGGCTCTACGTCCTCAAGGATTCGGGCTGTAAAGCCGTATGCTCCAGCGAAGAACGCAGCGGGTCTAATCAGGGTTTCGAGGGGGATGATTCGATTAGCAGAACGGAGTTCGACCTCGGCACGCCACCATGCATCGTCCATCAATTTAAATTGATGCCCCTTGTCATAGCCTCGGAAAATTTTGCCACTTTCGCGTTTGCCAACTTGAAACGTGGTGCTATGACCATCTATCAAATCACCAAACGCTAATTTTGAGGGTGCGCGACCACGGTAGCTAAATTCACCATCTTGATAGGCTTGGACGGCTTGTTGATAACCATATTGCCCCTGAAAAAAATCTCTGGCGAGGTCAATGCGTGTGACTTTTGCGTTCATAGGCGCAAAGAAATCGTATGCGCGTTGTTCCCAGCCAACTTGTGCGAAGGTACAGGCGTTTCCCTTCATACTGAAACAAAATGTACCGCGTTGACTAACACCGCCACCACTTACGCTAGCAACTTCTTGACCATGTTCGTTCACTATGGTGAATGAATGGTCGTAGTAATCACGTCCTGGACGAGATTCGCCAATTTCAAAACCAAGAATTTTTGAAAAATGTACCGCTAAATCGTAAACAACTTCGCTATCTAGCTGCAAACCATCTACTATCAATTCGCCTTTGCTTGGAATTGATGAATCCCACAAGGCTTCACGTGACACGGTGCAACGAAAATAATCAACCACCACGCCAGCATCTGCCTTAACCGCCCGTTCAGCTGATAGGACTTTGATTTTTTTACCTTCTAAGGCAAGCCGTTCGTCGGTTTGGTAGTTTTTCATTTTTGTTTATCCCCGAATGTCTCGTGGGGCATTGCTATGATTTTTTGAGTTTTCGCGGCGCGTTGCGTCCGTGGCTGTCCTCGCTTCGCTGCGGGCAGGCACGGACGCAACATTTGCCGTGATGTCGCCGCGATCATTGAGCTAATCCTTTTTCACGACATTGAAGGCGTAGTGCTTCCATGTTGATAAGGCTGTGTTTGCCAATTTTTATGGTTTCAAGTAAACCTTTGTTACACCAGCCGATTACCGTTCCTTCCGACACGCCAATAATTTCTGAGAAACGCACACGTGAAAGCACGGGCGTCGTTATCGATTGAAAAGCTTGGGTTTGCGAAAAATCAGTTGTTGCGGTCATAATCAATCCCGTATGTAATGCACCATGTGTAGATTCAATTGAACCTATTCTAGCATCAATTTATTTAAATCACAAGGATTTCGTATGGATATGCACGAAAGGCTGAAAGTACTTATCGAAGCAAGTACAAACCCATTGCGCCAGTACAAAGAACTCGAAGAAAAGACTGGGATTGCCGCCGGTACATGGAAAACATATTTGACGCGAGGTGTACGTCCATCAGCTGAACTAGTTGAAAAAGTAGCAAAGGCATGGCCTAAACATGCTTTTTGGTTGGTTACAGGCATAACGGACTTCGACTACGGGCACTCAAGTCCAAATGACGTTTCAATTTCTACGTTCAGGGAGCTAAAAAATAACGCAACAAACGAGTTTTTTTTAGAAGAAATAAAGTCAAGCGATGAGAAAATCTCAAAGTCAATAATCAAAGGCTTGAAGGTACTAGACTCACTTGATCTAATCGATAAAAAACAAGTTCCCGCCACAAAAAACGCTGCGTTTTATCAAACCGTAAGGTGGATAGATATTTTTTTAGATCAATATCTTTTGCATATTCCGATTGATGCAGCAATAGAAATATTTAACCAGCTACGAATTGAAGTGAACTCACTATCTGATGCTGAAATCGACGATCAGCAACAGCAACTAATTTCAAGCTTAGTTTTGAAATTCTCAAGTAAAAAAGAAGAAATTGAAAGATTAAGAAATCAAATCAATTTGGCTCAAGACAAAAGAATCGCAACGTATGACCATCAAGCAACTTGATAGCGGGAAGTGGCAGGTCAACATCCAACCTGGGGGGCGAATTGGGAAACGTGTAAAAAAGGTTTTCAAGACAAAAGCTGAAGGCCTCGCTTGGGAGCGGCATGTACGAGCAAAAGTACAAGAAGCACCTGACTGGCAACCATTGAAAAAAGATGTTCGTTACCTCAGCGAACTTTGTCAAATTTGGTATGACCGTCACGGCATCGGCCTAAGTGATGGCGTTCAAACACACAACCGTTTGAAGGCAGTCTGTGCGGCACTTGGTAATCCAGCCGCTGAAAATTTCTCAGCGGATACTTTTTCCATGTATCGCACCGCGCGGATTGAAAGTGGTATTTCATTGAACACCGCCAATCGTGAACATGCCTATATGCGTGGCGTGTTCAGCAAGTTGATTGAGCTGGGTATTTGGAAAAAAGAACACCCACTAAAAAACCTCAAACAGTTCAAAATTCAAGAACGCGAAATGTCGTATTTGCGTTTGGAGCAAATTCAAGAGCTTTTAGATTCGCTTGCTGCCTCCAGCAATGTGCATGTATTGTTGATTGCTCGAATTTGTCTAGCGACTGGCGGACGCTGGGACGAAGTTGAAAGTTTACGGATGAATCAACTGCAAGCCAAACGTGTCCAATTTGCCGAAACAAAATCTAAAAAAGTTCGTGCTATTCCAATTGAAGCCATGATGGAAAAAGAAATTATTAACCATCACAAGCTACACGGACAAGGTGAGCGCATTTTTAGCAGCGCATCCAGTGCTTTCAGAAGCGCAATTGAAAGAACATCAATTAAACGTGTTCAAGGGCAGTTGACGCATGTTTTACGCCACACCTTTGCCAGTCACTTCATGATCGGTAACGGAAATATTTTGAATCTTCAACGAATTCTCGGTCACAGTGACTTAAAAATGACGCTTAGATACGCACATCTAGCGCCAGATCACTTGGAAGAAGCCTTGAAATTGAATCCGTTAAACAAATTAGGCTCAAATGCGGTTGAACCTTTGTTGAACCCTCGCTAATTTTGAAGCAAAAAGAAAGGGGTTACATTGCTGTAACCCCTTGATGTGTATGGTGGGCCCCCCGTGAGTCGAACACGGCACCAACGGATTATGAGTCCGCTGCTCTAACCAAGCATGAGCTAGGGGCCCGAACTCAGTATTGTAATTGCAGTCGCGCTCGAAATTTGAGGCTT
>Ga0114940_10000964_pt1 | contig 11264 bp, 6 predicted proteins | sample ColdCreekSource_FD_87195 | JGI IMG/M metagenome (GOLD analysis project Ga0114940, IMG submission 87195) | Groundwater microbial communities from Cold Creek, Nevada to study Microbial Dark Matter (Phase II) - Cold Creek Source | ecosystem: Environmental > Aquatic > Deep subsurface > Groundwater ... | reverse complement strand
CTTATACTGGGCGGTCAGGCTATACGTCGATGAACCGTCAATCGTCTGACTACTCGTCGTTGTGACAGAAGCCGAGCCGGAAGCTATTTGCTTGATAGTCACTACCTGCCCCGTTGTTGTGGTCGCATTGGGAAGTTGTATGGTAGTCGTACCATCCAGCAGGACAGTAGAGTCGTTGAGGCCGACAGTAACCGAGCTTGAAGTCTGGGTGAATACTTTGCTATATACGCCGCCCGTATTACTGATACTGCCAAACACATTAAGTTTGTAGATACCATCATCTCTTGTTAATTTGAAAACTTCATTTTCTAAGGTCTTATCAAACACTCCAAAGCTACCGCCATGGTCTGAGAAGAACTCCCATACCTTGCCAGCACCGTTATCAAGGAACATCGAAGCTGACGACGATATGTCGGTGTTAGGATAGATAGTAATATCGTTTGTTACCAGCGCTCCTGTCCAGTGGCCGGTACTGCCGGTATTATTATCGCCGGGCCCCGTAAATGTCTTGCGTTCGGTGACTGTTTGGGCCGTATCAAGGGTGACGTAGTTACCGTCAAGTGCCGGCGCACCGTCGGCCGATACAAACGCCAAGAACTTCCATTTAGTAGCTGCCAGGTTATAGACGAATCCAACATAGTCAGTAGCATCAGCATCCGTGCTGAGCGTTGGGGCACCAGCTGTGCCAAAATCATAAGCAGCATTCCAGGCTATTGTCCGGCCGCCGGTACTATCCTGGGTAATCTCAAATATCACCCGCTGACCATCGACGGCGTTAGTCGGTGCGCTTATAGTACGGTTACCTGCAATGGTGACCGAAAAAGTATTACCCCGACTAGCATCGACTGGGATAGTCGTACCGTCAGTAAGCTCGAATACACCAGAGGTGAAGGCTTCGGTCGCCTTACGGACTACTGGATTTGGGTAAGCGCCTTCAAGATCTCCACCCGCCGCGCCGCTAGCCGATGTCGCTGCTTGGGCACGGCCATTGTTATCAATAGTAGACCAGGAATTTTCGGCGAGCTGCAGTGTCTCGCCAGGCTGTAGCAATATGTTAACGATAGACCGTAATGTTGAGTTATCATTGTAGATAACCTTGAGCTTAGCATTGTCGGTGTCAGCATTATGGATAGCCACACTTTTAATTTGACGTTGTACTCCCGATCCTGGGGCTGCAACAATCGTAACGGCCGTAGTATCATCTGTCTGCGCAGTACTGGACCCTGCGGTAAATGAGCTACCATTTATATCCGCCCATGACGCCACGCACGTCACTTGACTAGTCGCAACTGCATCTTCCAAGACAAATTCCAAAGATTTATTAGTACTATCTAGTATCATACTCCCCTATGCCCTTCTCGCATTATTACCATTAAACACATACCAACCATGCCCATCATTGTTATGTATGGCACATGGAGTGATTTGACGGTACACAAGTAGATACCATAGGGCTGCATGGATAGCATTCAGCCCTAGTATGAAGTGGTCTAGCTTTTGCTTGGTATACGGCAGATTTGGCATTGCTTAAAACTTATCTAATTTAATAATAACCATAAGCGGGCTAAACGTACAGTCGTTTTTTGCGATTATCCTTATGAGATGTATGATTTTCGCCCTAGAGAAAGTCTGGGCTATCGATTACTATAATTTTGAGATTTTTGGAAAAACTAAACTTGGAACACAAGTATTAGTCGCCAAACAAACAGGAGATGCTCAAATAACTAGCCAACTAGTGTCTAAGTTAGCTTCTGTTATGCGTACCGGCTACCCGTGCTAACTAAGGTCTTTTCTTGCTTCATAGCTAAAGTTTATATCAGGACTACCTGCTCAACAATCATATCAAGCGGGCACTTTTCGGGCATTACGCTTATGTATTTTACATCATTTTCTAGACATTTATAAACGTATACGGCATAATACTAATTAATTCTTGGGTAGCAGTTGTGCGGCTCGCCTGAATGAGGAGGAGTGCAAAACATGCCCAAAATATTGAGGAAGATTAACGTAAGGATCCGGTAGGGTATATGGCTCGACGCAAAAATCGTCAATCACCGCTGATGCGTCATTACAGCACGTTGGCCGGCCCTTTGCGAAAATTGCCTAAGCAGCGTCCGTACATGGTTAAGTTTGCTCCTATGACCATCCAGGACCACGTCGTCTACCAATATTGGGCACGTATTATCGCGTATGGAGCCCTTTTCCTTACGATCGGACTAGCTACCATACTGTTCCATCCGGCCCATTGGATCAGCGCCCAGCAGCCAGACTCGCCACTGGTTACCCAAAACTGGATAATGCTAGGTTGCTTGATACTCCTGCAGACGTTTCTTATTATTGGTACTTATTCTGCAGCCCGCTCTACAGTGCGCGCCAAAAACCCTATGCCAGTCCAGCCACCAAAAGGCTTGCGCGTCGCCTTCGCCACTACCCGGGCGCCAGGCGAGCCCGTAGACATGGTCCGCACCACCCTGTCAGCCATGAAACGCGCCGCCTACAAAAACGGTAGCGTAGATGTCTGGTTACTTGACGAAACTCGCGATTCCGACTTGCAGGAAATATGCCACAAGCTGAAAGTGCGTTACTTCAGCCGCTCAGGCATCGCAAAGTGGAATACACCAAAGCCAACACAGAGCCGCATACGGCGGCTTGTCCAAGACTGGTGGTGGATACTTACCGCTAGAGGAAAGTTATCGCCCAAAGTCCCAAATCCGTTCTTTGCGGCAAAGTCAAAGCACGGCAATTTCAACGCTTGGCGGGCCTATCTCAAGCAAGAGGATATATCGTATGACATCTTGTCAGGAGTAGACACTGACCAAGTACCTGAGACTAACTTTTTGGAACGTTTGCTAGGCTATTTCCATGATCCAAATGTAGCCTATGTAGTAGGCCCGCAAGTATATGGCAACTACGGTCCGGGCATGCAGGGGCTCGTAGCACGTTGGGCAGAATCGCAGGCCTCTTTCTTCCAGAGCACCATCCAACGCGCTGGCAATGCTAGCGAATCGCCAATGTTTGTCGGCACTAATTATGCTTTACGCATGACTACACTTGATCAGATTGGCGGCTTCCAACCATGTATCACTGAGGATATGGCTACCGGCCTTGCTATACACATACGGCACAATCCGGACACTGGCAAGCGTTGGAAGTCCGTTTACACTCCGGATGTACTTGCCATCGGTGAAGGGCCCGAGCTGTGGGGTTCGTATTTTACGCAACAATGGCGTTGGGCGGCTGGTACGTTCGATACCTGGCGACGCGTAGTATGGCGGGTATTTTTCCGCCTAGCGCCCAGTGCTATGCTGCACTATTTCCTGATGCTGACTTTCTATCCGATTACCGCGCTTACGTGGTTGTTGGGCATGGTGAGTACTATGATTTACCTGACCACCGGCGCTACTGCCATCCTCGCGCCGTGGGCAGAATTCATATCACTCTACGCCATGTCACTTATCATGCAGTTAAGCCTCTACTTCTGGAACCGGCGATTTAACGTATCACCCCATGAGCCGGAAGGCTCCTATGGTGTAGCTGGCATGCTGGTAACCAGCCTTACGGCGCCTATATACTTGTCCGCCCTTGTAGGCGTCGCACTCGGCAAAAAAGCTCACTTTATCGTAACTTCCAAGGGCGCAGACACGCAGAGTTATGATGCGTTGCGTACCTTCCGTATCCATCTTGCATGGGCAGGATTATTGTCAGGCGGCCTGCTATACGCTTATACGCAACAACACACCCATCCGGCAATGCTTATGTGGGCGGGCATGCAATTATTAGTCTGTTTACTGCCCTTGACGCTTGGATGGGCTATCTGGCTACCCAAGCGTATAAGCCAATCGATACGAGCCAACCAGCTAACCCCAAAGGAGAATCATTCTAATGCGTAAAAAGGCTAAATTTCACAAACGGGGACAGCCATTTTTCTTACTTGTCGCTACAGTTATCGCGTTACTTCTAGCCTCTTCACCGGTTGCTGTGCCAGCATTTGCAGACTGGCGTTATGAGTCGCGCATCAATTCTTTTGACTATAAACAAACCTACGGTTACTGGGAGACACTCGACATTCCTGAGGAGTTCCGCATGAATACTGTCCATGCTGCAGTCTTGCCGACCGGCAAAGTACTTCTAGTGGCTGGGTCCGGCAATAACCTGGATAGCTTTAATGCGTTTGATAATAACGGCGAGATAGCCGTACTCAAGACTGCTGTGTTCGACCCGAGCAGCCGCCAACTAAAGCATATAGCAACACCAAATGACCTGTTTTGCAGTGGCCATGCCCTACTTCAGTCCGGCAGCCTATTAATAGCAGGAGGCACGAGCGGCTATGAACTGCTGGAAGGCGAAGTCAAAAAGCCTGCCGGTGCCATAGTTATCCATAATGAGGATCCTGACAGCCCGGTAAAAACCTTGAAGAAAGGGACGAAATTTACCAGCCCCTCCGGCAAGGTGTACGTCTCGACCGACGATGCGACTGTCAAGCCTGCTTCCAAGATGGACCACGGCAATGGCGATGTAATGATCCACCATAGCTCTGCAAAAGTGTTCGTCGAGGCAATCGCCGAAGATTCCAACTACATAACGAGTAAAAGTGAACAGTACAGTATCGAGGGCCTGCGTGGCACTGACAAACAGAATATCTACGGCCAAGGTGGACCGATGACATTAGAAAAGCAGGACTTCCGGGGTGACAACAAAGCCTACGAATTTGATCCGGTTAAGGAAGAATATGTTGCGGTCGGCGACATGCAGGAAAGCCGATGGTATCCGTCGCTACCAGTATTAACTAGCGGTGACGTGTTGGCAGTTTCCGGCCTCGACAGCGCCGGCATCATTACCGAAACAACCGAGTACTACAACCCAGGGACCAAGCAATGGAGTTGGGGTCCAAACCGGCCCTTCCCTACTTATCCTGCGTTGTTCCGAACTATGGATCCAAGCATATTGTTCTACAGCGGGTCTAGTGCCGGATACGGCCCTGCCGACAAAGGTCGCGAGCCAGGCTTCTGGAACATTAAGGACAATACGTTTCGGATTGCGGAAGGCTTGCGTCAGACTGACATATTGGAAACAGGCGCCTCAGTAGCTCTGCCGCCAAAGCAAGGCTCGAATGATGGCAGCCAAAGCCACAAAGTAATGGTCGCCGGTGGTGGCGGCGTGGGTGAATCGCCCCTTATAACAGCCCGTACAGACATCATAGACCTGGCGGAGACAAACCCACGCTACACGCCAGGGCCAGATCTGCCAGAACCAGTGCGTTACCTCAATATGACCGTCACGCCGTGGGACGAAGTGTTTGCAACTGGCGGCACTCGCGATTATCGGGCCAAGAGCAATAGCTATTCATACAAATCGTATAGCTACAATCCAACCAGCAACAATATCAGCAGCCTGGCCGACACTCCAATAGGCCGCGGATACCATTCAGGTTCACTATTGTTGCGCGATGGCCGCGTATTAGTATTTGGCGGCGACCCACTATATAGCGATAATGACAACACCACGCCCGGCAAGTTTGAGCAACGTATTGAAATATACACGCCGCCACAATTTTACCGCGATACCCCACCAGCGATAACCGGCGCCAACTCCCAACAGGCAAACCGCGGTCAACAACTGATGTTCAAGTCCAATGACGCCGACCGCATAAAGACCGCCCGACTTATAGCTCCCAGTAGCGCCACCCATGTCACCAATATTGACCAGCGGTCGGTGGCAGCCATTGTCCACAAACAGGGAGACCAGCTGAAGGTCGACCTCCCCCAAGATGAAAATCTATTACCGAATGGCTGGTACATGCTATTCTTCACCGACCGGCAAGGCATACCCTCCCAAGCAAAAATGGTGCAGATCGTACGCTAGCAACGACGGCTACTGGGCGGCGTTACGTGCCAGTTCTAGGGCTATATTAGGAACAAAAGTACCGGCAGCTGGATTACCGAAGCAATCACCATCACTCTCACCGGCGCTCTTACCCCAAAAGTAGGCGTCAATATGCTTGTCCATCGTGTCGGTACTTGGACGGTATCCTAGGCCACGTCCAGGTGGGTTGCACCATCGTGCCACACCTGTAGCCGGTGCTATACCTTTGCCGTTACGGCTCGTGTCGATCAGCACTCCCTTGCCTCCTATTAAGCTAGCCAGCTGCTGTGCCCATTTTGTAGCGGTAACAGTTTCCGCAAAGAATGACACATTAACCGACACGCCCCGTGCGTGCTCGACACCCGATTTTCGTAGCGGCTCCACTAATATTGTTGGATCCGGCAACCATTCGGAATGGCCGGCATCCAAATACGTGCCAAGCACTCGGTCAGAGCTGCTCAACTTAACGACCGCCTTATTTAACAAAGCATAGCGGTCAGCAATTTGCTTAGGGTTCAAACAAGTATTTTTGAGTGTGTGTGCTACCGCATCGGGCTCTACTACGATAACCGCGTCTGCTCGCAGTGTTTGCACGACCTTATCGATCCATACTAGGTAGTCCGCCTCGCTTTGGAATCCACCCTTTGAATAATCTGCGCACGCATCACGGCCAGGCAACGCATACAGCATATATATCGGCACAGCCCCTTCCTTGGCCGCCTCTTCTGATGTCCGCTGGACTTCTTTGATGTCCCGCGCGGCTGCTAGGTCATTTGGCGATGGACCAGTAAGCCAAGTAGTACCAGGCTGGCTGGCGATACGATCTAGCAACTGCGCTTCGGCTGTCTTGCCGGTTTTGGCATACTCTGCCGCCAGCTTGTTGACAGTCCGTGCCTTATCTACATAAAATCTCTTTCCGGAAAGTGGTTCGCTAGGTTTGGAAATGGTGTCGGGCCGGGCGCCAGAAGTTATAATCGCCGAATTTTGCACATCGCCAATGCTGGTAATAGTAGCATCGTTATTACCGGTGCGTGCCTTAACCACTACCACACAGCCGCATAATAATAAGACTATCGTGCATACAATTGCTATGCTGCGCTTCGTGTAGCGTCGCCCAGAATGGGTTCGTTTGTTCTTTGAAGGATAACCATTTTTCATAGATGTATTATTATATTACATTATGACAAACACGGCAATTTGATACTATAAAGAATATTAGAAAGCCTTTTGCTCAGTACCAATGCCGTGGTTACTATAACTAGTAGAATTTATGGAAATTTATGCAGCAAAGCACGACCTGGAAACCGCCACTTCAATTAGCGGCATCATTACTGATAACTTCACGCACGACCCCGTCTACTCAGCCTATGAGCCTGAGGTGCTACGTTCCTACACTGATTCAAATTCCCCTCCCCGCTTGCTAGATGCGCTTGCATCATCAAATTCACAGTGCTTTACTGCGGTGCATAATTCACAAATTATAGGAGTAGTTTTGCTAGGTTTTTATCCGCACGGTTATCCAGAAGATACTAGCGAAAATACATGGCGCATACGAAGATTACATGTCGCCCAAGCTTGCCGCGGCCTCGGTTTAGCCCGAAGGTTACTGAATGAAGCTGAAAATTTCGTTGCTGGTCAGGACAATAGAACCATATATGCCGAAGCTACACCGGAAGCCAGTGGTCTGCTTCTTAAACATGGTTGGACGGGCCAATCTATTGTTAAGGATGTGCGCTATCGGGACGTCAAAGGAGCTATCGTCCATGTAACGGTGCCGAGATTTAAGGCTAACAAAACTCTAGTTAAGCCGCGAACGGATTAGAGCAGGTTTACTATCGCTCGTCATGCCTAGTTGCTTCTCTTATCCGACGTGCCTGCCTAACGCCTTGGGCCAACATGTTATAGGTAGTGCCCATACCAACAACCGGTATACAGCTAGTGGCTTGGGCGGCCGTCAAAGATAGCAGCCCCAGCCTGGTTCGCAGTGTCGGCGGCAAGCTGATTTGTCCACGTTCATGATCCTCGCTAACATCTTTGAATGAATCGAACAGGTAGCAGACTTTGCATACCCGCGTAGTGTCGGCGATATAAGCCGCAAAACCCGGCTGGGCTCTGGTCTCGTCCGACACCACGGACGTCAGCATCTTAACCACCGGCAAGGCTTCGTTGCGTCTGAGCCTGGCATACGTTCGAACGCTGGTTGCCGTAGAATTAACCACCGCCAATTCAGCGGCTTGCAGCCCGGCAGCGTAAAAGCCATCAGCAACTTCAGGGTTCATGCCTTGGTACAGGCGACGTGCGTCATCGATAACGCGGGAATGCAGTGGCAGATCGCCAATCGACGCCGTAGAACGCCCGGTCAGGATATCGTGCAGTATGCCAACGACTGACAGCGTGTCCTGTCGGCTGTTCGCATCGTCAAGCGACACATCCACCAGACCCATCAGGGCCGTTGCCGTGGATTGCATTTCCAGATCTTCGCTTGAAATAGCTACGCCATGACGTTCAGCAATAGGCAGAACAATATGCGGTATTGAACGGTAGATCTCGTAACGCTGGATATCAAATTCTTCCATATTCTACATTTTACACGGCAGGAGACAAAATGATTGTATCGATCACAATACGCCAGATAAGCTTCAAGAAGGTATTGATTCTATACTCCAACGATTGCACACTACACTGCTTATTGTTATTATATTATGATGAAGTGGGCTGCCGTGTCAGTATGATGTTGGTAACAATGATACGAAAGCTACGTAATAGTAGAAAAACTAGCGTTGGTATAATCGCCTTCTGTTTGTTAGTTACTGCTATTGTTTTACAACAGCTCCCCAGCGCTTATGGAGCGCCCACGACGTATCTTTCAGACAATTTTACAGGTACCACTATCGATACTGCGAAATGGGTGGAAGTAGATACCGGTGGAGCCGGTGGTGCGACTGGCAATGTACGTCAAAATGGAACTTTGACGGTCGGGAGCAGTTTTAGCAGCCCTAACTGGGGTATTAATACACTCCGTTCGGTTAACGCTTTCGAAGCAACTGAGTTAGAAGTGTCTGCCGTTATGACACGGGCTTCAGATCAACTTCTAGGCTATGGCGACTCTAACTTTACCACCGCCGGTACAAGAGCCTATATTATCGATCTGACCTCAACTGTACTTGCATTATCATGGTCAGGCGGCGCATTGCAAGCGAGTACAAGTTGCGGCGGCGTAACACAGGGTGCGACATACAAGCTAAAAGTCATCACTACAGGCTTCGAAGTATACAAGAATAATAGTTTGATATGCACACTCGCTCCAAACGCTTCTCACCTCGTAAATAACAAACCGGTATTTTTGCAGTCATCTGTTGCCGCAAGCACGTTTGACGATGTACTTGTAACAGGAACAACGGCAGCTCCAGGCGTGCCCACCAATGTGATAACCACAACCAATACTAGTCAGGTAGGACTTACCTGGACTACCCCATCGGCTGCCGGTAGCACGGCAATTACAGACTACTTAGTAGAATATAAGTTGAGCTCATCAGGTGCATGGGACACCTTTGCAGATGGAGTGTCGACAGCAACAACAGCCACTGTAACTGGGCTTATTAACAACAGTAGTTATGATTTTCGTATCAGCGCCATAAATAGTATCGGAACCGGCACTGCAAGCAGTATCGTTTCGGCAACCCCATCAATACCGGTCGCACCCGGGGCACCCACTATCGGCCTTAGCACGGCAGGAAATGGCCTGGCGTATGTAACATTCACACCGCCGTCTTCGAACGGAGGAGCGTTGATCACCGGCTACACTGTCACCGCTTCGCCCGGAGGGGCTACGGCGACTGGTTCTGGTTCTCCAATTACGGTTACTGGTTTGACGAATGGGGTTAGCTATACGTTTACTGTGCAAGCTACGAATAGTGCAGACACGTCATCAGCCTCAGCCCAGTCAAATGCAGTCACCCCCGCAACAGGCAGCACCGTGCTTACAGATGATTTTACCGGCACGACAATCAATACGACTAAATGGAATGAAGTTGATGCAGCCGGATCAGGCGGAACAGCTGGAAATATCCAGCAAAATGGCGTATTAAGTATTTCAAATAGTTACGTTAATACTACCTGGGGAGCAACTTCACTCATATCACAAGACTCTTATCAGCGAACATCGTTAGAAATATCCGCCAAAATGACAGCCGGCTCCAATCAGTTACTTGGCTATGGTGACTACCAATTTGGCACCGCATCAAACAAAGCCTATCTCTTATATATTTCGGGTTCATCAGTTTGGGGAGTCTCTTGGGAAAATGGCACATATACCATTACTATGTCATGCGGCACCGTGGCAGTTGGAGCCATGTATAAGCTGAAGGTCGTCGGTGGTGGATTTGAAATTTACAAAAACAACACGCTCCAATGTCTACACCAAACCTCTACTGTCGTAAGCAACAAGCCGGTGTTTCTGCAATCACAAAGCACAGCCAGTACTTTTGATGATCTTTTGGTTAATGGTGTAACCGTCCCCCTTGTAGCACCCGACGCCCCCCTAATTGGTACTGCTAGCCCTGGAAACACCCAGGCGTCAATAACATTCACGCCGCCAATGTCAACCGGCGGCTCTCCTGTCACCGGTTACACTGTCACCGCTTCGCCCGGAGGGGCTACGGCGACTGGTTCTGGTTCTCCAATTACGGTTACTGGTTTGACGAATGGGGTTAGCTATACGTTTACTGTGCAAGCTACGAATGCAATCGGAACCTCTAGCGCATCCGCCGCATCTAACACTATTACCCCCACGGCTCCAAGCGCTCCAAGCCAAGTACATAACCTTCAAGCGAACGGCGTTAGTAAGCAGGTGCTCTTGTCTTGGGACAAAGTTATCGCTAGTCCGATGACTGTAACCGATTACATAGTCGAGTATAAGACAGTGGCAGAAACTGGATGGCATAGCTACTCGGATGAAGTTTCAGCTTCGACCAAGACTGTAGTACGAGGCCTAGAAAATAACACCGCCTATAGCTTCCGCGTAGCTGCTGTCAATGATGTAGGCCAAGGAACTTTTGCCAATACTGTTGATGCATCGACAAAACCAATCAATACTCTTTCTTTTGTAATTACTGGTGAGAGTAATTCAGGTGGAATAGGGCTCAATAGCGATGCCAGCACATCCGAAGTGGCATCTCGTTCTTCCGTCCAAGTAATGAATCTCACTTCTGGCAATTTCTTATTTGAAAACCTCGATATCGGAACCAATAACCTTCGAGATCATGCCGGCCTAGAGTCATATTACGCCAATTCACATGGCTTAGAACTACCGCTCGCAAACGCTACCGAAGCAAAGGCATTTCCTGATTTGCCCCAAGTATACCTAACAAAAACCGGTCAAGGCGGTTCGATCATAAGTCAGT
>Ga0114940_10000963_pt1 | contig 11275 bp, 6 predicted proteins | sample ColdCreekSource_FD_87195 | JGI IMG/M metagenome (GOLD analysis project Ga0114940, IMG submission 87195) | Groundwater microbial communities from Cold Creek, Nevada to study Microbial Dark Matter (Phase II) - Cold Creek Source | ecosystem: Environmental > Aquatic > Deep subsurface > Groundwater ... | reverse complement strand
GGCTTACTTTTTCCTGCTACCGGAGCGAACGGCTTCTGACCAACAATCTATTCTGCGGGATCTTTGCGCGCAGCCTGGACAAGGCGCTCGAAACCCAGCGGTAGGCCCTCAGCGCGTTGGTCTTCATGCCCGACCACGCACACTTGCGCGTGTTTTGACCAACCGTCAACAGTGCCACCCGCCCTTCACAGCGGACGGCTTGATGGGGACTGAACGGTTACAAAAAAGATGGCCACCGTTCACCACAAAGCCCACACAGAACAGTCCTGTCCTTCACGTTCCGACTTACGGCTAACAAATTCAGCGAGGACGCGACCGCCCCAAACGATAAGTGGTCGGCGCTCTCTGTACGGCGTGCAGTGCGCGCCCTACACGACTGAACGGTTACAAAAAGATGGTGTACGCAGCCGTGGTACAGCAGCGCAACACAAGACCCTAACCGATATGCCGCTTCGACAACCGGTCACGGTAAACTCTGGATTTAGCCTGACGACCTGTTCGATGTGCAGCGCGACCGTATGCGCGCGGTTAGCTGCCCACATCGGTCAAGAACGTCGTGAACTGCCAAGCGTCCTCGAGCTTGGGCTTGGGACGCCCCGCGAGACCGTGAAATGGGGTCCAGTTATCGAGCGGCGTCCAATCGACGGGCATGGATTTGAACGGGCCTAAATAGGGCTTGGCGACCGCCAGGATTTCCTTGTGCGGCAGCGCGTCGGGCAGACGGACGCCCTGCTGCGGATTCTTAATCATCCATTGCACGGCCGCGCACACCGAGGCGGCGACTTGCAACGTCGTGGCGTTCTGGTGCGGCACCAGCTTGCGGGTCTCGTGGATGTCCAGCAGCGAACCGATCCACCAACTTTTGTAGTCGTGGCCCATGAGCAGGCAGCCTAGTTCATCACGGCCTTCCAGGATGTCGTCGTTCATCAGGCGCTGCTTGGTCTGGATTGCATAATGACGCATGCGCAATTCATGCAGCGCCGCGATGGCCATATCGCAGGGACAGTACGCGTAATGCACGGTCGGACGATAGACGGGCGCACCGTCTTCAAGCACGGTGAGGTATTCAGAAATCGAGAACGCTTCGCCGTGGCGGATGACCATGCCCATGATTTCACCGCAGGGCACCCACGAACGTACCCAGGTGTTGATTCCGAAACGTTCCATGCAAATCTGGTTGAGCGGCCCGTGGCGGTGCGTATGCGCTCCGGGCGGCAAACGGCGCTCGTGCGTGCCCCATCCTATTTCGGCAGGCGACGTGCCTTCTTCGTAGAAGCCTTCGATCGACCAGGTGTTGACGAACTCGTTTTCTTGCCTGGGCCGGGTCGTGACCTGCGTATCGCGTTCGCTGATGTGGATGGTCTTCACGCCCAGATGCATGGCGAGCGCAGGGTAATCCTTGCTTTGGTTGGCGGAGCTGATCTTTTCGTGCTGCTCGCCGTGGCGGTGGTCCGCAAGCCACCGTTGCGCCAAGTCCTCCAACGCTTCTTTTGTAAAATGCTGCACGAGGCCGGGATTGGCACCGTGGTCGAGCACCGCCGTGGGGCCAACTTTTTTCCAGGCCGCCATCATTTTGCGCATGGCCATATGGCGCACGTAAAGCGTGCGTTCGGTGGGTTGTGCTGAATCCTTGTTCTCATAAGGGTCCCATACTTCAACCGAGGTATTGATGTACAGCACGTCATGGTCGTGACACCATTGCAGGATGTCGGTGCAGCCGATATTCCAGGCCAAGTCGATGATCAGATCGCCCGGACCCACATACTTGGCCAGCGTTGCGCCCATGTTGTGGCGCGCCACACGGTCTTGCTCGAAGTGGGCACCTTGTTCCTTGACCCAGCGTGCGTCGGCTTCTACAGCCGCGAAGTCGATCACCGTATAATTCTGCGCGGGCAGCGCGAGATGCTTGAAGAGCAAAGGCAGGGTACAGCGCGAAACGCCGCCCAGTCCGATCACGAGAACCTTACCGTTGAATTTCATCACGCACCTCTGAAGACGAGCACCCGAAGTGTGCCGACGCCTACGTATGCAAACGACCCCCACACGCCCCTCACGGGGAACCGGGGCTACAAGGCCCGAAGGACCGCAGCACCTTATTTGATTCTCCCGAAAAAAAACTCCTTTTTGAACAACCTGTCATGCGTGAGCGACGGATGAGCGGGTTATGGCGCGGTTGTCCGAGCGACTTCCTGCCGTTCGCTGAACGCGTTGATGTGCTTTAGCACACGTAGGTGGATCGTATGAATCAGATGGTCGGACCACAGCCGCCCATAGGCTGTCGGCATCATGCTACTTGAGGAACGTGAAGGGGACGGCGGCGTTACAGAAAAAGTAGCCTGCGTTCACCACGAAGACATCAAGGACGGCGCTGGTCGGAACGTGATCGATAAAACTGTTCTGTGTGGGCTTTGTGACTTAGTGGTTAACGATTACAAAATGTAATTGTTGGGTGCCTTGCGAGGCCCAACCGTTGCAATTTTCTCTATGCACTTAGCGTGCTCTGTGGTGAACTAGCGCAGGCGGATTGCCCGTACGAAAGGAGTCCATTGTTACAGCGGACTTTAGCTGTTTTTTTTCTTGCTGCTGCCGCGCTGGTCCTGGTGGGCTGCCAAGTCGACACCGAGACACTCACGGAGGTCGCGGAAGACGGCTCCGTTACGCGCACGTATGCCATGCAGCTCAAGGACCTTGAGCGCGCGAAGGAAGCCACAACGTATCCTTACAAACGCTACATTCTACCCAACGCTAACGAGTGGAAAATTGAGGAAGACCAGGACACTCAGTTTCGCGCCCAGTGCAAACGCAAGCCCGGTCAGCCCATTCCTGGCGGCTACGAACGCCACTTGCGCATCCTCGACCGCAGCGCACGGAACGCCGTGACGCTGGAAGTCCGCGACCACGTCATCGCTACCTCCTACCTCTTTGAAGAACGATACACGGACACCGTGGAGGCTGCGGAGTTCCGTCCCAACATGATGGCCGAATACGACCGCGTGATGAGCCTCGTCGCTGCGGCCATTGAAAAAGAGTTCGGCACGTCCCACGACACGGCGCTCGCCCAGAAGTACATCGAAAAAGACCTGCGGCGGCTCTACGACGAATGCGTTCAGGAAGTGCACCGCGGCGGCATCTGGACGGCCGTCGGCACGGCCATCTTCCGCCTGGCGTTCGGTGGGTTCCCCATCAAAAAAGTGGACCAGGTGATGAACTCGGACCCCCGTGTGATCGTTAAGGCCCTTATCGCGCACTGCCTCAATAAGGCGCCCCTCCGCAAGGATGCTGAGAACGAGCAGGTCCATGCGGAACTGGTCAAGACCCTTGCATCCGGCACCGTGGACGAGCAGGTCGCGGCGCGGCGCAAGATGGAAGCCGCCGGTCCGATCTTTCTCCCGCGCCTTGAACGCGCCCTGAAAGACGCGGAACCCAAGAGCGGCACGGCCACGCGGCTTGAAGAAATCAGCAAAGTCATTCGTGAGGCGACGGAGGCGCGCCGTGAGGCACTCGGCGTACGGCTGACCCAACAACTCGAAGACGACTATCTGCGCCCGCCCGCCGACAAAAAGGAGGAGACCGAGAAAAAATTGGCGCACGTGCTGGGTGTGAATATCGAGGGCACCTTTGCACCGGTGGAATACATGTTTCTGGTGCGTTTGAAACTGCCCGGTGAAGTAGCGTGGGTGGACGATACAGGCATCAAGCTGCGCGACGGTACGGTGCGCTGGAACTTCAACGCCATGACGTTTTTCCATAAGCCGCAGGTTTGCTCGGCGCGTTCGCGAATCTGGAAAAGCGAGCGCCTCAAAGCTCTCGGCCAAGCATTGGGCGGAGACCCGGCTGCCATCACGCTCAAAATCCGCGCGGCCATCGACGATGAACTGGCCAAACTCGATGCCGAGGGACTGAAGCATGCCGCGACGGCCTTGAATGCCTGTATTGAAACTCAGGCCAAGGTGCCGCTGGAAGAGCTGGCTGGCGGTACCGCAGGCCAGTCGGCAACGCAGTGCGCAAGGATCCTTTTGGAGTTGTTCAAGAAGTGAGATCAACGTTCACCACTCAACGCACAGCGCCCACCCAGAACAGCTTGTTCGTTCACGTTGCACCCAACGCGATCCCTGGCGTCTTTGTGCTGCAGGTCTCCAGACCTGCACCGAATGGGTCATGGACTAGGGCGGGGCAGTATGGAATAGGCTGAGGACGCTGAGCCGTTATGCGATCTGCGGAGGCGGCGCGCCGTCTTCCGTAGGCGGTGTTTCTGGAGCGACTTCGCTGTTGGATGATGGTGGTTCGGCGGCTGCGCCTTCGGCGGGCAGGGCGTCCTTGGCGATCAACTTGGTCTTGCCGTCGCGCACGGCCTGCTCTTGAGCCTCGGCCTTCAGGGCTGCGGCCTGCTCGTGCGCGGCCTCGGCGTCTTCACGAGCCACGCGGGCCACGGCGGAAACCTTGTCCTCCGCGTCCAGATCGACCAGTTTGACGCCGATGGCGGCGCGACCGGTCTCCCGCACGTCTTCGACGGGCGAGCGGATCACTTTGCCTTTTTCGGTCATCACCATCAGTTCATCGCCATCGCGCACGGTCAGCACGGCCACGACCGGCCCGTTCTTTTCAGCGATTTTTACGTTGATGACGCCCCTGCTGCGCTGACTCGAAACCTTGCGGTACTCGTCCAGCATGGTGCGCTTGCCGACGCCCTTCTCGCACACGGTGAGCAGGTAATCCGTGGGTACCCCCACGACCAAGCCCACCAGCTTGTCCCCGTCGTCCAGTCGCGGGCCATTGACGCCTCGAGCGGTGCGGCCCATGTCGCGCACCGTGGTTTCGTCGATGCGCACGGCCAAGCCCAGTTTCGTGGCCAGCACGATCTCCTGGCCGCGCTGCACGAAGCGGGCGGCCATAAGTTTGTCGCCTTCTTCTAGGCCCATGGTCTGAATGCCGCCACGGCGCGGGTTCTTGTACTCGCTCAACCGACACTTTTTTAGGTAGCCATTCTCGCTGGCCATAAAGACGCTGGCGTCTGCGTCGAAGTTCTTCACCGTCACAATGGACACGACCTTCTGCTCGGCAGTCAATTCCAGCAAATTGACGAGCGCGCGACCTTGCGCCATGCGGCCAAGTTGCGGCAGGTCGTACACCTTCTGCCAAAAGACGCGTCCGTCGTTGACGAAAAAGAGCAGGTAGTCGTGCGTGCTGGCAACGAACAGGTGCTCCGGGAAATCCGTGTCATCCTTGCTGCGTGTGCCGATGATGCCTTTGCCGCCGCGCGACTGCACGCGGTAGCTCGAAAGCGGCTCGCGCTTGATGTAGCCCTTGTGCGTGACCGTCACGGCCATGACTTCGTCGGCGATCAGATCTTCAGCGGAAAGCTCGCTCGCGTCGCCGACCAGCAACGTCCGGCGCACGTCGCCGTACTTCTCCTTCATTTCGTGCAGGTCCTCTTTCATGATTTCGAGGACGCGCGCAGGGTTGCTCAAGATGTTCTGCCGGTCGCGAATCTTGTCCTGCAATTCCGCGAAGCGCTGTTTGAGCTTATCGCGCTCCAGTCCTGTAAGCTGGCGCAAGGGCATGTTGAGGATGTTCCCCGCCTGCTTGATGGAAAACTCGTACTTCTCCATCAACTGGTCGCGAGCCGTCTCGGTGTCCTTGCTGGCGCGGATGATTTTGATGACGTCGTCGATGTGGTCGAGCGCGATGAGCAGGCCTTCGACCAAGTGCGCTTCGGCCTCAAACTGCGCCAGTTCCCAGCGCGTGCGGCGCAGAATGATTTCCTTGCGGTGTTCGAGATATTGTTGCATCAGTTGCTTGATGCTCAACAGCCGCGGACGCCCGCGCACCAGCGCCAAGTTGTTTACGCTGAACGAGAATTCGAGCGGCGTGTACTGGTAAAGCTGGTTGAGCACGACTTCGCGGTTCTCGCCGCGCTTAAGCTCGATGACGATGCGGATGCCTTCTTTGCTGGTGTTGTCGATGACGTCGTGGATGCCGGTGATGCGTTCGTTTTTGGCCGCATCGACTATTTTTTCAATCAAGCGTACGATGCCGATCTGGTAGGGAATCTCGTCGACGACGATTTTCTCGCGATCCTTCTCTTCTTCAAAATGGACCTTCGCCCGCAGCGTCAGGTGCCCGCGTCCCGTGTGGAAATACTCGTTGATGGCGCGCTTGCCGCAAAGCAGTCCCCCGCTGGGGAAGTCGGGGCCTTTGATGTGCTGCATCAGGTCGTCGATGCTGCTCTCGGGATTCTCGATGAGGAGCATCACGGCATCGCACACTTCACTCAGATTGTGCGGCGGAATGTTGGTCGCCATGCCAACGGCGATACCTTGGCCACCGTTCACAAGCAAGTTCGGCAGTTTGCCCGGCAGAACCGTCGGCTCGCTGCGCGACTCGTCGTAGTTTTTGACAAAATCGACCGTGTCCTTGTCGAGGTCTTCCAGCATATCCATCGTGGGTCCGGTCATGCGTGCTTCGGTGTACCGCATGGCCGCCGGCGGATCGGGGTTGACCGATCCGAAGTTGCCTTGGCCCTGCACGAGCAAGTAGCGCGTATTCCAGTCTTGGGCCAGGCGCGCGAGCGTGGGATAGATGGCCTGATCGCCATGGGGGTGGTACTTGCCCATGCAATCGCCGACGATCAGCGCGCACTTGCGAAACTTCGCGCGTGGCCCAAGGTTCAGGTCGTTCATCGAGACAAAAATGCGCCGCTGCGAAGGCTTCAACCCATCGCGTGCGTCCGGCAGCGCACGGCTGACGATGACCGACATGGCATAGGTGAGGTATGACTTTTTTAGGTCGTCTTCAATCAGCAGGTCATGAATGATCCCGCCGTGAAAATCGGCGGCACCCGCCGTACCGAGCTTGGGCGCAACGACCGCGCCTTGGTCTGCACCTGCATTGGAGTTCGGTTCGCCGGAAGTGGGAGGGGGTACGTTCGGGTCATCGGCCATTGGGGTTGGCGTGGCTCCTGTACGGTTGAATTGAGGCGCTGAAAAGGAAAGCGCATCCTAAGTACCGCACGGTAGAAGTCCATGACCATGTGCAGGCGCGCGTGCAATACCTCACAAGACCATGGCCACTCATGATCTACATTATGCGTGACGGCGAGATTCAGCGGCAGGTCAGGCCGAGACCCGGACCTTTAGGCAGGATCAGGCGGGCGTCTTTATCCAAGGCCACCCCCTTGAACGGATCGTTGGTAATCAATACGTTGCCGTCGAGGTCGGCCCAATCGACCAGGGGCGTGAGGTGCGCGCCCGCCGTGATCATGACCGACGACTCGATCATGCAGCCGAGCATGATCTTCAAGCCGCAGGCGCGTGCGGTGTGGATCATTTTGAGGGCTTCGCGCAGGCCGCCGCATTTAACCAGTTTGATATTGATGCCTTTCACGCAGCCGCGCAGGGCCGGAAGATCTGCGGCAACGAGACTCGATTCGTCCGTGACCAGAGGTAAGCCAATGCGGTCCTGTATGCGCTTGAGCTTCGCGTTCTGGCCTGCTGGAACGGGCTGCTCGATGAACTCAATGCCCAGGCGTTCCAGCACACGCGCTTTCGCTATGGCTTCTTTCACGCTCCAGCCGCAGTTGGCGTCTACGCGCAAGGTCTTCTTCGGGCAGAGCCGCCGGACCTCTTGGATGATGTCCATGTCGTTCTGCACGCCCAGTTTGATTTTTAGGACCGGGAAACGCGCGGCCTCCGCGATCTTTTCACGCACTTTCTGCAGCGTATCGATGCCGATGGTGTAGGACGTTTGCGGCGTCTGCGTAGGGTCCAGCCCCCAATACTTCCACAGCGGCAGGCCCAGCCGCTTGCCCAGTAAATCGTGCAGCGCGATGTCTACCGCTGCACGTGCGCCTGCGGCCTGTGGATAGCGCCTTTCGAGAGCGGCCAAGATTCGCTCCAAATCAAAAACGGAGGCGCTGCTGAGGCGTGGCGCGAGGTCTCGCAACGTACGCATACACTGCGCCTGGTTCTGGCCGTAGTAGCCTTTGGGCGAGGCCTCGCCGAGGCCTTCATGGCGTCCGTCGCGTAAGCGCACGAGCACATTTTCAGCGACCTCTTCGGCACCGTGCGCGATCTGAAAGGTATGCCGCAGTTTCAGGTTCAGCTTTTCGGAAGCGAGTCTCATGCGCCCGCTCTTTTCGCGGCGCGCTGGCCCGTTGCGGAAGGCCGCGTGAGGCGCAGTGCCCGCTCCACCGCCGCAACCAGTTTGTCCGTGCCGTGGCGGATAGGGTCCGCCGCTGGGAGGCCCGTATCGTCTTCGATCTGCCGTGCGGCGCGGTCGGCATCCGCAGGCGACATGTCCACCGTATTCAGGCTCACCGCGATGACGGGCGCGGGATGAATGGGCTTCACAAGGTCCTCTACCAGTTTGATGGATTCTTTCAGCGGCGGAATGGGAAACTTCTCGAAGTAGCTGATGCGCGTGCGTGTGGGCGCATGCTGAAACAGGATCGCATGCGGCATGGCACCGTGCAGCATGCCGACGGTCACGCCGCTGTAAGCCGGATGGAAGACGCTGCCCTGGCCTTCGAGGACCACGATCTGGCGCTTGCGACGCTGCCAGCACAGCAGTTCCGCCGCACCGTTGACGTAATCGCTCAAGACATGGTCCGTGGCGATTCCGGAGCCGGCGATCATGATGCCCGTCTGGCCCGTGGCGACGAACTCGCTGTCGTAGCCGACGCGGCGCAGGCCGCGGTCAAGCTCGATGGCGGTCACCATCTTGCCCAGGTTGCAGTCGGAACCGACCAGCGCGATGCGCCGCTGCGGCAACTCGCGCAGCCGGTCCTCCGCGACCCCGACGCCGGGCGGCGGGAGACGCAGGTCCAAAATTTTGACGCGCCGTTGCTTTGCTGCGCGTGCGAACTCGGCATCCTCCGACAAGATGTGGTGCAGACCGTTGACGATATCCAGCCCCGCCGCGATGGCCTGTAAGATGATTTTGCGCCACGCCTGCGGCAGTTTCCCACCCACCGGCGCGATACCGATCAGCAATTGTGTCGGCTTGTACTGCAACCCTTCGGCAACGTTTTTCACGATGGGAATGCCGTTGCCGACGCCGATGAGTTCCTCAAGCGGCTTGCCTGTCTTGGCAGCCTTGGAATCCAGCACGCAGGCGGTCTCGTCTGGACAGTAACGAATGACGGATGTGGCGGTCTTGGACGAAAAAATGCCCAACTGCCCTTCCGTGAGCACCATCATGCGGCGCTTCATGGTCATGTTTCTCCTTGTTTTAAGTTTCCGTAACGGTTCACCACAAAGGCACAAAGCCCAGCTTTATCGTTTACGTTCCGATCCTTGCCGTGCTGGGTGTCCATGGTGACTTGGTGGTGAACGGGTGCATGTTTTCTTAGCTCGGCTTCACGCGCCGACCCGGCCCATCCACGATGTGGCCCGGCATGGCGTTGGTATGTGCGCCGAACCTCAGTACCCGCGTCCCGTTGACCCACACGTCTCGCACGCCTACGGACAGGACTTTGGAATTCTCAAACGTGGCGCGGTCGCCGATCGTGGCAGGATCGAAAATCACCACGTCCGCAAACTGACCTTGCCGCAGCGTACCTCGTTCGGTCAAACCCAGGCGGTTGGCTACGGAAGAGGTCATTTTCCGTATTGCATCTTCCAGCGTCAGGACCTGTTCTTCGCGCACGTACTTTCCCAGTACGCGCGGATAGGTGCCAAATCCGCGCGGATGGCCAGGCTTAGGCTCCGTCGAAGGTTCCTCGCCGCCGGCGTCGGTGCTGATCTTGATCCAAGGCTGCTGCAGTTGCAGCTTCAAGTTTTCTTCCGACATCGTGAAATACACGGTAAAGATGCGGTCCTCTTCCGCCAGGATCAAATCCAGCACCGCGTCAGGCCAGTCCTGCCCGCGCAGCCGCGCGATCTCGTCCATGCGCTTGCCCAGATAACGCGTGTGTTCCGGTTTGTGGAACCCCACGGGCATGACGTGGTCGGCGGTTTTCGCACGGAAGTCGTCCCCGGTCAGCATTTCCGCTTTAAGCTTTTCGCGTAGGTCTTTGTCGCGCAGGCGTTCATAGAGCTTGTTGCCCTCGAACGCCCAATCGGGAATCAGCGCAGTCAGTCCCGTGCCGCTGGCCGGATACGGGTACATGCCGGCAGTGATGTCGATGCCTTCGGCACGCGCGCGCTCGATCAACTCGATGGCCTCCCGCATCAAGGGCCAGTTCTGCTTGCCGGAGGCCTTGAGATGGTAAATCTCCACGGCACAATCGCCGCGCCGACCGATGTCGATGGCCTCTTCAATTCCCTCAAGCAACCCGGCGCCTTCGGAGCGCACATGCGTAATGTACACGCCACCATGGCGGCCTAACACTTTGCCGATTTCAGCCAGCTCGTCCGTCGTCGCGAATGCGCCCGGTGGATAAATGAGCGCCGTCGCGAGGCCGAAAGCGCCTTCTTGCATGCACTCGTCCATCACGCGGCACATGGTTTCGACTTGCGCCGCAGCAGGCGGCTCCATGTCCCAGCCGCAGGCATAGGCACGCAACGTACCGCCGCCGACGAAGGATCCCACGTTGACGGACACCCCGCGTTGCTCGATAGCTTCCAGCCAAGCACGGAAGCGCGTCCACGTCTTGGCCTGAGCGAACCAGGGGCTATCCGGGTCCACGTCGTCTGGACTTTCGAGTCTTCCGCCAAAGGGTGCGGGCGTGCTGCCTTCGCCCATGATTTCGGTGGTCACCCCTTGCGTAACTTTGGACAACACGCGCCCGTTGCTGAAAAGAGGTTTCAGGGAATGGCTTTGAATATCGATGAACCCTGGACAGACCACGTGGCCTGCGGCCTGGACGAGTTCTTGCGCCAAGGCGCGATCAAGTTGCCCGCGCGGAGCAACGGCCACGATGCGGTCGCCGACAAGGGCTACATCGCCGAAGAACCATGGATTGCCCGTACCATCGACGACCTGACCGTCGACGATGAGCACGTCATAGCGTACGGGGGGTACGTCGGTGCCGCGCACGTCCATCTCCTCAGCCGACGAGCAACGAAGCGTCCTGGAGCAACGTGCTCCCTACTCGTGCATTCTGAAACACAGGTAAGTCCAGGGAAGATAGCTGGCCCTGAACGCGCTTCCAGCGCCGATTAAGCGAAATAAGCACGTTGACGTGTGTCATCTTCCAAGTAACAGGGACGGCTGTAGTTTATCGAAAGTGTATTAAAAGATGGTGAATGAAGTGCGGGGGCGCAATGCCTGAATCAACCACTTTTTATGCCCACGCCGATCCGCACGACAGCGCCACTCAACCAGGATCTCCGCG
>Ga0114940_10000962_pt1 | contig 11278 bp, 6 predicted proteins | sample ColdCreekSource_FD_87195 | JGI IMG/M metagenome (GOLD analysis project Ga0114940, IMG submission 87195) | Groundwater microbial communities from Cold Creek, Nevada to study Microbial Dark Matter (Phase II) - Cold Creek Source | ecosystem: Environmental > Aquatic > Deep subsurface > Groundwater ... | reverse complement strand
GCCGTTCTTGGAAGAAATGCGGCTGCCGCGAGCGCATGCAGCCGACGAACTCGCCCCGAATCGCCTCGTCACAGTCTCGTTCGGGCTGGGCATTCCGACGGAACAGGCGGAGCTGGGTTTCAACGGCCCGCTCGAACCGCTCGCACCGTTCGCGAGCAAGCTGGCCTGTTTCTCGGGGCTCGACATGAGCCAAGCCCATAGCTACGGCACCGGCACCACGCACTTCAAGACCGGCGACGTGCTGTTCGTGGGTGAGCCGCAGAAGAACGAGTACACGGCGGCTGGTCCCTCGCTGGAGCAGCTGATGCTGCGCGAACTTCACCCCAGCGGTGCGCCGACGCGCTTGTCGTCACTCTCGGCCGGGCTCTGGTTCACCTACGGTGCGCCGTCACGCTACGTCTGCCACTGGAACTACGACGGCAGCCCCGGGCCCGCGCCAGAGCGGCGCCCTTCCCGACTCTTCGCGCGCTTGTTCGGCGAGCCAACACCCGGCAGCGTGGATCCGCGCACGGCTCGCATCAAGCGCAGCATTCTCGACACCGTGGTCGACGAATACAAATTCGCCATCAGCGATCGTTCGTATTTGGACGCGGAATCGAAGGCCAAGCTAAAGATTCACTTGGACGGCATCCGCAACGTCGAGCAGCGGCTGGTACCGACCAAAGCCGCTCCACTTCCTGACGGCGCTGGCTGCACGATTCCGGACATCACCGATCCAGCCGGCTTGCCCTACGATCAGGAAACGCCTGACACACCTCAAGAGCCCGGCGTCTTCAAGCCGCACTCAGCGCCGATGGATCACACCGCGTACTTGGAGGCGTTTCAGCTGCAGGCCGAGCTGTTCGCACTCGCATTGCGCTGCGACTTGACGCGTTTTGGCAGTTTGCTGCTGACCGACAAGGGCGGCAACCTGCAGTTCAAGGGCACGTACACGGGCGCGGCCGTCGGCAGCATCGCTTTTGATCTCGAAACTGCCACCGACTCGATTCACAACGAGCTCTTTCACCGTCAGCGGCTGCCGCAAATCGCCCAGTACCAACACTTTTGCATGAGCGGCGTCGCTTCAGCGCTAGCGGCCTTCGACGACCCGCTCTTCCTCGAGGCCAACGGCAAAACAGTGCTCGACAACACGCTCGTCGTCATTGGCACTGAATACGGCCTCGATCATGGCCTCAGCGGGGTATTTCATGCCGTCGCGGGCGGCCACGGGCATTTCAAGCCCGGCTTCTATTCACAGCAAGCCAACGTCATCGATCTGTACGACACGCTGCTCAAACCGTACGGCGTGCAATCGGGCATTGGCACGCGCCACGCCACCTTCAAGTACACACCGCAAGAGCTGACGGCGCTTTTGGCCTAAACGCCGCACCTCGCCGCCGCTCCACAGAGCTTGAGCCTATGGGTGCCATTGGAAAGACGTATGGGCGGCCGCGGAATGGCAGGCCTAGATGAGGGTTGGCTCTGGGGTAGGCATTCGAAAGGTCATTCTATGGGCTTCTTCAGTAGGTTGTTCGGAGTAGGTGAATCAGAGGCGCGTCCGTCGCCGCGCGACATCGTGTCCCAGATGGGTCGCTCGCCGGTGCCCGACAACGACGCGCAGGCCATCGAGCGCTACCGCTACATGTTGCGAACGGCCCCGCCCGAAGCGCTGGAGCAGGCGCACGCGGAAGCGTTCAGCAAGCTTACGATCGAGCAGCGCCGCCAAGTGCTCGCTCAGCTCACCGAAGAAGCTCCCGCCGGCGAGCGCGCCGCCGCTGCCGCCACCGCCGTCGATGATCCGCAAGCGTTGGCTCGCGTGGCGACCCGCGCCGAGATGCGCCAACCTGGCACGCTCGAGCGTACGCTAGGCGCTGGTGGTGGCATGGGCATGGGCGCAAGCCTCCTCTCCAGCTTTGCGATGGGCTTCGCGGGCAGCATGATCGCGCAATCGCTATTCAGCGCTATGGGCGGCTTCGGCGAGCACGGCGCGCAAGCCGATGCGGGTGCAGACGCCGGCACCGACGGCGAAGAAACCGCGCAGGCCGACGAAGACTACGGCGACGATGGTGGCTTCGACGACGGCGGCGGCGACTTCGACGTCTAGGCGCTGACGTCTCGGCTACTTCCAGTCTTGCGCGCTCCAGGACTCGACCATCTTGCGGACGAGCGCGGCGTCCGGCGCAGCGATGTTCTTCAGCGTCTCACTGACGGCTTCGGTCGCCTTGGTCTCGAACAGCACGGCTGGGCCCGTCTTGGGCACGGCGTACTTGGCCTTGAAGAAGTCGAGCAGCTTGATGGTCGGGTTCACGGCAGGATCGGGATTGCTCGACGCGAGACGCGCCAGCCAATCTTGCGGCGAAACCTGCTCGAACTTCAGGCCGGCGGCCGCCAGCATGGGCAGCAAATCACGAGCCCAGTTAAACGACTTGGGATTGACGACGTGATAGACGTCGTGCCGTCTAGCAGCCTGACAAATCTCCACCATGACCTTGGCCACCACGTCGATGGGCAGCCAATTCAGGGTGTCGTTCAAAGCCGGCAGCGCGCCGAACGCGACGGCGGAGCGAATCATCAGCGGAATGGCCTCGGTGGCGTTCCATTGCCCCTGCTTGGTGTCGCCCACAATCTGTCCCACGCGGAACACGCGCGCGTCGAGGCCGGATTGTTGAGCGTGCAGGCACAAACGCTCAGCCACCAGCTTGGAGCGCGCGTAGCCCATCTGCTGCGCGTCGGTCAGGTGCTTGAGGTGCGCCTCGGGAATGACGCTGCCAGAGCGAACCGCCGCCGACACCGAAGAAACGAAGAAGAAGCGAGCGTTCGACCTGAAGCTGAAGTCGAGCAGGTTGCGCTGGCCCTTGATGTGCTCCTCGAACGACGAGACGCCCATGTTGAAGTTCACACTCCAGGCGTTGTGAATCACCAGATTGACGCCCTGCAAGGCTTGCGCGCCCAGGCCAAAATCAGGCTTCGTCAAGTCAGCGCTAAATGACTCCACGCGCTCGACCGGCACGTCGATACCGCGCGCCCTGAGCGACTCGAGCGTGCGCGCGTGCGCGTTGGCGCCGCGATTCAGGCAGTAGATCTTCTGGATGCTCGGAACCTGCAGCAGCGTGTTCAGGATGTGGGCGCCGAGCGAGCCCGTAACGCCGGTGAGCAACACCACGCGCGGGGCGCCCGCTTCGGTGCCCGCCTGCGGGGTAAAGACGCCGTAGCGATCGATCAGCGCCTGCATCTCATCGGCTTCGGAGCGCTTACTGTACTGGCCGCCGGAGCGGAGCGCGTACAGGTACGAGGCCAGCGCTTTGACGTTCGGGTACTCGAAACAAACGTTACCCGCGACTTCCGAAGCCCGCGCGCCCAGGTCGAGCGTCTTCATGATGCGCGAGAACATGCGGTAAGCACCGAGCGAGTCGAGGCCGAGCGTAAAAAAGTCGGCATCTTCGGACAGACGCGCGGCCTGTTCGGGCGCCAACTTGAGGATGTCGACCACCAGCTCCTTGAGCCAGACGATCGATTCCTCGAGGTTGAGCTGCAGCTGACCGCCGCTGGCGCGCTCGGCGTCTTCGTAGACGGTTTTGATCAGCGTCTCGAACTTCTTGTAGAAGGCCGCGCGGATCACGGTACCCTTGTCGGTCTTGGGGCAATCGTCGGCCGCGTCCGACGTCAGGACGCGGATGTGCTCGCGATCAATCTTGGCGTGCGCCTCGGCCTGCTCGTTCGCCGCGTCGATGGTCGGCTGTACCAGCTTCAGATACTCGTCCTCGGACAGCGAGTCGTAGCCCTTGGCCGGCACGATGATGAGCCCGGCCGAGACTTGGCCGACGCCGAACACGACAGCTTCTGCCACGTGCGGGTCCGCTTGCACGGTGTGCTCGAACTGAACCGGATTCAGCTTTTCGCCGCTGACCAGGATGATCCAATCATCGAGGCGGCCCACGTACTTGAAGCGATCCCCTTTGCTGGGGTGACGAACGAACAGGTCGCGGGTGGCGTAGCTGTTGTCGGGTTGGTTGGAGACCACCTTGGCCTTCCAGCCGTCGGCGATCACGACTTCGAACGCGTCGCCGTGCTGCGTCCAGCGCAAGAAGGGCAGCAAGGCCTCGCCCGGACGGAGCCAGTTCCACTCGCGATCACCCGGCTCGCGGAAGCTGGTCATCAACTGGCCGACCTCAGTCGCGCCGTAGTGCGAGACCAAATTGACGCCATTGTCGACCAAGAGATCGCCCAAATCGTCCGGACAGGCGGAGCCGCCGAACATCACGATTTTGAAGCGCTTGAGCAGCTGTAGCCCCTCTTCGGTGGCGAGGATCTTGAGCGCGTAAGGTACGCCGTAGAAGATCTCTAGCTCTTCACCCAGGTGCTTGAAGACCGCCGTCAGGTGGCGCGCGCTGAGCGGCAGGTTGGGGTCGTAGAAGTAGATGACCCTACCGGCGTACAGCGCGCGGTAGAAAGACGACAGGCCGTGATTGTGAAACAGCGGCAGCGTGATGAAGCCACGCAGGCCAAAGTTGTTGGCGGCGTTGTGGATGTAGTTTTGGTGGATGTTGCGAATCGGCTTGGGAAAGCCGGTCGACCCCGACGAATGCAAGATGTTGCAGCTCGTCTTGGCTTCGAAGTCCAAATCCAAGCCGATGTCGATCTCGTCGACCGGCCCTTGGCGGTAGTCAGCAAACTGCAGCGCCGACTTGAGCGGTCGCAGCGCAGCGACGCTCGCGACCTTATCGGCGTAAGCCGCAGAGAACACCATATCGCGGCAGTTCGTCTGCTCGAGCAGGCTGCAAATCGCCTCTGGGCTCAAGCGGGTCGAGAGGCACAACACCGTAAAACCCAGCCGCCCCAGCGCGAACTGCGCAACCAGGTAGTCGAGATCACTCAGCGCAAACAGCGCCACCACCCGCTCGGGTGAATTGCGTTCGCGGTTCCCGAACAGCTTGCGGTAGTGGTTGGCGGCTCGGGTCGTGTACTCGTCGAGCTGGCGGGCGGTGTGGGCGACGTAGCTGTCGGGCTCGGCCGTCTCCGGATAGGCGGCGATCGGGACATTTGGCGAGGATTTCGCGCGCTGGCGGAGTAGCTCGTCGAGAGTGCGCGGTTCCGGAGTCGAGGTCGTGCCCATCGTCAGCAGAGCTTACTCATTTCCGATGACTCGGCCGCCGCGAAATCCTGCGAAAGTTCGCACAAAAGTACGATTTTTTGATCGACTGGGGCAGCACCGGACACTCGACATGTGGGGTAGCTCGGGCCGCTGTTGCCGCGCCCTTGCTTCAGAAGGCGCGTGCGCAAAGCCGCAGCAGGGAGGTCGGGCCGAGCGCGTGTCCGGAATACTAGACTCTGATTCTTGAATTCGAGACTTTTACCCGGACAATCGAGCGCTTTTCGAGGCACGGCGTCGCTTAACTCCGGCGTTCACGTTGCCGTTCGTAGTGCCTGCACGCCCTCGACGCTCGGCTCGAGCATGGCGCTGTGAAGGACATCTCTTGAAACGACCAAGCACGCATCGCAGCCGATCACTTCGGCAGTGCGCGACCCTTTCCGCCGCGCTGTGCAGCCTCAGCGCAAGCGCGTGGGCCCAACCGGCCCCCAAGCAAGCGGCAGCCGAGCCCAGCGCCAGCAAGGACGAAGTCGCGGCGCTGCGCGGCGAGGCCAAGGCGCTACGCGATGACGTGCAGACGCTGCGCGAGCAATTGAAGCGCGCCATCGGCGCACCAGCGCTGGCCGCCGCGCAGGAGCGCGCCAAGCTCGAGAGCGAGTTGGGCGAGGCCCGCAAGAAGCGCGCGTCGATCCAAGCCGCTATCGACGCTGGCCTGGATCGCAAGGCCGTCGCTGATTCAATAGCGAGCCTGGACGCTGGCATCGCCGAGCTCGAGGCAACGCTGGCCAAGCAGGTCGAAACTCCCACCGCGCGTTCGCTCTCCGAGGTATCGGCCGATGTTCGGCGCTTAGACGCTGCCGCCGCCAAGCGTGACCCCGCGCCTGCGCCGACCACCGCCGCCCCGGAGCCGCCAGCCAAGCCCGCCAGCAAGGACGCCCCCTCGGAGCTGACCGTCGCCAAAAGCGGCTTCTTTCAGCCCAGCGCCAATCTGCAGGTGTGGGCCTTCGCCTCGCACCTGAAGAACGACGCCACGCCGGGCGAGTCGTGGAGCAGCACCCTGCGCATTCGCCGGGCCGAGCTCAAGATCAAGGGCGAGATCGTGAAGAAGACCTTCGGCTACACGGTCATGTTCGACCCGTCGCGCCTGCTCGACTACTCGAACAAGACCATTCCCGTCACGGGCGAAATGCCCGCCCCCAGCACGGCTGGCAGCGTGAGCGTGGCGCAGCCAGTCACCGGTGGCGCCACCTCGATTTTGCAAGACGTCGCGCTCACCTACATGAACGACTACGCCGACGTCTCGGTCGGCCAATTCAAGGTTCCGGTCAGCTTGGAGGGCGCCGGTTCTGCGTCGAAGCTGTTGTTCCCGGAGCGCGCCCTCGTCGCGCGGAAATTCGGCGACCGGCGCGACATCGGTGTCAAAGCCGAGAAGAAGTTCGACCACTTCGGCTACACGCTCGGCCTGTACAACGGCGAAGGCCAAAACAAACTCGAGACGAATGATCAGAAGGATCTCGCGCTGCGGCTCGAGCTGTATCCGATCAAGGAACTAACACTGGCCGTGGTCGGCTACAGCGCGCTTTTCGAGCGCAGCGAAGTCGGCACCAAAGACCGCGTCGAAGGCGACGTGAAGCTCGAAAAGAGCGGCGTATTGCTGCAGGCCGAGTACATCCGCGGCTGGGACGTCACAGGCACGCCCGCCAAGCACAAGCGCATTCAGGGCCAAGGCTTCTACGCCTTGGCCGCCTACACCTTCTTCGACAAGCTGCAGCCACTGGTACGCATCGGCTCGCTCGATCCCGAGATTGGCAAGGACGAGCACGGCGCCAAGGCAGTCGACAGCAACGACGAAACTACGACCTACGAGCTCGGCGCGAACTACTACTTCAAGTCACACGACGCAAAGTTGCAGTTCGCGGCCGGCTATTTCGATCCCGAGCAACGCTCGCAGCATCCACGCTTCGATCTCACGCTGTGCGCGCAGATCGCGTTCTAGTTTCCGGCGCCGCCAGCGCCACCAACAGCGGTCGACTCGTCGAACTGGACGCCCGTTACCGATGACTTGCAGCCACCAAGCACGGGACTGCTGATGCCAGTGTCCTCTTCGATGGTGACCTCCTGGAAGGTCAGGCCAGTGGCGCTGCCGGTGATGCGCCCGCTCACCGAAGTCACAGTCACGGTGCCCGCGGTGGCCATGTAGTACTTCGTGGCGTCCTCGTTTTCGTCCAACTCGACGAGGCGGACACACAGCCCGCAGGTCGCAAAATTCAGATCGTCTCCCGCCAAGACATGATTGGTGACAGGCTCGATACCCGCTTCGAAGGGGGTGTACCCGTCGTAGAGTTCGATCGATAGCAGTCCCCGATACGGCGAAACGACCTGGAGATCGCCGGCCCAGATCGCGCTGTCGAGACCATCGACCTGGGTAAAGCCGTCGATCGGACCGAGGTTGCCGTACTGCGCCCCGATGATGCAGCTCGCTTCGCCTCCAGCGCCGCCGACTTCGCCGCCGCCAGCGCCAGCGCCGGCCTCGACACCGCCCGCTCCAGCGCCGGCCATCGTGGAGCTCGTACCGCCCTCGACCAAGGGCGTGCCGCCATTGCCTGCCTGCGACTCGACGCCACCCTCGCCACCCATTGGCTTGCCGACATTGCCGCTGCCGCCATTGCTTTCACCAGCGCCAGCGTCTTTACCGGCCGAATTTGCCTCACCCGCTTTGCTGGTGTCACCCGGGCTGCTCTCGCCGTCGCAGCCCGGAATGGCTGCGGCAAGACCGGTAACCAAGAACCCCAAACTCAAGAGCGCATGTCGATTCACGTTAGACCTCCGCACCGGCACCACGGAAACTCGCAGCGCCACTCCAAACCTAGCGTTTAGATGAGCTAGCCGCTCACCGCAAGCGTGCCTTAGTTTGGTGCAACGCCGCCCAGGCCGGCTTCGTTGCCTGCGCCGGCTTCGCCTGACGCGCCCCCCATGCCCGCGGCGCCGCCTGCACCTGCCTCGCCTGCTTGGCCGCCCATTGCAGCCGCACCGCCTTCGCCCGCTTCGCCCGCAGCGCCTGCGGATGTTCCGGCGGTTCCTCCCGCTACGCAGCCGTGGTCTGGCGCCCCAATAGCGGGGCCGCAGCCACCTGGCGCACCGAACGGGCGAGTGCCGGCGGCTGCAGTGTTGCCACCGTGACCCGCCGAGCCACCGCTGCCGGACTTGCCGCCGGCATGCAGCGAACCGCCGCTGCCTGCGCTGCCGCCATCGCGGTCCAGCGCGTCACTACTGCAAGCGAGCAGCGCGCCCAGGCCGGCGCCAACCAGCACCCCAATTCTCCAGCTTTTCATGTCAGCAAACCCCAATTGAAGACCCCAAGTTCAAGACGAACATGAACGAAAGCCCCCGGCTCCGCTAGGAACCGAGGGCTCTATCGTCGCGATCTCGGAAGGCTCAGCCGCCGACGGAGATCTTCTTCATTGCCACCATGTAGCCGCGCAGCTCACGACCCACGACCTCGACCGGGTGGGACTGAATGCTGGCGTTGACGGCGAACAGCTCGCGGTTGTCGACGCCGTTTTTGCCGTTCGCGTTGAACTTCTTGCCGATCACGTCGGTATCGATCTTGCTCATGAAGCCCTTGAGCAGCGGCACGCAAGCGTGGCTGAACAGGTAGCAGCCGTACTCGGCCGTGTCGGAGATGACTTTGTTCATCTCATACAGCTTCTTACGGCTGATCAGGTTCGCGATCAGGGGCGTTTCGTGGAGCGACTCGTAGTAGGCGCTCTCGGCCTTCATGCCCACGGCGGTCATGGCTTCGAACGCGAGCTCCACGCCAGCCTTGACCATCGCGATCATCAGCACGCCGTGGTCGAAGTACTCTTGCTCGCTGATGTCGACCGAACCGGCCGGCGTCTGCTCGAAGGCCGTGTCGGCGGTGGCGGCGCGCCAGCCGAGCAGGTTCTTATCGTTGTTGTCCCAGTCGGCCATCATGGTCGACGAGAAGTGACCGGTGATGATGTCATCCTGGTGCTTGTCGTAGAGGGGACGCATCAGCGTCTTCAGCTCGGCCGCCAGCGCGTTGGCCTTGAGCTTGGACGGGTTGTCCAGGCGCTCCATCATGCCGGTGATGCCGCCATGCTTGAGCGCTTCCGTGACGGTCTCCCAACCGAACTGAACGAGCTTGGAGGCGTAGCCGCGGTCGATGCCCTTCTCGACCATCTTGTCGAAGCACAAGATCGAGCCCGTCTGCAGCATGCCGCACAAGATGGTCTGTTCGCCCATCAAGTCGCTCTTCACCTCGGCGACGAACGAGCTTTCGAGCACGCCCGCGCGGTCACCACCGGTGGCCGAAGCGTAGGCCTTGGCGAGCTCCAAGCCCTCACCCTTCGGGTCATTTTCCGGGTGAACGGCGATCAGCGTGGGGACGCCGAAGCCGCGCTTGTACTCCTCGCGCACCTCGGTGCCGGGGCACTTGGGAGCGACCATGACGACCGTCAGGTCGTCACGGATCTTCATGCCCTCTTCGACGATGTTGAAGCCGTGCGAGTAGGCGAGCGTGGCGCCCTTCTTCATCAACGGCATCACGGCCGTCACCACGGACGAGTGCTGCTTGTCGGGCGTGAGGTTCAAGACTACGTCAGCGCTCGGGATCAGCTCTTGGTAGCTGCCTACCTTGAAGCCGTTGTCGGTGGCCTTCTTCCAGCTCTCTCGCTTCTCGGAGATGGCGCTGTCGCGCAGTGCGTAGCTGATGTCACAGCCAGAGTCGCGCATGTTCAGGCCCTGGTTGAGGCCCTGCGCGCCGCAGCCAATGATGACGATCTTCTTGCCCTTGAGCTTCTCAGAGCCGTTCGTGAACTCGTCGCGAGCCATGAACCGGCAGCGACCGAGTTGATCGAGCTTCTGCGCCATCGTCAGGGAGTTGAAGTAGTTGTTACGCGCCATGGTGCCTTCCAAAAATTGCTCGAAGCCTACGCTAGCTGCGTGGCTCGTGAAGCAAAGGTACGGCCTCCCTCATGTTGCGACAATTGATATTCTGGGCGCTGCGTATTGCGTTTTTCGCAACAGCAATTCCCGCCGAATTTGGCGCGCTTAGGGGGCTCAATGCCCCGAGGTAGGGGGCTTCAGCGCGAGTAAGCGGGCGAGGGGCGGCGCTTCACCGCTTCGGTCGTAGCAATGACCTGCTTGGTCTGGGCGCGCAGGCAGGCGTAGCAATCTTGGGTCTTCTTCTCGCCACAGCCGCGGCGAGAGTTGAGCTTGGCCAAGAGCATGAGCGAGCGACGATCACCTTCGGTGCGAGCTTGAGGCAGCACCGCGGCGACGGCTTCACAGGTTTCGGCGCGGCGCAGCTCCATGGCGACCGCCAACGCGGGCGACGCGCCCGGTCGCACGTCGCGGCTGAACAAGAGCGAGCGAGCCAGCTCGTTGGTGGTGGCGGGCAGAATACGGCTCGTCCACACCTCGTACAACAGATCGGGACCGACCGGGCCGCGAGCGTGCGCCAGGGCGGCCAACGCTTCGGCGGCAGTGTCGGGGTCGGCGGCGAAGCGCAGCAGCTGAGCTTGCACGGTGGCGTCGTTCACCAGATCCGCTTGCTCTTGCAGCTTGCGCGACAACGCTTTGGCGTCTTCGCGCTTGCGCTCGGCGTGGCCGCTGTTCACCAGCAGCAGCTCGGCAATGCTGAGTGACTCGGGCGCTTTGCCTTCCAAGCCTGCCAGGGCGGCGCTCTTGGATTCGTCGCTGGCGGGAGCCGCAGGTGCCTGAGCCGCGGCCGCGGAGGGCGCGGGCGCCGCGGCGAGCGAGCTCGGCGCAGGGAGTACAGCGGTGGGCGACGGGCGAGGCTCCGGCTCGAGCGCGACCATCAGCGAGATGAACAGCACCGCCACGACCACGGGCGCGACCACCATCCACAGCACTGGTTGCTGACGGGCGATTTGGATCCAGCGCGGCGGAATCGAACTGACGACGCGAGCCTGCAACGCGCCTAGCCGTGCGGACAACGGCGCCCCGCTCAGGGCGCCCGCCGGCGGCGGAAACGAAACCGCGGACGGCAACGGCGGCGGCAGCGAAGGGCTCGAAGACAGCGACGGCAACGGCGGCGGGAACGAGGGCCGCGACGGCGAAGCGGCGCGCGGCGTCTCAGCCTGCAGGGCCGCAACCGGCAACTCGAGCGGCGCTGGCGGGTCGGGTTCGGCGACGGGCTCGGGCGCGCTTGCCGATTCCACTACG
>Ga0114940_10000961_pt1 | contig 11287 bp, 8 predicted proteins | sample ColdCreekSource_FD_87195 | JGI IMG/M metagenome (GOLD analysis project Ga0114940, IMG submission 87195) | Groundwater microbial communities from Cold Creek, Nevada to study Microbial Dark Matter (Phase II) - Cold Creek Source | ecosystem: Environmental > Aquatic > Deep subsurface > Groundwater ... | reverse complement strand
GTCATAACATCCCAGGGCGGAAATGGCTGTGCGGATCACGTGCATGGGAGCCGCGCGTTTCGGCATCTTCTGGATCAGGTCGATCACGTTGTCAGGCAGTTCTCGTTCGGCCACCAACGCCGCTTTGAACTCCGCAAGCTCCTTGTGATTGGGCAGGTGCCCATGATGAAGAAGATGAATCACTTCCTCGAAGGTGGCTTTACCTGCCAGTTCGTTGATGTTGTAACCGTTGTAAATCAGAACACCAACATCGCCCTGAACATCACTGAGACGGCTTGCAGCTGCGACGATACCCTCTAGTCCCTTATTAACATTGGAAGTCATGGAGATGGTCTGGAAATTGTGGGGGATCAGAAGGCGTTGCACTCCTGCGTAGTGCGTGGAAAATGCCTGAAGATAGTCAAACTATAAAGTATTTTTTTGTTTAAAATATCGTGCTATGGATCAGCCCTGCATGAAACGCCCCAACTTTTTCACTCATGCCATTTGTGTGTGGTTGGTGGTGGTGTCATACCTTACCACCGGACGGGCGGATAATGGAGGAACTTTCAACACCGTTCGTGTGGATGGAAGGAATTACGTTAATCTTGCGGACTTCGTCAGGTTTTATGAGTTCGACAAGAACTGGCAGCAGAATAACATGAGTGTTTCTCTCAAGTCCAAATATAAGTGGAAAAAATGTCAGTTTACGATCAACAGCCGCGAATGTTTGATCAATGGGATTCGTATCTGGCTCAATGAATCGCCCCTGGAGTATCGCAACAGCATCCTTCTCCCTGAGGTGGATGTCCTGAAAACCCTTGATCCCATCCTGCGGTCGTGGGCCATACCGGAGCAAAATGTGAAAACCATCATGATCGACCCCGGGCACGGGGGGGAGGATCAGGGAGCACAGAGTTCCCGCGCCACGGAAAAACGTCTGACACTCGATCTTGCTGCTCGTGTTGAAAAACTGCTTCGAGAAGAGGGATTCCGAACGCTGATGACACGCCGGTCCGACACTTATGTTTCGCTGGAGGATCGCTCCGAACTGGCCAATGCGAGTGAGGCCGATGTTTTTTTGAGTTTGCATTTCAATTCAGCCAAACCCAGCTCCCAACCGAAAGGGATTGAAACCTATTGTCTGACGCCGGTTGGGTTAAGCTCCACCGGATCCATTCGACGACGTTTGGGGATTGGCGATTTTGGGGAGGAACCCGGCAATCGCTTCGATCAGCATAATATGCTGCTTGCCTATCTGATTCATCAAAAGCTGCTGGCAACCATACCGGAAGCCGAGGATCGTGGAATCAAAAGGGCGCGATTCTTTGTGATCAAAGCCGTGGAGCACCCATCCATCCTTGTAGAAAATGGATTCCTTTCCAATCCGACCGAGGAAAAGCAGATTCTTTCGTCACTTTACAGGGATAGACTGGCGGCTGGCATTGTGGCCGGTGTGAAACGTTACTCGGAAATTATGAATGGTTCCTCAAAATGAATGCAACCCGTATTTCTCACCATTGTAGCGGCGTTTCTGTGAAACGCCGATGGCAGAACGGACTGCGCTTCATAGAAGCGCAGCTACAGGTTGGCGATGTTTTCATCTTATGGTGAGAAATGCGGGTTAACCTCTCGCCATCTTCTCACAGGCTTTCAAATCTAGTTTCCCGCTCGCCAAGATCGGAATCTTCTCCGCCTTTCGAATGATCTTCGGAATCCACAGATTCGGCAAACCAGCCGCTGCAAGCTTTTCTCGCAGCGCATCGGCCTGAATATCCACCGTTGTCAGAAGTACCAGAGCTTCGCCTTTGCTTTCGTCGGGTATGCCGGTGACCACCAGAGGTTGCGCTTCTGCTGCATCGAGCTTGAGAACTTCGATGATTTTCTGTTCCACAGTTCCGTGTGGAACCATCTCACCTCCAATCTTCGAAAAACGTGAAAGGCGACCCTCAATGTACAGAAAACCATCCTCATCAAATCTCGCCAGGTCACCGGTGATAAACCAGCCGTCATGAAACACCTGGCGTGTTCTCTCCTCGTCCTCCAGGTAGCCGCTGAAAACATTGGGTCCGCGCAAATTGAGCATGCCCATCTCGAGGGGGGACTTTTCCGCACCGGTTTCGGGATCCACGATTCGCGCTGTCATGCCCGGCAGCAGGCGGCCTACCGACCCGGGACGGCTGCCCATCTGGACATTCTCCCGGTCAGGTGGCATGGGAGGATCCAGCATGTTGGTGCTGACCACCGGCGAAGTTTCGGTGAGACCATATCCCTGGAAGAGGGAAACGCCGAATTTTTTCTGGAAACTTTGCGCAAGATCCGTCGGCAGTTTCTCCGCGCCGGTGATGATCAGTTTCAACGACCGCAGGCATTCCGGTTCCACCTTTCGCAGGTAAGGGCGGAGAAAAGTTGGGGTTGCGATGAAAACCGTGGCCCTTTCGTCCCGAATGGTTTCGCTGATCTTTTTGACTTCCAGGGGTGACGGAAGAGTGACCAGTCGGACGCTTTCCAGGATGGGATACCAAATGGTGACGGTAAAACCTATGCTGTGGAAAAGCGGAAGACAGGCGAGCAGCGATTCTTCACGAGGCAGGATGCCGGTGGCTGAGATTTGGGCCACATTGCCGAGAATGTTGCGATGACTCAACACGACACCCTTGGGTTCACCGGAGCTGCCACTGGTGAAAAGGAGTCCTGCTTCCGCGCGATCGCCGGCCTTTGAAATTCCAAGTCTTTTGGTGAGGACGCCGGAGGGCAGACACCAAATGGCAGCCAGCCAACGCAGGATGGCGCCCTTCCCGCAGGAGGCAATTTCCTTGCCGATATCGAGCGTGTGCTCCGGCCACGGAAAGTCAGCCAGCCGTCCACGGAGCGCATCTGCGGAGATGACCGTCTCGATTTTTCCGCGTCGCAGGCAGGACTCGATGGCGCTGCGCCCGGCAGTAAAGTTCAGGTTCACCGGAATCTTCCCCCCGATGACAAGGGCGAGATTGGCCACCAGACCGCCGATCCCCGGCGGCAGGACAACTCCAACACGCTGACTTTTCAACGATTGACGCCAGCGAAGCGAAAGCGCAACCGCCACAGCCAGAGCCATCCCCCGCGACAACACGCGCCGCTTTGGAAAGATGTCGACAATCAACTCCCGCCATGGTTGACGCGCGAGCGCCTGAAAGCACGCATGGCCGAGATTTCCCTTGAGTTCAGGTCTTTGCTGAAAGGCTTCTTCACCCCGGTCGAGCAGCGCCTGGCGGGCCAATGCAGCACTCACTTGATCAGAGGGGATTGGTTTCCCAAAATTCACGAGAGCAGGATAGGGTAGTTTGCGTGGAATCTTCCAGAAATATCGGTTCTCAGAAAATGAAAAGACGGATCCCCACAGTGAATCCAGGTACACGGGCACCACCGGTACTCCGGCCTGCCGGGCCATAAGCTCAAAGCCTTTTCTCAGGCCCAGCAGGTTTCCGGTGCGTGTAATCTGGCCTTCCGGGAAAATGCATACCCACTCCCCCTCCTTCAGCCGTTGAGCCGTTGATCGGATGGCATCCTTGGCGTGGTAAGGGGAGATGGGGATGACTCCAAAGATTCGCAGCAACCATCCAAGCCACCATTTTCGATGAAAGGCTTCGTAAGCAATGAACCGGATGGGACGTGGACAGGCAACCTGAAGGATCAAAGCATCCACATAGGAGACGTGGTTGCAGATCAGGAGTGCACCGCCTTTGGGTAGATGCTCTGTCCCAAACACACGAACCCGGTAAACACATCGGGCAATGACCAGAATCAACAGCCGCAAAAGGCTTTCCGGCAATAACCATAAAACATAAACTGTCACCGCCACACTGGGCAGGAACATGAAAAGAAATTGATGGGGAACGCTCAAATGCCAGACCTGGGCGAGACCGGCTTGAATTGCGACGGCCAGGATTCCGCCAAGGTTGATCATCAAGTTCGTGCCGGCCAGCACACGCCCCCGACGCTCGTCACCTGCCCGATCCTGCAGGAACGCCGTCAGGGGAACTGTGAAGATTCCGCCGGAAAAACCGAGCGCCACAAGGCTCGTGTAAAACACCCACGATTTCAAAGGGGAAAAGCCGAGAACCACCAGCGCCAGGGTCAGGCCCAGCCCGCCCACCGGGACAAGCCCCAATTCGATGCGACGCCGGCAAATGACGGCAGTCACAAGACTTCCCAATCCTACACCCGCACCCAGCAGACCAAGCAGGATGACACTTTCGCGCGTTGAGCCCACCTTTCCCTGATGCAACTCATATCCAAGCTGTACGAGGATCAGATAGATCACCCCGCCGAACGACCAGAAATAAGCAACGCCCAGCGAGGCTAATCTCAACGCCTTCTCACGCCAAAGCTCCACAAGCTGGGTGAAATGCTCCCAGAACAACCCGCGCCGAAATGGCTGCGTGGATTGTGGTTGGGTGCGCTGCACACCTTGAAACACAATCAGCGCCAGGAGCGCGGTTCCGGAAAGCACGATGGACGTCTGCCATGCACTGTTCCACGGGCTGTTCAACTTCCTCGTCCAATAGTCAAACATGCCGCCTCCAAAAACACTTCCCAGCAGCACCGCCATGATGGTGAGCATCTCCATCCATCCAACCGCCATTCCAAGGCGTTCCCTCCCCACGATTTCCTTCAAAATTCCCTGTTTGGCCGGGGAAAAAAAACATGCCTGGACCGCCAGCAGAAAAAATCCAATTACCGCGCCCGACAGACTTTGCATCTGCAGCGAACAAACGATCCATCCCATGACCGCAATCTGAAGCAAAAGTCCGAAATGAAGGACCGCGCGCTTTGCAAAACGGTCCGAAATCCATCCTGCAATCGGGGCAAAGAGCACAAAGGGCAAAACCAGAATGGCCGCCAGCATGCTGACCACCCGCGCTGATTCCGAGGACGGCAGTGTCATCTGGGCCAGCCCGATCAGCATGAACTTGGCCGCATTATCGTTGAACGCCACCTGCGTCTGAGCAAGAAGCAGGCAAGGAAGGGAGAGTTTCCGGATCTCGCTTGTCATTAAGATGCAGGGAAGGATGAATCCATCGCCTTCAATTCACGATCATGTTCACGTGACAGGAGAAGAAGGGAAAGAATGGCTCCGGTCAGCGCGCATGTCATATCCCATTGCGCATCCCAGATATCGCCTTGTGAACCAAGATATTCCACCGATCCCGCTCCAAATATCACAGCGGTACGCCATTCCCATAACTCGAAAAGCGCGCTACCTGCCAGACACACACAAATACAGAGAAATGGAAGCCAGCGTCCTCGTCCAATGGTTGAAGTCCGAAGGAGAACTTCGCGCCACACAATTGCGGGGATGAACCCCTGGGCCACATGTCCCAGGCGATCATAATAATTTCGCTCAAGGCCAAGGGTATCACGAATCCAGCTGAATATGGGAGTATGTGCATAGGAATAATAACCACCGATCATCAGGATGATGGCATGCACAAAAAAAAGAGCGTAACATAGACGGGTTAATGGGAAACGTTTGCGTGTCAGCCAGAGTAAAACCACGCCGACCCACACCGGGGTGTTTTCCAGAGCCCATGTCAGCCGGTCCGTCTTCGGACTGATCCCAAGAAGGATTTCGAGGATGACAATAGCACCGATCAGAACCCGTAAATACATGGATTTATGTAAAATAAAATCGCGTTAAATGAAAGAAAACCGGTGCTGCAAAGCAGATCGAATCAATCCGATCCATGATACCACCATGTCCTTCAATCAATGTTCCATAATCCTTCACGCCACGATCCCGCTTGATGGCAGACATCGTCAGACCACCGGCAAAACCCATCAACGTGATGATAAAGGCCATCACTGCAGCCTGCTCTGGGTCAAATGGTGTTGCCCACCAAAGCAAGGCGCCCACAAGGGTGGCGCTGAGAGTGCCTCCCCAAAAACCCTCCCATGTCTTACTCGGACTGATATTGGGGGCAATCTTGCGTCTACCGCAGTACTTCCCCCAAACATACTGCAATACGTCGCTGAGCTGGACCACAAGGATAAAAAAGAAAAGCAGCTTGATGTTTTGTCCCTCATAACCGGGAATTTGCAGACTCAAAAGCGCTGGCGCATGACTGACACAATACACGCATACCATCAGTCCCCATTGGATTTTCGCCGTGCGCTCCAGGAATCGCTCGCAATCCCCCGCAATTGCATTGCGGGTTGGAATAAAGAGAAAGGCATACACCGGAATCAAAATGCTGAACATTCCATACCATTCCTTGATCACAAACCAGTACTGCAACGGAGTGATGATGAAAAAAATCCAGAACAGCGAGCGGTGATCCCCTCTTTTGGTGGGAGTCAGTGTGATAAACTCCCGCAAAGCAAAGAAGGAAATCAAACCAAAAAGCACCGTCGTGCCAACTTTCCCCATCAACAGTGCCAGTCCGAAAATAATGCACATCACCCACCATGCGCGGATGCGCGCATTCAAATTCGTGATGGTTGCCCTTTTAGCTTCGTCCTGAGTGTTCGCTTTCAGAGACAGACCGACCAGGGTGGCCAGGACCAGCAGGCCGAGCACCACTCCAACCAGCCATAAAAATTCACGATCGAATAGAAAGTTCATAAATGCCGCAGTTGGACGACGGCTTCTCGTGCGCGAACCAGGAAATCCGCCTTTTTTTCAGCTTCCTGAGGATGGATGGGGGCCCCGAAACTGATGCAACAAATAATGGGCACCGGTAAAAATTCGCCCTTGGGCAACACCCGGTTTGCATTGTCGATATGAACAGGTATCAATTCCACATCAGGCCTTTTGGTTGCCAGATGATAAAGACCTCCCTTGAACTGACCAACGTCCGGCCCGGGATTGCGCCCACCTTCCGGGAAAATGATGAGTGAATATTTGCTCCCGACTTCCTTTAGCATCAACTCAATGGGATTATTGTGCGCCGTTACCTTTTTCCTCCCGATCAGAATGGCATGGAACACCTCGCTTGCGATGTGGTGGCGCAGAGGGTTGGCCGTCCAGTAGTCATGAGCCGCGGCGGGACGTGTGAGCTTGCGAATTTCCATCGGCAACGAGGACCACAAAACCACAAAATCCAGATTGCTCGTGTGATTGGCAAAATAAATCCGCTGCCGGGTATGAGGCTGACACCCCACCCAGCGGACAGTCGCTCCGCTGATCAATCTGGCAACACCGGCTATGAGGCTGGCAGTCATTTCAATTCCAGTTCCCGAATGATCAGAAAAGTCCGCCGCGCGATGGTGAAAATGCATCCAATGTTGATCACACCCAGCGTCCATGGCATCACATAATCCTTCCAGCCCAGTATCGTTTCAATGGCCGCAATCAGGCATGCCATGGTCATAAGTGCCATGCGGTGTTGTTTGGCCATGGGGCCGCAAAAATAAGGACTGGCGCCTGCTGAAACACCCAATACCCGCACATAGGCCGTCATGATTGCCAGCAGGCCTGCAGCCCAACCCAACATGTTTCCCCACTGGCTCTCAGTGATCGAATAACCGGCACACACCAGGATCAATGAATCAGCCAGCCGATCCGACAACTCATTATAAATCTCCCCGGATTTGGATTTCAAACCACCCTCCACCGCAATCATCCCATCGAAAAGATTGCATAACAGTCTGAGCTGAATGAACAGGGCAGCTGTAATAAACAGTACTGCCTTAAATGTTTCTCCTGCGGTTACCCCCAGAACGAGACACGCTCCTGATGCGGCGGCACATACCACGCTTAATATGGAAATCTGGTTTGGCTTCACACCGACGTGAAGAAGTCTTTGAGCGATTGCTTTCGCCCATGCTGTCTCACGAGCGCGGATCGGTCGTCGGTTGAGGAGAGGACTTTCCATAAATCATGTTACCTGAGTAAACCTCCATCAGATGAGCCGGATTCATGAAGGTAAGTTCCAGTCCATCTTTCCGTGCCGAATAAGGTTCCCCCGGTTGCGGTGTCACCACAAAGTTACGACCCGATGAGTACGCAGCACGGAAAACAAGTAGATTGCGTGTATCAAAAGCCGCACCCTGCCACTTGCATTCAATGGCATCGCAAGTCTGACGTCCTCTTGGAACCACAAAGTCAATTTCACGATTCTGCTTGTCACGCCAAAAATGGACTTTCGCAGGATCACAAACACTCAGCAGGGTATCCAGAACAAGGTGTTCCCATAGTATTCCGCAATCGTCAGACCGCAGCCTATCCCAATCGCGCGCAAAGCAAACGAACCCCGTGTCAAAAGCATACCCCTTGGGCTGGTGCGTCCATTCACGCGCGCGACCCCCATGAAACGGGCGCAGCAGATGGAAGGTGTGAGTGGTCTCATACGCATCCAGGTAATGCATGACAGTCGGACGACTGATTTGAAGTTGCCGTGAGAGATTCGAGATATCCAGCAATCCGCCACTATTACAGAAAAGGTGATTAAGAAGGCCAAGAAAGGAGTGGCGTTTACCGACATTAAAAAGCTCCTGAATATCACGGGCAAAGTAGGAGTCCAGCCATTCGCTGTAGAACTCCAAGTGAATCTTTTCTGCCAAAAGCACCTCGGGCAAACCACCGCGGAGAAGCCGAGTTTGCAGATCGACACAGTTAAAGGCCTTTTGCTCAGAAAAAAGTACAGGCCGTAGCGTAATCATGCGCTTGCGACCGGTCAGGGTATCGCGAAATTTGCGCGATGCTGCAAGAGTCGATGAACCCGTCGCGAGAATTTTTAAGTGGGGAAAGACATCCGCCCCAATTTTCAAAAGACGGCTCGGATCTGGAAGTTGATGAACCTCGTCAAAAATGACGATGGATTTGCGGATATTGCTGTAAAAAAATTCGGGATCTGCCGTTTGTTGTGCAGCCGCCGGAGTATCACAATTGATAAACACGCAATGATCCGAGAACATGCTCCGGGCAAGTGAAGTTTTTCCAACACGACGGACCCCACTGAGCCACATAATAGGCGCCTGTTTCCAGGCATGCTGAATTCTTTCCAGCCAAAATGGGCGCGGAATCATATATAAGCATCATTTACATTTATTCGGATAAATGTAAAGGATAATTATTGTCGTGTAGCGACTCCTCATTTGTTATCCAGTTCCTTTCGGAACATATCCCGATAGTGCCGATACCAATCGCTCTGAAATACCTCGCCTGGATCAAATTTTCTCTTGAGGTTGAGAAATTCCACGAATTGCGGATAACACGTTTCGACCTGTCGCTTGGTGGCATGACGATGATAAGTCAAATAATAGCTCCCATTCTCCTGAATCGCCAAATCAATGAGCCGACGAAATGCATCTCGCGAATGCTCCAGACCTTCTTCGGTGTGAACGGTGTGCAGATTGAAAATTACACAGGCATACGATTGTTTTGCCCAAGCCAGAAAAGTCTCATCGTCCTCTTCGATGAGACGAATAGTGCCATAAATCAAGTTGACGTGGTTCTTTCTAAAATCATTCCGCACATTCTGAATAAAGCGAGAAAGTGCGTCACGAGGCACATAGATCTCTGTGATCACTTCGCTGCCTGGATTGGGCGTTCCAAGCTTTTTGTCCAATCTTTCGTGATACCCATCTAAGTAAACCCCGATCTGTTGCAGGTCCGACCAATAAATTTGCCCGTTTGTCTCAAGATAGTGTCTGGCATACTTTTGAAACGCTGTGCTTTTATCAACATGAGCTAAATAAAGGAGTTCTTCCCATCCGGATGCTGAAAGTTCTTTTCGTACCTCTGATAAAGGAGTTCGTTCGTCAACCGGTTGATAACATGAGAGAATTCCACTCCGTATAAAATCATCGGACTTTTCATCGCAGGAAAACTGAAAATCGCCATAAAGAAATCCATCTTGAATATGCTTTTCGAAAAGCCTTGGAAGATTTTCCAATTCGGCCACTTCCACCACCCGCCTCACCTTTTGCCGGGGTACAAGACGCAATTGGATTGAATAAATGACACCAAAGAGACCATAACCGCCGATGACCAATCGAAAAAGCTCCTTGTTTTCCTGACGACTGCACCTCTGAACCTCACCAGTTGCATCCACAAGAGTAAAGGATTCCACATTATTTACAATGGGCTTCATTCGCAGACCGCGACCATGTGCATTTGCAGCAAGCGATCCTCCGAGCGTCAAACGATCTGTCCCTGTTTGCTTTTGAGCAATGGTCCATACCTTCGCCTCTCCAGCTTGCATGATGGAGAGGCGATCAATCAACTCAGGCCACTGAATGCCTGCCTCAACTTCCACAATACCCTTGTCTTTGTCCAAATTCAGCACTCGGTGCGATGGCGTTATATCCAACAGCAGAGTCCCTGTCCCAAACTGCTGCCCTCCCATGGCATGACGTCCCCCTGCCACGCTGACGATCTTGCCATCCTTTCTCGCTTGTCGAACTGTCTTCTGAATAACATCGATGGAATCCATCGTTATCATCTGCTCCACCAAGGTAGGGTTTAACGCTGAATGCACATCATTGACCCAAACCCCACTCGACTTGGATGAGACTCCAAAAATCCTGGAGGGCCAACATGCCAAAAGTCCGGCGACTTTCAGAAAACCACGGCGATCCATCATCTGTCTGGTCAAATAGGAATTCTTGATCACAAGCTTTCTACGGGACATCCTGGGATGATTTTATGTGGAGGGCAGAATTTTCAAAAAATTCTGAAGGGCTTTCAGATATTCATCTGCAGCCATATAAGACAGATCATTGTGATCCGCGCCTTTCACCCAAAAACTCTGCTTCGGACCTTGATACGACTCATAAAGTTTTTTCCCATGCTTGATGGGAATGATGGCATCACTGGTCCCATGGATGACGAGGATGGGACATCGCACCTGAGGCAGTCGTTTCAGATTCGGAAACTGATCAAAAGGGAAAAATGGAAAGGGGATCACCACGCGAAAGGCGCTCGTAAATGCGCTTTCCAGAATCAATCCGCCTACAGACTTTTTTGAGGCAAGATACACAGAGGGCCCACTGCCCAGGGATCTTCCCAGGACGATGATGTGATCTGGAGGAATTTTAAGAGATCCAATCAGGTGATCGTAAGCTGCTTCAATATCCCGATAGATCCCCTTTTCTGATGGCCTGCCTTCGCTGTGTCCGTATCCGCGATAATCATAGCCGAACACATTGAAGCCTGCTCCGCACAATTCGCGTAAAAAAGGCAGATCGTGACCAAGATCCTCCGCATTGCCATGACTGAACAGCAGAGTGTAGGTGGCTTTTTGGTTTGGAATCCAGACCGCGGAAATGCGGACGCCGTCCGACGCAGTCAGGATCACCTCGCCGGGCAGGACTGGAATTTTCC
>Ga0114940_10000960_pt1 | contig 11288 bp, 8 predicted proteins | sample ColdCreekSource_FD_87195 | JGI IMG/M metagenome (GOLD analysis project Ga0114940, IMG submission 87195) | Groundwater microbial communities from Cold Creek, Nevada to study Microbial Dark Matter (Phase II) - Cold Creek Source | ecosystem: Environmental > Aquatic > Deep subsurface > Groundwater ... | reverse complement strand
CGCCACCTGCGCTACACGGGCGAGGTGTTGATCGCCGCCGGATTCGACGCGCGCTCCGCAGCTCAATGCCTGGCGACCTTTCATACGTTCCTCTACGGAGTGCTGGCCGCTCAGGCGCAGCTTCCGGCGCTAATGGCCGTGGTCGGCAAAAACTATGATGCTTCGAGCAGCTCGGAGCGAAATGCGAGCACGCGGTCACCGCAGCCGAGCAGCGTCAGCGATCACCTGCGCACTATGGGCTTGCGTCCCTGGTACCAAGCGGGCATCGATTCCATTTTGAGCGCCATCGCGCTTCAACTACGCAGCGCGCTTCGAGCGCGCACACCGCATCAGGCACGAGGAGAGGCATGAGCAATCGTTGGTTCAAACTCAGCATGCAGAAGCACGCGCCACTCGCGCTCGTGCTGATTGCGTTGATCGGCATGCCGGCGCTCGCGCTCGCGGTCGAGGTCGGCGAGCCGCCGCCCGAGATCAACCTGCCGGATCTGAACAACGGCAAGAAGATCTCACTGGCTGCGCTGCGCGGTAAGGTCGTCGTGATCGACTTCTGGGCTTCGTGGTGCGCGCCGTGCAAAGAAGAAATGCCGGTGCTCGAGTCGCTCTACAAGCGGTTCAAAGACAGCGGCCTGGTGATCATCGGCGTGAGCGTCGACAACGAAGCGGCCAACGCGAAGAAATTCTTGGGCGGCGTCAAAGTCAGCTTCCCAATCGTGCACGATGCCGGCCATGTAGTAGCGGACAAGTTCAAGCCGCCGCGCATGCCCACCTCCTACATCATCGACAAAGCGGGCAAGATCCGCTTCGTTCACGCGGGTTTCCGCAAGGAAGACGCCAAGAAGATCGAGGACGAGGTCACCAAGCTGCTCAAGTGAGCCTTGGGGCTGCCTGAATGACGAGCCTGCGCTAGAACTGCATTTCGCCGAGGTTGCACATGAAGGACGGTTCCGTTTTTGCTCAGCGCCGCGCCGTATCTATGAGCGGCCTTGCGGCCCTGCTCTCGATCGCCGCCGCCGCGCTCTTCGCCGGGTCCGCGCAGGCTGACTCGCTCACCGACCTCGAGCGGCCGTTCAGCGAGGCGCTCAAGTCGGGCAGCTACGCGTACGCGCTGGTGTTGATCTTCGGCGCAGGCCTGGCCACCTCGCTCACGCCGTGCGTGTACCCGATGATCGCGATCACGGTCAGCGTGTTCGGTGCGAGCAAGACCGAGAGCCGCGGCAAGGCGGCGATGCTGTCGACCGTGTTCGTGCTGGGCATCGCGGCGTTGTTCACGCCGCTCGGCCTGATCGCTGCGACCACCGGCGGCGTGTTCGGCTCGGCGCTGTCGAGCCCGATCGTGCTGGTCGGCCTCGCGGTGTTGTTCCTCGCGCTAGCGGCGTCGATGTTCGGCGCGTTCGATCTCGACTTGCCGCCTGCGCTCAAGAACCGGCTCGCCACGATGGGCGGCGTCGGCTACCGCGGCGCGTTCGTGATCGGCTTCGCGTGCGCGCTGATCGCAGCGCCGTGCACCGGCCCGGTGCTCGGCTTCCTGCTCACCTGGGTGGGCACGAGCGGCAACCTCGTGTTCGGCGCGCTGGCGCTGTTCGTGTACGCGCTCGGCCTGGGCATGCTGTTCTGGGTGGTCGGAACGTTCTCGGTGAGCTTGCCCAAGAGCGGCCAGTGGCTCGAGTGGATCAAGAGCGTGTTCGGCGTGGTGATGGTCGTCGCAGCGATCTACTACCTGCGCGATCTCATCCCGGGCCTCATGGAGCTCGCCGAGCGCACGCCGCGCGCGCTCGCGATCGGTGCCGGCCTGCTCATCGCCGGCATCGCGCTCGGCGCGATCCACCTGAGCTTCCACTACACCTCGGGCAAAGAGAAAACGCGCAAGGCGTTCGGCGTGCTCGCGGCGGTCGCAGGCCTCGCGATCCTGGTCGGCTACACGCAAGCGTTGCCGCCCGGAGCGAAGCTGGCGTGGGACGAGAACTTCCAGGCTGCGATCGCGCGCTCCAAGGCCGAGCAGAAGCCGCTGCTGATCGACTTCAGCGCGTCGTGGTGCGGCGCCTGCCAAGAGCTCGACCACAAGACGTTCTCCGACCCGCGCGTCGTCCGCGAGGGCTCGGACTTCATCACCGTGAAGGTCGACTTGAGCCCGGGCAAGGACTCGCAGGACAAGAAGGACCTGCTCGCGAGCTACCAGCACAAGGGCCTGCCGCTCGTCGTGCTGCACAAGCCGAGCGGCGAGGCATCCGCCAAGGTCACTAGCTTCGTCGAGCCCGACGAATTCCTCGGCCTGATGCGCGAAGCCCGCGCCGTCGACTAGAACCCGCGGAAACTAGCTGGCGACGCGCTGCCTGTCGCCACGCAGCTCGTCGATTTGCGAGAGCTTCGGCTGCTCGCGCAGCGTGGGCATGGGCGCTTCCATCGCCGCCCAATCGATGTCGCCATCGCTCGGTAGGCCGGCGAACTGCAGCAGCCCGAGCTCCTCGTACTGCGGCTTCACCGCGTCGGTGAGCAGGCCGACCCGGTGCAGGTTCGGCATGATGCGGGTGAAGAGCAGGTTGCGGAACATGTCGAGCTGGCCCGCGGCCAAAAAGCGCCTGCGGCCTTCGACCGGATCGAAGCCGAAGTGCTCGAAGACGTCGGTCGGCACGATCCGCTCGCGCATCACCCGGCACGCCTCGAACGCGAACTGCGCGCGGTCTTCGATCTGCTGCTGCGGCAGATCCTTCACGAACTTCTCCATGTAGTTCACGCCGAACGCGACGTGCCGCGCCTCATCGCGCACGACCAGATCCAGGATGTCGCGCATCAACGGGTCGGCCGCCATCGCGCGCTGCACGTTGAACGCGGCGAGCGCGAGCGACTCGATGATCAGCTGCATGCCGATGAACTTCAGGTCCCAGCGCTCATCGGTCAGGATCTTGTCGAGCAGCGCCTTCAGGTGCCGGTTCACCGGATACGTGATCCGCACGTGCTCGCGCAGGTAGCGGCCGAACACCTCGACGTGGCGCGCCTCGTCGAACGTCTGCGACGACGCGTAGAGCTTGGCGTCGTACGTCGGCGCGCACGAGACGAGCTGCGACGCCACGAGCAGCGCGCCTTGCTCGCCGTGCAGGAACTGCGAGGTCGTCCAGGCGTGTGAATGCCAACCGAACTTGTTCTGGTCCTCGGCGCTCAGCGCTTCGAACGGCTCCCAGCCTGCATACGGGTTCTCGCCGCCCTCGACCATCGGCGAGTTGCTCTGGGAGTACATGCGGTCCCAGTTCACGTCGAGGTCGGCGTCCCAGTTACGCTCTTTACCCAACCGGTAGAGCTTGCGGATGCGCTTGTCCGCCTCTTCGTAGTCCCAGTTGTACGCGCCGGTCAGCGGCGTCTTGAAGATCTCGGCGATCTGCTCGACGTCCTGGGGCGTGAGCGAGTGCGCGATGTCGCCGGCTTCGGGCGTGAACGTAACTTCGGTCGGCGGGGCATTAACGAACTTGAGTGACATGGTGGATGACTCCGCTCTAGGCCTGGTCAACTTGGGTCGAAGAATGCTTGGCGCTAACCGCTTGCATGCTCGAAGCAGGCAAGCGCGAAATGATCAGCTCCTCGAGCATGCTCAGCACGAGCTCGGCGACGTTGTCGTCGCCCTGCACGTTGCGGCGGAGCAAGAGGCCCATCATCGCGGCGTGCACCGTCTCGATCAGCGGGAACGCTTGCTCTACCGGGAGCGCGAAGTGGCGACCGACGGCGAGCAACGCGAGCTCGCGGTGACGCAAGCCGACGGCTTGCAAGCACGCGCGCAGCTCGTCATCGGTGCGCGACGCGACCGTCAGCTCGACCACCGCGCTGTAATCGCGTCCGCGAAACATCTCCCACAACCGCCGCAAGCCCAGGCGTGCGCGCTGCGCATCGCTCGTGCCCGGCTCGGCGCCGCCAAACACGAGCTCGTACGAGCTGCTGACCTGGTCGTAGAGGTGATCGACCGCGGCGGCGAGCAGCGACGCCTTGGTCGGATAGTGGTGAATGCGCGCGCCGCGCGAGACGCCGGCGCGGCGTTCGATGTCGAGCGTGGTCGCTCCGTAGTAGCCGCAGTCGATCAGGCTCTCGATCGTCGCGTTCATCAGCCGCGCGCGCGTCGCTTCGCGGCGCTGTTGCTGGGTCCGGCGACCGGACGTGGCGAGCTCATCGGGCTGCATGCGGGTCTTGAGTTAGCCCGCGATTTGCAAACCGTCAACACGGTTTGTTTCTTATGGGTCGTACGGTATTTGCGCATCGCGCGGAATTACTTAGCGACTCCGGGTAGTTGTAAAGGTGCGAGCGGCGCCGCGTGCTTACTGCACGACACCGACGCTGCACGGGAAGCGCACGTCGAGGAACACGTCCTCGTCGGTCTTGAGCGTATCGCAGGCCGTGCCGAGCAACCGAATCGTGCGCGGCGTCGACAGCTCCCAGCCGTTCGCAGCGCCGCACTCGAGCTCCGCGCCGTTGAGCGTGACCGTGCCGTCGCACGCGTCGCCGCTCGCGACGCTGCCGCTCAGCTGCACCTCGCAGCCGAGCTGCCCGCCTACGATCTCGGTCAGCGCCGCGCGCAGGCTCGCGTCGTCGCCGACCTCCCAATACTCCGCGTCGGTGTCGCCCGGCATCACGCCGAGACCCGCGTTCGCCATCGCTTGCTGATGCTCGTCCGAGACCTCGTCGCCGACCGCAATGATGAACGTACGCACGCCCATCTCGAACGCTCGCGTCGCGGCCGCGATCGCTTCTTCCTGACCGTTCTGCGGGTCGAGCTCCTCGCACCGGTCCGGCTCGCCGTCGGTCGCGAGCACGAGCACCGTCGGCTCGGGCCTGGCGTCCGGATCGGTCGACAGATCGAGGCTGTCGATCACCGCATCGATCGAGTCGCCGGTCGGCGTGTCCTCGAGCATGTCGGCGCCACGATAGAGGTCGGCGATCGACTGGTAGTTGTCGATCGCCGGCGCGACGCTCGTGATCATCGGGCACTCGCCGATCGGCTCGGGATTCATGCCGCCGGACACCGCTGAATACAGCGCAAAACCGAAGCGGACCTGGCTCTGCAGGTCGGCGATCAGCCCGTTGGGCTCTTCGAGCAAGAAGTCGCGGAGCACGTCCCAGCGCGTGCCGTCACCACCGAGGTCGGCGTCCATGCTGCTGCTCTGATCGATCAGCAGCATCACGGTCGGCGTCACGCGCTCCGTGCGGACCAGGGCGTCCGGGCAGTTGTCGCCGCCATCACCCGGCGCGACGCCGGTGCCTGCGCCGCCTACGCCCGCGAGCCCGCCGCTGCCGCCGGGATTGTCGACGCCGCCTGCGGCGCCCGTGCCGCCACCGGGGTTGTCGAACCCGCCGTTGCCGCCGTTGCCGCTAGCCGAAGCGCCGGCGCCTTCGCCGCGCTCTTCATCGCCGCCGCACGACGTGAGCGCCGCAGACAAAAGCACCAGACACGCCGCGTAAATAGGCGATCGCTTCGCTGCCATCCTGAGCCACCTCTCGAAGCCGCGACGCCGTGAGCCAGTCGCGGGCGCACAAAACCTGCTTTCCGTTCCCGGTTGCAGCATAGCAAGTGGCTTCACAGCGGGGCTCGCGGGTCACCGGGTTTGTGCGTTGGCGAGCAGTTGTTCACCCCGAGAAGCTTCCGGGACGATTTGTGCGCCCGACCATGACTTCTCCCCGTAACGGCCCGGACCGACGCACGACCGAAGCGCGGCCTATTGAACACTTGACGTGAACGACGATTCATCATAATGAATAGACGTTCGCGATTGTGAAGTGCGGCTCAGTAATCCGAAGCCCGCTTCATCGCACAGCTTTTTTGGCCAATGGCTGCAACACCTCGCAAGAAGGGTACGAAATCGCCTCAAGAGGCGGCCCGCAGCGCGTTTCGAGACGAGGTCCGGCTCGCGGCCGAGCGCGTCTTCGCGACCAAGGGGTTCGGCGCGACCAAGATGGCCGACATCGCCGCAGAAGCCGGCGTAGGCGTCGGCACGCTCTACAACTACTTCGCGAACAAGCAGGAGATCTTCGAAGCGATCTTCACCGAGCGCACGCAGCAGTTCCAAGCCGTGCTCGACCACGCCACGGCGGGCCTCTTGCCGCTCGAGCAACTCGCCATGCTGATCCGCACCTCGATGCAGTACATCGAAGACCACGGCGCGCTATTCGAGATGTTCTTCGAGCGCGGCGGCATCGGCGAGCTCGATATCCAGCGCTTCGGCGGCAAGGTGATCGAGGAGCTGTACCAAGGCTTCCTGCGCCGCCTCGAAGACGCGATCGGAGCCGCGGTCAAAGACGGAGCGCTGCGCTCCGACGTGCCCATCCCGTCGATGGTCGCGATGATTTCCGGCGCGCGAAACGGCGCCATCTACGTCTGGCTCAAGGGCCGGCGGCGCGGCCGAATCGCAGAAGCCGCAGAAAACGTTCTCACCCTGTTTATGTCAGGAGCACGAGCACAGTCATGAAGCACGACAAGCCCAAGTCCCCCCGTTCCGCCGCGGTGCCGACACTCGCGGTCTTTGCAGTGATCCTCCTGGCACTGACCGGCTGCGCGAAGAAGGATCTGCCGGAGCTGCCGCCCGCAGCCGGCGAAGGCGCGCCGGCCGCGACCAAGATCCCGACGCTGAAGGAGCTCGATAAGGAAGGGCCTGCGGTCGAGAAGGCGGTCGGCGCGCGCGCCGGCACCGGCTCGCTGCAAGCGCTCAACCACGCCGCGCTCGGTCCCAAAGAGACCGGCGTGCTCGCCGTCATCACCGTGCAAGAAGGCGACCGCGTGAAGAAGGGCCAGGTCTTGTTCAGGACCGACCCGGTGCAGGCCGAGATCGCGGTGGAGCAAGCCAAAGCCGGCCTCGCGACCCTGAAGGTCCAGCAAGCGCAGGCTCAGCTCGACTACAACCGCACCAAGGCGTTGCGCGAGCGCGGCTCGGTGCCTGAGGACGTGCTCGACCAGACCAAGGCACGGCTCGACATGATCACGAGCCAGATCGTGCAGGGCAACGCGCAGGTCAGCATGGCGCAACGGCACGTCAGCAACTCGACGGTGACCTCACCGATCGACGGCGTTGTTTCCGAGAAGCGCATGAACGTCGGCGAAACCGCCACACTGATGCCGCCGTCGGTCGTGCTGGTCGTGCAAGACATCGACGTGCTCGAGCTGCGGGCGCGCCTGCCCGAGACGGCGCTCAAGACCGTGCGCGAAGGCGCGGAGATCACGGTGCGCTTTCCTGCCACGGACGAGACCCGACCGGTAACGATCAAGCGCATCGCGCCGACGGTCGACGTGCGCACGCGTACGATCGAGATCGTCGCCGAGATCCCGAACAGCGACCACCGGCTCAAGGCCGGCATGCTGGCCGAGGTCGCGTACGCCGGCGCCGAGGCGCCCACCGCGGCCAACGTGAACGTCGCGGTCCCTGCGGAGAAGACAGCCGGAGGCGACCGTGCGGCTCGCTGATCTCTCCATTCACCGCGCCGTCTTCGCCGTGATGCTGATCGCGGCGCTGACCGTGTTCGGCCTGCTGAGCTATCCGAACATCGGCGTCGATCTGTTTCCGGACGTCGACTTCCCCGTCATCACGGTCACCGCGGTCTATCCCGGCGGCGACCCGGAGACGATGGAGAGCAAGGTCGCCGACCCGATCGAAGAGGCGATCAATACGCTCAGCGGCATCAAGGCGCTGCGCTCGACCAACCTCGAGGGCGTCAGCCAGGTCATCGTCGAGTTCGAGCTCGACGTAACCACCCAGCAAGCCATGCAGGACGTCCGCGACAAGGTCGCCGGCGTGCAAGCACAGCTACCTGAAGGCATCGATCCGCCGTTGATCCAGAAGTTCGACGTCGGCGCTGCGCCGGTCGTGTCGATCGCGCTCGCGGGTGAGCTCGACCCACGCGATCTCACCGAGCTGGCCGACAAGGTCGTCAAAGAGCGCATCCAGCGCGTCGCGGGCGTCGGCGGCATCGACCTGATCGGCGGGCGCGAGCGCGAGTTCCGCGTGCTCGTCGACACCAACAAGTTGGCTGGCGTCGGCCTCACCGTGCAGGACGTCTCGCAGGCGATTCAGAGCCAGAACATCGCGCTGCCCGCAGGCTCGTACGAGCGTGGTACGCGCGAGATCACGGTCAAGACCAAGGGCGAGGTGAAGACGGCCGAGGAGGTCGCCGACATCTTGCTGCCCACCGCCGCCGGCTCGAGCCTGCGCGTGCGCGACGTGGCCGAGGTCGTCGACGGCATGGAGAAGGCCGATTCGGCGAGCTTCCTCGATGGCCGCTCGGCCGTCGGCCTCGTCATCCGCAAGCAGAGCGGCGCGAACACCGTCGAGGTCGCGCACGACGTGCGCAAGGCACTCGAAGACGTGCGCGAGCGCGTCGAAAAGGCCGGCGTCACCATCGCCGTGCCGACCGACAACTCGACCTTCATCGAGCACTCGATCAACGACGTCCAGTTCGACCTGGTGTTCGGCGCGATGCTCGCGGTCGGCATCATCTTGCTGTTCCTGCGCGACTGGCGCGCGACGATCATCAGCGCGGTCGCGATCCCGACCAGCGTCATCGCCACGTTCGCGTTGATGGATTGGCTCGACTTCACCTTCAACAACATGACGATGCTCGCGCTGTCGTTGTCGATCGGCATCTTGATCGATGACGCGATCGTCGTGATCGAGAACATCCACCGCAAGCTCGCCGACGGCGAGTCGCCGATGGAAGCGGCGAGCAACGGCACGGCGCAGATCTTCCTCGCCGTCGTCGCGACCACCTCGTCGATCTTGGCGGTATTCGTGCCGGTCGCGTTCATGAAGGGCATCGTCGGCCGCTTCTTCTACCAGTTCGGTATCACCGTATCGGTCGCCGTCGCGGTGTCGATGCTGGTGTCGTTCACGCTCACGCCGATGCTCAGCTCGCGGTTCTTGCGCGCCGATCACGGTAAGCCAGGCGCGATCTCGCGCGGCATCGACTACATGCTGACCGGCATCGACAACTTCTACGGCCGCGTCGTGACGTGGGCGCTCAATCACCGCGCGCTCACGCTGTTCGTCGCGGTGCTCGCGCTCGCCGGATCGTTCGTGATGGTCTCGCGCGTCAAGAGCGAGTTCATCCCACCGGAGGACCGCGCACAGTTCAACGTCAACGTCGAGATGCCGACCGGCACCTCGCTCGAGGCGACCTCCAAGGTCACCGAGGCGGTCGCAGAAGACATCCGCAAGTCGGTGCCGGGCGTGCGCAACACGTTCACCACCGTCGGCGGCGCCGGCGCGAACGGCCAGAAGAACCTCGGCCAAGTGCAGGTCGTGCTCACGCCGAGCAAGCAGCGCGGCTACCACCAAGAAGAGCTGATGGCCTGGGTGCGCCAGCGCATCAAGAGCGAGGACGCCTTGATCACGGTGCAGCCGATCGCGGCGGTCGGCGGCGGCGGCTTCCGCGCCCAGCCGGTGCAGTTCTTCGTGCGCGGCAGCGACATGGACGAGCTCGTGAAGAGCACCGACGCGCTCAAGGCAGAGCTTGCGGGCGTCAAGGGCCTGGTCGACCTCGACACGACGTACCGCGGCGGTAAGCCCGAGCTCTCGATCGACATCAACCGCGACGCGGCCGCGAGCTTGGGCGTGCCAGTCGCGAACGTCGCGATGACGGTGCGCGCACTGTTGGCGGGCGACCCGGTGAGCGAGGTCAAAGACGGCGTGAACGTCTATGACATCACCGTGCAGCTGCCGGAGAGCGAGCAAGCCGGCGTCGCATCGCTTTCGGGCATGCAGGTGCGCTCGATCAACGGCTCCCTGGTCGATCTCGCGAACGTCGTGACCGTGACGCAGAGCGAAGGCCCGAGCCAGATCGAGCGCCAAGCGCGCCAGCGCCAGATCACGGTGCTCGCCGGCCTCGAGAAGATGCCGCTCGGCGAAGCCATGGAGTACGTGAACGCGGCGGCCAAGAAGACCATCCCGTCGCACCTCGTGACCGGCTACGTCGGCACCGCGGACACGATGGGCGACAGCTTCAAGTACATGGGCATCGCGCTCTTCCTCGCGGTCGTGCTGGTGTACATGATCCTCGCGGCGCAGTTCGACAGCTTCATCCAGCCGTTCAACATCATGTTGTCGCTGCCGCTGTCGGTGATCGGCGCGTTCGGCGGCCTGTACCTCACCGGCAAGACGCTCAACATCTTCTCGATGATCGGCATCATCATGCTGATGGGCCTCGTTACGAAGAACGCCATTCTGTTGGTGGACTTCGCGAATCAGCTCCGCGCGCAAGGCAAGCCAGTCAAGGAAGCCTTGGTGCAAGCGGGCATCATCCGTCTGCGTCCGATTTTGATGACGACGGCCGCCATGGTGTTCGGCATGATGCCGGTCGCGCTCGCGATCAGCGAAGGCGGCGAGGTCCGCGCACCGATGGCGATCTGCGTCATCGGCGGCCTGATCACCTCGACGCTGCTCACGCTGATCGTCATCCCCGTCGGCTACTCGCTCTCCGAAGGCTTCGTCGACAGTAAGCCCATGCGCTGGCTCTCGAAGCTGATCTTCGGCGAGAAGACCGCCGCCACCACCGAAAAGGCCAACGCCTCCTCGCATCCTGTTGGAGCTTCTTCATGAATCGCGTCCTTCGATTGTTCGCTTGCGTGCTCGCTCTCGCGGTGCCGCAAGCCGTGTTTGGTCAAGCTGCGCCCGCAGCGCCTGCGGCACCTGCCGCGCCTGCGGCACCCGCAGCGCCGGCCGCACCTGCAACGCCTGCAGCTGCCGCAGCCGCAGCGCCCGCCGACAACATCAGGAGCGCCGACACGCTGATCGTCGAAGGGCTCGACGTTCAGCCGGGCGGCCTCACCGTCGAAGACACGGTGCGGCGCGCGATGGCGGTGAGCAGCAGCGCCGGTGAGAAGCAAGCCGAGATCGATGCCGCGAACGCGCGCATCACCCAGACCTTCTGGCAGTTCTTCCCGAAGCTCGGCGTCAAGGCGAGCTACATGCGCCTGTCGGAGGTCGAGAACGATCTCGGCGCGGGTGGCGCGCTCGTCGGCGCACAGAACCCGGGCCCGCTCGGGACCAACGCCATGGGTCAGGTCGTCGACTCTCAAGGCGTGCGGGTCGGCGCGCAGGCGTTCACCTTCCCGGTCCTCAACAACCAGTACAACATCACCGCCAGCCTCGCGATCCCGCTGACCGACTACCTCTTGCGCTTGTCCGACGCCAACGATGGCGCCGAAGCCAGCCTCGAAGCCTCGCGTCTCGCGATGGCCTCCGCCGAAAGCAAGGTGCGGACCGACGCCCGCGTCCTCTATTACAACTGGCTGCGGGCACACGCGCAGCGTTCGCTCGCGCTCAAGGCGG
>Ga0114940_10000959_pt1 | contig 11293 bp, 8 predicted proteins | sample ColdCreekSource_FD_87195 | JGI IMG/M metagenome (GOLD analysis project Ga0114940, IMG submission 87195) | Groundwater microbial communities from Cold Creek, Nevada to study Microbial Dark Matter (Phase II) - Cold Creek Source | ecosystem: Environmental > Aquatic > Deep subsurface > Groundwater ... | reverse complement strand
GTCGCGAGGTTCAGCAGCACCTGTTGCATCTGCGTCGGATCGGCGTGGACGCGCTCGGTATCGGGGCTCACTTGCAGTGAAAACTGCAGCGTGGAGGGCAGGGTCGAGCGCAGCAGGCGCTGGGCTTCGTCGACCACCGGCTGCAGCCGAATGGGCCGACGTTCGGGCGGGTGCTGTCGACTAAACGTGAGGATCTGCCGGACCAGCTCCTTGGCGCGTTGTCCGGCGCGCAGCACCTCCGTCAAGCTCTCGAGCGCGTCTGGCAGCTCAGCGGCTTCGAGCTTGGCCATCTGCGCGTAGCCGAGCATGGCGCCCAAAATGTTGTTGAAGTCGTGGGCAATGCCGCCGGCGAGCGAGCCGATGGCGTCCAGCTTCTGGACCTGTAGCAGTTGCTCCTCGAGCAGCGCCTTGGCGGCCTCCACCCGGCGTTGCTCGGTGACGTCCTCGATGACCACGATCACGCAACGCCGCCCGTCGATGTCCAGCATTTCAGCCGACATCAAGCAGGTGCGCAGCTCCTTCGAGCGCAGCTGCAAGGTGGTCTCGTAGGCTCGGAGCGCGCCGTGCGCTTGCAAGGTGTCGACAAACTCTTGCCGTGCCGCCGCGCTAGGCCAAATGCCCAAGGCCAAGGTCGTGGCCCCGACGGCTTCGGCGCGCGAGTAGCCAAAGAATGTCTCGAAGCCGCGATTGACGCGCAAGATGCTGCTGCTGGCGAGATCGATGAGCGCGTTGGGGTTCGGGCTGGCTCGAAACGTGTTGTCGAACATGGCCGCCGACTCGCCCAGCGCGCGTTCGGTCGCCTTCCGTTCGGTCGCGTCGCGACACACGAGCACGCAGTGCTGGCTGCCGTCGTCGTTGCTGAAGCGCGCGCTGTTGGCCTCCAGCCAACGGAAGCTGCGATCGGGAGCGAGGTGTCGGAAGCGGAAACAGGCGACCTGCGCCTTCAGGTGCTGCTCGACCAAGCCGCGGTCGCCTTCGTGGATCAACTCCAGCAGCTTCGTGCCGAGTACCTGCGCTGGGCGCAGCCCCAGCATGCTCTCGAGGCGCGGACTGGCGTAGCTCAAGGAGCCGTCGCTTTCGACCTGCAGCAGCAGATCGGGTGCTTGCTCGACGAGCGCGCGATAGTGCGCCTCGCTCGCCCTCAACGGCTTGTCGGCCATTGGACCTAGTAGAACCGCCCCAATCACAGGTGGCAACACTGGCGTCCGCCGCTGCTCGAAATCCCGTCTTCGGGACGCAGCTCATCCCGAAAGATGGACCTAGGGAATCCGCCAGCTGCCTCCAGAAGCCGCAAATCTGCCAGCAAACCGCTACCCAAGAGGCTTGGCCCGGGCGTTGCACAGTGCCCAGTGGCCAACGCGAGACGGCCTCTAAATGCAGAACGACCGTGCACCCGATGACTCAGACGCCGCCCCGAGCGTCGCGTCAGCCGCTGCGCCTAGCGCGGCCGGCGCGACTAGCGGGCAACTGGCGCTGCACGCCCGCGCGGCGCTGCTCGCCGCTGCCTCCGATCTCCGCCGGCTCGTGCCGGAGCTGGGCCCGTGTCGCGCGCTCGGTTACCGCGACTCGCTGCCTGGTGGGTTGATTGGAGCGTACGTGCCGATCGTCGGTAGCGGTGAGTCATTTCACGTTGGCGTGCTGTCCGACGTGGTCAGCTGCGAGCTGCTTGCCGGAGCTCTAGGCAGGGTGCACGAACCCACGGAGCGAGGCGTACGAGCGCCCTTGGCCGCGCTAGTCCGCGAGCTGGGCTTGCGCTTTTTGGATCACGTCGATCCGGACCACCTCTTGGTGCTCCGGACGTCGATTTTCGTCGACGGCTTTTCGCGGCACCTGCGCGCCGGGCGCGTACAGGTCGTGGAGGTCGTGCTCGGAAGTATTCGCGCCACGTTGGTCTTGACCGGCGCGGACACGCTGCGCAGCAGCGAGTGGCCCAGCCAGCGCGCGCTGACGAGCACGAGCAGCGAGCGGCGGCAATGAGCGCGTCTGCCGTAGCCGTGCCGCGCGACGCCAAAAGACGGACTCTTTTAGGCTTTTTCCGTGAGCCCGAGCAACTGGCGATTCTGCGGCGCGAGGCTGCGCGTTGGGTCATGACGGGCGTGCCCGAAGTTCGTGTCTGGTGCGCGGCGGCGGCGACCGGTGAAGTGCCGTACTCGGTGGGCATGGTCTTGGCGGAAGCCTTGCAGCACACGCCCGTCGAGTTTCGCATCCTGGGCACGGATAGCTCGAAGCAAGCGCTGGCGTTCGCCCGCCAAGGTCGCTACCCAGTGGCGCAGTTTGCCCAGCTGCCGCTCGGGCTACGCGTCCGCTATTGCGAGCCTGCCTCGGGGTTGAACGGCGACGAACGCGTGGTCGCGAGCTTGCGCCTGCGCATCGCTTTCAAGAAGCTCCGCTTGTTGACGCCGCCGCTCGCTCTGCGCGCGGGCCTCGACCTGATTGTATGTCGCGACCAGCTGGACGAGCTTGGCGGGTTTGCCCGTGAGCGGGTGCTCAGCGAGTTTGAACGCTTGCTCAAGCCGGGCGGCCTGCTCGTGCTGGGGCGGAGCGAGACGCTGGGCAGCGTCGCAGGCTTCGAGAGTATTGGCTGCTCGGTCTATCGAAAGGCAGTGGTTGCATGAGCGTCGGCGGAGCCTTGGATAGGCCGTTAGTGGAAGATTTGGCGAGTTTCTCGGCGGGCGTGCTGCTCGACTGCGCTTTTCTGCGCGCCGAACCGGTCGATGATTGGGGCGCGCTCGGCGGCGACGTGATGCACGCCGTCGTCGACGTTCAAGGCACGCCACCCGCGCGCTTGATGTTGTCGGCGCCGCACGAGCTCACTCTGCGGTTTGCGTCGGACCTGCTGGGTGGGTCACCCAGCGAACTCGAACTATTGGCGCATTCGGGCGGTGCCTTGGCCGAGCTGGCCAACGCCCTGGCGTTCGCGCTCGTGGACCGCTACCTGGACGAAGCCCACTCCATTGGCCTGCCCACGCTGCATCGCGGCCAGCCGGCGTACGATCAAGAGGCCAAAACCTACGCCGCGACGCTGCTGATCGACGCCAAAAGCCCGCTGCGCATCACCTGGAGCATCCGTGTGCGCCCGCACAGCTGCGCAGGCTAGGCGCTGCGCTCGGCCTTGATGCCGTACTTCTTTAGCTTCACGTACAGCGCGCTGCGCGACAACACCAGCACCTCAGCCGCCTTGTCGACGCTGCCTTGGGCGCCGCGCAGCACGCTGGCAATGTGACGCCGTTCGACCTCTTCGAGCGACAAACCTTGCGCTTTGTCCTCAGGATCGAGCGAGCGATCGAAGCGCAGCGCTTTGCGATCCAGGGTGTCGGTTTTGCAGAATAGCAGCGCGCGCTCCAACACGTTGCGCAGCTCTCGCACGTTGCCGGGCCAGTGGTAGGCGCGCAGAATAGCTAACGCCTCGGCGCTCAGGGCTGGCGCCACGCGGCCGGCTTTGCGCGACAGATTCAGCAGCAGCACCTCTGCGATGGCGCGCAGGTCTTCGTCACGGTCGCGCAGCGGGGGCAGCTCCAGGACTAAGGTGTTGATGCGGAACATCAGGTCGCCGCGAAACTTGTTTTGCTCGACCATGGCGCTCAAGTTCTTGTGCGTGGCCGCGATCAGGCGCACATCCGTCGAACGGCTGGCAGGATCGCCCAAGCGCCGGAAGTTGCCTTCTTCGAGCACTTTGAGCAGCTTGGGCTGCACGCCCAGCTCCAAATCGCCAATTTCGTCTAGGAACAGCGTGCCACGGTGCGCGACCTCCAGCAGCCCGGGCTTGTTGCTCACGGCGCCCGTGAAGGCGCCGCGCCGGTGCCCGAACAACTCCGACTCCACGAGCTCCAGCGAAAGACCCGCGCAGTTCAGGTCCACGAAGGCTTCGTCTTTGCGCGGGCTGTGCGCGTGGAGCCAGCGCGCCATGACGCCTTTGCCGCTGCCGGTCTCCCCTTGCAAGAGCACGGGCGCGTCCGAGTCAACCATGGCTTCGGCCAGCTCACGCAGCTCGTTCACGCGCTTGCTGGTGCCCAGGAACGGGTTGGCGGCGTCTTGGGCCGTCGCGGCGGCCAGCGCGCGTTGGCGACGGTCGCGCTGCGCGTCCAGCGTGCGCTCCACCAGCACTCCCAATGAGTCCAGATCGACGGGCTTGGTGAGGAAGTGCTCGGCGCCGAGCTTGATGGCGTGCACAGCTAGATCAATCGTGCCCACACCCGTGAGGACGATCACGGCCTCGGGCGAGTCTTGCTCTTGGCGCGAGCCGAGCAAGTCGAAGGCGGTGCCGTCCGGTAGGTTGTAGTCGACGATGACAAGGTCGGGGGCTTCCTTGCCCTGCAGCACGCGCCCCTCGGCCAGCGTGGGCGCTCCGAGCACGACATGCCCTAGCCGCGTCAGGTAGCGCACTAGCAAGCTGCGCATCTGAGCGTCGTCTTCGACGACCAACACGGTGCTCATTCCCCAAAAAGCCTACACGATGCCTCGAAAAGTCGCCGATTTTTCGCCGATGACTCGCATCCTGTCGGGGTATGCTGCGTGCACGGCTGGGAGTTTCTCGGGCGAGATACATGGATAGGCCGACTCTTCAGCTGAGTGACTTAGCCCTATGGCGCCGCCTACTGCTCGTGGCGCTAACGGGCGCGGTACCGCTTTTCATCGTCTCGCTTACTTTGATCAAGGGAAGCTACAGCGAGCCCATCAGGTTCGGCGAGCAAGAGCAGCGCGGTAATCGACTGCAACGCCCGCTCGAGCGCCTGCTCGATCTACTGCCGCGCTATCAGGCAGCCGTCGCCCGCTCGCTGGCAGCAGGTGGTGTCCCGACACAAGAGCCGCAGGTGCTCGCACGCGAGATCGAGCAGGCCTTGGCGCAGCTGGGCAACGACTATCGGGGTGAGCCCGGGCGAGCACTCGAGTTGGACGAGGCGCTAGCCCGCGGTGGGCACACGGCTTCGCGCCTGGACGTGGTCGAGGGCAAGTGGCGGGAGCTCAAGCAGGCGCCCCCCGCAGAAGCGGCCAATGGTCAGGCCGTAGCCGAACTGGTTTTCGCGTTGCGCTCGCTGATTCGGCTAATTGGCGACCACTCGAACCTGATCCTGGATGACGATCTGGACAGCTACTACTTGACCGATATCACGCTCAGTACGCTGCCCGAGGCTCAAGAGCGCCTGAGTGATATCAGCTTGAAGTTGAGCGGCCAGTTGCGCGTTCGGCCCGAGTCGACTCGCCGTGAGCTGCTCGTAGCGGCGGTGCTGCTGCGGCGGCACCTGGAGCGCGTTCAGCGCGACGCGCTGACTTCGCTGCGGGAAGATGCGCGCTTCTACGGCACGAGTCCGTCGCTGCAAGCGAAGCTGCCCGGCGCCGTGGCTCGTTTCGAAGGCTCGCTTCGTCCGCTGCTCGACTTGCTCGAGCGCGCGGCCGCCGGCGAGGCTGTCGACGCGGAGCATCTCGAGACGCTGGCCTGGCAAGCGCGGGCCGAGAGCTTTCGCTTGTGGGACATGACCTCGTTCGAGCTGGACGGCTTGCTACAACGCCGCTTGGACGCCATCGGTGAAAAACGGACGCTGAGCTACGCCATCATCGTGGGCACGCTGCTTTTGGCGGCTGTGGGCATGGGGCTGACGATTCGCAGCCTGCTGGCCGCTCGCTACGCCGAGCTGCAGCGCAATCAGGAAGAAATTCGCTCGAAGGAGCTGCAGCTGCGGGCGCTGGGCGACAACCTGCCGCAGGGCATGACGTACCAGTTCGTCCGCACCGCCAGCGGAGAGATGAGCTTCCTGTACGTGAGCGCCGGTGTGGAGCGGCTGCACGGTCTCAGCGCCGAAGCCGTGCTGGCGGACTCCAACCTGCTCTTCGCGCAGTTCGTGGCCGAAGACCTGCCAAAGATGCGTGAGGCGCTGGATGAGTCGATGGCCAAGCTGGCGCCCATCAACCTCACCGTACGCATCGTGCGCGCCGATGGCGAACCGCGCTGGGTGCAATTCTCTTCGGCGCCGCGGCGCTTGGTGGACGGGCACTGGCTGTGGGACGGCATCGAGACCGACGTGACCGAGCGCCACCAAGCCAACGAGGTGCTGAAGCAGACGGCCGAGCGCTTCGCGCAGATCTTCAACTATAGCCCCATCCCTATTTGCGTCATGCTCCTCGACGGGGGCACGGTCTTGGACGTCAACGACAGCTTCCTGCGCATGATGGGCTATCGGCTGGATGAAGTCGTCGGTCGCTCGACGCTGGAGCTTGGGCTCTATTCGGAGCCGAAAACACGAGCCATCATCCTCGAACGCGTCGCGCGCGAGGGGCACCTGCACGCGTTGGAGCAGACCATCCACACCAAGTCGGGGCAGCCCCGGCACATGCTGCTCTGGCTCGACCAGGTTCAGATCGCGGGTGAGGCGTGCTTGCTCGTCGCAGGGCTCGATCTGACCGAGCAGCGCAAGGCCGAGTCCCAGCAGCAGCAGCTCGAAGAGCAGCTGCGTCAGGCGCAAAAGCTCGAAGCGCTCGGTACGCTAGCGGGCGGTATCGCGCACGACTTCAACAACATCTTGTCCGGTATCGTCGCGTTTTCGCAGGTCAGCGCCGCCGAAAATCCGGACAACCCCGAGCTGCAAAAGAACCTGGGTGAGGTGGTCAAGGCCGGCCGCCGCGCCGCCAACCTGGTGCAGCAGATTCTGTCGTTCAGCCGCCAGGGCAAGCCGGAGAAGCAGAGCCAGCAGCTGGCGCCTGTGGTGGATGAGGCGCTCACGCTGCTGCGCGCTACCTTGCCCGCCAACATCCAGATCGAGCGCAACATCGCCCACGATTTGCCGGATGCTTTGGTCAATTCGACGCAAGTTCACCAGCTCGTGATGAACCTGGGCACGAACGCCTCGCACGCCATCAAGGACCAACCGGGTCGATTCACCGTTTCGCTCCAGCGCGTCAGCTTAAGCGAGGGGGAGGCCAGTCGAGAAGCCGAGCTGGCGGCCGGCGACTACCTGCGGCTCGTCGTCACCGATACGGGTCGGGGCATGGATGAGGCGACGCGCCGGCGCATCTTCGAGCCGTTCTTCACGACCAAGCGGGCGGGGGGCGGCTCTGGCCTTGGCCTCTCGGTCGTGCACGGCATCGTGAAAGAGCACGGCGGCGCCATTCGGGTTGACAGCGTGGTCGCCCAAGGCACCACCATCACCATTTACCTGCCGGCGCTGGCTACCAGCGCGGCGCCCGCTGTCGTACAGCGGGAAGCGCTCGCGCGCGGCGCCGGCCAGCGCGTGCTGTTCGTCGACGACGAACCTTCGCTGCGCGACGTGGGCCGCAAGATGCTGCTGCGGCTCGGCTACGAGCCGGTGGTGTTCGACAACTCCGAGGCGGTCTGGGCCGCCTTCCAAAAGGACCCCAGCGGCTACGACGCGCTGGTCACCGACCTCAGCATGCCGGGCCTGTCGGGAGTCGACCTGGCGCGCCAGATGCTGGAGTTGAAGCCACGCTTCCCGATCGTGCTCGCTTCGGGTTTCGGCGGGAAATTGACCCGGGCTGACGCGCAAAAGCTGGGCATCCGAGAACTGCTGAGCAAGCCGCTGGATTTCGAAACGCTGGCCAAGGCGCTGGAACAGGCCCTGGTGCCGCAACCGTAACGTGCTGTAACTATTGCGTAATGGTGCGGAGCATTCGCGGTCGGGCCCTGCCGAAAAGGTGAGCCGCGGGGGGGCCTATCGGGGACTGATGAATCGGATACCTTGAAGAATCCGATGGTTCCTTCGCGCGCCGCCCAGAAGGCCGAAGGCGTCGTGTTGCCGCTCGGCTTTGCCGGCGACGACAGCGCGCTGGTCGAAGCCTTGCGCGCGAACCATCCGGGAGCCAAGGCGGCTCTGTTCCAACGCCACGTGGGCTGGGTCGAACGCATTATTACGCACGTGATCGGCTTTGATGCCGAGCTGGCGGACATTCTACAAGAAGTGTTCACGCGCGCCCTGGCATCCATTCACTCGCTGAAGGATCCGTCGGCGCTCGAGCCGTGGCTGGGGCGTGTCGCTACTCACACGGCGCGCAAGGTGCTGCGCAGCCGCACGCGGCGCGCTTGGCTGCGTCGCTTCGTCGACTCGGCCGAAGAAGAGCGCTTCGAGCCGTCGGCCAGCGCGTTTGCGCCTGAAGCGCGGCAAGCCTTGCGCGCTGTGTACCGCGTGCTCGACGTTTTGCCCGCGGACGAGCGCATCGCCTTCGCCCTGCGCTTCGTCGACGGCATGGAGCTCACGGAGGTGGCGGCCGCGTGTGACGTGTCGCTCGCCACCATCAAGCGTCGCTTGGTGCGGAGCGAAAAGCGCTTCGTCACCGTGGCGGCTCGCTACCCAGAGCTCAAGCCGTGGCTGGAAGGAGGTGCGCGATGGCGCGACCGCTAACCCCACTTGGTAGCTTGGGCGAAAAGGTCGCCGAGTCGTTCGGGCAAGACGGCGGCGCGCGGCAGCTCGCCATGGCCCAAGCCGAGCGGCTTTTCTTGACGAATACGCGGCATGGCGCGGCCTCGAACCGCGGCAAGCAGCGCACGTGGGCGCTGTCGCTGGCAGCAGCGGCTTGTCTGCTCGCGCTGGTTGGATTCGTGGCGCTGCGCAGCCCCGCGCGGCTGGCGTTTACGGTCGATGGCTCGGCCGGGCAGGCGCAAACCTGGCTGGCGGCGCCCGCAGCGCGGCCCATGCAGGTGAAGTTTTCTGACGGCACCCAGCTCGTGGTTGATCCGCTGTCGCGCGCTCGCGTGGTCGATACGGACGCGCACGGCGCCAGCATCGCCTTGGAGAACGGCTCGCTGTCCGCCAACGTGGTGCACACCTCGCACAGCGCGTGGCAGCTGATCGCCGGCCCCTTCGCCGTGCGCGTCACTGGAACCCGCTTCGATTTGCGGTGGGATTCAGCGTCGCAGCGCTTCTCGATCACCGTTCAAGAGGGCAGCGTCGGCGTTGCGGGTTCCATCGTGGGCGCCGAACGCGCCGTGCGCGCCGGCGAAACCCTGGTGGCTTCGGTGGCCGAGAGCCGCTTCGACTTGATCAACGGCGCCGAGCGGCTGGCTCTGCGGGCGGGCGAAGCCGCCAAGTTGCCGCCACCCGTGGACGGCCCAGCCTTTGGTGATCCCGCGCTGGCCCCGTCCGCTTCCGGGCAGGTTGCGCCCGAGCCCAGCGCCGCGGAAGCGCCCGGCAAAGACGCCGCAGGCGGCTGGCGTGAGCTCGCCAAGCAGGGTGATCTGCGGCAAGCCTTCGCGGTGGCTGACGCGCACGGTTTTCAGAGCGTCTGCGACAGCGCCACGCCGGCAGAGCTGCTCTTGCTGGGCGATGCGGCGCGCATCTCGGGTCGCGCCGACCGCGCTACTGAGGCGCTTTTGGCGCTTCGGCGGCGCTACCCGCGCGATCCGCGGCGTGCCGCCGCCGCGTTTGCGCTGGGCAAGGTCGCTTTCGATCAGCGTCACGCCTATGCCCAGGCGGCCGAGTGGTTCTCGACCTGCGTGCGTGAGCAGCCGAGCGGCCCCTTGGTGCGCGAAGCGTGGGGCCGTCAAATCGAAGCGCTCCGAAATTCGGGGGATGGCGCGGGGGCTCAGCGCACAGCTCGCGAGTACCTGGCCCGCTATCCGGATGGCCCGCACGCCGATATCGCCCGCTCCGTGCTGAAGTAGTACGCTGACTGCGACATGAGGACTGCTTGGCGTCGGGTGCTCGCGTCGCGCGCGTTGCACTCGCTGCTGCCCCTGTGGCTGTGCTGCCCGCCTGTACTGAGCTGGTCACGGCCAGTGTGCGCGCAAGCGTCGGCTAAAACGGTGGTGATGGTCGTCGCGCCCAGCGCGCTGCCGCTGGCCCAGCGCTTGCGCCAAGAGATCGAGTCGCTGGGTCTCGCTGTCAAATGGCTGCCTTCCGAGCGGGCTCAGCTGCCTTCACTCGAGCAAGAGGCGGTCAGTGCCGGTGCGGTGGCATCGATCCGCATTGCGCCGATGGGCGGGAGCGATGTGGACATGACCATCTTCGATCGCGCCACGGGCAAGACCGTGAGCTGGAAGCTGGTCGCAGCCAGCACCGCAGAGCCGGCGGCGGGCGAGCTGATCGCGACGCGGTCGGTCGAGCTTTTGCGGGCTAGCTTGCTGCAAATGGCAGCCAGGCCCGAGCCCGCTCCCGCACCGCCCGCGCCTGAAGCGCCCGCGCCGGCTGCTGCTGCAAAAGCGCCAGACAGTGCCGAGAACCTCTCGCTGTCGCTCGGGCCCGCGCTGCTCTACAGCACGGACCTGCGCTCGGGCCTGCACGTGCTGTCCACGGTAACGTGGATGCCGTTTGCTCGCGCTGGAGTGAGCGCGTCGCTGCTGACTCCGGTGCTGCCCCAGCGGCTGGTGCGCCCCGAGGGTACGGTCGAGCTGTACGGTTCGTTCTATCGCTTGGGCGCCGTGCTCGAGCCAACGGATCGCAAGGCGCCAGTCTCGCTGCGCCTGACCGTGGCGGCCGGGCTGGGGCGCCTTCAGCTGCGCGGGCAGCCGAGCGCCGAGTACCAAGGCGCGACCGAGAGTCGCTGGGTGGCTTGCCCCTCGCTGGGCGTCGCGGCTCGCTTCGCGTTGGCCTCCAACCTGCGGTTGTTCGTCGACGGCAGCGGCTCCATCGCCTTTCCCAAGACCGTGATTCGCCTGGCGGGGCGCGAGGCCACCGATTGGGGCCGCCCGATGCTCAGCGCAGCCGTGGGGCTCGAGCTCAGCGCAGCCGTGGGGGAGCCATGAGGCTTGTCATTGGTATTGGGCCAAGAGTCAGAGCCATGAGAACACCCGTTTTGGCGCTGCTGCTGGCCGGTTGCGGTACCCAGTTCAGCGACCCAATTCGGCGGGTCGAGCCGGATGGCAGCGCCGAGGCAGGCGCTTCAGGGGTTGCGGGCGCTCCCGCCATGAGCGACGGCTTTACCTGCAGCCAGGAGCCCGTGCAGGCTTTCGACGGCGCCAAGTTCGGCACCATGATGCGGCTGGTTCAGGACGACTTCACGCTTGAGGTGTGGATCAAAACGGCCCAATCACTGGTCGGCACCGGCGCCTATGTGGGAAACCCGATCCTGTTCGCTGACGCGCCCACCGTCGTGGACGACGATTTTGGTGCCGGCCTGCTGAACGACAGGTTCCAGATGACGATCGGTAACCCCGATACTGCGGTGCGCAGCACCAGTAACGTTACTACCGATCAGTGGCTTCACTTGGCCGCGACCCGCACGCGCGCCACCGGCATCGTGCTCGTGTTCGTCAACGGCGTGCTCGAAGGCATCGGCACCGGCAACAGCAACGCTCTGGCCGCCTCAGCCACGATGAGCATCGGCGGCCGCGCCGATCGAGACTTCTTCG
>Ga0114940_10000958_pt1 | contig 11295 bp, 8 predicted proteins | sample ColdCreekSource_FD_87195 | JGI IMG/M metagenome (GOLD analysis project Ga0114940, IMG submission 87195) | Groundwater microbial communities from Cold Creek, Nevada to study Microbial Dark Matter (Phase II) - Cold Creek Source | ecosystem: Environmental > Aquatic > Deep subsurface > Groundwater ... | reverse complement strand
GGCGGCGGCACGGTCAGCGGCGCGTCGCTGCGCAAGACCTGATCCATTCCCGGCAAGGCGACCGCGCCAAGCACCGGCACGCCATCTTCGGCCAACGCCACGTGCACGGCCCAGTCACTGCGTTCCTCGCTGTATTCGCGTGTGCCATCAAGCGGATCGACGATCCACACCCGGCGTTTGGCCAGCCGCGCCGGATTGTCCTTCTCCTCTTCCGACAGCAAACCATCGTCCGGACGGGCAAGGCGCAGCGCTTCGCAGATCAAGGTATTGGCCGCAGCGTCGCCTTCAACACCCAGCGCGCGGCCGGATATACCCTCGCTCACCAATGCGGCGCGGCGGGCGAGCAGCAGTTCGCCAGCGGCAGCGGCCAGCTCAGCCGCCAGATCGCCGTCGCTCAGATTACCGGCATCCACGCTTCGCTCCTGTTGCCCAGCACGAAATCGACGATCCGTTCGGCCGCCTGTTCGGGGCTTTCGCTGGTGGTGTCGACTGTCAGTTCCGGGCTTAGCGGGGGTTCGTAGGGGCTGTCGATCCCGGTGAAGTTCTTGAGCTCACCGGCCCGGGCCTTCTTGTAGAGCCCCTTCACGTCGCGCCGTTCGGCCTCGGCCAGCGGGGTATCGACGTGGATTTCGATGAACTCGCCCTTGGGCAGCATCGCGCGGGCCATTTCACGCTCGGCGGTGAACGGGCTGATGAACGCGGTCAGCACGATCAGCCCGGCATCGGTCATCAACTTGGCGACTTCACCCACGCGGCGGATGTTCTCGATCCGGTCGGCCTCGGTGAAGCCCAGATCCTTGTTGAGCCCGTGGCGGACGTTATCGCCATCGAGCAGGAAGGTGTGGTGACCGAGTGCGTGCAGCTTCTTCTCGACCAGGTTGGCGATGGTCGACTTGCCCGATCCGGACAGGCCGGTGAACCACAGCACCGCAGGCTGCTGACGCTTGAGCGCGGCGTGCGCTTCGCGGCTGACGTCCAGCGCCTGCCAGTGCACGTTCTGTGCGCGGCGCAGACTGAAGTGCAGCATCCCCGCTGCGACCGTCGCATTGGTCAGCTTGTCGATCAGAATGAACCCGCCGAGCGTGCGGTTCTGCGAATAGGGTTCGAACACGATCGGACGGTCGGTCGCCAGTTCGGCCACGCCGATTGCGTTTAGGTCGAGCGTCTTGACCGCAAGATGCTCCATCGTGTTGACGTTTACGGCATATTTCGGCTGCTGCACCGTTGCCGAAACCGTCTGCGTGCCCAGCTTGAGCCAATAGCCCCGGCCGACGTGCAGCGCCGCGTCGTTGAGCCAGACCAGCGTCGCCTCGAACTGGTCGCTCACTTGCGGCGGATTGTCCGCTGCGGCGATCACATCGCCGCGCGAACAATCGATCTCGTCAGCAAAGCACACCGTGACAGACTGTCCAGCTGCCGCTTCGGCCAAGTCACCATCCAGCGTGACGATCCGGCTGACGGTCGTTGTCTTACCGGACGGCAGAACGCGAACGGTATCGCCCGGCTTGACGTTGCCGGTGGCGATCAGACCCGAGAAGCCCCGGAAGTCGAGGTTGGGACGATTGACCCACTGCACGGGCATCCGGAACGGCTTGGCCGCATCGAGCGACGCATTCACCTCGACCGTTTCAAGATGCTCGACCAGATTGGGGCCGAGATACCACGGCGTGTTGTCCGAAGGGCCGATGATGTTGTCGCCCTTGAAGCCGGAGATCGGCATCGCGGTGAATTGGGTGATCCCGATGCTTTCGGCAAACTTCGAGTAATCCGCGACAATCTCATCGAACCGGGCCTGGCTGTAATCGACCAGATCCATCTTGTTGACCGCCAACACGATGTTACGGATGCCGAGCAAGTGGCACAGATACGAATGCCGCCGGGTCTGGACCAGCACGCCCTTGCGCGCATCGATCAGGATCACGGCAAGGTCCGCAGTGCTCGCGCCGGTCACCATATTGCGGGTGTACTGCTCGTGCCCCGGGCAATCGGCGACGATGAACTTGCGCTTTTCGGTGTTGAAGAACCGGTAAGCGACGTCGATCGTGATGCCCTGCTCCCGCTCCGCCGCCAGCCCATCGACCAGCAGCGCAAAATCGATTTCCTGACCTTGTGTGCCGACCTTTTTGGAATCGACCGCAAGTGCGTCGAGCTGATCCTCGAAGATCATTTTGCTGTCGTAGAGCAGCCGCCCGATCAGCGTGGACTTGCCGTCGTCGACGCTGCCGCAGGTAATGAACCGCAGCATGGTCTTGTGCTGGTGGACATCGAGGTACGCGTCGATGTCCTCGGCGATCAGGGCCTCAGTGACATAGGCGGGCGAAGCGTTCGGGGTATCCGACATCAGAAGTACCCCTGCTGCTTCTTCACTTCCATCCCCGCCCCGCCCGCGTCCTTGTCGATCGCGCGGCCTTGCCGTTCGGAGGTGGTGGTCAGCAGCGTTTCCTGGATCACTTCAGAGAGCGTTGCCGCCGTGCTCTCGACCGCACCGGTCAGCGGATAGCAGCCCAGCGTGCGGAAGCGGATCGAGCGTTCGACCGGCACTTCCCCTGGGGCAAGCGGGAAACGCTCGTCATCCACCATTAGCAGCATCCCATCACGCTCCACAGTCGGGCGCTTGGCGGCGAAGTACAGCGGCACGATCGGAATATCGTTGAGCTGGATATATTGCCACACATCGAGCTCGGTCCAGTTCGAGATCGGGAACACCCGGATGCTCTCACCCTTGTTCTTGCGGGCGTTGTAGAGGTTCCACAGTTCGGGTCGCTGGTTCTTGGGGTCCCAGCCATGCGCGGCAGTGCGGAAGGAAAAGATCCGCTCCTTTGCCCGGCTTTTCTCCTCGTCGCGCCGCGCGCCACCGAAGGCCGCGTCGAAGCCGAATTTGTCGAGCGCCTGCTTGAGCCCTTCGGTCTTCCACATATCGGTGTGCAGCGCGCCGTGATCGAACGGATTGATACCGCGTTCGGTCGCTTCGGGGTTCTGGTAGATTAGCAGCTCCATGCCGGATTCCTGCGCCATCCGGTCACGCAGCTTGTACATCTCCTGGAACTTCCAGGTCGTATCGACGTGAAGCAGCGGAAACGGCGGCGGCGATGGATAGAACGCCTTGCGGGCCAGATGCAGCATCACCGCGCTGTCCTTGCCAACCGAGTAGAGCATCACCGGCCGCTCAGCCTCGGCCACCACTTCACGCATGATGTGGATCGCCTCGGCCTCCAGCCGCTGCAGGTGAGTCAGGGTCGTGGTCATGGTGTCCTTCACGCGCGCTCTGCGAAGGTCACCATCTAGTCGCCAAATGGAGAGTTTGAAGCGCGAATATTGGGGCAAAGAAAATGTTGCGCGCGCGACCCGCGCCGCGTGCGGAGCCTACCACGGCGCAATCGTCCATCAACAATTCGATACACTGTCACAAGCACGATCCGGTTCGATACCAAAGGATCGCGCCGGGTCCTGAACGCAATGCGCCGTACAAATTTGAAAGCGGCAAGTTTCATGCTGGAAGCCCACCAAATGATCATGTATAATAATGACATGAGCTGCCAATCATGAAGTTCACACAGGCCCTGTTGTTTGCTTTCCTGGCGTCGACCAGCGGAATCGCGACTGTCGCCGTCGCGCAAGAACCAGACTTGCCGGCGTTGACTGACCAGCAACTGGACAACCGGATTCTCGAGGCGCGTAAGGAGCTCAAAGGCGATCCTCGCGCGTTTTGTCCCGCAGAGCGACTCCTGCGTGAACTTGATCGGCGCGCGCCCAACGTAGCCGTCCTGGCCGAGGCGGAATTTTTTGCAGCAATCTGCTCGCTGGCAGACAACGACATTCCGGCCTTATGGCAGCATACTCAGGCGGCCGAGGCTCTTTTGCCGATCCGTGGCCGCAGCAAATTGCGGTTTTCGGTTGAATCCCTGGCGCTAAACGTAGCGGCGGAAACGAAGGATCCGGAGCGCTATTCAGGGCACCTCGTCCACCTCGCTCAGATTGACGATCCAGCCAATTTCGCAACCTTAAACGTTGACTTGGTATACGCGAAACTGAGCGAAACGCCGCAGACCTTTAGGGACAAGGCCTATCTCGCGTTTGCCGAGGCGAGCAACTTTGACAAGCTCCCTGGTGCCTTTCGTCAGGCTTTGGGGGAATTCGCGGTCCTTCCGGCGTTGCAAGCCGGAAAGCGGGACGTAGCAATCCGCATGATCAATCAGGTCAGCGATATCGATCATGTCTACCCTCTGCTGCTGGATCGTCGCTATGCGTCGCTCTGGCCCGAAATTGACCAGCGGGTTGGTCCCCACCAGAACCGTAGTGCGGCAGACTTTGTCAATTTCGCCAAGGCAGACTTTGCGGCCGAGCCAGAGAATCGATGGGCCTATGGCGATGTGGTCAGATCGCTCACCGTGGCCGGACGCAATCGGGAAGCAATCACCGCTTTTCAATCGCTACCCAAGGATCCGCAAAGCGTCTTGCACTATCAAACCGGTGACGGCTGGGCGATCAACGCTGCGGTTGTTGCCTTCGATCGGGAAGGACGCAGCGAGGAAGCCGACCAGGCTTTTAATTTGCTGACGCAGCTTTCGCCGGAGACCAGCCCCTGGGTACTCACTCTGTGGATCAATCGCGCGAACCGTTTAGCCGATCAGGGACGCTGGGTTGAAGCGATGAGCGCGTCGAAGGACGTGCTTCTCGCTGCAGAACGCTACGGAAGTGTATTCGATCAAGTGACAGCATCTGCCACCATGGTCTGCATCGCTGTGCATCAACCGAGCGATGCGATGGTCGAGCGCGCCAACGCCCTGCTGTTGCTCAACGCAGCCAAATTACCCTTCCACGCCGCGGTCGCTGCGATTTGCCGAGGCGACAAGGTGGCGGCCAAGTCTTTCACTCTGGCCGCGCTGAAGAACGAAGACACCAGATATTTTGCGATCCTCAATTTGCAACCGCATGCCGCCTCCAAGCTTCCCGTTGCACCGAAAAGTGCGGTCGCCGATCTGGGTGAATTCGTGCGGTCGGATCCCGAACTGGTTGCGGAACTGAATCGCCACGGCCGCTTCCTGCCCACTGAACTGAATTTGATGATTTCAAATGAAATCCGATAGCAAGGCCGGCACTTAGCCCAATCGCACCGGCGTTTGCGGGATCGCTTTCCAGAATTCCGGATCGTGTCCGAACTTTATGGTCGCGCCGCGCGTCCGCATCTCTCTGAAGCTGCGGAATACGGCAAGGGCCTGCGCGCCGGGGCAATCATTGCGCCGCTCAACACCCGCTTCACCGCACACGAGCATTCCGAAATCGTCGCCGATCATGGCTCGCGGGTGATCTTCACTGACCCTGAGCAGACAGGGAAATTTGCCGATTGCGGCGTACCGGTGCAGGCCATGGCCGAAGTCGCGGCTTTGCGCAGCGGGATTCCGGCTACGCTGATCGGCTACCGCCAGTACAAGCGCGGAACCGCGCCTTTGCCAGAGCGCGGAGTATTGGTTCAAGCGATCGTTGATGCCTGCGCGGACGCCGGGTTCGATCCTGCGCTGATCGACGGCTTCGTCTCTTATGGCGACGACAAGAACGAGCCGGTTCGGTTGATGCCCGATCTCGGCATGAAGGAACTCAACTGGTCGGCGCAGGTCTGGGGCGGCGGTGGTGGCGGCGTTGCGGGCGCGTTTGGGCTCGCTTCAGCGGCAAAGGTCAACGGTCGGCACCTGCCGTTCATTCAACCACTTGGCGCGATCAGCTGTGGCAATGTCGGTGTCTTCACTTTAGGCGCTGGTGGCACGATCATGAAATCCAGGCAGACATATGGCCCGCAAACATTCGAAGCACGGAACTCTTGAAGACTTGCATGGCGAGGTCGAAGCACCTGTAGAGATTGCACCGTGCTGGTTGTGCGGCCGCCCGACTGGCAAAACCATTGTTTGGCATCACCCGGTTCCGAAGAGCCGAGGCGGGCGTGATGTCGTGCCGATGCATCCGATTTGCCAGCAGACCCTGATCGCGAACTTCACGAACTCGGAACTGCAGCGCTGCGGGATGGACGTTGAAAGCCTCTTGGCCAACCCACCGGTTCGCAAATTTGTCGATTGGGTGGCAAACAAAGATCCTGATTTCACCGCGCCGCAGGCCAAGAAACAACGCTAGTCTTCGCGCGAAACTGAAAGCACGGAAGAACAATGACAGAGCCAGATACATCACCTGAACTGCGAGATCACTTCGCTCATTGCGTCCAGGTGTTCGGCGGCATTCCAGCAACCTCGAGGCGTCTCGGCATAGATGAGCGGGCAATCCGACGATTCATCAATGGCGAGCGCCCCGTGAGCAAAGGGCTACTGGAAGACGTCGCGAAAGCGCTTGGCGTTTTGATTGCCGAGGCCGCATCCGCCGAGGGCTTTATCGTGGAGACGTTGGGCAGTTAGCGCCAACAAAGCTGACAGGCAGACCTAGCTTGTCACGGGACGAATTCTACCATGCATTCACGCAGTCGTGATGGGAAGCCGCTGGCGTGAGGAAATCGCAGACGTCGGCTTTGCCTGAAACGGGAAAGTCAGACTGTGCGTAAGGGCTTTGAACGCGTGCGCCTCAGAGCCGAGCCTTAGGAACTCGATGTGCTGAGTGCCGGGGATGGCCATATGTTCGTCTTCGAGAACAAGAACGGCGGTTCGTCCAATTTGAAACCGCGGCGTGTTAAGCGGACCTAGGGTCGCCTTAACCCGCAGCCAAATGCAATTGCGCGTGATTGGTGAAGTTGGATGGCAGCGGGTCGATTGCGCGGCCCGCTGCCATCATGGTTGTGTCAGGCGAAGAAGCTGAAGGTCGTCTCGCCGGTTCCTTCCAGTTCGAAAGTCTCGTCGAAGATCGCCACCCGGGTAGCGAAAAGTTCATAGCTCGTGTCGATCAACGGACTGATATTGATCCGGTCAGGCGTGAACGGAAGCCAGTCAGGCACGTCGATGCTTGCGTTTTCCAAGACGACGAAGTCAACCCGGACATCCGCATCGATCCCGGTCTTGTTGGTCACCTCGATCTTGGGCGCGAAACTGAAGCCAAAGTTGAGGACGCCGTCGTTGTTCAAGTCGTGGCTTGAGGCGTTGTCGATCAACAGGTCGTTGCCGATCACCAGATCGAACGGCGTGCCGTCCTCGAGGATCAAGGTCACCTGGCGCTGCCCCAGGGCCATGTTGAATTCCTGGAACATTGCCAGGGTACCGACGAGATCAAGATCGGCAAATTCGAAGTTGGTTTCGCTTGCCGGGTCAGGATCGAGCAGGGCGATTGGCGGAACGGCCTGCGCGATCAGCCCGTCGATATCCAGGTTCAACGTGGCGAAGGGATTGCTCAGGCCGGAACCCGAGAGCGTCCCCGGATCGTTTGTCACCGACAGATTTGGCCAGGCAAGATTCAGTGTGCTGCCCGCCCCAAGTCCGATTGTCGTATTGAGATCGTCGCTATCGAGATCGACCAGCACCTTCGAAAAGTCGAAGGAGCCGCCGGCGCTAAGGCGAGGAAAGCCAGTCGCATCAACGTAGGCGCTGAGCTCACCGCGTGCAATGAGCTCGAGGAACAGATGCGCCTCCGGGCTCTGGGTGACAAAGTTACCACCAGCGAGGATTGCCGACGACGAGAGGAACAGCTGGTCGGTGGTCTTGTTCCAGGTTGAATCGACCGTAACGCTGACATCGAGGTCTGCGTTGATCGTCCCCCCATTGATCTCGAAGTCCACGTCGAGACCCAATTCGAAGAAGGCAGTATAGCCAGCTTCTACGATCTCAAAGTCAAATCCATGCCCATCTGGATCGCCCACCGAAATACCGTGGAACTGGTCGTGCGCGAAGTAGAAGGCATCACCCGATCCCCACATGCTCTGGTTGACCGCCTCGAACGTGGCGGTTCCCTCGTTGTGGGTAAAGTCGAGTTCGATCCGCTTGCTGACGATCACGGATTCCATGTCGCCATTGGTCGCTTCAACCGAGGTTGCACCAAACAGCGTGTTGAAATCATAGTCGACACCGACTGCCGTGGAGACCCGATAGGACTGCTGAGTCACGCCATTGACCACTGTCATCGGACCGTCAGCGACGACGGTGACCCCGCCTGGCATATCGAGCGGGTTGATGAACGAAATGGCGCCGATCGATTCCGATCCATCGGCGTCGTCAGCCTGCGCCGAAACGTGCAGAACCACGTCGTTGATCGTCGCGCCCGGCGCTACCGAAACCGAGATCACCGGCTTGTCCGCCACTGCCACCACTTCGACTGTGACGACCGCGCTGTCGATCCCTCCCTGCCCGTCGGATACGCAGTATTCGAAGCTGTCCATGCCCGAATAGTCGAGCGCCGGGGTATAGATCACCGACTTGCCATCGGCCGAGATCGTGACCGTGCCGTGCTCTGCACCGTCGACGTGCGTGACGGTAAGAACGGAACCGACGTCGGCATCGGTGTCGTTGGCCAGGACGTTGAATATAGTCCCGACTGGGTCTTTGGACGGAGAATCGAGTCCTGCGGCGCCGTCTTCATAGATCTCCCAGGCGTCATCCCGGGCATCGGGTGCGGCCGGCGCAGTGCCGAGCAGCTTGGCGGAGGAGGTGCCTTTGGCCGAACCGCCGCCGATCGAGTCTACCTTAGCTCCAAACCGCTGGAACGCGATATCATCGAGAGTAAGATTGTTGGCTGCGTTACTGAGCGTGAATGAGACGGCGTAATCGATGTTGTCATTCTTGCCGCCGGCAAAGCCCCATTCCAGACCGACATCGAACAGGGCTTTGGTCTTGCCGGCCAGAGTCGCGCCATCGCCCAGATCGATCACGCGGTCCTGCCGGATCTGGGTTTCGGTCAGGTGGCCGTCCCCGCCGCTGACCGTCAGGCCCGCCATCTTGGCACCAGGCACGTCGAAAAACAGCGCGCGCAGGTCAGCCGTCGTGCCTGAGGCATTGTCGACATCGACCGTGAAATTGATCTTGCCGGTGCCGTCTTCGGTGGCGGTAATGATGACGCCGGGACTCCCCCCGATCGTGAACGAAATCTGGCGCTCGCAAAGTACATCAGACATGAGATATCCCCTTCTGGATTTCTGACTTTGGTGTGAGGCGATTGGCCGCCTGTGCGCCCGACATTGATTGTCTCGGTTCAGCCTTTTCAGACCACCGGATAGGGTTGGTGGCCCAGTTCCCGCGTGCGTCTGCACGGCCCGGAAAAGACGACCTGATAGTGGCAGAAAGCGCCGTGCGGCCTATCGCCCAAATGGGTGATGGCGGGCCTTGTCCCGTTCGAGTAGCATCCCCTGATTCTGCTTTGTATTTTTTGCAGGCAATCACCCAAACTATGTCCACGTCCCGAGCCATTCCTCTGGAAGCCGAACCGCGCCTCGCACGGGTTGCGATGATTGAGGATGAACCGGAGATGGCGGCCAAGCTCAAGGCCGCAGTCGATGCCTGCGCGGACCTGACGCTGATCGGTCATGCCGCGACCTGCGCGGCCGGGGCCGCGTTGATCGACGAGTGCGATTTCGACGTTCTGCTGTGCGATCTGGGGCTGCCCGATGGCGACGGACTGGACCTGATCCGCCGTGCAGTGAGCCGCAATGCCGCCATCGATGTGATCGTCATCACCATGTTCGGCGAACAGCGCCGGGTGATCGATTGCATCAAAGCCGGCGCGCGCGGTTACCTGCTGAAAGACCTTGATGGCGATCAGTGCGTGGAGGCCATCCGCGACATCCTGAAGGGCGGATCGCCGATCAGCCCGGCGATCGCTCGGCACCTACTGCAAGTGATCAGACCCGAAGCGACCACCGAGGCAGCGATGCTGAGCGAGCGCGAAATGGATGTGCTGAATGTCCTTGCGCGGGGGTTCTCAAAGCGGGAAAGTGCCGAAATGCTCGGGCTGTCGATTAACACGATCAACACGCACGTGAAGAGCATCTATCGCAAACTCGCAGTCAATTCGCGGGCCGAAGCGGTCTACGAAGCGACTCATCTTGGTATCATCGATTGATTGGATCGTGTTGCGCCAACAACTACGCGCGGTGGTTGTCAGCCCTGGCGACAACATTCATCGTCCTGCTGCTGGCGGCCTGTTCCGACCGATCGGTTGAAACGCGCGGTCAGGTTAGCAGCCTGCGTCAGGCCGAGATCGCATTTTCCACATCCGACCGTCCGCCGGACAGCGGCTGGCGCAACGTACAGCTGCCGCTCTGGTCGCTGGAAGAGGAAGCCCGGGCGAAGGAACACGGCGGCATGGTTGCCTGGGTCCGGTTCCGCTTCAACGGCGCGATCGCCGGTCCTGGCCCGCACGCGCTCTACACTGAGGACGTTGCCGAACGTTACATCGCCTGGCTGAACGGCACCAACATCCATCGGACCTACGCGGCACGAGACGATCAGGTGCTGGGTTGGAACCAGCCGGAGCTGGTTGTCCTGCCGAGCGATGCGATCCAACCCGGCAGCAACCAATTGCTGTTGCGGGTCGATACCGGAGTGAACTGGCAACTTTCGGTTGGTCATGTGAAGGTCGGTGCGCTGGGCCGATTGCGCGACTATCACCGCAAGCGACATTTCTGGCGGATCGATGGCCCGCGCGCGGCGAGCCTGATCCTGCTCGCGCTGACTTCCTTCACCTTTTTGTTGTGGCTTGTGCGGCGAGAGTCAGAGCCCGAACTGCTCTGGTTGGTGGGGATCGGCGCCCTCTATTCGATCCGCAGCATGATCTTTTACGTCGAGCGCCCCCCGTTTGATGCGCTCTTGTTTGCCCTGCTCTCACAGACCAGTTTGTTTTTTCTCCCGCCGATTGCCTTTGGGTTCTATGCCGAGTTTCTCAAGATACCCAACCGCACGCGATGGAACCTGTTTTATTTCAGCTTTGGCGCGCTGCTGGCCTTAGTTTCGGTCGTACTGGCCGCCTTGGGGGATGAGGGCCGCGAATGTACCGTGCTGATGCTGGCAATGGCGATCTTCAGCACTGCTTATGCATTTCGTATCAAGACAAATGCCGACAATTTTGAACGCCTGGTGATGCTTACCGTCATCTCGGCAACGATAGGTGCAGGGATCCATGATCTTGGCCGCCAAGACCACCTCCAGCTGTGGGATGGTCCTGGATTCTACCTGCAACCCTATAATGGACTCGCGATCTTCACCGCCTTCTTTGTTCTCATCGGTCGACGTTTCGTCAAGGCGATCGATGGCTTCGAAAAGCTCAACGCGGAGCTTGAGGAGCGAGTTGCACGAGCGAGTGTTGCGCTTGGCGCCAGTGAAAATGCGCGGCGTAAGCTGGAAGTTGAGAAGGCAATCGAGATCGAGCGTGAGCGATTGATGC
>Ga0114940_10000957_pt1 | contig 11308 bp, 8 predicted proteins | sample ColdCreekSource_FD_87195 | JGI IMG/M metagenome (GOLD analysis project Ga0114940, IMG submission 87195) | Groundwater microbial communities from Cold Creek, Nevada to study Microbial Dark Matter (Phase II) - Cold Creek Source | ecosystem: Environmental > Aquatic > Deep subsurface > Groundwater ... | reverse complement strand
CCGAAGCGCTCAAGAACTTGGTGGCGGTGTTCGTCGAAGACGAAAAGAACAGCGCCGAGGACATGTTCAAGTTCCTCGTCAAAGCCGGCGGCGATAAGTTCGCCGGGCGCATCGTGCGCGCGCTGGCCGAGGCCTTCTACGAGCAGTCGCACTACGAGCGCGGCATCGAAGCGTACCGGCTGCTGATCAAGCTCGAACCGACGAACCCCGAATGCAACGAGTTTGCGCTCAAGATTGCGCAAGGGCACTCCACGCTCGAGTCGTGGAAGGACCTCGAGAACGACTACAAGACGGTCGTCAAAGAGTACGTGGGGCCGGCGCCGCAACCGATTGCCGGCAAACCCAAGGTCCCAGGCTCTGGCTGGGCGCAGGTGCAGACGCCCGCTACGCTGGCCGCCGCCGAAAAGGCCTCCGAAAAGCAGATTCGCGAAGATGCAGTCGGCCTGCACGCCAAGGCCCAGGCTGACAAGACCAGCCGCGGCGAGTACGCCGCCGCCGCCGCGCTGTACCAGGTGTACCTGTCTCGCTTTGGGCAGCGCCCCGAGGCGTATGACGTCAACTACAACTTGGGTGAGATCAATTTCTACCACCTGAACAACGCCGCAGGTTCGGCCGACGCCTACTTGGCGGCCGTGCGTATGAACCCGAAGGGGCCGTTGTCGCGGACGGCGCTGTACAACGCGCTGGCCGCCCTCGAGGTCGCGCGCGCCGCCGAGTTCGAAGCCACCAAGGCCGCCGGCAAGAAGCAGGAAGAGGGCCCGACCGATCGCACCTTGACCGAGGCGATGGAACTCTACATCAAGACCTATCCGACTGATAAGCAGATCCCCGAGCTGCTATTCCGGCAGGGCAAGCTCTACTACGACTACCAGGTGTACGACCCGGCGGTGCGCCAGTGGGGCCTCTTGCTCGAGAAGTACCCGAACGACAAGTACGCAGCTGGCGCTGGCGAGCTGATCCTCGATTCGTTCAACAAGAGCGAAGACTACGCCAACATCGAGACTTGGGCGCGGCGCCTCAAGAGCGCGCCGTCGTTCCAATCACCCGAGCAGCAGTCGCGCTTGAACAACTTGATCGTGGGCGCCGTCTTCAAGCAGGGCGAGTTTTTCGCCAACAAGGGCGAGCACGGCAAGGCTGCTGAGGCCTATTTGCGGGCCGCCAGGGAGTTTCCGAAGGAGCCGCGCGCGGCTCAAGCGGCCGTCAACGCCGAGGTCGAGGCGCGGCGCGCGGCTGATTTGGCCACGTTGTCTGCGGCCGCCAAGATCTTGATCGATAACCACCGCGGGCGCGAAGAAGCGGCCGAAGGCGTGTGGATCGCCGCGACCACGTATCAAGAAGTCGGGCTGTTCAGCGAAGCCGCCACTTACCACGCCGTCATCACCGACAGCTGGCCCAAGAGTTCGCACCACAAGGACGCCGCGTACAACGCCGTGCTCTTGCGCACCACGGTGGGTGAGCACGACAAGGCCATCGACAGCGGCCAGAAGTTCAAGAAGTACTACCCGCGCGACGAGAGCGCCGACGAGGTCACCTTCTTGATGGGCAAGGCCCACGAGAAAGCCGACAAGAAGGCAGAAGCCGCTGCGCTGTACGACGCTTATTCGCGCAGCGCGCGCAGCGTAGGCAGCCAGATTGAAGCGCTGGTGCGGCTCGCGACCGTCAAGTCTAGCGATGAGCGAGCCGCCAGCGCGGCGCTCGATCGCGCCATTCAGCTGTACAAGGCGCGCAAGAGCACGGTCGACGATCGCGGCAAGTACTACGCCGCCAAAGCCCGCTACATGCAGGGCGAAACCATCCTGAAGAAGTTTCAGGAGGTAAAGATCGAGGGCGACGTCAAACAGCTGAAATCTCGGCTGAAGAGCAAGGCAGAGCTGCTGAAAAAAGCCGCCGAAACCTTCCTTTCGACCGCCGAAATTGGCGCCGCCGAGTGGACCACCGCGGCGCTGTACCAAATCGGCGTCACCTACGAGTCGTTCTCCAAGGCGCTGCTCAACTCTCCGCCGCCCGCCAACTTGAGCGCGGAAGAGAAAGAGCTGTACCAGCAGTCGATCGACGAGTTCGTCGTGCCGATCGAAGAGCGCAGCTTGGAAGCCTACGAAAGCGGTTGGCGCAAGGCCATCGAGCTTGGCATCTTCAACTCCTGGACGGCCAAGATGCGTGAAGCCTTGGGGCGCTTGAACTCCGAGCTGTATCCGCCGCTGAAGGAGCAGGGCTTCGAGATTCGTTCGCAAGGGCCAGCGCCGTTGCCCCCGCTGATTGACGCTACGCGCCGCAGCACCGGCGGCAGGAGCGAGAAGTTCTTGCTGCCCTCGGCAGCCGACAAGGCTGACCCGAAAGCCAAGGATAAGCCCGAAGCCGCCAAGGGCGGTAAGGAGGACAAGCAATGAAACGCCTCCTTTGCCTGGTTCTCTTGCTCGGCGCTTGCGGCAAGTCTCAGCAAAAGATCGAAGCGCCCACGCTTCAGCCCGCCAACCCAGTCGCGCTCGGCAAGATGGTCCAAGGCGTCCAAGCCGCCAAGGATGCGTCGGGGAAAGATCGCGCCATCAGCCTGCTGGAAGAGGCCGTCAAAGCCGACGCCGGGCTCTGGGAAGCGCACTACAATCTGGGCATTTTGCTGGCCGATAAGGGCAATTTGGGCACCGCTGAGCGGCACCTGACGACTGCCCAGCAGCTGGCGCCCAACGCTGAAGACGTCGCGGTGGCGCTCTCCGAAGTGCGGCGGCGTCGCGGTGACCCCGAGGGCGCGGTCGACGCGCTGCAGCCGTTCGTCAAGGAAAACCCCGGCGCCAACTTCGCACCGGTCGCGTTGATTGGCGCGCTGCGCGAGAGCAAAAAGATCGACGCCGCTATCGCCCAGGCGCAACAGGTGCTGGTCCGCCACTCGAAGGACCCACGCGCCTTGGCCGAGCTGGCACTTTCGTACCTCGACAAGGGTGAGCTCGACACCGCGCAGCTGCTCGGGGATGAAGCGCTCAAGGCCGACACCAAGAGCGCCATTGCCGAGCGCACCGCGGGTTTGATCAAGCTCAGCCAGGGCGACGACGCTGTGGCGTTTCGGCATTTCGCTCGCGCCAGCGAGCTGGATCCGAAGGACACGACCGCCCGCTTGAACGTGGCGACGGTGCTGCTCGAAGCCGGCATCTATGACAAAGCCGTCGAGCAATTCCGCATTGCGCTCGAAGCCGAGCCCGACAACACCGCGGCCGCTCTGGGGCTAGCCGCTGCGCGCCGCGCGCAGGGCAAGCGCGAAGAGACCGCCCCGTTTCAAGAAGCCGAGAAGCTGCTCAAAGGCGTGCTCGAGCGGGAGCCGCAGAATCTGGGCGCCACCTACAACCTGGCCGTGTTGTACGCCGATTTCTTGAAGCGCCCGGCCGAGGCGTTACCGCTCTACCAGCGCTTCCTCGACCAAGCTCCCAAGAGTCACCCTGCTCGCGCTGAAGCCGAGAAGGCCATCGCGGCGCTGAACAATAAGAAGTAGGCGCGCGGCGGGCTAACTCAAAGGCTTGCCAGGCGCCAGGTAGGCGCCTACACGAACCGCCATGAAACGCATCGTGGTCTGCGGCGGCTCCGGCTACATCGGCAAAGCTCTGGTGCGGCGGCTGGTCGCCCGGGGTGATGCGGTCACCATCTTGAGCCGTACCGGTCAGGGGCTTGGCCTCAATCCCATCCGCGCGACGTGGAATCCGCACGTGCTCGGTGAGTGGACCAAAGTCTTGGATGGTGTCGACACCGTCGTGAACCTGGCCGGCGCGCGCGCCGTCGGCATGCGCTTGACCGATGAGCAAAAACGCATCATTCGCGATAGCCGTGTCGCCCTCACCGAGAACTTAGTGCGCGGCATGAAGGAAGCGACACAGAAGCCCCGCCTGCTGCTGAACGTTTCGGGAATTGGCTTCTACGGCGACCACCCTGCGTCCGAGCGCGTCGACGAGACCTCGGGCCCCGGCAGCGACTTCTTCTCGCGGCTGTGCGTCGATTGGGAGGCTGCGTCGGACACTGTCGCCGCGGCGGGTGTGCGTGTCGTCAACCCACGCATGGGCGTCGTCTTTGGGCCCGATGGCGGCGCGCTCGAAACCATGGCGCTGCCGTTCAAATTTTTCGTCGGCGGCCAGATCGGCACCGGCAAACAAGGCATCTCCTGGATCCATATGGACGACGCCATCGCGGCTCTCTTGTTCTGCATCGATGACGCCGAGATGCCGCAAAAGGTCAACGTGTGCGCCCCCAACCCTGCCAGCAACGCCGAAGTCTCGGCCGCCATCGCCAAGAAATTGCACCGCCCCGGCTGGCTTCGCGCTCCCTCCCGCGGCATCAAAGCCCTGTTCGGCGAAGGCGCCGAAGCCATCCTCACCGGCCAGTATGCGTTACCGAAGGTGCTCCAAGCGCGCGGCTTCGAGTTCAAACACACGGACGTAGCGGCAGCCGTCGCGGCGAGCTTGTGATTGGAGGCCCCTAGAACGCCGATCAGTTTGCAGCCATTGCGTTCTAGGCCTTTCCTGGTGGGGGCGGCACGCGCCGCCCCTTCGGCCGAAGTGAATTCGGCCGAGCCTCCCCCCACGCGGCGTCGCTCGAAGTCGCCAACTCGTGAACTTCGTTGCCCCAGCAAACCGTTTGTCGCTCTAGCCTCGGGCGATACCGCTACTCGGGCCGCTACAAATCTCACTCGCCGTGGAGTTTCGGCCATTTGTACGGCCTGTGTTACGGTAGCCGCCATGTTTTCCCGTGGTTCCAAGGCTCCCGCCGTCATCGCGCTCGTCGCGTCGGTTTTGGGGCTGATTTTTGCGTCGAGTTCGACGCTCGACTACGCAGCGCACCTGGATCGGCGCCTGCACAACGTCCACTGTAGCTTCATTCCCGGGGCCAGCGCCGACCCCAAAGCCGAGGCGTGCCGGGCCGCCATGTACAGCCCCTATTCGGCCCTGCTGAAGGATCAATACTGGGGCGGCATCCCGATCTCGCTCTTCGGCCTGGGTGCCTTCTGTTTCTTTGCGGCTTTCGCACTGTACCTGCTGCTCGCGGGCGAAAAGACTTCGCGCCGCACGCTCGGCTTCTTCGCCCTTTTGGGCACGACGCCGCTCCTGGTCTCGCTCTTGATGCTGACGATCTCGATCACGCAGCTGGGACAGATCTGTAAGACTTGCGCGGGCATTTACATCTCGTCGGCGCTGTTGGCGTTCGGCGCCGTGACGGCTTGGTTGTCGGCACGGGGCGACGCCTCGCGGCCGTCCATCTCGTTTGCGTTGGTGCCCGCTTGGCTGGTGGGCCTAGGCGTTACGGCGCTGGCGCCCGCTGTTGTCTACGCAGCCAGCGCGCCGGATCAGCGGCCGTACATCACCCAGTGCGGTGAGATCAAACAAGCCAAAATCAAGGGCGACAGCCCTGTCAAAATCCGCGGCGCTCGCGCGGTGCAGCCGACCATGTTGTTCGAGGACCCGCTCTGTCCCACCTGCAAGGCGTTTCATGATCGCCTCGTGGCCGAGAACATCATCGAGAAGCTCGATATCGAGCTGGTGCTCTTCCCGCTCGACAACGAGTGCAACTGGATGCTCGACAGCGCCCTGCACCCGGGCGCCTGTATCGTGTCGAAGGCAGTGCTGTGCGGCGAAGGCAACGCTCGTCAGGTGCTGGAGTGGGCTTACGACCAGCAGGAGTACCTGACTCGCGCCGGCAAGGCAGGCGAGAACACGCTGCGCGCCGCTATCAAGCAGCGCTGGGGCGAGAGCCTGCTGCGCTGTGTGGATGACAAGAAGACCGACGTGCGCCTCAATAATCACCTGCATTTTGCCTCGGAGAACAACATTCCGGTCTCCACGCCGCAGATGTATTTGGGCAAGCGCCGCGTGTGCGATGAAGACACGGACCTGGGGCTGCGCTTCACGCTGTCGCAGTTGGCTCCGGAGGTGCTCAAGTGAACCAACCGTCCAATCCCGCAGCGCCTCCGACGAGCGCTTCTGGCAGCGGTATGGCCGGCATTGTCGGTCTGGCCGCGGGCATCTTGCTCACTGCAGGCAGCGTGCTCGCCGTCCGCTCGTGGACGAGCACGGCCGCCCAGCACCTGATTGAGCCCGAGAAAGAGAAGCCCAAGGTGGCCGTCGCCGATCAGGCGGAGGTTGCCTACTGCACGCCTCAGTTCAAGCAGGTGCTGGAGCGCGTGCTGCACTCGTGCGGTTTGGCCGCCGAGGGAGAGGGCGCGCGCCGCGGCTGCAAGCCCTCCGACGTGAAGACGTTCGCGTCCATCAGCGATGACGACTTCAACGCGCTGTTCACGCCGCTGAAGGATCGCGGGGGCGTCGTGCTGTTCGACGAAGGCAAGGACGACCTCGACGACAACGCCAAGAAGCTGCTCGAAGAACGCTGGTTCGCGCGCAAGGGCGCCCGCTACTTCTTCGTGGTGGCGCGCGCCTCCAAGACCGGCAGCCCAAGCAAGAACAATGCGCTGTCACACCGCCGCGCCAACTCGGTCATGTTCTTCCTCAAGCAGCTGTCCAATGACCCAGAAATCGAGCAAAAAGTCGGCCTGCTTTGGCTCGGCAACGAGTTTGCGCAGCTGTCGAAAGAGTACTGCTCCTGGCCCAACTCGCGCATGAATGAAAAGTGCGACGACGAGCCGATCAACCGTAGCGCGTTCGTTTCTTGGGTGGATTGCCGGCTATGAGATCGCAAGCTTTGACGCCGTTGCTTGGCTTCACACTCGCGCTTTTGGCCTGCGACGAGCTGAACGACAAAAAGCCCGTCGCGGCTCCGCAGGAGCGCAGTCAAATCGTCGAGGCCAAGGCCGGCGCAGCCGCGCCGACGGCGGGGGCGCAGGTAGTGCAGGTGGCGGCTAGCAGCGCGCCCAAGCCGCCGCGCGCGCTGTGCGCCGGACAAATGTCTGGGCCCGCTCGCAGCGTGGCCAAAAAACCTGTGTCGCAAAGCGTAGCCAACGGCGAGCCGGCCTTGCCCGAGGAGCTGGCGCTGGGCGCGGGCTTCACGTGGGTAAACTTTTGGGCCGCCTGGTGCGCGCCCTGCAAAGAAGAGATCCCTCGGCTGCTGCGCTTTCAGCAAGAGGTCGCCAAGTCCTCACCCGGCTTCAAGCTGCACTTCGTCTCGCTCGACGACGACGAACGCCAGCTGACTGGGTTTCTCGGCGGGCAGTCGCAGGCGGGCCTGCGCCGCAGCTACTGGCTCAAAGAGGGCAAAGAGCGCGAAGATTGGCTGAAGGCCGCTGGGCTCGAGAACGACCCCGAGCTGCCGTTTCATCTGCTCTTCGATCCGAAGGGTAAGCTGCGCTGCGTCGTCAAAGGCGCTCTGGAAGACTCCGACCTCGCGTCGTTGAAGTCGCTTGTTGCCCCTTAGCGGCCCTTAGCGGCTCCCTGATTTTACAGGGAGGATGGGAGGGCGAGAACGCATTTCTCGTTCGGGGGACCGAACAAGAAATAGTTGCCACAGGAGCGAGCGCGGTGGACCTCGACGCTGGCTCGATGCGTCGAGGCCATCTGCTGGCCCCAAGAAAAATCCTCCCCACCTCCCCGTCTCCCTGTGAATTCTCGAACTCGAACGGGTTTGGTTTGGGTAGGCCCGGTTTCGTAGGGGGCGACCCGCCCAGCTGGGCGGGAGGCAGGCCTACCCCCCTGAAAACCGGGCGTTGACGTGGTTCCAGTCTGGTGTGGAACAATGTGGAACCAAGACCAGACTCCAGCTAGGCTGGCCGGCCATGTCACGACGTCCCGATATCGCTGAAGTCGCCAGGCACGCCAAGGTCTCCAAGAGCACCGTCTCGCGGGTCATCAACGGCGGCTATGCCAGCGCCGAGGTGCGGGCCCGCGTGGCCAAGGTCATCCAAAAGCTCGGCTACACGCCGTGGACGACCGCGCGCAACTTCTCGCTCGGGCGCGCGGGCTCCTTCGGCCTGGTCATGGAAGACAGCCAGAACGAATGGATCACGCAGATTCTCGGCGGCATCGAAGAAGAGCTGACGTCGAAGCACATCTCGCTCTTGGTCGGCAGCTTGGTGCTGCGCGGCACCTACGACTCGGCCACGGTCACTTCGTGGATCCGCGAACACCGCGTGGACGGTTTGATCTTTGCCCGACCCGGCAAGCGTGAAAAGGCGCTCATCGAGTCGGCGCGCAAGGTCAAGCTGGCCATCGCGCTGATCACGCCCGACGAAGCCTTCAAGGGTGGCGCGGTGCTACGCAGCAACAACGTCGACGCCGGCCGTGAAATCGCCGAGCACCTGTACGAGCTCGGTCATCGCCGCATCGCCTACCTGGGCGGTCCGGAAGACTCGCTCGATAGCCGCCAGCGCGCGCAGGGCCTGGAAGAAGGCTTGGCGCTCCGCCGCCTGAAGATTCAACCGCAGCACCTGATCTTTGCGCCGCGCTACCACCTGCAAGAAGGCGTCGCCTTCGCCGAAAAGTGGATAAAAATGCCGCGCCCTCGCGCACCCACCGCCGTTGTGTGCGCCAACGACGTGATGGCGCTCGGCTTCTTGCGCACGCTGCAGACGCATGGCGTCTCGGTGCCTAAAGACGTGTCAGTGGTGGGCTACGATGACGTGCCGGCGGCCAGCTTGTTCTGGCCGGGCCTCACGACAGTGCGCCAGCAGATGCGCGCGATGGGCGCCGCCGCCTGCCGCTCGCTGATGGCGCAAATGAACGGTGAGTCGCAAGATCGCTCGGTGCTCGAGTTCCCGATGGATCTCGTGGTGCGTCAGAGCACCGGGTCTTCGTCGGACCGCAAAGCTTGACGAAGCCTCCAGGAGGACGTCGGGCGCAGTCTCGCGCTGCGCGTGAAGCTCGTGTTGCGCGCCCGGGGCCTCCGGCTCCGCGTGATGAAGCGCGCAGGGTGCGCGACCCTTCGGCGCTCGTGCTGTCGGAGGCGCTCGAGGCGCGGCTCGACGCCGGGCATCCGTGGATTTATCGCGACCACGTACCGCCAAGCTACCGCGCGAAGGCGGGCGACTTCGTGCACGTGGAGTGCGGGCGCTTTGACGCCTGGGCCCTTTGGGATGCCGAGTCACCCATCGCGCTGCGCGTTTTTTCGCGGCGAAAGCGGCCTGACGCCAGCTGGGTGAAGGAACGCGTGGACGAAGCCTGGGCGCTGCGCCAGCGCCTGTTGCCGCCCAACACCGACGCCTTTCGGTTGCTGTTCGGCGAGGGTGACGGCTTGCCCGGCATCGTGGTCGACGTGTACGCCGGCTATGCCATCATCGTGAGCTATTCGAGCGCGCTCGGCCAAGTGGTGGCTTGGGTGGCGGCGGCGCTGGCCGAGCGCGCGGAAATTCAGGGAGTGTGCGAGCGCGTGACGCGCCGCAAGGATCGCGCTTCCGAGCTTCGGCATCTCAGCGGGGTCCAGCCGCCCGAGGTGGTGATGATCGAGGAGCACGGGCTGCGCTACGAGGTCGATTTCGAAGCGGGGCAGAAGACGGGTCTGTTCTTGGACCACCGCGCCAATCGGCACTACCTGCGCGGCTTGGCCGCCGGCAAGAGCGTGCTCAATCTGTTTTCGTACACTGGCGCGTTTTCGGTTTCTTGCGCGGCGGGTGGCGCTACGGTCGTGACCAGCGTCGACATCGCGGCGCCGGCCATTGACGCTGCCGCTCGCAATGTGCTGCACAACGCGCTTCCGCCAGCCGTGCACGAAGGCGTCGCGCAAGACGTGTTCGAGTTTTTGGAAGCCGCCCAGCGCTCCGGCCGGCGCTGGGACATCGTGATCGCGGATCCGCCCAGCTTTGCCAGCTCGCGCGCGGAGCTGTTCGGCGCCCTGCGCGCCTACAAGAAGCTGCACGCCGCGTCGCTCTCGGTGCTCACGCCTGGTGGCCTGTACGCGGGCGCCAGCTGCACCGCGCAAGTGTCGCCCGATGCTTTCCGCCAAACCTTGGCCGAAGGCGCCGCCCGCGTCGGCCAGCGCCTGACCGTCGTGCATGAAGTCGCGCACGCCATCGATCACCCATACGCCGCCGGCCATCTCGAAGGCCGCTACTTGAAGTTCGTTTTGTGCCGGGCGCTGCCGCTCGCGTGAGAGAGCTGTCAGTTATCAGTCCTCAGCCGTCAGTTTTGGCCTCGACGCTATGGGCTCAGTTCGGGTCGAGGCATCAGGCTCTCACCAACAGGCCATGCCCTCGGCGAGACGCGACAACTGACGGCAGACCACTGAGGGCTGACGGCTTTGCTCAAACCTTCTTGTACTCTTCGACGAACTCCCAATCCGCGATCAAATGCTTCTTCAGCATCAGCGAGAGGAGGGCCGAAAATAGGGCTTCCCAGCGCACGTTTTCGCCCAAGATTTCCGTGGCGTCGGCGCCGTGAGACAGAGCTCGGAGCGCGGCGACCAAGTCGCGCGCTGTGAGGCCGTCGCCCGCGGACGTTGGAACTTCGGTGGCGGGCGGATCGCTCGGCAACCGCTTCTTCGGCACCGCCGCTGTCTTGGCGGGCAGGTTCACCTTGGTGCCGTCCAGTAGCGTGAGCGTGACCATGCGCGGCCCCTTGCCGCGAGGGGGGAGGGGGATCTCGTAGGCTTCGATCTGCGGGCCGCTGTCGGGGCCTTCGGGGCTCTCGGTGTCGACCGGAGGTGGCGCGCCTGGCGCCTGGGTCTCGATCATGGCCGGTTGGGCAGCCGACGAATCTGCTGCGGGAGTGGCCGCGACGGCCGGGGCAGGGTGTGAGCTGCGTCGATTCAGGCGCTCGGCCGAGGCTCGCTCCGCGTCAGCCTCCGCCATGGCTTCGGAGAGCGACGAGGCGTCCTTGCCTGCGCCGTAGTAGGCGCGGATGGCTGAGCGGATGTCGCTGGGGGGCGCGATCATGGCCCGCACCGGCAGGCCGGCGAACTGCGAGACGTCAGCTTGGGCCTTCTCGTCGCTGGGGTCGTCCATGGCGACGTACAGCGTTTGCCCCTGACCTCGCACTTTTCGCACGAAAATTGGCACTAAGCAGAAGCGCTCCGCCAGCTCCTGGGTGACCAGGTTGAGCAGCTGACGCGAAAAATCGATGTGGTAGAGCGACACCCAAGGCACGCTCAGCTGCTGGCTCAGGATCTGCGTTACCTGGGTCTCACTGACCAGGCCGGCCTCCACGAGTAGGGTTCCGATGCGCCGACCGTCCTGCTTTTGCACGGCCAGGGCGTCCTCCAGCTGCTCACGGGTAACAATGTGGGCCTCGACGAGGAGCTCTCCAAGCCTGACGCGGGCCGTGACCATATCCTAGAATTCTAGCTCCCCGAAGGCGATCCGGCCACTTTCGGCCCAAACAGCCGCGCGCCTGTGTCGAGGGTGACCGGCGCGCACGAGAAACCTAGCGGACGCCTGAGGCTTGGATAGAATGGCCAGTCT
>Ga0114940_10000956_pt1 | contig 11311 bp, 15 predicted proteins | sample ColdCreekSource_FD_87195 | JGI IMG/M metagenome (GOLD analysis project Ga0114940, IMG submission 87195) | Groundwater microbial communities from Cold Creek, Nevada to study Microbial Dark Matter (Phase II) - Cold Creek Source | ecosystem: Environmental > Aquatic > Deep subsurface > Groundwater ... | reverse complement strand
TCCAGCGCAAATTCCAGGACAGTTTCAACCGCTTCACCGTGGTCAAGAACTGGGCGGCCAAGCAGGGCATCACCATGGGCAAGGATGCCGACGTGTGGGCCTACGAAGAGCGCATGCACGGCCGCATCGCCACCCGAGTGCAGGACTTCCGCGAGAAGCGCGTGCGCCCGGCGATCGAGGCCATCCAGAAGGCCGGCTACAGCATGGAGCAGGTGGCCGAGTTCCTGCACGCGCAACACGCCAAGGAGCGCAACGACCAGATCATGACCATCGACCCGGACACGAAGGACGGCTCTGGCATGTCGACGGCGGATGCGAGGGCCATCCTGTCCAAGGTCAACCCGAAGCTGGTGGCGCTGGCCAACGACTTCCGCAAGATCACCGACGAGACGCGCGACCTGCTGCTGAAGGCCGGCATCATCAACCAGGACACCGTGGACGCCTGGCAGGCCGTCTACAAGCACTACGTGCCGCTGAAGGGTGGCGACGAAGATCCGGCGGGCAAGACCGGCACCGGGAAGGGCCTCAACGTGGCCGGCAAGCAGAAGCGGGCCCTGGGCCACGGCGAGCGGGCCGAGCACATCATCGAGAACATCATGCGCGACCACGAGCGCGCCATCACCTTGTCCGAAAAGAACCGGGTGGGCCACTCGCTCCTGAGCTTCGTGGCTGACCTGGCCGACCCGGAGATCGCCACCATCGGCAAGCCCGAGAAGCGCAAGGTGCTGGTCAAGGGCACGAACTACGAGGTGAAGGAGCAGAACGGCGCACGCATCGGGATCTTCGACACCCTGCAGGCGGCCAAGAAGTTCCTGGCCTTCAGCCAGTCGAATGGCCTGCTGGCCCAGTTCGGCAGCCCGCTGACGATCGAACCCGTGCGTGCCGACCCGAGCGTGGCCTACATGGCCAGCCCACAGCTGGCCGACAACGAGGTGCACGTCTATGTCGACGGCCACACCGTGCGCGTGCAGCTCAACGACGAGCTTCTGGCGCGCGCCTACACCAGGTCTGGCGTCGAGCGCCTGAACCAGGTGATGGCCCTGAACCGCGAGATCAACAACTTCCTGAGCAAGGCCTACACCGGCTACAACCCAGAGTTTTTCTTCACCAACGTCATCCGCGACTTCACCACCGGCCTGGTCAACGTGACGGGGCAGTTCGGCGCCAAGGTCACCGCGCGCGCCGTGGCCAACTACCCCAAGGCCTTCGCCAGCCTGATCCGCTACAGCGTCACGGGCAAGGAGACACCCGAGATCAGGGACTACCGCGCTGCAGGTGGCTCGACCGGCTCGGCCTACCTGTCCGACATCGACCGCATCGGACGAGACATCCAAAACTCCTACGACGACTACCGCGGCACCGTGGCCACCCTCAAGGGCAGCGGCGCCATTCGCGGCGGCCGCGTGGCCGCGCGCAAGATGGCGGGCAGCATCCTCCAGGTGATGGAGCACTTGAACAGCGCCGGCGAGAGCGCCATGCGCCTGTCAGTGTTCGAGTCCGTGCGCACCACGCCGGGCTACACCGAAGACGACGCGGCCAGCGCTGCCAAGAACGCCACGGTCAACTTCAACCGCCGCGGCGAGTGGGGCCCGGTGATGGGCGCCATGTACCTGTTCTTCAACCCGGCGGTGCAAGGCACGGCGGCCATGATGGACGCCACGATCAACGGGAAGCACAAGTGGCAGGCGCGTGCGCTGCTGGCCGGCCTGCCGGCGCTGGCCTACGCGCTTTCGATGCAGTTCGCCGGCGGTGATGACGATGAGGAGTTCTGGAAGGCCATCCCCGACAGCACCAAGGACAAGAACCTGGTGATTCGCACCGGCCCGAAGAGCTACATCACCATCCCGGTGCCCTACGGCCCCGGCTTCCTCTTCTCGCTCGGCAACTCGCTGCGCAGCCTGCAGCTGGGCGAGGACGTGGGCAAGGTGAGTCTCAACGTGGCCAGCAGCATGCTCGAGCACTTCAGCCCGATCGGCAACCCGTTGGGCGGCAACGAGGCAGAGACGCGTGGCCTGGTCGAGCTGATCCCCGGCGCGGTGGGCGGCGAGATCATGCGCAACGTGATCCGCCTGGCCGCGAACCGCAGTGGCCTGGGTGGCGACATCATCCCCGATAGCCCCTTCGACACAGGCAAGCCCGACAACCTGAAGATGTTCCGCAGCACCAAGGGCTCGATCTACGAGAAGGTGACGAAGTGGGCCAACGCCAAGACCGGCGGCACCGCAGCGCTGCCAGGCGCCGTCGATGTCAGCCCCGAGACCCTGAAGTTCTGGGTGCGCGCCATCACCGGCGGATCTGGCGCCTTCCTGGTCGACAGCACCACGCTGGCCGCGAACGCGGTGCGCTACGCGGCGAACCCCAACGACCCAGACCGGGCAGCGCTCAAGCCGGAAAAGAACGAGCTCCCGATCGTGCGTCGCTTCCTGAAGGACGAGACCATCGGCAACCGTCGGCAACTCTTCTGGCAGGCCGTGAAGGAGGTCGAGAAGGCCGAGGCCAACCTTGAGCGCGCCCGCAAGATGGACGACGAGGTGGGCATGGAGCAGATCGAGGCGCAGCACGCCGAGCTCTTGGCCATGGGCGGCTACACCGATGCCCAGAAGAAGGCCATCAAGGCCCAGCGCGATGCGGTCGAGGAGGTGATGGCCGACACCGCCACCAGCCTGGCCTACAAGCGCGCCCGCGTGAAGGAGCTGGAGGTCGAAGAGATCGAGCTCTACAACGAGTACGTGCGCGAATTCACGATGGCCAGAAAAGCCGAGCGTGAGGCCAAGGCTACGGCAGGAGCCACACCGTGAACCAGAACCCCAGGGGCCAGAAAAGAGCCAGCGGCGATGCCCACCACCAGGTGCGCGGCGCCAGCATGGCCACCAGCACGATCGACGCGAAATACAGCGAGCTCAACCAGTCGAAGTCACCGAACCCACCGCCGTCGACAACGACGGAATCGGATACGTACGCGATGAAGGCTGTGAGCATCAACCAATCTTACGACCGGAGAGAGGCCCTATGACACCAGACACCAAGATCGACTTGAGCAACCTCCTGAAAGGGGGGGCTGCCTGGGCGGCCGTGAAGTGCGGCGATGCCATCGCTGCGACACAGGCCATGGCAGCACCCGTAGCGCACAGCGCCAGCCCGCTGGTCGCCCTCCTGAACTGGTTTGGCGTGCACAACTGGGGTGAGGCCAGCCAGGCAGCCGCGTGGTTCCTGAGCGTGTGCCTCATCGCCGATTTCTTCTGGAAGCGCTTCCTGCGCAAGCACGCCGAGCGCCGCTGGCCTCAATACTTCCCGCGCCGGCGCAAGCGCCGCAGCGACTTCGTGGATTCGAGTGACCATGCGCCACTGGGAGACAAGTGATGGATCAAGCCCAGCAAACTGACATCCTTCACGCCGCCGCTTCGCTCTTCAGCGTCTTCACCTTCGAGAAGCTGGTGCCGCTGCTGATGATCTTCAGCATGTCGCTGCTGTTCATCTGGGTGCTCTACAAGGCCCAGGGCCGCGATGACTTCGACGCCAGCATGTTCCTGCGCAACGACCGGGGCATGCTCGATCTGAAGCAGCTGACCACCCTCATGTGCTTCATGGTTCACAGCTGGTACATCACCAACGAGACCATGGCCGGCAAGATGACCGATACCGGCATGAGCATCTACGTCGGGGCCTGGGGCGCCATCGCGCTTGGACTGCATAGCCTTGACACAATTCGTGCCATCAAGACCAACCAGTCTCTGCCCGACAATCCAATGCACCCAGCAACCCAGCATCCCCCGCCCCCACCACCTCAACCAGGAGAATGAAATGCCTCAATTCGACCCCGTACGCAAGACCCAGATCGCCGAGCTCAGCGGCCAGCTCGCCGACATGATCAACGGCACCGACGCGACCCCAGCGACCAATCCGCTGCAGGCCGTGGTCGATGACCTGAACCAGGCGCTGACGTTGCGCACGCAAGAGCGTGACGACGCCATCAATGCGCGCCAGACCCTGGTCGACTCGCTCGCCGGCGCAAGTGAGCAGCTGACCGCTGCGCACAACGCCATCGGCCAACTCCTCGCGGTGCTGCCCTGACATGGCCGCGCTCACACCCCAACGCCTGACGGACATGATGCTGCTGGCCCAGCAGCTCAACACCGCCATCCTCGAAACCGACCCGGTGACCGGCGCGCCACCGCCGAACCCGGAAGATCCAACGCCTGGCGAGATCGAGAACGTCAGCGCCATGCTGGACGAAGCCAACGGCAGGCTGGAGATCATCCGCGCCACGGCCGAGGACACCGCCACCACCCCGCAGGAGAAGATCGCCTCGATCCTGCAAACCCTGGGAGCACCCCAATGAAGCAGCTTCTGATCGGCCTCGTGGCCGCCCTCTACGCGCTCATCGCGCCCAACCTGGCCAACGGCGCCACCAGCACCACACCCTGGTCTGACAAGGTGTGGCAGCTCAAGATGGGCACCCTCAACGTGGGCCCACCCTACACCGGCGCCAATGGCGAGATCAATTGCAAGGCTGCAGCCCAGACCGCCAGCCAAGGCCGCGGCGCCAGCGGGAATTACTACTGCCACGGCATCACTGGCGCTCGCGTGACCTTCACGTCTGACCCGGTGACCTGCGCCACGCAACCCAGCTCGACCACGGCCACGATCGCGTGCCCGGCCGGCCTGGCGCCACCGTGGGATCAGACCACTACCGTGACCGTGAGCTCGCCGCCAGCCTGCACCGTGACCACCACGCTCACGCCGCCGGCCGCCCCGGCTTCAGCCTGTCAACCGATCGTCGTGCCCACCGGGCCGACCATCTACTTCAGCGACTGCCAGCCGGGAGCCGCTGCAGGGTGTGTGGCCGGCAGCAATGCCAATCCGGGCACTTTGGCGGCCCCGAAGCAGAACCTGAATGGCACCAACATCAACGCCCTGGCGGCCGGTACCCAGCTGCTGTTCGCACGCGGCGGCGTATGGACGAACGTTGGTCTGGTGCTCGAGAACATGAACGTCAGCGCGGCCGCGCCCCTCGTCTTCGACGCCTACGGCACCGGCCCGCTGCCGTGGCTGCAGCGCAGCGGGTCAGGAAACAACATGTTCCACCTCGGCGGCAACTGGAACAACACCAGCAACGACGGCGGCTACGTGTTCCGGAACCTCAAGTTCGACGGCACGGGAACCGCCGCCTGGGGGTTCTGGTTCGTGCACACCGTACGCGACGTCGTGATCGAGGACAGCGAGATTACCGGCTTCGGCATCGGCATCAACTCCAACGACAGCGACGCCCATGGCGTGACCGGCGTCACCATCCGCCGCAACCACATCCACCGCAACCGGGCGATGGGGATGCTGGGCCACTACAACAACCTCGTCTTCGAGGGCAACCACGTTCAGGCCAACAACTTCAGCGGCAGCGGCTTCGACCACGGCACGTACATCGGCGGCGGCAACAACATCACCGTTCGGAACAACCACTACGACCGCAACAGCGTGGTCAACGGCGTGTGCCAAGGCGGCAACATGACCTTCCACGGCCAGATCGACGGTTTGCTGATCGAAGGCAACCGCATCGAGCAAGACGCGGCTGCGGGCGGCTGCTGGCTGATGTCGATCACGACGGGCTACACGAGTGCCGAGTGGTTCCGCAACGCCGTGGTGCGCAACAACAAGATGATCAACGGCGGCAACAACTCGCTGGTGGCGCAGGCGGCTCCCGGCATCGTGGTCGAAGGCAACGTGGCGATCAACACCCGACCCACCAACCAGCTCAGCTTCAACATCGGTGGCGGGGTGGGTGATGGCGACACGCAGGACGCGAACGCGGTGGTGCGCAACAACACCGCCTGCCAGTCGGGTGGTGCCACGGGCTCGGTGGTGAGTGTGAACTCACCGGGCGCAGTAGTCACGAACAACGTGGTCATCACCGGGGCCGCCGCCACCACTGGCGTCTGCGCGCTGCCATGAAGTGCAGCCACGAAGGCCACGCTCTGCGCCGGCACTTCGAGAGTTGCCGGCTCAAGGCCTACCCTGATCCGGCTTCTCCCCTGGCCATCGCGCTGCGCCGCGCCAGGCCCACGGCCGGCCTGTCCGGCGCACCGTGGACGATCGGCTGGGGCCACACCGGGCCCGAGGTGCACGAAGGCCTGGTGTGGACGCAGGAGAAGGCCGACCAGACCGACGAGGCCGACACCGCGCGCTTCGAGCGCGAGGTGAGCTACCTGGTGGGCAAGCCCGAGGTGCTGCAGTGCCAATTCGATGCGCTGGTGAGCTTCGCCTACAACGTGGGCAGCGACATCGACCAGGACAGCATCCCCGAGGGGCTAGGCGACTCGACGCTGCTGCGCCTGCTGCTGGCCGGTGACGTGGTGGGCGCTGCGAACCAGTTCCTGTCATGGGACAAGGCGCAGGGCCGGCGCATGTGGGGCCTGGCCAAGCGGCGCACCGCCGAGCGGGCCATGTTCCTCGGCGCCACGGCTGTGCAGGCCATCGCCGCGGGGGAGCGGGTGCCTCGTTTCTGAGGTGCTACGCTCGGGCCTCTTCGTTTCAACCCCTCAAGGAGACCACCATGGACTTCATCACACTGGGCATTGGCTTCGTTGCTGGCGCCATCACCGGCGTCATGGGCTACCGCTGGATGATCAAGCGCGACTCTGCCACGCTGGAGAAGTGGGCCGCGCAAGCCAAGTCCGCCGGCGAGAGCGCGGGGTTCTGATGACCCCCCAGGGCATCGCGGCCATCGCCGTCGCCCTGGCCTTCGCTGGCCTCCGCACGCTCTACTACAAGGAGCGTGCCAGCCACGCGAACACCAAGGTGCTGCTGGCCACCGAGAAGACCGGCCGCGCCGATGACCGCACCCTCGGCGAGCGCGCAGCCCGCGTGCAGAACGAGAACTTCGTGGCCCAGGCCAGCGCCTGGCGCGCAACCCAACAGGAGAACGCTGATGCGTATCGTACGACCACCGATGAGCTTCTGGGTCTACTTGCTGCTTCTCGCGTGGCTTCTGACCGGCTGCGCGACCGCTACACCGCCCTTGCCGCCGCCGCAGGTCAAGCCCCCCGAGATCCCGGCGCTCAACCCGGAAGCCAGACAGCCCAAGAGGCCGCCGATCTGCTCGCCCACATGCTTCGACGGATTGACGAGGCTGCGGACGGAATTGCAGGGTTTGCAGAGGGCTCCCACTCCCGTGGCACCCTCTGCGAGCGCGACTACGACGCGCTGAAACGCTGAATCAAACCTTCGGCTTGCACTGGTAGACCTTCTTGTCGACCAGCACCTTCTCGCAAGGCAGCGTCGTCTTAACGCGGCGCTTCACGACAGGCTTCTTCTCGACGACGGCCGGCGGCGCTGGTGGCTGGTAGATCGTCTCGTAGTAGTTGTTCGTGACGTTCGTGACCGGCGCGAGTAGGGCTGTGCACTTCGCCGCCTCAATGTCGATCAGCACGATGCCAGAAGGGGTGAACCCAGGCAGAACCTTGGCGCTCAGTCGGTCGAGCACTTGCTGGGCGCTGGCGTACTTGCACGTGGCCACGTAGCTGTTGTACAGCGTGATGGCGGTGCAGTTGTCGCTGTTGGTCGACGCCTTGGCGAACGAAATGAAGTTGAACCCCACGGCGAAGGCCGACTGCTCGGTGTTCGCGCTCGGGCAGGGGATGGCTGGCAGCGGTGGCGTGAACACCGGCGCCGGCAGCACCCACATGCTGCTGCGGTACGAACCGCCCTGCGAGTTGTCGGTGAGGCTGGCGCCGCTGGTGGCCGACTGATCCTGACCCTGGCCCATCTGCTGGCCCATCTGCTGGCCCTGGCGCGCGTTGCCGCCGGTAGCCGCGGCATCACCACCACGCGCGCCCGCAACGGCGCCAGCGGCTGCCCCTGCAGTTGCGCCGGCGGCCGCGCTGCTGGTGCTGGTGGTCGACGGCGCCGGGGCGGGTGCTGGTGCTGGTGGTGGCTGCGGCGTGCCGGTGGCCATCGCCCGGCCGGCGGTGAATGCAGCAAGGGTGGCAAAGACAAGGCAGAGTTTGAGCTTGGACATGGGATACCTTTCGGTGGTTTGGGGAAACATTGTGGTGTTGGGTGGTCGGTCAGCGCCACCCGCGTTTGCGTGGCGCGATCTTGGCCACGTCGTACAGCTGCCTGACCATGTAGGGCAGCTGGTCGCGCAAGATCCTGGCGACGCCCTCGGGGGTCTCGTTCATCAGCGCCGTTGTGCTGATGCCGTAGGCCGAGGTGCCGTCTAGGTAGTGCAGCATCGCGTGACACTTCCTGGTCATGATGTCACCCTCGACGCTGGTCAGGAACACGTCGAGCGGCATGCTTTGCACCGTGCTCAACATCCGCGCCTCGTTGTCGCTGGGCCCGGTGATGGGCCCCCTCGTCATGGGCCCGGGGTCGTAGACGTGGTAGCGGCCCTCGCGCGTGTCGCGTGGGCGCCGCTGCCCGGTCTTGATGGCCTCTGGCTTGAACAGGATCGAGTAGGGCCCTGCAATCTCCTTGGCGCGGGCGATCTCGTCGAGAGCCTCCTGCAGCCGGCTCCCCTGGTCTCTCAGCAGGGCCCTGTCCATTTCAAGGGCCACCTCCAGCTGCTCCTTGCGCCTCTCCAGTTTCTTGCCGTGCTGCGCCAGCGCCTCGATGGCCTCGCGTGCCCGGCGGCGCTTGTTGCGTCCGAATCGTGCGCTCATGGTGTGATCCTTTCGTAGGTGACAACCCAGACCCATGGGTTCGCGGCCCAGCTGCCGGCGCCGTTGATCGACTCCCACAGCGCGATGTAGCCGCCGGGGCCGTGTATCGCGCTGCCGCTGTCATCGCCGGTTGGTGTCATGCACTCCAGCGCGCACCCTTCGGCCTGGGCATCTGCCTCGCTGATGGCCTGCAGCCGCTCGATGCGCACCTCCTTGACCAGCAGCAGGGTGCGGCTGGCCCAGCGGGGCATGAACATGCCGGGGCGCAGCTTGCCGAACTGCACGCTCTCGTGGCGGCTGGCCTCGTAGACGATCGGTGTGCCGAGGCGGCCGTTGCCAGGCACCGGTATGTGTGATGGCTTGAAGGGGTCGAATTCAGCAGGCGCACGCCAGGCCTCGCGCACGTAGAGCCGATCGCCGGCCTTGCCGTAGGGGCTGACCGGCTTCTCGGTGCCGCCGAGTCTGTAGTCCCATCCGGTGGGAGTGGGGTTCCAGCCGTGCTTCCCTTCGCCGGCCGGGTGTTTCACCACGCGCCGGGTCTGGGTCTTCGTGCCGGCCAGGTTCGCCCGAACCATGGGGGCGCTGAAGAGGATGGGGATGTCGCGGCTCACGGCTTGGTCTCCATCTGCAGCAGCTCGAAGGCGATGGCGCGCATGTCCTTCAGGTGGCCCTCGGTCGCTGCGAGCTGGCCCACACTGCCCACGCCGTTGGCCGGGCGCACGCCGGCCTGCCACAGCTCATCCATCAGCGCCTGGGCGTCGTTTTGGCTGAGCCGCAGCAGCGGCGCGTCTGGTGCCACGCCGAACGGCTCCACCTCGGTGAAGGTCAGGCCTGTGGCCACGCTGCGCATCATTGGAGCGCCCTGGTCGCCATACTGCACACCATCGGGCAGGCGCATGGCCAGGCTGATGCTGATGTGGCGGCCGAAGTCGCCGCGCTCGGCGAAGAAGTCGTACTTGCGTCTCATGGTGTGACCCTCGGGAATTCGTTGTGCGTGCGGCCGTCGAGCTCGCGCCCGGCGGCCTTCTTGCCGACCTTGCGCACGATGACGTTGCCGTCGAAGTAGTGGTGCTCCTGGCCACCGCCCACCCCGCTGACTGGCGCCCATTCGCCGTGCTGCTTGAAGTGGAAGGCGACGCCAGCCACCTCGCACTGCTCGCCCAGGCTGCGCACCCAGTCGGGATTCATCGGCCGCGCGTTCTTGCCGCTCTCGCCGCCGACGATCACCCAGGTCAACCAGTCGGCGCGGGTCTGCCTGCGCGATAGGCCAAACGTGGCCACCTCATCGGCCACGCGCAGGCGATCGGCCACGCTGGTCATGTCCAGGCGCAGGTCGACAGGCCCCAGCAGCGGCTCCATGCTCAGGAAGCGCACGCGCGCCGGCACGGCCAGCAGCTTTGGGATGTCACGGTCGGCCTCTTCCTGGTTCACGATGGTGGCGCCGAACCAAACGTGCTTGAGGATCTTGGGGAAAACGTCGCGCTCCAGTTCGGCATCGCTCAAGCGCCAGACCTCGCGCAGCATGGGCATGATGTTGCCGGGTCGCTTGGTCAGCAGCAGCCAGTCGAGATTCGGTGTATCGCAGATCAGCCGGAACAGGTCAGCGCGCCACGCCGGATCCACGGCGTTGTCGAACACGTCGGCCAGGCTCGAACAGAAGACGCGGCGGCGGGCGGGCTTGAGCGTTTCCTGACTGCAGCCAGTGCAAATTCGGCTGTAGCCGTGGGCCGTGCCCAGGCCGCGCAGGCCGCAAGCCGTGCACTCATGCCAGTGCTGGCTGTTCCACCGCTTCGGCAGGTTCCAGTTCTTCACCCCGGTGCGCACGCGCTCGGCGCCCACGCCCCAGATGACCTTCCCGTAGCGGTGATCCATCAGCTCTTCGGCGTAGCAGTTATCGCAGCCTGGGCCGACCTTGGTGCAACCCATCCAGGGGTTGAACGTGGCATCTGTCCAGCTGATCTCGGTCTTTTCAGCCATGGGTCACCTCACTCAGGACGGCGGTTTTGTGGCCCAGGAACTTCAGCAGGTCGCGCACACCGTAGCCCTTGGTGGGCAGGGTGCGGCTGTGCCACAGGCCGGTGCCCGGCCAGAAGTCGACGGCCTCGGCTACTATCAGGTGGGCGCCGTTGTTCTTGGCCACGAAGGGGATACCGGCCAGGCGCAGCTGCTCGGTCGAGCGCGTGCGGCTCTGCGCGCGCTTCGCCTGCTGGGCGGCATGATGCGCGCGCCACATTTCGGTGGTCTCGTTCTCGTTCGCTGCCGAGCGATCGGCGGCAGTCACCTCAAGTGGTTGAGTGTCGACCGGGTGCCCCTTGTCGTGGCGGTGCATGCTGAAGCCCTTCTCGGTCGAGAACCACTTGCTCTCGGGGCACAGGGGGCACTTGAATTTCGGTGTGCGCTTCATGTTCTTCCTTGGGTGAGAAAGCGCGCGCACGTAGCGCGCGCAGGTGGTCAGGCGGCCTTGTCGTCTTCCTTGGCTTCTTCCTGGGGGGTGCCGTCGCGGTTGAGATAGACGAAGCGCCCGCGGGGGTACTGCTTCCGCACGTTCGCCTCAAACCACTTGCCCTGGCTTTCGGCGCTGGTGAAGGCGGCGTACTGGTCGGGCGTGAAATCGGGGTAGCCGTAGCTCTTGTCGTCGGTGTCTTCGCCGCCCT
>Ga0114940_10000955_pt1 | contig 11329 bp, 9 predicted proteins | sample ColdCreekSource_FD_87195 | JGI IMG/M metagenome (GOLD analysis project Ga0114940, IMG submission 87195) | Groundwater microbial communities from Cold Creek, Nevada to study Microbial Dark Matter (Phase II) - Cold Creek Source | ecosystem: Environmental > Aquatic > Deep subsurface > Groundwater ... | reverse complement strand
GTGAGTTTGAAGCAAACGCAATGGACCTCGAACCCATCGAGGTAAAAAGCAGTGTGCTCGATACTGGTGCCAACACCAAATCCCTTACTTTGACTGTTCCCTCTACCGAAATTGACAAAGCCTACGATAAGTTGGTGAATAAATACGCTGGCGAAGTGCGCTTGCCTGGTTTTCGTCCAGGCAAGGTGCCCAGGGCTATGATCGAAAAGCTACTTAAGGACGACCTAAAGAACCAAGTCACTCATGATGTCGTCTCCCGTGGCATTTTCTACGCCGTGAGGAACGAGAAAATAATCACCATCGGACCGCCTGTGCTGGTATCCGCTATGCCAAGCGCCGAGCGCGGCAAGGATCTGACGATTGAGGTAAATTTAGAGATCCAGCCGGAGTTCGAGCTGTGCAATTACAAAGGCTTGTCGGTTGAACAGGAAGAAGTGGAACTTTTGCCCGGTGAAGTGGACGCGCAACTTGAGCGCCTCTCGATGCGTTTTGCCGAGGAATTCGAGGCGCCCTCCGACACAACGCTCAAGGAACGCGATATCGCCAAAGGCGTCTTGCGCTACATGGTAGACGGCAATGAAGTCCGCAAAGAAGACGACGCGGCGCTGTTGCTGCATGAAGGCCATGTTGTCGGCGCGTATGCGCACATCGGTTTGGATTATCTCGATGGTGCACGGGTTGGGGAGCTGCGTACCGTCGACGCGGTGCTTGGTACAAGATTCCCGCTAGAAGACATGCGTGGAAAAAATGCCCGAATCGAATTTGAACTTAAGCAAATAAAGCGGAACAAGATCCCTCCGTGTGACGACGAGTTGGCCAAGAAACTTGGTGCGGAGTCCGCCGAAGCCTTGCGCAAGCAAATCGAAAGCACGCTTAAGGAGAACTTGGCAGAGGAGACTACAGCCAAGACCCGACGCGTGCTTCTGGATCAAGTGGTCAGTGGCTCACCTTTCGATCCCCCGAAGCGGATGGCGAAAGCCATCGAAGACCGCATGGTTGGGAAGTGGGAGTTGCATATGAACCACAGTGGGGACCTCACGAGTTGGGCGCAGGATAAGTTATCAAAGCATTGCGCTGACTTCTCCAAGATCGCCGTGCGTCGATACTTCGTGGCCGATGCGATTTGCCGGAAAGAAAACGTCAAAGTGAGTATCGCTGAGTTGGACGAGAAGGTTTTTATGCTGGCACAACAACGCGGCCAGTCTATCGCCGAACTTTTCAAGGAAATCGACGAGGAAGAGATATTTGCTCAGTTGAGAATGTCGATGTTAGAGCAAAAGGCATTAGACATTCTTGTGGAAAACGCAGAAATTAAAATTGTAGCGCGCAAAACGCCGGAAAAGAAGCAGCCGGATTGCGGTCACGATCACGGCCATAAACCTTAGCCCTGAGGACAGTTCATGAGCTTGATCCCGATGGTCATTGAACGCACGGGTCGCGGCGAGCGTGCGTACGACATTTACAGCCGATTGCTCAAAGATCGTATTATTTTTCTGGGCGGTCCCATTGACGATTATGTGGCTTCCCTGATTATTGCTCAGCTCCTGTTTCTCCAGCTCGAAAACCGCGAAGCGGACATCGAGTTTTATGTCATGTCGCCAGGCGGATCGGTAAACGCCGGCTTGGCCATCTACGATACGATGCAGCACGTTTCTAACAACATCGCTACTTACTGCATCGGCCAAGCTGCCAGTATGGGCGCGTTCCTACTCGCGGCGGGCACGAAGGGAAAACGCCATTGCCTGCCTAACGCACGCGTGATGATCCACCAGCCCTGGGGGGGAGCACAAGGTACGGCTTCAGACATTGCCATCCAAGCCGAGGAAATCGTTCGGCTCAAACAGCGCCTTAACGAGTTGTATGCCAAGCACACCGGGCAGCCCGTAGAGCGTGTTGCCCATGACTCCGACCGCGACTACTTCATGTCCGCCGACCAAGCCAAAGAATACGGTCTAGTCGACGTCATTTTGCAATAGCCGAGCCGCACCGTATTGAGCCTTGTCGAGAACATGCCGGTGCGCCTTTGAGGGATGCTGGAGTTCCCCACTGAAGCAGCGGAAACGGAGGAGGCTGGGGCACCGTTTTTTGAGGAGTACCTGCATGGCGCGACGCGGACAAGGATCTGGTAGCTCTTCTTCTTCTGGCAAATCGGCGGAAATTTGCAGTTTCTGCGGTCGAACTCCGGATTTGGTTGAGCGCTTGATCGCCGGTCCACCTGATGTGTATATTTGCAATGAATGTATTGAATTATGCAATTCCATATTGAATCGAGAATCGCAAAAACGAGGCAAAAACCCACTCAAGCTGAAGCGCGTTCCCTCGCCGCACGAAATCAAGGACGAATTGGATTTCTACGTCGTGGGCCAGGAGCGTGCGAAGCGCACGCTCTCCGTGGCCGTCTACAACCATTATCAGCGCGTGCTAAATCGCGAAAGGCTGAAGTCCACAGGCAATGCGGACCATGAAGTCGAACTAGAAAAGTCCAATGTCCTACTGATTGGCCCAACCGGTTCAGGTAAGACCCTAATCGCTCGCACTCTGGCGCGAATCCTTAAGGTTCCATTGGCTATCGGCGATGCCACGACCCTTACCGAAGCCGGTTATGTCGGGGAAGATGTAGAGAACATCCTGCTACGTCTCTTGCAGGCCGCCGATATGGACCTTGACTCTGCTGAGCGCGGCATCATTTACATCGACGAGATTGACAAGATCGGTCGCAAATCAGAAAACCCCAGCATTACTCGCGATGTCTCCGGCGAAGGCGTGCAGCAGGCCCTACTTAAGATTCTCGAAGGCACGGTCGCGAACATTCCACCGCAGGGTGGACGCAAGCATCCTGAACAGAAATACATTCAGATGGACACGACCAACATTCTGTTTATCGCGGGCGGAACGTTTGAAGGCATTGAAGAGCACATCGGGGCACGCATCGGCAAGAAACGCATGGGCTTCGGCACGGAAGGCAAGGACACTCCTGCCATGAAGGACATCGGCAAGCTGTTAAAATACACCGAGACCGACGACATCCTAAAGTTTGGTATGATCCCCGAATTGATTGGACGGTTCCCCATAATCACCTCGCTGGACCCACTCGACGAGCAGACCTACATTAAAATCCTTACAGAACCCCGTAACGCATTGGCCAAACAATATCAAAAACTGGCCGAAATGAGTGGCGTGCAACTAGAATTCTCCGACGACGCAATTGCGGCCATCGCCAAACTGGCCAAGGAAAAAGGCACAGGCGCGCGCGGATTGCGCAATGTCATCGAGATGCTCATGCTGGACGTAATGTTTGAGATACCCTCGCGCAAGGACGTACCACGACTGATCGTAAGCGGCGACATGGTACGCAAGGGCGGCAAAGCTATCGTTCAGGCCATGGAATCCGCCCAAGATGCCTTACCTAAAACCACGCCACACAAACCTCCCGCTCCGCAAGATCGGGACAAAGCGGATCCTCCACAACGCGAAAGCGCGTGAAGTACACCTCCCTCATGCCCCAACCTCGGATATCTGCATTGTCAGAATTCTAAGTGCCCGAAGCACGAAACAATGGATCGCAATCCCAAGCACGTACACCACCTGTCGCGAGGCAAGTACTATAAACCGTCAGAGGATGGCCCACGTAACGCACACGGCTTGTATCGGGCCTGCTCAGTAGTCCCATGCCAAGAACGACGCTTTATTTTGCCGTGACGCGCAAGGATTCAACTTCCTTGACCCTAACACGCAACTTCACACCAGCTTGAGCGCTTGGGAAGCGCAGCCAGTTCGCGCTGGGTCGACTGACCACGGTTTGCCCGTTGAGGCGCACCGCATGAAAAATTTCGTCAGGCAGCTTGAACTCAGCCACGCCCTCGGCATTGGTCGTGGCACCCGTTGTGCCTGATGCCGTGTCGAACTCGATTCGCACATCCGGAAGCGGCTGATTCTGTTCGTCCAACACTTGGGACTGGACGAGCAACCTTTCACCCGTAGGCAGCCAGTTGACGTCCGCCAGCGGCGTCGCTTCGCGTGGCCTATACTGGATCGAAAGCCAGAACATGAAAGGGATGAGTAGCAGGCAAACGAGGAGGCCCACAACCACCGTAATCTTTCGTGCGATGCTTGGTTCCGGAGGAAACTTAGCAGCACCAGGTTCTTCGGTGGGAGGTTGAGACATCCGCTTATTTCTTCTTGGACAATTGCGTTACGATAACCTGGCACGTACGCAATAATTGGGCTTTAAGATTCTGATCGAGGGAAACCATGAGCTGGTCTACGCGTTCCGCAATATCTGCGCGTTGCTGCGCCATCTGGAGATACTGCTGTTGCTGCTGCTTGAGCTGTTCGAGCGATTGCCGAAAAGCCTGCACCACACGGCCACCAGGATGGGCGGCTTTTTCAAGGGCCTGCTCTACACCGCCATTTGTATGCAATTCGCCCCAGAGCGTCTCAATGCCCGCACGCACCTTCTCCCAATCATCCGCGTCCAGATCCTTGATAGCCGCAACCATGCGCGGACCGGTAGTCAGGTCGTTCACGATGCGTTCGGCGCGCTGGCGCGTTTCTGCATCACTGGTCTTTTCAATCACTTCCTTCAGATGTGGGATGATGTCCGCTCCCGCGTTCTTAAGGCTCTTTTCAGCCTCCTCGCGTAAGGCGTATTCCTCGGAACCTAGCTCCTTGATCCACACATCGACCTGTTCGAGTTTAGGAACTTCGGCAGCGCTTGCCTTAGCCCACGCGAACGCACACCAGCATAGAGCGACCCAGCGCATAAGTGTTCCTCCTGGAAAGCAAACCTTCGCACAAGAAATTGAGTTTGTCCAGCACGTGCTGTGATCGTGCACTCGATCTCCGTTTGGAAATGACTCGATAAGCAAAGCTGGGCGCGGTACCTTGGCACCCAATTCAGGTAGCTTCCAATTCGTTCCATGTGGCTGGAAGGTGCCGTTGTGCTTGCCTGAAAACGTACGCAGAACTATTTGAATCGGGCCGATGCACGGGAAGCCCTATGAACACAGTGAAACATAAAAAGAAGGGACACAAGGTAATCAGAAAAACGTTCAAGGAACCACACCATCACGACGTGCTAGGCAAGAAAAAAAAACGTCTCGCGGAAATTAAGACGCAACTCAAACTGCATGAAATTGTAAAGGCGACGGCGAAACAAAAACCGCTGCGTCGCACCCATAAAAAAACTCCGATTCGGACAAAGACGCCAGCGTCCGTTCCAGTATCTGAGTTAGTAGTCACCGACGCCAACGCGGGCAAAAAAGAAGCCAAGCGCAGGGACCACACATCCTCTCGCCAGGCGAAAGTACTAGACCCCGGCGTACTTCTTCCGGAACCGCAGGGTACTGTGGTTGAATTCGCCAGCGCTCCAAAGCAGGCTGCTTTCCAAGCGCAGGATGCGGGGCGTGCGAAATTCCGCCGCAAACAAGCTTCTTCGTATGAAGCCGATGCGGGACGGGCGCGCTTCCAGCGCAAGCAAGGCACGCGGCACGCGCCGGACGCGGGACGCACACTTTTCCAACGCAAACGCGGTTCGCAGCACGAACCGGATGCTGGGCGCACACGGTTTCGTCGCAAGTCAAGCTCTGGGAAATCCGCCGTTGATCCGGTAGCCACCAAAAAAAAGAAGCGCGTCGTTAGAGACTCTAACTCGTACCGACACGCACGGTTGCAGCCCCTGAGCGACGCAGAATGGGCCTGCATCGTGCCGCCGTCCTACAGCAGCGCCGCAAGCTTGCCTCTGGATACGCAGTTGGCTCCCACACGCGAGCAGCAAGGCCCCGATCCGTTGCCCACGCATTTCATCGACTGCGGCCTACCCACTCCTGACGGCTACGGGTTCGACCACCTGGTGGCTCTGCCGCGCGACCCGCGCTGGATTTACGGATATTTGGAACTCAATGGAGGCCTGATCGAGCGCGTCTCAAAGGCGCACGGTTACGCCATCTTCGACACCTGCGCGTGGGCGCTGCGCTTGCATCGCATTTCGGAAAACATCGCGATAGACACCGAGATCGATCCATCGGTGGGTAACTGGTATCTGCACGTGGGACGGGCGGGCAACTACCAACTTGAACTGGGCCTGCTTACGCCTGACGGCGAATGGTTATCGCTACTCGCCTCCAGTTTAATCGAGACGCCCATGGATGGCCTGTCGGAGGATTTCGATGAAGGCTGGCGTCTTGGGCCCGCAGACGACGAGTGCCTGCGCAGCCGCTTGCTCAGACGCGGCTCTGCGGAAGACGCTGCGGACCGTCGTGCGCTCTCGGGCTTCCAGGGTGCGTCAGGACGCGGTACGAACTCGCGCCTTGTGGAAAATTGGCTGGGTGGCCCGTGGAGCGGTTCGGCCAGCAACCGGCCCTGCGTCGGCTCGTGGGCGTGGAGCTTCCAGGGCGCTTCAGGGCGGATCAGCTCCAGGGATTCAGGCGGATTCGTGGACGTGGGCTGGATTATCGGAGCAGACGGAAACCACCAACCGGTACTGGTGCGCCCCAGCCACGGCGACGGACCGAATTGGAATGAACAAAGGAACCTGCCACAACATCCTTCAAAAACCAGCGCGCCACATTTCAAGGTGAAGCTGCCGCGCGTGCTGCACTGCTTAACGCGTCCTCAACCCACCTTGCGTGATCCGCCACGCAGTGCTTCATCGGTGCCGAAGTAAAATAGCGTGGATGGAAACGCCACAACCGTTCACCGCAAAGGCACAAAGCCAGTCTTGTCATTCACGTTCCGACCTATGACCAACAGAAGTCGGCGAGGACGCCGACGACCCAGCCGACCAGAGGTCTGCACTCCCTGTAAGGCGGGCAGTGCCCGCCTACACGACTGAACGGTTACGAAACGCAAAAAAAGATGAGCATTGGCCAAGAGCAATGCGAAATATAGGTGTAGGCTCGAAACGCTTCAGGATTGGACACCTTGGTTACGGCAAATAACGCTAATCAGCGGCTACGAAAATCTCTTCAAATTTCACACCCAGTCCACCGTGCTCGAATTCAAAGCGCACCGGACGGGCTTCGATACCGATACCAGTGTAGTCGCCACCACTTAGCACCATTTCCATCTTGAAAGGCGCGACGGGATAAGTTTTTTTAGTCGTGCAGAACTCGGCAAGTAGCGCGCCTGAAGGTGAGATGTTGATAACCTTGGCGGTGCCCGTATCCCACACTGCGCCATCCTTAAGAATCACCTTAACGGACGCGTCGATGTCCGCATCGGAGCGGCGCGTTTCACGATAATGCACGCGCAAGTGATCGTAAAATTCTGCCGAACGCCCAGCCGCACGAAAAACGCTCGGATCGTCCTTGAGGGCAAACTTATCGAGCGGCTTTCCTGTTTGCGCGGAAATCCGGGCCAGACGTTGCGAGGGTCTCAAATCTACGTTCTGTTTAGTCATGTGTTCATCCTCAAGAAACGGGTAACCCGCAGAGTACGGAGCAAAATTCGTAGAACTAAAAGTTCACCACACAGGCGGCGACCGAAGACTTTTTTGCACCTCAAACGGAGGCCATGATGTCTTCAAACTGTACGCCCAAGCCACCTGTTTCGGATTCTATACGCACGGGTCTGGCGTGTATGACGATGCCTTCGTACGCTCCGCCACGCATAATGATTTCCACCTTGAAACGGCACATGGGGTAGGCATTTTTGCAAAGCTTCAAACGACTCAACAGCGCACCGGATGGCGAAACGTTGCGGATCATGGCCACGCCTGAATCAAAAACCGTGCCGTCGTCAAGATGAAGACGCACATCGGAGACGATCTCGACTTCCGTGCGCCTCGCCTCGCGGTAGTGCGCTTGCAAGTGGTCAAAGAATTCGGGCGTGCGTTCGGCAGCGCGGAACGCGTTGCGCGTCAAGGTCTGCTGGTCGTTCTTGCTTAAGGGCTGCGCTGGGACTACGGGCGCAATGACTTCGACACGGGTTTCAACGGCCTGTTCGGACGCGATAACAGTCATGGGAGGCTCCAAGGCCAGAGAAATACGGATGCGGCCAACCGACCGCACTCACGTAGTATCGTCACTCAGAGAGTCTGGCTTGACTAAAAAAATGGCAGGCGTACATAATCTGCTTTAATCACGGACGGCATGGCTCGTCTTCGCCGCGAAATAGATAGGCCTAAGATATATGGGCTAACGCTTTACGTCCGCTTGTAAATGGGTCACGATTCCCGTTTTGCCATCAAACTGGCTGATGAGGCTTTGCCGAGACGCGGAACGCACTTTACCGTCTAGCCGCAGCACATGGTGAATAACCGAGATGCCAAAGTTCGTTGTCTCTATTTTCGTGGGTTGCACCTCAAACAGCATCACTTCCTTACTCAAGTCCTGTAAAGCACGGCCTGGGACGTACACCAGGTTGGTCTTTTCTGGGTCGTCCACGTCCTGTGGCCTGACGACCTTGTCCGGGTTAAAGGGCGAATTAAAGACGCGCCGGAAGTCGTTGAAGCTGATGTAGGCAGGCACCAACTCTGAAAGCTGTTGCGGAAAGCGATCAAAGTCAGCCGCATAGAGATGGACGGCCAAGCCTACCTCCTGAAAACCACGGTCCACGTTTTTGGAAACTTGATCGCGATTGGCGTTGTTTAGTGCCGGGATGGCCAGCGCACCAACCAAGCTGACTAGGGTCAGGTTGCCGGTGGGCGAAACGAATTCATACAGACTGCCCTCGGAAGGCGCAGAACTCGCCCAAGCCATAGGACTCATGTGCTTGCGGACGATGTTATCCGGAGGCAGGCGCCTGAAGTCCTTCTTGTCCAACATACGCTTGCGGGTCATTGCCGGAAAGATTGTATGGTACAGCGCGTCGGAGAGACGCGGCAGGTCAAGGAAACTGATCGCGTAGCGGCTATCGCTAAAGCTGGCCACCTGGTCTTTGAACTCCTTGCGGTCTACCAAGCGTTGCCGTGCTACTTTGCTCTGCTGAACGGCCTTCTGCAATGCCTGAAGGTTGTCCGAAAGCAGTAGGAAGTTGCGCTCACGTTCCCCGGGCGTAGGCGGTACCACGCGGATCAGCGCATAGCTGACGAAAAATGGCGTGCCTTCCATGCTCCGTTCCGGCAGAGTCTGGAAAGGCAGAATAGGGTCCAGCATACGCACGACGCGCCCGCCGCGACCGGCTTCGTCTGGCTTGGCACCAAGCTGATAATAAACCTCCTCGCCCTGCCAACTTATTTTCTTGTACTCCAGACGCGTTGCGCGCTTGAGCTTCTCCAGCGTATCACTGGCGGCCTGCAGATCCTGCGGCCGGACTTCCAAAGCAAAAACAAATTGAAACACATCCTGCAAGTTCTGCTCCAGGCTTTCGCCCGGAAGATAATTCATGAAGACACCCAGTTCGCCCTGGAACGGTTCCAGCGTTTTCCATACTTCGTCTTCGTTGCCTGCGTTCACGGCGCGCATAAGCAATGGCATGAAGTTGGACAGCTTTACGACGTTCTTTCCCGCAGTGGGATTTTCCACACCAAGTGTTCCCACCGGGGCAGCAGGGACAACTGCGCCCAGCGCGGCTAAGGGTCTAAGCAAGTCAGCCAGCGTGCCCTGATGGGCGTGATAAAACAGTGCATCGGACGAGGCCAGTAGTGCGGTGACGTTCTTGCAAGGCGCGGGCTGACCCTTATGCGCCACGCGCAGGAGCAATTTTTCGCGGATAGGCGCGTTATCGCCTTCGGTTACATACGCACCCATAGCCACTTGCGGCCGATTTTGTTCCCAATTCTGCATGATGGGCGCGAGCACGGCTTTGAGGTTGGGGCGCTGCTCCAATTCGGCCTTGATCTTCGCCGAGGCATCCATTTGAAGGTAAAGCTGTGCGTTGTCGGCTACACGCGAGACGGCCGCGTGGTAGCCATTGCTTTGCGAAAGCGTGCCACGCCCGCGGTTCTGCGCATAGTTCGTCACCGCTTCTTGCACGATGCCTTTGCCTTGCCCGTAGACGAATAGGTTTTCCACGAAGGCCCAGGATTCGTGCAAATCCAACTCTTTGCATTCAAGCTCCTGGATTTCGTAATCACCGACGCGAATCGGCGGCTGGGTGTCCTTGAAGCGGCTGTCGCGCAGCATGTCACTGGCAAAGTTGTCGAACTTATCACGCAACCGTAACTGTTTGTTTTCGGCATCTTCACCCGATGGAATAGACAAGACCACCATGAAGCGCGGCTTGGGCGTCGTTGGCGGCGGCGCTCCAGCCACAACCACCGGCGTTGGCGGAACATCGACCGCTAAAACAACATGTTCTTCAAGATGGTTGATGGTCACGTGCTTGAGCATATCCAGTTCAGAACGACGGCGGGCTTGCTCGAATTCGGACGCAGCACCTGTGCCTTGCTCGTAAGACTTCTCAAGGTTGGAAAAAATGTCCCGTAGTTCGCGCAGCATTTCGTCTTCGGACAATAGTCCAAAAAACGCGCTGCGCATGAAAGCCTTCTTGGCCTTGGTGAAGTCGGCTGTGGCGATGTAGAAGATGCTGTTCTCGGAAACTAGCTGGTCGGGCGTGAGCCGCTTCCACTGTTTTTGCGGCGGTGCGTCAACCGGCGGAGTATCTTCCCCAGCCACCCCATGCACCGCAGTGGCCCACGCACACAGGACCACGGAAAGCACGCAACGCGATACCCACGGGTTCTTGGTCATAGCGCCTGGAAACTCCTTCCAACTCAAGTCCACCACAGAACACAGCCACAGCCACCCTTCGGATCGAGGTGCGTGAAGCGGTACACAGCTCTAAATCGCTATCTCAAGGTTCCTCATCATGGTGGAGAATGGTCCACAATCCAGGTATTTTCAGCACGAACCAAGCGCTGACGTCCCTCACACTATCCTATGCCTTGGGTGCTTCGAGAAGCCCCGAACCTTTCCACACACCCAGTATTTATCGTACGAATCGGTCGTCGGAAATATGGCAAACATCACGCAGGTTATCTGGGAAGGTCGTTTTTCCATTGAGATAGCCTACCCCACTTACTCCAAATGAGTACCCGTGGAGGACGCATACCGCAGCGCGACCGTGTGCTCCACGTGACCATCGAAGGCATCGTCATGACTGACCACGAAGAGCTGCTCGAATTTCGAGACCGCCTGCGCCGCTGCGATGGACTCGGCCAACAGCACACGCGATTCGGCGTCCAGCGCGTAGGTTGGTTCGTCAAAGATGCATAATCCCGCCTGGCTGAACTGCTGCACCAGCGCGAGTTGCACGGCCAGCGCAGCCTTGACGCGCTGCCCGCCTGACAACATGGTGAAACGCCGCTCACCGTTGGACGTAGCAACGCGCAACTCATAGTCTGATCGCCAGTCAAGTTGCCCTGGATCGTGCGGGCTGAGCGCCGTGT
>Ga0114940_10000954_pt1 | contig 11330 bp, 14 predicted proteins | sample ColdCreekSource_FD_87195 | JGI IMG/M metagenome (GOLD analysis project Ga0114940, IMG submission 87195) | Groundwater microbial communities from Cold Creek, Nevada to study Microbial Dark Matter (Phase II) - Cold Creek Source | ecosystem: Environmental > Aquatic > Deep subsurface > Groundwater ... | reverse complement strand
TTTTCATCACGCTGGCCTGGCCCGTGCTGCCTAGTGTGCTGATCACCGTGGCACTTTGCGGGTTCACGGGATTCCTTTTCAACCGCTTTATTTTTTGGCCGCTGCGCAAGGAATCTCAATGGACCTTACTCATCATTTCGGTGGGCGTGGCGATGTTCATTAAAAACAGCATTCAGTTGGTGAGCACTGGGGCCACTCGCACCTACGTTCAGCCGAACGAACAAACCGTGGTGCACCACTTTTTCGGCGACGCGCTCATCATCACCAACAACCAAATCCTCATCATCGTTTCTGCCCTCGTTCTCATGCTCGGTCTCTTCCTTTTTTTGAAGCACAGCACGCTCGGTAAATCGATCCGCGCTCTTTCCGACAACATGAGTTTAGCGGGCGTGGTGGGCATCAACATTCGTCGCAGCGTGGACTGGATTTTCATCCTCTCGAGCGCCATTGCAGGCTTCGCGGGCATCCTCATTGCGTATGAAGAAAGCCTCACGCCCAACATGGGTCAGCACCTCTCCATTTTGGCCTTTGTAGCCGTGGTTTTAGGTGGCCTCGGAAGTATCCCCGGCGCCCTCGTGGGAGGCCTTTTGATCGGCCTCATTCAAGACGTCGCCACGGGAGTCACCATCGGCGGCGTTTCCATTCCCTCCAGCTACAAATCGCTGATCGCTTTTTCTGTTTTGATCCTCTTTTTATTGTTCCGTCCGCGCGGCCTTTTTGGCATCAGCATTGAAGAAGATAAATCCCAAAAAGCATGAATTATTTTTATCACCTCGCCACCCTCGCGTGTCTCTACCTGCTCCTAGCACAGAGCATGAACATGTACTTGGGATTCACGGGAATTTTGGCGCTCTGCCACATCGCTTTTTACGGCATCGGCGCCTACACCAGCACTTTGCTGGTGATGCACGGAGCACCCTTTGGCCTGGCCTTTCTCGCAGCCGGAATTTTGCCGGCATTGCTCAGTGTTTTATTGGGCCTAACCTCGATTCGTTTGAAGGCCGATTACCTCGGCATTGCCACGCTGGGTTTTGCGCAAATCATTTCCTCCATTTTCCAAAATTGGGATTCGCTCACACGCGGCGCCCTGGGCATTCCTGGCATTCCAAAACCCGTGATTTTTGGCATCGCCATGGACGATAAAGCCAGCTATTTTTTCTTCACGCTCTGCATCACGGCCGTATTGATGTTTTTCATGTTCCGCATCCTCAAATCACCCTTCGGTCGTGTGCTGGAAACCATCCGTGACGACGAAGTGGCAGCCATGAGTTTGGGAAAAAACACGGTGGCATACAAGCTCACCGCTTTTGGAATCGGCGCCCTCATTGCCGGTTTTGCAGGTTCACTTTTCGCCCATTTCATCACCTTCATCGATCCCGCTTCCTTTGTCATCAACGAGCTTTCACTGATTTTGGTGATCACGGTCATCGGTGGACTCGGCACTTTTCGTGGGCCTTTTTTGGGCGTGCTCACGGTGATGCTTTTCTTTGAACCGCTTCGCTTTTTACCGTTTCCCGCTGAATACATGGGCCCCTTGCGAATCTGGATTTACAGCCTGCTTTTTATCCTGACCCTCCGTTACGTTCCGCGTGGCCTGGGCGGACTGTGGAAACACCGCACGCGCCGCGGACAACAATTCACTCGCTACTAACACGCACGCCAGTGCGCTTAAAAAATGAAAGACAGCATCCTCAAAATCGATAATCTGCACAAATCCTTCGGTGGACTCAAAGCCATCGACGCTTGCAGTTTTGAAGTGAAACGCGGCAGCATCACGGGGCTCATCGGCCCCAACGGGGCAGGGAAGACCACGATTTTCAACCTCATCACGGGCCTGTCCACACCGGAGTCTGGCACGGTCCACTTCGACAGCAAAAACCTCACGAAATGGCCCACCTACAAACGAGCGCGTTTTGGCCTCACGCGGACTTTCCAAATGATCCGAATTTTCCCAGACCTCACGGTTCTCGAAAATCTCAAAGTCGCACTCAAAGACAACAAGCAGGGGATTCAGCACATCTTTTTGTCGCAGAAAAAACTCCAAAAAAGACTCACGGAAGAAGCCTTGCAATTGCTCGACACAGTCGGCCTTGCCGACAAAGCTCACCTCTTTGCGGGGCAACTTTCTTACGGTCAGCAAAAGCTGCTGGAAATCCTCCGTGCCGCCGCCATCGACCCGCGCATGATCCTGCTCGACGAACCTGCTGCCGGCATCAATCGCACCGCGCTAAAAACCATCACGGATTTGATTCTACACCTCCAAGCGCAAGGCAAAACCATCCTCATCATTGAGCACGACATGAACTTCATCATGCAACTGTGCGAGAAGGTGATTGTCCTGGATTTTGGCCATGTGATTGCAGAAGGAACTCCCGGCGACATTCAAAAAAATCCAAAAGTTTTAGAGGCTTATCTTGGTGCCCATGCTTAGTATAAAAAATCTTACTGCTGGTTACGGAGGCCCCGCCATCATCAACGATGTGGCGCTGACCGTGGGCGAAAAAGAAATCGTCACGCTCATCGGCCCCAACGGTGCCGGAAAATCCACCGTGCTTCGCAGTATTTTTGGAATCACAACGCTCACGCCCGCTTCCTCCATTCGCTTTTTTGATCAAGAACTCGTCGGCCTTTCCACTCAGCAAATCGTGGAGCTCGGCATCACCTACGATCCCCAAGGTCGTACCATTTTCCCCTCGCTGACCGTGGACGAAAACTTGGACATGGGCGCGTATCTCCTCCTCGACCCCACACTGGTTCGTGAGCGCAAAGATTACGTCTACAAAGAATTTCCACGCCTCAAAGAACGTCGTGATCAAAAGTCCAAAACACTCTCCGGTGGGGAACAACAAATGCTCGCGATTGGGCGCTGCCTCATGCTCTCACCCAAACTGCTTTTGCTCGACGAACCTTCCATCGGCCTCGCTCCCAAAATCATCGGAGAAGTCTTCGAGAAACTACTGCAAATTCGCGACTCCGGCGTCTCCATTTTGATGGTGGAACAAAACGCCACGCAAGCCCTCAAAATTTCCGACCGCGCTTACGTTTTGGAACTGGGAGAAAATCGCCTCCACGGAACCGGCCACGAACTCCTCACCAATCCGGAGGTCAAAAAACTCTATTTGGGAGCCTAGGCCAAAAAATCCGCCGCACCTCCAGTACCATACTGCAGCGCATGCGCGCCCCGCGTCACCTTGGCCACACTCACACCCAGCTGTTCAGCTACTTTTCGCTGAGATAAGCCTTTGAGCAGGCCTTTGAAGATCTTGATCCTCTCGTCGATGTCTTCGAGTTCCGCCGGAGTAAGCAAATCCTCCAGCAGTCTTTCCAGCTCTTTTTCACTGTCCACCGAAGCCAAAACTTCAGTCACTCGCTTCAAGGCCTTGGAATAATTTTTCATAACGCTTGACTTATGAATTAGTGTGTACTAATGTACCAGTACATAATAGCATCTATGAAAAACTTTGTCACGAAAAAACTCGCTTGGTGGACAACCCTGAATCAACTTCAGAGGGCTTGGCGTAACTGCTAAAAACAATCTAGAAAACTAGAACCTAGACCCTCTGAAAAGAGGGTTTTTTATTTCCAATTTTAAAAATTATCTATATGAAAAACAATGTAATACCATTTCCAAAAACATCAGATCAAGATTTTAGTGATGAAGACGATTTCTGCGGAGCGGATGGATTCGTGCCCACGTTTGCTGAGCGTGACGATAGGGCCAAACTTTATGCCATAGAAGATCGTTTGCGTGCAATGCTCATGGAGTCAGAGAGAGCAGATCTTGAATTTCATGAGCCTGAATCCCTTACGGAAAAGTTCAAACAGAGTCTGTTGGAAGTGCTTCATCGAAGGCAGCGCGAAAACGTAAGAGTAGGGCGCATCCTCACAGTCTCCCATCCTTTGATGAATCGTGACGAGCAGGTGCCTTTCTTAGCGGAGAGAAGTGAAATTCCGGCCATTACGGTTAGGCCAAGCACGAATGAAGATCTTCAGGAAATGGAGGCTTTAAGATCAATATTTCCAATTCTAGCAGACGTAAGAAATGGCATCCGTTCCAATTTGAAGTGAGTCCGCACATTGAAAAGATAAAGCGCCTCATGTTACAGTGAGCCCGATTTCTTCTCACCATGCACCAATACCTCTCTCTAGTCCGTGAAGTCCTCGAAAACGGGGAAAAAAAGGAAGACAGAACTGGAACGGGAACCCTTTCGATCTTCGGAATGCAGCGCAAGTACGATCTTCGAGAGGGTTTTCCGCTCCTGACCACCAAAAAAGTGGGTTTTGACGCCGTGCTTTACGAATTGCTCTGGTTCCTCCGTGGCTCCACCAACATCAACGACGATCTCACTCAGCACACCGGCATTTGGAACGCGTGGGCCGACGAAAACGGCGAGCTCGGGCCGGTTTACGGAAAACAATGGCGCGACTGGGAAGCGAAAGATGGTCGCCACATCGATCAAATCCAAAACGTCATCGACCTCATCAAAAAAGATCCCAATTCTCGACGCCTCATTGTGAACGCGTGGAACGTGGGCGAAATCGATAAAATGGCGCTTCCACCCTGCCACATGTTTTTCCAATTCTACGTGGTGAACGGCCGCCTCGATTGCCAACTCTACCAACGCAGCGCCGACATCGCCCTCGGAGTGCCCTTCAACATCGCTTCCTACGCCTTGCTCATGATGATGGTGGCGCAGGAATGCGGCCTCACTCCCGGCATTTTCACCCACACAATGGGCGATGCTCACATTTACTCGAACCATGTGGAAGGCATGGAAGAACAACTCACGCGCACGCCCAAAAAACTGCCCTCCGTGGAAATCGCGAAAAAACCATTCTGGGATCTGAAATTCGAGGACTTCAAACTCGTCGGTTACGAGCACGATCCTTTTATAAAATTTAAAGTCGCTGTGTGAAAAAAACTGCCTACTTCACGACTGAAAATGAAAAAGAGAAGAAAGAAGAATGGTTGGCAAAACTAAAAATCCACGAAAAACATTGGAAGGAATGGGAAACGTCTGAGTCTGCGCTCTTGGTCATCGATGCGCAAAATTATTTTCTCGATTCCGATTCCCACGCTTATCTTCCTGTCGCCCCAATCATCAAGAGAAATATCATCGAATGGATTGATCTTTTCGAGGGGAAGAATCGTCCGATTTTCTTCACTACTTTCGCGGTCGAAGAGAATGAAACGGATCCGATCAATGAATGGTGGGGGCACACGGTGAAAGAGGGTAGCTTTGAGGCAAAACTCCATCCGGAGATTGATGCAAAACGTCAGGGAAATACGGTCCTCAGAAAGAGGACTTACAATGCTTTTTTGGACACCGATTTAGACAAAATCTTGAAAGAAAAACGAATCAAAAATCTGGTGATCACAGGCGTGGTTTCCAATCTGTGTTGTGACTCCACGGCGCGCGAAGCTTTCAATCACGGATACTGCATTTTTTTCGCAATCGATGCCACGGGCGCCTACGACGAAGACAGCCATCTCAGCACGCTCAAAAATTTGGCACAAGGTTTTGCGACTCCTATAACTCTCCCAATCGATGCTCTATGACTGCATCATCATTGGCGCAGGTCCGGCAGGATTAGCCGCGGGCGTGCAGTTGGCACGCATGAATCATAAAATTCTTCTCCTGGAAAAGAATAAAATTGGGGGTTTGTTGAACAACGCCAATCGCGTAGAAAACTATTTGGGTCTGCCTGATTTCTCCGGCCCGGAGCTCATTAAAACTTTTCAAAAAAATCTAAAAAAACAAGCGGTATCGATTCGAAAGGAAGAGGTGCTCGATATCCGAAAAATCAAAAACATTTTCACAATAGAAACAAATAAAAAATCCTACGAAAGTAGAACTGTACTTGTGGCTACAGGCACTGAGGCCATTCGTCCATGGGAGGGGAAAAATATTTATTACGAAATTGCTGAGCTGCCCGCATCGAAAAAGAAAAAATCCATTCTCATCATTGGCGGTGGAGACGTGGGTTTTGATTACGCGTTGAACCTCAAGAGAAACGGCGCGACCCCCACCCTGTGGACGCACCGAAAAACCACCTGCTTGCCCATCCTTAAAAAACGAACAAAAGACGCTCAAATTGCATTTTTTGAGAACAAAAAGGTCGAAAAAATCACTAGGGAAGGTAAACATCTGAAAGTGGAGTCAGGAAAGGACTCACTGGTGGTCGATTGTGTTTTGGTCGCTGTCGGCAGGCAAACGAGTATGCCCAAATGCCATGTCCAAAAGCCATCCGAGGGCCTATACTTCGCCGGCGATGTCAGCCATGAAGCCACTCGGCAAGTACAAATTGCAGCTGGAGAGGGGGTTCATACGGCGCTAGAAATCAGTAAAAGCTTAAGTTCTCATGCAAATCATTAGGGAAGTCGGTGACGCGGAAGTGGCGAAGCTCTACATAGCAAAACTGAGAGATTATTACATCGAATTCGTCGAATCCAAGCATCCCAAGCTTCCAAAAGAGGAAAAATGGGTGATTGTGGTCTCCTGTCTTTTAGGTTGTCCGGTGCAGTGTCTCATGTGCGATGCGGGCAAACGCTACTGCGGAAAACTCAGCAAGGACGAAATCCTGGAGCAAATCGATCACATCGTGGACAAGTCTTTCCCGGATAGAATCGTTCCGGTGAAAAAGTTTAAAATTCAATTCACACGCATGGGAGAGCCAGCTTTTAATGATGCTGTCCTCGAAGTTTTGGAGGAGCTGCCCTTGCGCTATCAGGCTCCCGGACTCATTCCTTCCGTTTCCACCGTGGGGCCAAAAAACACAGAAGAATTTTTCAAAAAGCTAACGACAATTAAGAAAAAACACTACGGCAAGGGGCATTTTCAAATGCAATTTTCCATCCATACCACAGACATTGAAAAAAGAGATCAACTGATTCCCACGCCCAAAATGAGCTTTGATGAAATCGCCAAATTTGGAGAGCAATTCTTCGAGCCCGGCGACCGAAAAATCACGCTGAACTGTATCGTGATGGAAGAATATCCCATCGATCCAAAAGTCCTCAAAAAATACTTCAACCCAGACCTCTTCATCCTCAAATTGACACCTCTCAACCCAACGGCACGGGCCAAAGAAAAAGGACTCATCACCATTTTGAAAACGGAAGACAGTAACCAAAAAGTGGAAGAGTTGATCCGGGAATGTCAGGAGCTGGGCTTCGAAACGATTGTCAGCATCGGTGAACTCGAGGAGAATGAAATCGGCAGCAACTGCGGTCAATACGTTTCCCTTCTACAATGAATTTTTCCATCATTTCTGCACTCGACCAAAACCGTGGAATCGGGAAAAGCAACGGACTTCCGTGGCATCTTGCCGCAGACCTCAAACATTTTGCCGCCACCACAAAAGGAGCAACCGTGATCATGGGTCGCAAGACTTGGGAGTCACTTCCTGAAAAATACCGCCCCCTCCCAGGTCGCCTCAACATTGTGGTGAGTCGCGGAGAGGTGGCTTTCTCAGAGGATGAAACTTTGCGCGCGCAAACTTTCCTCGCGCATTCCTTGGACGAAGCCCTCTCACTTGCCGAGCAGCATGGTCCGGACCGCAAAGCTTTTGTGATCGGCGGGGCCACACTTTACGCCGAGGCCATTCAGCATCCGGCGTGCAACGAACTCATCCTCACCGAAATCGAAGGCACCTTTGACTGCGATGCTTTTTTCCCAGAATTGCCTGAAAAATTCAAGCTGACAGGAGAAGAGCTCGCAGAAGAAAATGGCTTTGTGCTGCACTTCAAGAAGTGGACGCTTTAGACCTTCAGCTCCACACCAATCGGGCAGTGGTCGCTGCCTTGAGCGTCGGATAGGATCCAAGCCCGCTGAACGTGAGGCAGGAATTCTTGGTTCACAAAGAAATAATCGATGCGCCAGCCGATGTTGCGTTGTCGCGCCGCCGTCCTGTAGCTCCACCACGTATACGCCTCTCTCGCATCAGGGTTCAGGTGCCGAAACGTGTCCACGTAGCCGGCGGCAATGAATTTATCCAGCCAAGCGCGTTCCACGGGCAAAAACCCGGTGACCCCCTCGTTCTCCTTGGGTCTGGCCAAATCGATCTCCGTGTGTGCCGTATTAAAATCCCCGCAAATCACCAGGTTTTTGCCCGCTTTCCGTAGCCGCTGCAAAAAATCCAGCATTTCATCGTAATAATCCAGCTTGAACGCGATGCGGTGGTCGCCCTGCCCGCCATTCGGAATATAGACATTCAGCACCGTGAGCCCTCCCTCCAGCCCTGGAACCTCAAATTCAGTGAGCACCAAGCGCCCTTCGCCATCGTGCCGGCCATTGCCCAGCTCTTTTTGCACCTGTACCGGCTTCAGTTTGGAAAAAGTCGCCACGCCGCTGTAGCCAGGGCGCTCTGCCGAACTCCACACGCTGTGATAACCGAGCGGACTCAGCATCTCCGCCGTCAGCTGCGCTTCCTGAATTTTCGTTTCCTGCAGGCACAGAATGTCTGGGTTTTCTCGCTCCATGAAGCCCAAAAAGTCTTTTCCAAGAATGGCACGGATGCCGTTGACGTTGTAGCAAAGGATTTTCATAGGTATATTCTACTCAAGGATTTTTCCCCGCGCTATGAAAAAACCTCACTACAATTGGCTTCCAGATTTTGTCTATGGTGGCATCGACGGCTCGGTCACTACTTTTGCAGTGGTCGCCGGCGTGGTGGGCGCACATCTCAGCACTCCGGTGATCCTCATCATGGGCTTCGCCAACCTCTTGGCGGACGGTTTCTCAATGGCCGTGGGGAAGTACCTCAGTGACAAATCCGAACTCGAGCGTATCGGGCAGATCAAAGCCTCTGAAGAGCGCTCCATTTTGAAGAAACCCAAAGAAGAGCGCGGCGAAATCCGCGAAATCATGAAAAGTTTTGGTTTCAAAGGCCAAGATCTGACCCGCGCCGAACAAGTCATCACGAGCAATCCCAAAATTTGGGTCAAAATCATGCTGAACCACGAATTTCACATCATCGAAGAGAGTGTAGACCCGTTCAAAGGTGCCCTGACTACGTTTCTCGCCTTCCTGACCATGGGTTTGATTCCCCTGCTGGGCTACGCCTTTCAAGCCATTTTAGCTTGGACAGATGAAAGCTATCTCTTCGCAGGGACCTGCTTAGCCACACTGGGAGCGCTCTTCATCGTTGGGACAGTCAAAAGCCGCTTCTCGGACCGTCATTGGATTCTGACAGGTCTAGAAACAGCCTCAATAGGAGGGGCAGCCGCCGCCATTGCTTATCTGGTTGGAGCAGGACTTGCGCCTTTCCTTACTTGATGTTGGCCAAAGCTTTCGTACCTCCCTTCTTCACAGGTTTAGCCTTATGAGCGGTCATTTTTCGAACCTCGGGGCAATACTTGGGACGTTCCATGTCCTTGAGTTTGTCACGTTGAGCCCATCCACTACCACCAATGTGTCCATGGTCTTGGCAGATCCAAACGTACGGTACTGATTTTCCTTTAGCCATATTTAAAGTCAAAAGCGCAGGGAGTATAAAACGGTTTTTCTGAATCTGCAAGGTCTTTTTAGCCTTCGGCTTGCGTTTAAAGGAAAATAAATTACACTAGCACCTGTGCCGCAGTAGCTCAGTGGTAGAGCGCAGCCCTGAAGAGGCTGGCGTCGGTGGTTCAATTCCGCCCTGCGGCACCATCCCTCGACGAAGTCGAGTGGTCCCCTCCTCATGGATCTTTTCCTCCTCCTCTCCAATCTGCAAATCTCCTTCGAGCGCTACGAGCACCCGGCTTTTTTCACCATCGACGACAGCGAAGCCTACCTGCAAGACCATCCCATCCCCGGGGCGAAGGCCAAAACGCTTTTTCTCCGCAACCGCAACGGCGACCGCCACTTTTTAGTCGTGGTCGAAGGCCACAAGCGCCTGGACATGAAAATCCTCGGCGACCAACTCGGTGAAAAGCTCTCCTTCGCTTCCCCTGAGCGCCTCATGACCCACCTCAAGCTCACCCCCGGCTCAGTCAGCCCGCTGGCCCTCATCAACGACGAGAGCAAAAACATCCACGTGATCCTGGACCAAGACGTTTTTGATCAAGAAAAGGTTCAATTCCACCCGCTCATCAACACCGCGACCCTGCTTCTCGCGCCCAAGGACGTCCTCAAGTTCATCGACGCGACGGGCCATGGCTACGAGTTGATGGCACTTTAACTCCTCCCAATGGCATCATCATGAATGAAAACTTGATTTCAAGAATTTGTGAGCTGTACCACTTAGGCCGTTTTACAGGGGAAGTACATGCGGTCCAGGGTGGACTCATCCATAAAATGTGGCACATCCAAACCACTCAAGGGGAGTACGCCATCAAGGAGTTGAACATTAGAATCCAAGACCTAGATTCAAATATTTCTTCTAAAAATAGTATTCAAAAAGCCTATGAATTGACTGAATCAATCGCTCAAGCTTTTTTGGAAAGTGGCATTCCAGCGGTAGCCGCATTGAAAATAGAGAATGAATATGTGGCAAAAATTTCTGACAAATTAGTGATTGTATTTGAGTGGGTAGAAGGAACAAGTTTGTCTGTACAGGCAGTTCCTAGGGATCAGGCTTTCCTCATTGGCAAAACGATAGCCCAAATACACAATACAAATTTAGAAATTCCTGACCTCAATAGGAATACCTCAACTATTTTTTCCAATGAACATTGGGAACTTCTTTTTGAGAATTTTTTGAGTGAATTTCCTGAGTCTGCCTCTTGGCTTTCAAAGAAGCTTGTCCTCGATTGGAATAAAAAAGCAAAAGATATCACTGAGAAATTACAGGGTCACAGGGTTCTTAGTCATGGCGATATAGATCAAAAAAATGTGATTTGGAAAGATTCCGAGCACCCTTTTATAATTGACTGGGAATCTGCAGGACTGGTCAATCCTGGCGTGGAATTGATGGATGCCGCGCTCAATGGGGGAGGCTTAGTCAGCGGTGAAAGAGAAGAAGAAATCATAAAAGCTCTTCTTGATGGCTATAAGAGCGAAGGTGCTGCGATCGCTGAAACTGGAAGCGAGCTACTAAGCGGCTGTATTATAAAGTGGCTTCCCTGGCTTGAATTCAACATGCAAAGGGCTGTTAATGCAAAGAAGGGTGGTGAGGAACAAAAGCTAGGATTTTCTCAGACTCAAAATACACTACGGAACTTAAACCTCATCGAGAATAATTTCAGTAGATGGGCGTGTTTTTTAGATTAAAAAAATCTTTGCGCGCGCAAACTTTATAACGGGCCGCGTCAAAAGCGTGCAGTTTTCTAAGCTGCAAAATCACCCACGACGGGAGTTTTAGAGGTCGAGAAAAGCTAGCTTCGTGACGTGACGCGTTATGCCTTAAAA
>Ga0114940_10000953_pt1 | contig 11338 bp, 18 predicted proteins | sample ColdCreekSource_FD_87195 | JGI IMG/M metagenome (GOLD analysis project Ga0114940, IMG submission 87195) | Groundwater microbial communities from Cold Creek, Nevada to study Microbial Dark Matter (Phase II) - Cold Creek Source | ecosystem: Environmental > Aquatic > Deep subsurface > Groundwater ... | reverse complement strand
TAGGTAGCTTGTACTTCAGTTAAATTCTGCCATTGGGCTTTGCTGGCAACTCTATACCAGTCATAAAGAGCATCACAGGCAGAACTATGGGATTGACAGTAATCGCGGAGAATCTTTCGACTAATAACACGCACATTGGTTAACTAAATCTAGTTACTCTTTTATGTTCTCTAATTGAGAATAAAATGTCAAGCTTATTTAGTTTCAAGTTATCAGTTTAAATCATTCAAATTAACGGTACAGTAAGGATATTACCGATCATGATATCGGAAATTAGGCTTTTCGATATCGACTATAATGGAACGAGTTAACCCCCAAACTCCATCACACTTAGAAAACTCTTTCAATGCCAAAATTGAGAGACATTTTACTCATACCGAACCTGACGTGCTAGCTCAATTCCTCCTCGACAAACGCAATTCCAGTACCAGAGCCGCCTACTCTAAAGACCTTAATGACTTTTTTCGCGCCACTACGGGCAAGGCTGCGACTAAAGATACGGTAATGGAGTTTTTGCACCTGGAACGTTCGGCTGCGGTGGGAGTAGTACTAAATTATAAAGCCAAGCTATTTGAGAAGGGTTTGACAGAATCTACCGTCAATCGTCGTTTGGCTGCGATTAAAACTCTCTGTAGCATGGGTCGCAAGTTGGGAATATGTGGATTTACCTTAGAGGATGTTAAAGGGGAAAGAGTTCAGCAATATAGAGATACGAGCGGGATTAGTCCAGAGGAATATCGTCGAGTTTTGGATATTTGCGATCGCTCTAAAATCTATGGAATTAGGGATTATGCTCTATTAAAACTGCTGTGGGACAATGCCCTCAGACGCAATGAGGTGAGTTTGCTTAATTATGCCGATTTTGATGATTTATGATGACAATCGGGCGAAAGATCAGGTGGAATTATCGGAAATGTTATCTGGGTTAACTGATTAAACAGTCATCAGTCATCAGTTTTAGTTAGCAGTAAATTACCTTAAACTTTGTTTGTAATATAACTTATATGTTATATTGGCAATATGACCTGGACTGTTGAAACTCTCAACGACACTGTTGATGCTGAACTTTCAGCTTTACCCAATGATATGAAAGCTAAGTTCGTTTGGATTAGTAATTTAATCGCCGAACATGGCTTAGAAAAAGTTGGCAAACCTTATGTCAAATACCTTGAGCAAGGTTTATCCTAAAGGATACCGCTTCGCATATGGGAAATTAGACTTAAAGGTAGAGATGGTATCTCTCGTGCCTTATACGTCACCGCCAAACCCAAGCGTGTCGTTGTTGTCCGAGTTTTTATCAAAAAGACGCAAAAAACTCCTCGCAAGGAAATTAAACTCGCTCTATCTAGAGCTAAGGAGATTCAATCATGACGCTTATTACCGACCTTCATCAACAATGGTTAAACGATCCTGAATATCAGGCTGCTTATGAGCGATCACGCCCTGAGTTTGAAATTGCTTCGGCTATTATTGCTGCCCGATCTTCTGCTAATTTGACCCAAAAAGAGCTAGCCGAACTTATGTCCACTAAACAATCTTTAATTGCTCGACTCGAAGCTGGTGAACAAAATACTACTATTAAAACCTTGAATCGTATTGCCCAAGCTACTAACACTCGCCTCCATATTTCTTTTCTGACTCAAGATTAATGACAAAGACGTTGGTAATTGAAAGTATGACATACAGAGTGTTTTTGTTCGTAGCTTTTAGCTCTTAGCTTTTTTTAGAATTTACCCAAGATGATAACTATACTTTTCATCCCCCGATTCAGCAACGCCAAAAATCATTCTTAGATTTGGCAACGCCATGACAAAATATTGAAAATTTTATTGCATCTATGCAAACTATTTCTCCAATTCAAAATTATCAATTAAGAATTAAAAATTGATGGTATTTTCATTTTGAATTGTCATAAGACTTATCAGAGTCGCGTCCTGCTAGGTATTCTTGATAGGCAGCTTCTCCTGCTTCTAATTCTGATACGGGTACATCATCAACAGTTTCTTCTTGCTCCAGGGCATCGAGAAAATCTTCGATTTGACAGGTTTTTGGCTGGCTTTGATTGTAAGTATTCACAGATGAAATAACTTGGTTTTTGACGATCTAGTTTTACTATACTGTCTATTATACAATGCAGTTTTAAAGAGGCTTTTAGTTTACTTTGACCGTAGTACTAGAGATACGCCAAAGTTGATGCTGGAGATGCCAAAACCCAGTCCTGCTCCTTTGGTTAGATCTCCCTGGTTGATGGCAGATAGGGCTGTTCCTGTGATGACTCCTGCCAGATGTAGACCGAGAAATAGCTTGAGTATCTTGTGGCGTTCAAAGGCGATCGCTTTGTTAATTACTGCTGTAATGGTTTCTACCCTAGAAGAGGACACGTCATTTGAGGAAACCTCAAATGCGTGAGATGTCCGTGGAGTTGCTACGCCATTACTCTTTGGCTGTTGCGTTGTCGAGAAATCCTGGCTAGGATCTTTTTTGTGGCTGAGGCTGGGTTTTCCATCATTGAGTATTTGGATTTGTTCGTCGGTGTATATTTTCTTTCTGCCATCCTTTACCGCTTCCATGTCATACCCCAATTCAATTAAGTATTCACGGCGTTGATAAAAGTAGGTCTTACCAATGCCATATCTATCGGGTAAAGAGGAAGCTGATAGCATGATTGTTAAAAAAGTATGAACATTTCCATCCTCTTACAGAACTAGTTCGTTTGCATCAGTAATGTCGCGGATAATCAATCAGTCATCAGTCATCAGTCATCAGCTTTTTCAGTTATCAGTTATGAGAAAGCAACATTACTTAAACCGTATTTTTACCCCAAATGAAGATAAGCGAGCGATTTTTAGGTGGAGTTTGAGTATGGGGTAGGACGATCGCATCTACTATTGATGTTAGTTGGTTTGAAATAATCAATCGCTTTTTCATAATTTTTGAGATTTCCATAAACAGCACCTAAATTTCCCAAGGTGATAGTTTGTCTTTGGCGATCGCCTATTTGTTTGGCAATTTCTAGGCTTTTATGGAAAGATTCTAAGTAACGATTTATTTTTGCTAAATTTGTAGTATCAGAGGGTGATTCATCTTCAATTGTCAAAAAATATTCTACTGCTATGTAATTAGAAAGATGAACGATAGAAATTTATTCAAAATTAATTGCTAATTCTTCAAACAGTAATTTACTTAAAGTTTTTTGAAAATTATTATTCATTATGTTTGAGTAATTTTTCTTTAAAATCTTGACATTCTTTTGCCAAAGGGATAGATAATTTTGTAGCAAGTTCTAAAGCTTGTTCACAATAATCAAAAGCTAAGTTTGAATTACCTAGTTTTTGATAAACTTCTCCTAATAATTTAAGGTTTTCTGCTAATGAAGCAGAATTACCTATTTCTCTAAAAATTTCTAATGAAGCCTGTAAGTTTTTCAGTGATTCTGAATAGTTTTCGAGTTTAAATAGACTTTTTCCTAAATTTTCTATTGCACTTGCTTCGCTATTTCGGTTGCCTATTTCTTGGGCAATCTTTAATGACTGTTGATAGTAATCAATAGCTTTTTGATATTCTCCAAGATAATTGTAAGCAATGCCTAAGCCAATTAAAGAATTACTTATACCATTACGATCGCCTATTTCTTGGGCAATCTTTAATGACTGTTGATAGTACTCAATGGCTTTTTGATATTCTCCCAAAAAATTATAAGCACTACCTAAACCCATTAAAGCATTACTTATACCATTGCGAGAGTTTATGTCTTTAGTAATCTTTAAAGATTGTTGATAGTAATCAGTGGCTTTTTGATATTCTCCCAAAGAATTATAAGCACTACCTAAGCCGACTAAAGAATTACTTATACCATTGTGATCGCCTATTTCTCGTTGAATTTCTAACGATTCTTGATAGCAATCAATAGCTGTTTGATAATTTCCTTGAATATTGTATACATTACCTAAATTACCTAAACAATTACTAATACCATTACGAGTACCTATTTCTCTTTGAATTTTTAACGATTGTTGATAGTAATCAATAGCTTTTTGATATTCTTCTAAAGAATAATAAGAACTGCCTAAGCCCATTAAAGATACACTAATAGCATTGCGATTTTCCATGTCTCTAGCAATTTCTCGACATTTTTGAAAGTAATTGATCGCCTTTTGATATTCTCCTTGAAAATAGGATACATTGCCCAAGCTGATTAGAGATATACTAATACCATCGATCCAACTCCGCTATTGGAGCATGGTAATAGTCCAACAGCAATAATTTTGGCGATCGCTATTTTACTGTGGGTATTACGACCAGTAATGTTAAAGCAAAAATCGGGTTCTTCTAAGAAGTAATATCTAACTTTTTTGTTTTATTTTCGCATCTCTAGTTAGAATGACATAACCTGCTAACTTATCAATCACAAAACCCGTATCGTGGCAACAGAAACAGTCCCAACTTGGCTGCCAAAGTTGCCGATCATAATCAGGTTCGCATTCAGGACGCATGGCAATTGGTTTTAACTTTTTAAAGTCCATTAATTGTCACCCCTGCTGGTACTTTGACTACACCGTTATCAATCGCCCAGTGTGCAAAAGCCCTTCTTTCCTCTTCTGTACCGCCATTTTTGAGCAAAGTAATAAAATAAGGTGCTTGATACTGACACTCTAAGCGACGTTTCCAGCGATTGAATCTGGGGTGATGTGTCCAATCTTGTTGTGAGATATCGCCACTCAAATATGCTACGTCGGGGGACTTTTTGTACCATAAACCGCGTAGTTCTTCCCAGTTGCGCTGAATCCATTTTTTGACCAGTACAGGGGGTTTGGGTAATTGATTGGCTTGTTGTTGACAAAAAGCTAAAAAATTCTCTCTCTGGCTATCTGACAGAGAAAATGAAAAACTTTGATAAGAATTTGAAGAAGAATCTGGTGAATCGCTGTTCGCTTTAATTTTACGTGCTTTAGGTGGTGCGTTAGTTGCAGTTTCTACAACTTGATTGGCAGTTGGCGCAACTGAATTTGGAGAACTTACAACTGAATTGGCAGTTTCTACAACTAAATTGGTAACAGGTGCAACTGGCTGATTTTCAGGAGCATTATTGTCTGGCGATGGATTATCTAACTCTTCAAATTCACCGACTAGAGCAGTAGTTCGGTAAAGTTTTAAGTTGGGAAAATGTTGCTTGATTAATTTCAATCCGCGATAAAATTGAGAGTATCTGCTTCGATGAAAGAAAAGATCAAAAGCAGAGAAAATTGGCAAGAGTTTGTTCGAGATGCCATTGAGAAAGCTTTGGAAGAACCTCAATCTGCATAGATGTAGAATTAATATGACTATCCCAACCTCAAAAACTCAATGGCAATACCTAGAACCGCGTCCCTCATCGGTTAACAGTTAGCAGTTATTGGACAATTTTATGGAGTAACGATGATGAAACAAGCTTTTACAGCCAGAGTTTTCCAAGAAGGCAATTGGTTTGTTGCCCAATGTTTAGAAGTTGATGTCGCAAGTCAAGGAGAAACCAAAGACGAAGCGTTAAGTAATCTCCAAGAAGCTTTAGAATTACACTTTGAACCCCCTAGTGCCACGATTATTCCTGAATTACAAAAGATAGAGGTAGAAATTAATGCCGCTTAAGCCTTTACCTTACCGTAAGGTTAAAAGGAAATTAGAAGCAGCAGGGTTTCAAGTTGTCAGTCAGAAAGGAAGTCATATTAAATTTGCCAAAGAAACTCCCGAAGGAAGACGCACTGCAATTGTTCCTAATTACAAAGAAATTACCATTGGCACAATTGGCAGTATCTTAAGGCAAGCAGGATTGAGTGTCGATGAATTTGAAAATTTATAGGTCAAGGAAGAATTATTTAGTTAGTTATTGACTATATATCAGTCAATTGCTGCTATTTACAGTTATCTATTGCCCCCTAAATCCCCCAATTATGGGGGACTTTGAGCGGTTAGTTGTTGTTGTAGTTTTCTAGTTATTTCCGTCTTTTTGCTCTTAATTTGAATAACTTCAGCTTCTAATTCTTCTCCTTGCTGCCACATACTCAACATCTGCTTCGTTGAGCCATTACCAAACTGGTAGTCAATCTCAATTAGTTGTCGCTGTTGACTGTAATTCGCTAACTTGGACTGAGCTAAAGCATATTCCCTTTCTGCTGCCTCATACTCCAACACCAAACCCAAAACATCCTCTTTTAACTGCGAAGATACCTCAGCTTTACGCCTGTGCAGATTGGCACGATAGGCTTCTAGTTCTGCACTCTTAACTTCCAGATCGGCGATCGCAATATTGTCTCGCTGCACGTCTCCGCCACCAAAAACATTAGCTGCGATACGGAGGGGATCTGTAGAAAGATAATTAGTCCAGCGTTTTTTCGATGTATGTTCGATTCGTTCACCTGCTACTACTAACCGCTTGTCAATCAGGGCAATTTGTTCATCTAGGGTTACTAGTTCTGAGGAATTGGCGATCGCTTTCTCGGTCAACTGCTCAATACATTCACTGCTGCTATCTATACAAGGGATAACGTTGGGTTGGGCGAACAGCCCTTCGGGTTCGACACTTTTCTCAAGTCGGGAAACCCGCCCAACGAAAGTGTCTCTCCCTTCGCCCCTACTGCTGACTGTTAAATGATTTGGCTCTACTGTTGGCAATGGTTGAGCGATCGCTTGTGACTGCCAAAGTAACAACGGCAGTAAGATTATGGTCAGATTGACCAGTCCATTTAACTTTTTTGATAGTGCCTTCATAGGGTGCTTTGACGGTGCTAAGTTGTTCAATTTGATAGTCGATTTCTTGTATCTGTGTTTCAATCTGGGCTTGGCTGTATTCTCTTTCTGCTAGCAGTATTTGGCGTTCAGACTCGGTTTGTTGTAATGATTGATGTTGTTGTTCGAGGGCGATCGCCCGTCGGCTTTGTTCTAGTTGCCTTTGATATTCGATATATGCTCGGTTTTCTTTAGCGGTGGTAAGTTGGCTCTGGGCTACTTCTAGTTGGATTTGGGCTGATTGTTTGGCAGTTTCTAGGTTTTTGAGGTTGGCTTGTTCGTGTTGGAGGACTAGTTTGAGGTTTTGATCCCCCTCAGTCCCCGTGATCCCTCTGCCTTCGGCATCTCCCTTAGAAAGGGAGACAGGGGAAGCCTGAAGTTGGGTGAGGGAGTCGATCTTTTTCTGCGCCAGGGCGATCGCTCTATTGGCTTCGGTTAATTTTTGCTGTTTGAGTTTGATGGCTGCTTCTTCTTCGGCGTAGGAAACGGTCGGCAGAGGGCTAATTTCGGGAATAGGTCTGGGTTGGGGAATTGGGGTTAGGGGTAAATTGAGTTTTTCTAGGGATAGCTGTAGCTGTTTCTTCTTTGCCTGGAGGCGGTTACGTTCGCTTCGTCGATCTGAGAGGGTTTGTCCTGCACTTACTTTGTCTCCTGGTTTTACCTTTAGGTCTTGAGGATTGGAGAGTGTGAGTTCGATTTTGATGTTACTGGGTTCGAGGCGATTTTTTCTGGTTTCTGGTATTTCTGGGAGAGGAGATAAGGGTGTGGTTACAGAGGCAAAGGCAATATTTTCTGTTGGGCGATTGTTGTTGAGGGGTATGATGGAGCAGCCGACTAAACCAACCATAATTCCTGCTGCTGTCAAATACGACCAAGCTTTAAAAGGTAGTAAGGTCGGACAGTCTAGGGAATTATCATTACTAGAATTACTTGATAGTTCAGTAAATTGAAAACTATTTACCCCCATTCGAGGGCAAGTAGTAGATGGGGTATTACTAATTATTGGTTTGACACAAGCGATTGGCGCAGCCACGCCTTCGGCGATCGCTGATGGACTTTTTTCTAAATGGCGATCGCCTAAAAGATTCCGATCTTCTCTGGGTGGTAATAGTGATGAGTTTTGACGGTGTTTTTTCCACTTAGAAATTAGTTTACGAGAGCAGCCTTTACCTGTAGTTTCTTTGACGTATTCGATGAGTTGGCTATAGGTGGCGTTTTCTGGGGCGGTGTTGAGAGTTTGGAATACTTGGTTAATTCTGCGCCAGTGAGGAGTCCCTGATGCGAGAAATAGTAAACAGTTATCAGTAGAGATTGGGCGATCGCTGTTATCGGACTTCGTTAAACTTCGTTTGACTTCTCCTGGTAGAGACTTGATATAACTTGGTTTAACTTGTTCTGGCGATCGATCTAGATCCCCCCAACCCCCCTTATTAAGGGGGGCAGAGAGATTTTGCAGCAGGTCTTTATTGACTTCGGTATTGAGCCAATCAGGAGAGCGATCGCGGAGAAATTTTCTGACTTTGCTAAACATCTTCTAGGCGTTGGTAATAAGGAAGGATTTCTAGGATTTCGGCATCTTTACCAAAACGACAGAGGGCAGTGAGAGAGCTGAGTTCGGCGACTTTTTTCTCGGCGAATCTGAATTTTTTGGCTACTTTGGCACATTCAGTCTGGTCAACTGGAAGCACGATTTTACTGGCGGAATTGCCGATAACGTCTTGACTGAGATGTCTTTCTGATTGGGAGGCTAGGACTAGAGAAAGTCCGAATTTTCTACCATCAGCTATAATGCGATCGCAAGCACTGCCTTCGTTTTTGGGCATTTCTTTGGCTTCGTCGATAAATAAGAAAGTGCGAGGGAGTCTACCTTGGATTTCACCGAGTAAACGATGTTGGTTCATTAGTTGCCAAGCTAAGGATTCGGCGGAAATGGCTGCCAGGGATGGGGGAAGTTTGGATAGCTGGATACTCTCAGCTAATTCCTTCTTTTCTTCATCTTGGAAGGCGGTAGCTACTCGGCGGTTGAGTTCTTCTTCGATATCGTCAAAGTTGGGTGGTTCTAAATTCCATGTCTCCTGTTGCTCCTGAACTATACCCCGTTTGAGATAGCAGGTTTTAATGACCTCAATTAACATTCCTTCTTGATTAGGGCCGAGACGGAGAGATTTTTTCAGTATCCCTGCAATCTGAATTGCCTGTAGATTTGAGCCTCCGCCTTCAGGGTCAAGATTAACTACTAAAGGATTAATACCGTGAGGGGATGCCATGTGGATTGGATAGCAAGTCTCGCCGATTATTTCTTGGTCGCCGTGAAAGTCTAACAGAATGACCTGCATATCTGGGTAGGTCTGATGGAGGGAAAAAGCGATCGCCTTCAAGGTCTGCGTCTTTCCACTACCTGATGCACCAATGGCGACGATATGCCCATTGGGTAACGTTTCGGGATTCCAATAGTAACCTTCTCCCAAATGAATACCTTCACCTTCTGGCGATCGGGTGTTGTGGGTGAGTTCGGGTTTGAGGACGGCTACTGGTAAGGGTTTTTCTTTTCGGGCAAACATCGGCAGGTATTAGTTATGAGGGTTCTAATACCAGTTATCGGTTATTGTTTAGGGTTTTAGCCGTGATCTGAGTTGGATTTGGGAGTAAATTGATGGGCATTTTTTCATCAGTGAACAGTAACCAAGAAGTTGATGACTGATTACTCCAGCATTAAGGCTCGATAACCTGCTTGCACAAAATGGCGATCTGCTGTGAGAGCATCAGTTAAATTTTGGTCTTGCATAACCACAAAGGAAATACAGTCAGTTAAGCCCCAGTTTTTATCGCCCCTTGAACTGTATAGTTCTAAAGCACGTTGTAAAAGTATGGTGTCAACACTGACTACTGTGATGTTAGGAGTGTTATAACACTGCTGAATAAAGGTTGTTGCTGCTTGGCGATTTATTGCACTTAAAGCATTACCTACCTCTACTAAAATAGCTTCGGTTAGCCAAACTTCAGACGCAGCTTTAACCTTGGTCAAAAGTTGAAGTGCTTTTTGATGATACCAATCTCGTTGGTTGAGTAAAGCTTGAATAAATGCGGTGTCTAAAAAATATCTTTCGCTGGTCATTAATACAAGCTAACTAGTTTTGTTTGGGACTACCGTACAAATAGTGATCGTGTTCTATCGACCAATCGGCAGGAGCTTCTACTGTTCCAGCAAGAGCTTCTATTGCTGACCAACCGCTTTCAGAAGTCTGAGTTTCTGTTTCTGGTTGAATGGTGATTAGATAACGTTGGTTGGGCTGAAGCTCTACAGGATTATCTGGACGTAAATATTCGCCGTCAAAGGTGGCAGTTATGGTTTTAGTCATCGATTGATTGTTAACGAGCTTTATATCATCTAGGTTATCAGTTTTATTTGATTGAGAAGTATTGATTGCGGTTTTAGCCGTGATCTGACTCTCGAAAATGATATTCACTGAAGTTGTTGTAAATTCAAATCATTTTTTTGGGAATTCTAGATGTAGAAACAGAAACAAGGCGACCTATGAAAAGTAATTATATAAATTACAAATTTCTTTTATGTTTTAGTATTTGGGCAATGTTTTTAGTAAATATTGCTTCTACACAAACACAAGTAGCAAAAGCTGAACCTGCTCCGTCCACTAAATCACCTATTTTAATAGCGCAAACCTCTTCTCTGCAAAATTATAGTGCAAGTCCCTCTAATATAAAGCAACAATGTCTTAGTGCAATCACAGGAGCTAAAAATAAATTAGAAAATGGTCGTCAGTTAAAAATTATAAGCTCTCATATCAATGATGTAGGCTCATCTGACCATCCTCAAAATCGTCCTCATGCATTGAACTTTACTATGCAAGGAGCATCAGTTGGATCGGTTCTTACTTCACCAGTCTTTATGAATTCTATTGCCGAAAAAGTAATTAATAATTGTAATTCTATCAGTATGGTGGCTTTTGCACTAACCGACACAGATTGGGCAGAAGCATTTGGTTTAATGCCAAATCAAAAAGTAGAACCATTTAAATGTCCTTCATATATTGAAGACATCTATACTCACAACTATAGATGGGGAGAGGCTTGCAGTGGCTAAGTTAAAAAATATGAAAAATAAGATTTTTTCTGTAGCTTTAGCTGGTACTACAACGATTTGTATGAGCTTTGTTGCTACTTTAAGTCAAGCTCAAACTCAATAGCTTGATTTCGACTAAATAACCTTATTTTTTGGCATAAAGTTATATGCACCTCATTTTTCGGGAACTTTAGAAATAGAAAAAGCAAGTTAATAGCCAGTATCTACTTACTAGAAAAATATATGCAAAATAACTACGTTAAAAATAAACTGCTATTTAGTCTTGGTGCTTGTGCAATTTTATTGGGATTAAGCAATTCATCAGCTTTAGCTCAAACAAGACAACCTACAGTAGCTGAAAAAGCACAATTAGGCGGAAATATAGGGTTCGTGCGATGAAGTGCAGCCTGTAGCTGAAATATCCTTAGCGTATGCTTTCTAGCTGATGAACTACTCTTCCTTTCTCAACTCATTTTTTTGACCAATGGATAAGTT
>Ga0114940_10000952_pt1 | contig 11348 bp, 9 predicted proteins | sample ColdCreekSource_FD_87195 | JGI IMG/M metagenome (GOLD analysis project Ga0114940, IMG submission 87195) | Groundwater microbial communities from Cold Creek, Nevada to study Microbial Dark Matter (Phase II) - Cold Creek Source | ecosystem: Environmental > Aquatic > Deep subsurface > Groundwater ... | reverse complement strand
TCGCTGTTGGGCCGGTGAGGCGCGAGAACACGAGTTTGAACTCGTCGTCGGTCAGGCTGACCTGGTGCGCCATGGCCGCATCTTTCACCGGCATGGTGACTGAATAACCTTTAGCCGGATAAATCGGCAAATTAATGCCCAACGGTGATGCGTAAATAGGGCTCATAGAACCCATCGCCATCACATACGCATCTGCTCGCACACGTTGGAAACGACCTTCGCTGTCCGTTGCTTCAACATGGTCAATTTGCCCGCCTACTTCACGCAGTGCGGTGACGGTGTGGCTCATCAAAAACTTCACGCCAGCATCTTTGCATAATTTAACCAGCTCACGCGCAAACATATTGGCGTCGCCTGATTCATCTTCTGCCGTGTAGGTTGCACCAGCCAGTTGAGGGCGAATGTGTTGTAACGCAGGCTCTAAACGCACAGCTTCGTCGGCAGAGATGACGAGACGCTCACAGCCCAGGGCGCGCATTTGTTCTGCAGGTTTAAGCGCACCATCAAACTCTTTTTGCGTAGTGTAGAAATGCAAAATACCTTGTGTACGTTGGGCGTAGCTCAAGCCTGTGTCTTTGCGCAATGCTTGCAAAGTATCACGGCTGTACGTGCCAAGGCGCACGATTTGTTCAATATTGTGCTTGGTACGCGCAGGTGTGCATTCACGCAAAAACTGCAATCCCCACAACCACTGGCGCATATCAGCGCGGATGCGGAAGAGTAAGGGTGCATCTTCTTTGCCTAGCCATTGCAGCACTTTGAGTGGCGCACTGGGGTTGGCCCAAGGCTCAGCATGGCTGACTGAGATTTGCCCGCCGTTAGCGAAACTGGTTTCAGCCGCAGGGCTGGCCTGGCGGTCTAGTACCGTGACTTCATGGCCAAGTTGAGAAAGATAATAAGCAGAGCTAACACCAAGTAAGCCGCTGCCAAGGACGAGTACGCGCATTTTTAAACCTTTTAAGCCTGCAGCCACCGTGTTTATTGCCTAAGTAGCTATAAAAATAATAGCTTTTCAGGCAATGAATACGCGAGAAATTACGCTCATATGGCTGTTTTGCCGCTCCCCCTGTCCTTGGTACCTGAGAGATTCACACCACACCACATCGGTATGTTGCTTGCTCCTTCGGTGCAGAGTTCTCAAATTACAGTTGCTGTAACAAAGAAACCCCAGCTCTCCAGACGGCGTTTAAAAGGTTGCAGTACATCACCTAAAGTTGGCGAAAAATCGAGTTAAAAATCGATTTTTTGCAACTTATATATGGATACCTGAGCGTTCATGGGAGTTTGCGCCTTCGGTGGAACAAATGACTTCTAAGTCGGATCTATTCACTCTCCTGCAGTACTAATTGTAATACAAGTTGTATGTGTACTTAGCTGTAAGATATTGACCAACAAGTTTTCAAAAAAAATGATAACAAACTGAGGGAATGATTTTATGTATGCAGACCGTAAAGCCCGATTGCTAGCCGTATTGCAATCGGAAATTGACAGCAAGCGCTTGCCTGGGGCTGTGGTGATGTTGTCGCGCCACGGCAAGGTAGAGTTGTTTGAAAGTTTAGGTCAGCAAAACCCTGAAGATGCATCTCCCATGGCGAGAGATTCCATCTTCAGAATTTATTCGATGACCAAGCCCATCGTTTCCGTCGCAACCATGATGTTGATGGAACAAGGTAAGTTGTTGCTCAGCGATCCTGTGAGCAAATATTTACCTGAGTATGCAAAACAACAAGTGGCTGTGGAAGAGGGCGGACAAGTCAGTTACGTCCCCGCTAAACCTGCCACAGTGCAAGATTTGCTGCGTCATACCGCTGGTTTGACGTATGAGTTTTTGGGTAATTCAGCGGCTCAAAAGGCCTATCGCGCCTCAAAAGTAGGCATGGGCATGAGTAACGTTACAAATGCTGAGTTCTCAAAACTACTCGCCACGCAGCCTTTGCAATACCAGCCCGCCAGCATGTGGGAATACAGCCGCGCCACAGATGTTTTGGGCGTGCTGGTCGAGGCCATCAGTGGTCAAACACTGGGTAGCTACCTTAACGAGCACATTTTTAAACCTTTAAAAATGTTTGAAACCACCTTCAACGTGCCTGTGGATGAACACCACCGCATTGCCGAACCGTTCAAAAAAGACCCAGATGGCGGCATTCAACTTAAATTGAGCAATCTGCGAGAGGACACGCTGTTTGAATCTGGCGGCGGCGGTTTGGCCTCTACAGCGCATGACTATGCGCGGTTTTTGCAGTTCATGTTGAACAAAGGCGAGTTAGATGGCGTGCGCTTACTCGGCAGCCATACGGTTGATTACATGACTGCCGACCATTTGGGCAATATCCCCACTAGCCCCGCTTGTAGTGTGACGCTACTACCTGCAGGTCATGGTTTTGGTTTGGGTTTTGCAGTGCGTAAAGAAACTGGCATCAGCACCGTACCAGGCTCGGTGGGTGTCTATTATTGGGGTGGCATAGCTGGGACGACTTTCTTCGTCGACCCCAAGTTAGACATGTTTGCCATGCTGTTGATCCAAGCCCCAAACCAGCGCGATTATTACCGGCCACTGTTCAGAAACTTGGTTTACGCAGCGTTAGAGGAATAATCAAATTTAGACATAAATACGGCTATAGCCGGCGTATTTATTGCCTAAATAGCTATATATTTTATAGCGTTAAATTGCTTGATAACTGGTCAATCTTCCGCGACTTGCAGCACCAATTTACCAAAGTTGCTGCCGTTGAACAGGTTGATCAACGTCTCTGGGAAGGTGTTTAAACCGACGACGACGTCTTCTTTGCTCTTCATACGACCATCTTTCAGGTAGCCTGCCATTTCAGCAACTGCTAGGTGGTAACGCGAAGCATAGTCAAACACAACAATGCCTTCCATGCGGGCGCGATTGACTAGTAGGCTGAGGTAGTTTTTCGGCCCTTGCACGGCTGTTGTGTTGTTGTATTGGCTGATAGCACCGCAGATAATGATGCGAGCCTTCATGTTGATGCGGGTCAGTACAGTGTCCAAAATCTCGCCGCCTACGTTGTCAAAGTACACGTCAACGCCCTTTGGGCAGTGTTCTTTGAGGCCGTCTTTGACTGAACTTGGACCAGCTTTATAGTCGATGCAGGCGTCAAAGCCGAGTTCGTTGACGACCCAATCGCATTTAGCTGTGCCGCCGGCGATGCCCACCACACGGCAGCCCTTGATTTTGGCCATTTGACCGACGGTTTGACCGACTGCGCCGGCTGCGCCTGAAACGACGACCGTTTCGCCCGCCTTGGGTTGCCCCACGTCCATCAAACCGAAATAACCCGTCATGCCCGGCATGCCCAGCACGTTGAGCCATTGGTTGACGCTGCCAATAGACAGGTCGATTTTGACCAAGCCGCTGCGTTTGATTTGGTCTGCGGGCACTTGCAAATACTCTTGCACGCCCAAGCCGCCGGAGACATAGTCGCCTACTGCAAAGTCTTTGTTTTTGGACGCAATAATTTTGCCGACACCGCCAGCTCGCATCACCTCACCTATACCCACTGGTGGAATGTAGCTCTTGCCCTCGTTCATCCAGCCACGCATGGCGGGGTCGAGCGAGAGGGACAAGGTTTTGACGACGACGCCACCTTCTTGTGGTTCAGTAACAGCTTCTTCGGTAAAGCTCCAGCCTTCACGTGTGGGTAAACCCACGGGGCGGGCTGCTAGACGGATTTGGTGGTTAACTAAGCTGGTGAGGGTAGACATAAAGCACTTTCTGCGGAGAGATTACAAACAAGCGTCCATGATAAGTTTGAGTCAGTGCGCTTTGAGTATCCAACGCGACAGCGAATTAGATGAATCACTCAAAAAAAGGGTCAAGCAAGTTTGCCTAACATTAAATACTCCATCAACGCTTTTTGAACGTGCATACGGTTTTCAGCTTCTTCCCAAACCACAGACTGCGGGCCGTCGATCACTTCGGCTTCCACCTCTTCCCCACGGTGTGCAGGCAGGCAGTGCATAAACAAGGCGTCTGGCTTGGCAGCACGCATCATGTCTTCATCAACGCACCAATCGGCAAAGGCCGTTTTACGCGCCTCGTTTTCAGCCTCATAGCCCATACTCGTCCACACATCGGTGGTGACCAAATCTGCGCCTGCGCAGGCTTGCATCGGGTCTTTGAAGACTTTGTAGCTGTCTGAGGAACGCAGCCCGGCAATGGCTTGATCCACTTCGTAGCCACTTGGTGTGCTGACGTGAACGGTGAAGCCCAAAATCTCACTAGCCTGCAACCAAGTGTTCGCCATGTTGTTACCGTCGCCCACCCAGGCGACCGTTTTGCCAGTTATTGAGCCGCGGTGCTCAATGTAGGTAAAGATGTCCGCCAATATCTGGCAGGGGTGAAATTCGTTGGTTAATCCGTTGATAACGGGTACACGGGAGTGCTCGGCAAAGCGCTCAATTTTGGTCTGCTCAAAGGTGCGAATCATCACCAGATCAACCATGCGGCTGATGACTTTGGCGCTGTCTTCAATAGGCTCGGCACGACCCAATTGGCTGCCGTCGGTGGTCAAATGCACCACAGAGCCACCCAGTTGATACATGCCAGCTTCAAAACTCACACGGGTGCGGGTAGAGGCTTTCTCGAAAATCATCGCCAGCGTGCGGTCAGCCAAGGGTTGGTGTTTTTCGTAGGCTTTGAACTTTTTCTTGATGAGGGCTGCACGCTCGAAAATATAGGCGTACTCAGCTGCCGTCAGGTCGCTGAATTGCAGGTAATGTTTGATAGGCTTTATCGAAGCTTGCGTACTTGTGTTCATGCTTTTTCAACCAGTAATTGAATCACCAGTGGTATCAAGATGGCGACAATCTCGTCAATCTCCGCCGCTGAGATGATCAGCGGCGGCACCATGCGGACAACAGTATCCGCAGTCACGCTGATGAGCAAACCTTTTTCCGCGCAACGCGCTGTGAGCTCACCGCATGGTTTCGTCAACTCCATGCCAATCATGAGTCCCTGACCACGAATTTCTTTCAAGCCAGCTTTGCCGACTGGGTTGTCATTCATCGCTTTACTTAATACCGCTTTGAAGTAGTCGCCCATCTTGGCAGCATGCGCCAGCAAGCCTTCCTCTTCCATGATACGAATGGTTTCAATCCCTGCGCGCATGGCCAACGGGTTGCCACCAAAGGTAGTGCCGTGGTTGCCAGGCTGGAATATATGGGCCGCTTTTGGCCCAGCAACGACTGCACCTATCGGGATGCCACTGCCCAGGCCTTTGGCCAAAGGCATCACGTCCGGCACGATGCCTGCCCATTGGTGTGCAAACCATTTGCCGGTACGCCCCATGCCGCATTGCACTTCGTCAATCATCAGCAACCAATCGTTTTCATCGCACAATTTGCGGACCTGCTGCAAATACTCAATCCGCATCGGATTAACGCCACCTTCGCCTTGGATGGTTTCAAAAAACACAGCGGTGACGTTTTTATTGCCTGCCGTAGCCTTTTTGAGTGCTTCAATGTCGTTTTGCGGAACGCGAATAAAGCCTTCCACCAGCGGGCCAAAGCCTGCTTGCACTTTGGTGTTGCCGGTTGCGCTCAATGTGGCAATGCTGCGGCCATGAAAGGCTTTTTCATAGACCACGATTTCGGGGCGGTCAATGCCTTTGTCATGACCATACTTACGTGCCAGTTTCAAGGCAGCTTCGTTGGCTTCTAAACCCGTGCAGCAGAAAAACACATTGGTCATGCCAGACAGTTCTACCAGTTTGGCTGCTAATGTTTCTTGCCCAGGTACATGGTAGTAGTTACAGCTGTGAATGATTTTGCTCAGCTGGTCTTGTAATGCGGGCACGAGCTTGGGGTGGTTATGCCCCAAAGTGTTGACTGCAATGCCTCCCAAAGCGTCGATATAACTTTTACCGTTGATGTCCCACAGTCGGCAGCCTTGACCGTGTGATAAAGCCATTGGCACACGGCCATAGGTGTTCATCACATGATGGGAGGCGGCTTCAACGAATGCGGACATACAAGTTTCTCCAAATAGCGTAAAGGCTTGATTTTAGTTGCAAGGTGGCTCTGCTTTCATGAAAGTTGTTTTGTGCATTAAGTCTGCTCTTGCATCAATGAGCGTCTCTATGAAAAGTGCGCATGAAAAAGCATATTCAAGTCTTATATAAGATAGAATACTTGTGCAGTGCAGCAAACCATGTTCGCACTCGTTTTTAAACTTCAAAGTCTCGTAACATGACGACTCATTCGGCTAAAGAATTATTCATTCAAGGCGTTACCCACGACGGGAAAATTTTTAGACCCAGCGATTGGGCTGAGCGTTTAGCGGGTGTGATGAGCCAATTCCGACCCGGTGGCCCCAAGCCAGGCAGCCATTTAAGCTATTCACCTTGGTGCTTTCCCACTTCGATTTCAACCACCTACGGTGAGGTTAAATGCGTTGTCATCAACCGTGACTTGCGCGTTGCTGAGCCCATGGCTTGGGATTTTGTGACCAATTTCGCTAAAGACAATAATTTACAAGTCGTAGAAGCCTGCTCGCTTCCTTAAATTTGCACAAATCAAATTAATTAAAGAGCAATTTAAACAAAAAAGCACGGTCGTACTATTTTTTTGGCATAATGCAGCCTACAATCGATTTATTTTTCGAGTGACGTTTACGTAAACGTAAATTAAAAACAATGTAAACGTCAAATAGGCAGGTTTAGTTTTTTTCAATCTCTAGGAGCTGGAACAATGAAAGTCTTGGTCGCAGTCAAACGCGTTGTTGATTACAACGTCAAAGTTCGTGTCAAATCGGACAACACCGGTGTCGACATCGCCAACGTCAAAATGAGCATGAACCCCTTTGACGAAATCGCAGTGGAAGAAGCCGTGCGATTGAAGGAAAAAGGCGTTGTGACCGAGATCATCGCTGTTTCTTGCGGCGTCACTCAATGCTCAGAAACGCTGCGTACCGCGATGGCCATTGGCGCAGACCGTGCCATCTTGGTTGAAACTGCTGAAGAGCTACAACCTTTAGCAGTTGCCAAACTCCTCAAAGCCTTGGTCGACAAAGAGCAACCCGGCCTCATCATCTTGGGCAAACAAGCGATTGACGACGACTGCAACCAAACTGGCCAAATGCTTGCGGCATTGGGCGACATGCCACAAGCCACTTTTGCTTCTAAAGTTGAAGTTGCAGACGGTAAAGCTACTGTGTCACGTGAAGTTGACGGTGGCATGGAAACCCTGTCTATCAGCCTGCCAGCCGTTATCACGACCGATTTGCGCCTGAACGAGCCACGCTACGTGACTTTACCTAACATCATGAAGGCGAAGAAAAAGCAGCTGGACACCTTCAAGCCCGAAGACTTGGGTGTGGATGTCAGCCCACGACTCAAAACCCTCAAAGTGTCTGAGCCACCAAAACGCAGCGCCGGTATCAAAGTGCCCGATGTGGCCACACTCGTTGCCAAATTGAAAACCGAAGCCAAGGTTTTGTAAAAAGATACTCTTAAAGATATTTGAGGAAAATCACTATGACATCCCTAGTAATAGCAGAACACGATAACGCATCTATCAAACCCGCCACCCTCAACACCGTGACTGCAGCTTTGCAGTGCGGTGGTGATGTGCACGTGCTGGTTGCAGGCTCAAACGCTGGTGCAGCCGCTGCAGCTGCCGCACAAATTTCCGGCGTGACCAAAGTCTTGCACGCCGATGATGCAGGTCTAGCCCACGGTTTGGCTGAAAACGTGGCAGCTCAAGTCTTAGCAGTTGCGGCTAACTATAGCCACATCCTGTTCCCAGCAACGGCGAGTGGAAAGAACGTTGCACCACGTGTTGCCGCCAAATTGGATGTGGGTCAAATCTCTGACATCACCAAAGTTGACAGCCCAGACACGTTTGAGCGTCCGATTTATGCAGGCAATGCGATTGCTACGGTTCAAAGTTTGGATGCCACCAAAGTCATGACTGTACGGACGACTGGATTTGACCCGGCCGGCGTAAATGCTGCCTCAGTAGCTATTGAAAAAGTAGCAAATATTGCAGCAAATGCGAAGTCAACTTTCATGGGTAGCGAGATCGCTAAGAATGATAGGCCTGAGTTGACCGCAGCCAAAATCATCGTCAGCGGTGGCCGTGCTTTGGGTAGTAGCGAAAAGTTCACGGAGGTGATGACACCTTTGGCAGATAAGTTAGGAGCAGCTATGGGTGCATCACGCGCGGCGGTTGATGCGGGCTATGCGCCAAACGACTGGCAAGTCGGTCAAACCGGCAAGATTGTGGCTCCGCAGCTGTACATTGCAGCGGGCATCAGCGGTGCGATTCAGCATTTGGCGGGTATGAAAGACAGTAAAGTGATTGTTGCTATCAACAAAGACGAAGAGGCGCCGATTTTCTCAGTGGCAGATTACGGCTTGGTGGCTGACTTGTTCACGGCTGTGCCTGAACTGGTAGCGGCGCTATAAAATTTAATAACGTCTAAAACGCATTTCTGATACATCTTAATTAACCAAACCCTAGGCAATCGTCATGACTTACCGTGCCCCAGTGAAAGACATGTTGTTCGACATGCAGCATTTGGCCAATATTGAGCAGGTGGCGCAGTTGCCAGGTTTTGAAGATGCGGGTTTTGACACGGCTCAAGCTGTGTTGGAGGAGTGCGCTAAATTCAGCGAAGGTGTGCTTAGTCCTCTGAACTGGGAGGGTGATAAAAACCCTTCCAGCTGGAAAAACGGCGTGGTCACAGCGACGCCTGGTTTCAAAGAAGCCTACAAGCAGTTTACCGAGGGTGGCTGGCAGGGTTTGCAGCATCCACAAGATTTTGGCGGACAAGGTTTGCCAAAAGCGATAGGTGCAGCCTGTGTGGAAATGATTCATGCGGCAAACATGAGTTTTGGCCTTTGCCCCATGCTCACGGATGGAGCGATTGAAGCCCTGTTGACCGCTGGTTCAGATGAGCTTAAAACTATTTATTTGGAAAAACTCGTCAGTGGTGAATGGACTGGCACAATGAACTTGACTGAGCCACAAGCTGGTAGTGATTTGGCCGCAGTCCGCACCCGTGCTGAGCCGCAGGCGGATGGCAGCTACAAAGTGTTCGGCACCAAGATTTTCATCACCTGGGGTGAACACGATATGGCTGAGAACATCATCCATCTGGTGTTGGCTCGCGTTGTAGGTGCACCAGATGGTGTTAAAGGTATTAGCTTGTTTGTCGTGCCTAAGTTCATGGTGAACAAAGACGGTTCTTTAGGTGAGCGCAACGATGTGCACTGCGTCAGCATCGAGCACAAAATGGGCATCAAAGCCAGCCCGACTGCCGTGTTGCAATATGGTGATAACGGTGGCGCTGTGGGCTACTTGGTGGGTCAAGAAAACCGTGGCTTGGAGTACATGTTCATCATGATGAATGCGGCTCGTTTCGGTGTAGGGGTGCAAGGCATTTCTATTGCTGAACGCGCCTATCAAAAGGCCGTGCAGTTTGCCAAAGACCGCGTGCAAAGCCGCCCAGTCGATGGCTCTTTGCTAGCCAGCGGCCCGATTATTCACCACCCAGACGTGAAACGTATGCTCATGACCATGCGCGCCTACACCGAAGGTTGCCGCGCTATGGCCATCAGCTCTGCTGCGGCTTACGATGCTTCGCACAATCACCCGGACTCTGAAGTGCGCAAACAGAACTTGGCGTTTTATGAGTTTATGGTTCCGCTGATCAAAGGCTACAGCACTGAGATGAGCTTGGAAGTTACCAGCTTGGGCGTGCAAGTCCACGGTGGCATGGGCTTTATTGAAGAAACTGGTGCAGCACAGTATTACCGCGATGCCAAGATTTTGACAATTTACGAAGGCACAACTGCCATCCAAGCTAACGACTTGGTCGGGCGCAAGACGGCACGTGATGGTGGTCAAACTGCCAAAGGCATCGCAGCTCAAATTGAAGTGACAGAAGCTGAGTTAATGAAAAGTGGCAGCGCAGCCGCCAGCGTAGTGCTTAAACACCTTACCGCCGCGCGTTTGGCATTCATCGACGTTGTTAATTTCGTAGCTGGAAACACAAAGACATCGCCTAATGCGGTATTCTCAGGCAGCGTGCCCTATTTGATGTTGGCTGGTAATTTGATGGCTGGTTGGCAAATGGCACGTAGCTTGTTGGTTGCTGAAAATCAACTTGCTATCGGTGTAGAAGATGCAGCTTTTATGCAGGCCAAAATCATCACCGCGCACTTTTATGCTGAACACTTGCTGTGTAAAGCACCAAGTATGTGCGGCAGCATTGTAGAAGGTGCTGCGTCCGTGACAGCGCTATCCCTAGATTCTTTTTAAGCTGTTTAACTTACTATTTGGAGACTTTATGTCTAGATTGCCAGGCGCTTTAGGCCACTTACCGCTGCCCATCATCGGTTCACCGCTGTTTATCATCAGTAATCCCAAACTGGTCATCGCCCAGTGTATTTCGGGTGTGGTCGGCTCTATGCCAGCGCTTAATGCGCGTCCAGCTGAGCAGTTGGAAGAGTGGTTGATTGAAATCACTGAAGCATTGGCGGCTTACAACAAAGCCAATCCAGACAAACCAGCCGCGCCTTTCGCTATTAACCAGATTGTGCATAAGTCGAATGACCGCCTTGAGCACGACATGCAAATGTGCGTCAAATACAAAGTGCCTATCATCATCACCAGCTTGGGAGCGCGTGAGGACATCAACGCTGCTGCGCACAGCTATGGTGGCGTGGTGCTGCACGACATCATCAACAACAAGCATGCTCGCAAAGCGATTGAAAAAGGCGCAGATGGCCTGATCGCCGTGGCCGCTGGTGCCGGTGGCCACGCTGGTGTGAAAAGCCCGTTTGCGTTGATTCAAGAAATCCGCCAATGGTTTGATGGTCCAGTAGCTTTGAGCGGCTCTATTTCAACAGGTTCTGCCGTCCTAGCCGCTCAAGCCATGGGCGCAGACTTTGCATACATCGGTTCTGCCTTCATCGCCACAGAGGAAGCCCGCGCAGCTGATGCCTACAAGCAATCCATCGTAGACAGTAATTCCGACGACATCGTCTACAGTAATTTGTTCACAGGTGTGCATGGCAACTACCTTGCACCATCGATTCGCAATGCAGGCATGGATCCAGACAACTTAGAAGTCAGCGATCCGAGCAAAATGAACTTTGGCGGTGATAAGTCCAAAGCTTGGAAAGACATTTGGGGATGCGGCCAAGGCATCGGTGCCATCACCAAAGTGCAAAGCACGGCAGACTATGTGGCTCAGCTGAAGCGCGAGTATGCACAAGCTAAAGCTAAATTGCTGTAACTTTAATAAGTTAACTCTCTAGCCTTGCCCCAAAACACACGGTACATAAAGACCGTGTAGCCGATAATGGCGGGCAGGGTGA
>Ga0114940_10000949_pt1 | contig 11357 bp, 12 predicted proteins | sample ColdCreekSource_FD_87195 | JGI IMG/M metagenome (GOLD analysis project Ga0114940, IMG submission 87195) | Groundwater microbial communities from Cold Creek, Nevada to study Microbial Dark Matter (Phase II) - Cold Creek Source | ecosystem: Environmental > Aquatic > Deep subsurface > Groundwater ... | reverse complement strand
CAATGTGCCATCCCCGACGATGTTGGTGCATTGGTGCTCAGCTCGTTGGAATTGCTGCACTCATCTGCAGTTGCAGAAATCTCTTCAGCAGTCTGTTGTTCACGGCGGGTAGGTGGTGGTGGCGTGACACTGGCGATGGTCTTATCAGGGTGTTTGATGGTGGCGGCATGAGACCCGGTAACTTGTCTGATAAATAAAGAGGTGTAATTTAGAGCGCGTGTGTGGGGGAACCGTTTGGCCTGGTCTGGGGGGACTGAGATAACGGAAACACCTTGCGCATGATGCTATATATGCATTGATTAGATTTTATTTTTAAAAGTGGTACTTCAACTGAATGCATACCTAGAAATCTGCATCACCTGTGGTCGATCAAATTTCAGTTTCTTTAGTTGATTCTTCAAATCAACCAAAGTCACGGGGTTCTTGAATTCAGTGATCATTTTGCAGCAGTCGAGGTAAGCTAAAAAGTCACATGCATAAATTAAATAAATTAAAAAAAATATACAACAAAATTTACTCACAACCAATAAAAGCAACAATTGCCTCTGTACCATCTTCCAGCTTCACCAGGCTATACAAAGAAGGTGCTTTCGCAGCCACCGCCTTAACCACCTCCAGATTGTTTCCGGTGGTCTTGTTACAGATGGGGACATAATGCAACTGTAAAAATGGACCAAAATAATTTCAATTGCTCTAAGATAATTATAACATCAGCTGTAACCGCCTCTGTTTGCATATTGGAATAGTAACTATGCACAATGCGCACACGGGGAAAAAATATTTTCCTGACAATCATCATTTTTGCAGTAAAAAAGGTTTTCAATAAGGGATATATGAGAGGAAAAACCAACTGTTTTATATCCACGAGAACCAAATAGTGAGAGAATATAGCATTATGCATGTCATATATGTAATCTAATTTAGAGTACAATGTTTTGTGGATTTACAGTGGACTTTTAGAATACAAATTTGCATTGCGGTGAACCTCAATAATCAATACTGTAAAAATCTGCAGTACGCTTCAGCACGTTTAGTTAAAAACTTGAATGAAAATATTTATAATCTCTTGACTCTTAGAACTATTTTTTATGTTTATACACTGGTTTATATACGATAAACTGGCTCGCGACATCTCAAAGAACATAAAAACTTTTTGCAACTATACGACGTGGGTGCCAACGAGCTATCATTTGTTGAGATAGTGGGATATCGCAAACAATACTTTTGGAGGGAAGGGATGGTCGGTTTATTAAGTTTTATTTATTGCCTTGCGTCTAGACTGTGTGTGCATTTCAAAAGTGCAACCAAGTGGGATTTCCAAGTTACGTATATGTAATGAAAACCAGATGAACATAGTGTAGCACTTTTAACAAACGGGGAAAAATGCTCGGAAAATGTAACCATGGCTACAGACCCAGCGCAGGAGTGTGAAGCATTAATAATAACGATTGGCAACTCAATTCTCATGGCGCGTGTTGAGCGGGTTGCTGACCACATATATTTGATTTTGAAAACTTGACATTTTTTAGGGCTATTTGATTCAAGAGAGTAAGCTTTAATTATGCGAGCTGAAATAAAAAGCGAGGAAAAGACTCAGTTCAATATTTAAATGCGGTTAAAACAACTAGTCGTGAGAAGCAGCAAACTAAATTGATTCCACTGCACATGCATGTCGGCACGTGGTGGATAATCATTTTGCGCGGGAGAGAGGATCCACGTCTCGCGTGAAATAGTGGGTTCACGGGGGGATTACAAAAAGCGAGGCTCGTTTTAATACATTCGCATGCACACAAATTAGCATAAAATACTCACGGTTTTGTCATGGCCGCGTAAAAAGTCGAATCGGCTGGTGGCCATTATTGCAGTCGAGGGGTGCGTGATCGTCAACCACGAGGAGATGGCGTTTCCATCCGGTACGTGTTCTTGGCCTTGAAGTGAACTGTCTGCGTCTGCAACCGTGTCCGTCTGAGAAATGGATGAGCGATGTGCGTGTGCGAAATGCAGTGCGCGTGCGTAACCTCCTACAGCCCCCAGGTCTCAGCTCTCCAAGTTGTGGAGGGGCGAGCAGCATGATTCTTGCTTGATGCCTCTGCCGTGGCCCACAGGTTACAAGTTCAGACGTGTTGGGACGTGAAATGATTTGGTCACTTCTGACTCCCGCCACTCGCTGCTTGCTGATCTTCATCTTCCACAGGCCTCCCTTCCCCCTTCTTTTCTTCAACGACGCCGCCGCCATTTGACAAGAAATATCAGAGTTATACAGTCGTGCGGTTTTAAAGTGCGTATGAAAGATGGAGAACATCCAATATCCAGGTATCTATTCAAAATAATTATACACATACATAACATGCCCATCAGTGGCGAATCTTCGGGTGGAAGGGCTCGGGAAATCGCCATGTAAATAAGTAGGCTGCTCCTTAACACGAGAATGCATAACGGGTTGCCTAAAATTGGCCCTTAGTGGGTCCTTCTACTCTCCGGGCCCAGGGACTTATCCCCCTTGTAGATCTGCCACTGATGCCTGCATATACATTAATAGCATGAAATGCAAAGCTTAGGAGGATGTAGATTTATCATATGTGAGTGCCATGTGCGCGACTCGGAGGATTTATGAGGAAAATACACTGCCCGTCTCATGTTGATTCAAATCTAATAAGATTTGTTGTGTTATCTGTTTGTTTAAATTAGTCTGGTATTATACTGAAATAACATAATTTGTAACACTTTTACAGATATTTCCTCTTCGACTGTTGAACACCCCAGCACAATGGATACATCTGTGGAAAGCAACAACTTGACTGAAAATAATCTTGATTGCATTCCGTCAAATGAGATGAACTCATCCAACTCGACTGATGTGCAGGGCAACGACCCAAACATCAGCATGGAACCTCAGACTGGCTCTCAATGTGATGCTTCACCTGAAGTATCATCAACATCAAGCTTGCTGCAATTCGGTAGATAGTTTTATTTGACACAAAAAACTTGACACCCTGCCTCTAACGCCTGTGACTACTTTACTCCAAGTCATATCAAAATGCATGTTAATGGGTAGATTCACAAATTAAGATACATTCGGAGAAACAAACTAAAAATGATAATATCACCATTATGCAAAACTATGCTACCAATACCTGCATGCGCATGCAGGCACCCTTTTATGCCTTGTGCAGTGTCCCCAAGGCTTAATATTATCAATTTGCTGTTATGCACAGTACATAAGACTCTTTTAACCCAGCCATTTTATGTACTGTGAATCAATTACATAATGGGCTGCAGTGAATTAATCATAGATTGAATGCACATCCATCGCATGCCAAGAAATATTAACAGCAGCCCTGAAACCAATACTTTTTTTCAGGCAGAGCTAATCTAACATTCATGCAGCAGTCCATGGAAAGCAGGGATGCCATGCTGCAAGCCTACAGGCAGTCGAGGGGATCACCATTGGGGGAGGAAATGCATTTCCCGCATTTCCCTCCAAGAGTTGAGCGCCTCGTCGGTTGGATAAGCCCATTCACTATCATTCAAGACGAGGCGTCCCAACTGCGCTTCTCAGAATCCAGCTCTGATGAGCATTCCCAGGCCACCACTCACGTGTCTGCCACTGACAACGAGTGTGATGATGAGGATGACATTGACACTTGGTTCAGGCCCATTCCCCTGCCGCCTGATTTTGAAGGAGAAAAGTAATTTACAATGACTTTTGATTTGATTTCAGGCAATGCATTTTATTTGTGACGTAAAACCTTTTTGAAAGGGTTTACAAAAGTCTTTTAAAAATAATTATAGGTGATGTTCTTATTGTAGTTCAGAGGTATAGCCATTAAAGTTAAATACACAATATGAAATTGAGAGGTCATTCCTGCAATTTTTAGCTTAAAAATATTGTTGAGTCTAGCAATAAACAGAGATGTAACACGTGAAAAACCTCAATTGATTGTTTATAGAAATATCGTTTTTTACGAATGCAAGAGAATGCACCTATTGTGTGCTGAAATAAATACTGTAAACGCCAGCTTCGTTCATTATTTACACACATTACAACTGCCTTGAAACAATTTCAACTTTGGTGGGTCAACCAGAAAAACTAGAATTACCCGTGATTCGCAAAACCGGTTCATATCAATACTATGTATACGTAAATAAAGATCAAATTAAATTAAAATAGCAAAAACATAAGCTACCCACTAACAATCCAAAAGAGCATTATTGAACACTCGTGCTAGCCTGATCAGCAACTGCCTTTCCCTGCATCACTTTCTTAATGGGCAGTCGATTGGATTTGTATTTATTTCTGAGCTGTGTAAGCCATTTGCTCAGTGCTCTGCCAGCATAGGTTACGCGAATACCTTCAGCCGCATCATCATTTTCTTCTTCGCCCTTTTGCGCTTTGGGCAGTGCAAGTTGCTGTCTATAGCAGTGTCCAAGTTTTGCAGTCAAACCTGTAATTGTTATTATAAGATAAAACAGGACAACCACATGCAATTCCATCTCACCCAAAAAGCCGTCTAAAATATTTATTGGCAATGCAAGAGTGTCCATTCCGTTGGATGCATTGTTTGTGCCGCTTCTACTGAAGTACTGCGCACCTTCCTGTTTGAAGATATATCTTGCCAATTGGAAAGCAAAATTGAAAAAGGTGTTGTTTTTGTTGGCTAGATTGCTGACAATGCCTTTTGGAATTGCGACATCCAACCAGCGATGGACGTTTTCAACCTGGCAAATTAAAATGCATTTTAATAAGTTTCGTTATTAACCAAATTCAACTAACGCCATCGTAGGTGGCACGGAGCAAGATTTCCTTCTCTTCTCCTCTTGCTATTCGATTCCTTGTGACGGCTAAACCCTCTCTATGATTCACATAACTGTTACTTTAAATTTAGCCTGCATGGTTTTCTTTTTAAGTTATACCTGTATGCACGCACATTGGGGTCATACGGAACCATCGGCCCATCTGCGTCCATTTCCTCGAGGCGGTGCTCAGTGAGCTCTGCGTCTTTACGGTAGCTTTCCACTTGTCTGGATAGATTTGCATTCCTAACTTTAAGCATGGTCACCGTCTCGTTCGACTTGGCCAAGTCTGCCATAGCCCTAGCCAGCTCCACTTTCTGTTTTTCGCATTTATCCCACAAATCTAATTTTGAAAAAAGATAATTTTAACATAGCTTTAATACAATCTGTATAACTTACAAGTACATAGCTCAGCTTCATCCGTACCAGATTTACGCACTTCTTTCATCGAATAGAGCAGTTGAGGTTCCACATCAAGTTTTTGCTTCCCGGACAAAAGCAAGTCCACGTCATAGCCATCTGAACCTTCGGGGGAGCTTTCCATCTCATTAATTTTAACCACAAAGCAAAACTGTCAGTCGAGTTTTTGTTCACTTTGGCGATTTTTAGTCCACACTCGGAATCTGGAATAATTCCAGCCACCGATTCATTGTTTACTTTTCAAAAGTGGGCGAGGTCAGCCGTCGGCAGGCAGTGGTGCTTTGAAATCACTGTAGATGGAGCCACGGAGGAAGCTAGTTCCTCCACATAATCGGCAATATCGATACATGATATCATATCCGAACTAAATATTTAAATAATATATTTTAAATTTATTTTTAACTCCAGTTACATACTTGTTTGTGTATTTACTCTAATAAATCAAACATTGCGCCTATTTAGGTGAGTCCCGGTGCACCTCGCCGCTTGTTAAACAAATATCGATATCGATACTCACCACACCAAAATCTGACTGGTCGATATCTATTACCGACAGTACCGACATCCAGCCGACACCGACAACACAGCGTGTTTCGTGCTTGCTGGCAACCGCGTCTTGCCACTCGACTGTCTCTGGTCTGTCCAACGAAATTTATTCAGCGTCAACAATTTCATTCCTATACCCTCGACTGCAAATTTTCGTGTGAAGAATGCCATTCTTCCAAGTATGTATCCCAGCAAATCTACCGCCACCGACCAGGGCAGTGGTCGCGAACTGCTTTGACAGGATGTTGCATGGGGGCACTTTGGACGGCTACTCTCCGGTATGTCCACATTACGTTTTTTACATACACCTATTTATCCTGATTCTATCCTTTATCCTTTTTTGCATACATATTGCCCATTGACTGACCGGCATGACACATAATTATCATGCTCAATACGAACAGTCTCAATTGCGAAATGCAAACAAAAACAATGGTTTTTGACAACCTCAAATCAGCTTCTTTCTACCTAATGCCGTAGCATTGCGGCTGCGCTAGTCAAATCAGCTCTTTTACATGCATCTCATGGGCCCAACAAATGTGAAGCTACCTCACTTTTTCTCTTTGCCATAAATCTAATTGGATTTTTTCATGTGGATTGCACAACTTTGAGTAAATTCAAGGGCTGTTGTTTTTTTGTCAATTAACATTCGCTTTGTTTTCAGGCAACATGTGGGGCCATCATCTCGGCAAGTGTCAGTTCCAGTTGGAACCCTTTCATGGAGATGTAATTCAGTTCACCTGCTCACATAATACATACAAAAAAAACTAAATTCTTTTCTTACAGGTTCATTCCAGAGGAACAAGTTGGTTATCCTGACGAGGACTGCAGAAAGAGAGAACGGCAAATGCAGTTCTGCGTTTGGAAGAATGGCGAGAGGAAACTGTTCATCCGGCGACCTGACATCCACGAGGCAGCAGTTCCTTCTCCCAAGTGGGCAATAGCTGCCGAGTCTGAGCTAGGCCAGGGCTACCAGTGAGTGGCGCTATTGACACATCTCTGCTTTACATCTAATTTTCTTATTTCTAGCCACAATGCATTGACAGTGCTCCAAAATTCAGTTCCCCAGCTCTTCTTGGAATCGTCCTGTGAATTGAGCACATTGCTGCCATGGTAAGGCGTATTCAACACATTATAATCTCTATGCTAACATTTCAATTGCAGCCTGCTCTCTTCACCTCTACTCGACTGTACTCGTTTGAAGAGCATGCTGTCGCAGTTGGAAGGCAGGGTTACCATCTCAAGGATAGCTGCCGGAAGATGGACAGCCACAATGGACAAACCTCTGGAGCACAAACATTGCCTTGGAGCGGCTATTGGGCAACTTGTTGCAGTGACCTCTGAAGACGAGCCAGGTATATTATGTCAAGCTTTTTATATATTTTATAAATGTAAAACACTCTTGGTTTGCAGGCGCCCCTGTCAAATTGATTGTCAGGGATGTCGTCAATGGCAAAATCGTGCTAACATTGGCCCAAGGAGACATCGTAGTGCCTCAACTAGACAATTTCTTGTGTTCCGGTGAAAACCAGGCATGCACGATGTTCTTCATGGATGTTGAAGCACAGTTTGCAAACAAATTGACTGCAATCATCGACCTCTTCACGGCCACTGGGACTGGATACACACACCAAAACGAGTGGCCACGCCCCTCGACTGGTCTCGGCCTGGTAAAATTGAGATTTTTTGTCTATGCATGCACTTTGGAATCTGGCCTGCCATGCTATATTTTATTTAGCGATCTCTGATTTTTAAATTCATAATTCGATATACTCGCACAAAATGTGGTCCAAAAATTGTTTAATAAGTCCAGTCGATCTTACGCAACGTATTTATTATTTCATATCAATTGAAATCAAAATTAAATTTTAGGATGATGAATTCCAGTGTTTGCTTTTTTTTTCAAATCTCTTATTCATGCACCCATTAAAGTATGTATGTTTTCCAGATCGAAGACAACCAGATGGCCTGCCTGAAGGTAGGCATCGGGTTTTTTGACGACAAACTCAGCCATCAACAACAACAAGCTGTCGTGGGTGTCCTGTTACATGAACGACCATTTACACCTTACTGCCTGATTGGGGCATCGTGCACAGGCAAGACTGCGGTGCTCGTTGAAGCCACTCGCCAGGTTGCTTGCTACCAGGAAGAGACAGCTCCATACGAGGCCATGTAAGTACTCTCTTGATTGAGACCAATGCGATACTAGTAAATATGTGTCATTGAAAATTTTCCTCAGCGTCCACTTTGTGGTTCCAACACCGCAAGAAGTGCATGCTGTGGTGAAGAGTCTGGCTGAGACGGAAATCACTAACAACAGCATTGTGTGGCTGTGCACCGAGGATGAAGTCCCCATTGACATGGAACAACTTGCAGTTGCTCCAATCAGAGTGGACGAATTCGAGTTGCAGGATCACCATCAGGTGATCGTAGCAACTCCAAAATCATTCGCTCGACTGCCACTTAGCCGTGGAAACAAAAGCCATCCATCACCCCTTTTGGTTGTGGTATGTATTTTATTTTTTATGCTTTAGAGGTGTACGAAACTAAAACTTACAACATTTATAGGTGGACAGTGTTCACCGCATCGATGTAGGGGACTTCGCAATGGTGGTCACCAGGAACGGAGAGCCAGTTCAGGTCGCGATTGCTGGTGATCCGACGCAAGTGGGCCCCTCAACAATCTCCAAAGTCAATGACTGGATTTGGGGGGGCAAATCAATCTTGGAAGTGCTCAAGCTGCATCCAACATTTTTTGTGAACAAGCAAGATAGGTAAGGTCTACATTTGGTGTGCAAAGACCGGCTAATCCATGCTATTTGACCTTTTGCAGCAGCCTTCTCCCCGCACAATGGTCTGGGAAGTACCTGGACGTGACCTACACCCTCCACCCCAACTTGACTGCCTTCCTGTCCAAGACCTTGCATGACTCAAGATTGGTGAGTTTAGATAGCAACACCACATAAACTTTTCATTATATCAAATCACTTTTCTACACAGACCTCTATTGAAGGCAGCTGCTTGGGCATGGAGGATGATTTGCTGGATGGCATCAACAACGCTGGCATCTTCAACGCACCCATCAAGGGTCCTCTTATTTGGTGCCAGCAGAGCTCGCAAATTGAAAGGGATCCTGAAACGCTCTCTCTCTTCAATGCAGATGAGGCGAGCGAGGTAGCCAAATTCTCCATCCGGTTGGCACAGGCGGTTGGACCAGCAAACGTTTTGGTAACATCAGTTTACCCGAAGCAGGTGAGAATACAATTTATATTTTAATTGCTTTATAAGACAATGACTTAATTTCAAATTGCAGGTGCGAATCCTCAAATCCTTGACTGCACAAACCAACGGGCTGCTGGTCACGGACCTCAACGTAACTCAAGGACAGTCTCGTGAGATAGTTGTGATCTCTCTCGTCAGATCTCGCATCGAGTCATCATCCCTGCGATCCTCCACACCACTGGGAAAGCTCAACAGCCCACATCAAGTAGCTACCCTCATGACCAAGGGAAAGAGACTGGTCTTCTTGTTTGGCTGTGCCCGGCACTTTCTCGATGCCAACAATAGGTTCTGGAACCAGCTCATGACTGAAGCTGAGTGGCCGGTAATTAATGACCAGTTTTAGGTTCTCTACCTTATTGAGTAAATAATTTGATCTGTGTACACAACTGATATTTTGATTCGTGATTTCTGTGAATAATTTGCATTCATTTTTCAATGAATATCTTTGTATTTGTTCATGTGTGATGTGTACGGACTATATTCCTCCTCTCCTCAATTGTATAATTGCTTACAATATTTTAATGATGCACTAGAAATAAATAAAGCCACACAAGATCAATAATTATCACTGACCTCTATAAATCATTTCTTGAAGTAACCTAGTATTGAAGTTTCATAGCAAAAGCGTAAACAGCCTACACATTTTTTTGTTTCTGTTCAAGATTTCTCATAGAGCTATTAAATATCCATTGTTGTGATTAAAATGAGAAAATGTTAACCTACACAGTCAAAGGTAACTTAAAATATGCATAATGAATGGTTACACCAACTGCATGCGTGCATAATTGAGAACACTGACCTCACATCAACTCCTTAGTAAAGACAGTATCCTCTGCTCATGGACACATTGATGTATGGAGATGGATTGAAGACCAATGTTGTCAATTCGATAGTTGGAGATGTTGTAACCAGCCATACACACATAAACAGGTGTGGGGGGGGGGGGTTAAGGGACAGTGTAAGAGGCAGGGTGGAGTGAGAGAGGGAAATGGTAGACCTCCCTACCCTTAAGATCATTCAGGCATTTGTGTAAAGAGTGCAAATCTATTGCAAATGCATTTCCAAACCATGGCAAGTCAAATGCAGGCAAAGCCATTTCGACAGCTTGGCATACATATTGCAAAGATCAGGTGAATCGGATGCGAAAACGCACTGTCGCCGATCCGGCCTTCTAGGCAAAAATCATTAACGTATGAAGAATGAATAGCGCTACAATAATATACATGTGTAAATTTTGTCTCCAAAAATTATCCGGCAACGACAATTCAAAAGTGAAAAACAATTCTAAACTTTTTTGCAATTCGCTATACAATCATACAATCTGTTGTAAAGTTTTGTCATGACGTTGCAGGATGGTGCTCCATTCATTACACAAAGCTAGCTCTGCGATTTGACTAATTGGCCTATCAAATGATCCCAATCAGCCTTTTTATAACGTCCATTTGACCTTACCGATGGTGCCATTCAGCCTTGCTGTACCTCGCGCATGGCTGGCAGAACTGTACGTTAAAACACTCAGGCAACTCTTTTGCAAAAATGGCGTGCAAGTTGCGAGACCGCTGCAAGCAACATGCAGGAATACCCGTCGGGCGCGGCAAAGTCTTTCCTAAACCATGGCATACATGTTGCAAATATCAAGTGAATAAGATGCGAAAAAGCACTGTCGCCGATCCGGCCCTCCAGGCAAAAATCATAAACGTATTAAGAATGAATAGCGCTACATTAATATACATGTGTAAATTTTGTTTCCAAAAATTATCCGGCAAAGACAATTCAAAAGTGAAAAACAATTCAAAACTTTTTTGCAATTGGCTATACAATCAGAAATTTATGGGCCTATTGTTAAGTTTTGACTTGACGTTGCTAGATGCTCCTCTTTTATTTACACAAAGCTAGCCTTGCGATTTGACTAACTGGCCTATCAAATGATCCCATTCAGCCTTTTTATAACGTCCATTTGACCTTACCGATGGTGCCATTCAGCCTTGCTGTACCTCGCGCATGGCTGGCAGAACTGTACGTTAAAACACTCAGGCAACTCTTTTGCGAAAGCATGGCGTGCTAGTTGCGAAACCGCTGCAAACTAGTTGCAGGAATACCCGTCGAGCGCAGCAAAGTCTTTCCTAAACCATGGCATACATGTTGCAAAAATCAAGTGGACCAGCTGCGAAAGCGCACTGTCGCCGATCCGTCCTTCCATTGAGTCGTGCTCGCTCGAGCGCCGCTCTGACCACCAAATGCGACTTGAAAACCAGGATCCGAACCCATGTTAGCCACGGTTCTGCAACCTCTGGATTTTTGAGGCAGAGATGTTG
>Ga0114940_10000948_pt1 | contig 11363 bp, 11 predicted proteins | sample ColdCreekSource_FD_87195 | JGI IMG/M metagenome (GOLD analysis project Ga0114940, IMG submission 87195) | Groundwater microbial communities from Cold Creek, Nevada to study Microbial Dark Matter (Phase II) - Cold Creek Source | ecosystem: Environmental > Aquatic > Deep subsurface > Groundwater ... | reverse complement strand
TTCGATCTGGTCCCACAGGGCCTTCTGCACCGACTGGCGTGTCTCGCGGATCGCCGCAGGGCTGGCGATCATTTCGGTAACGTTGAGCCCCGAGCCAAAGCGCCGCACGAGCCGACGGAACGGCAAGTCGGTAACGCCGGTCATCGGCGCCAGGATTACCGGGCAATCGATCCGGATTGGGCCGACATCGATTGGAGCCAGACTGGGAGGAACGGGAAGCGTCATTGATCTGCCTAAAATTTGGGCAGCACATAGGGAATTGCCCCCTTCCCCGCAAGCGCTTAGGCGGCAAGGCGATGTCTGCGCCCTTCTCAGCCCCCGCCGGAACCGCGGCCGTCGTCGTTGCGGCGGGTCAAGGGCTGCGAGCTGGACAGCCGCTTCCCAAGCAATTTGCGCTTTGGCGCGGCAAACCGGTTTTACGCCACTCAGTCGAAGCGCTTGTCGCCGCTGGGATTGCCCCGATTGTGATCGCGATCCCGCCTGACTGTGACGATCTGGCAGTCGAGGTGCTGGCCGGATTGCCGGGTGTGCGCTGCGTAGAAGGGGGTGCGAGCCGTCAGGAGTCGGTCAGAGCCGCGCTCGAGGCACTGGCACCCGATGCACCGCAGCGCGTGATGATCCATGACGCCGCGCGGCCAGACATTCCCGGCGAGGTGCTTGAGCGGCTGATTGCGGCGCTCGAGATTGATCCCGGCGCGATCCCGGTTCTGCCGATTGCCGATAGCCTTGCCGCCACCGCTGGTGGCTTCATGGCCGAACCTGCTTCTCGGGAATCGTTGCGGCGCGTCCAGACCCCGCAAGCATTCCAGTTCGACGCAATCCTGGCTGCGCATCGCGGCTGGAGCGGCGCTGCCTCCGCTGGAGACGACGCACAAGTCTTGCGCTGCCACGGTTTGCCGGTGCGATTGGTCGAAGGAGATGAGCGCTTGCACAAGCTGACTTACGCCGCTGACTTCAAATCCGCGCTGCCGATCAGGGTGGGTACGGGTTTCGACGTTCACCGCCTGGTACCCGGCGAAGAACTGTGGCTGTGCGGCGTCCGGATCGACCATTCTCACGGCTTGTCGGGGCACAGCGATGCTGACGTTGCAATCCATGCGCTGGTCGATGCGATCCTGGGCGCGATCGGTGCCGGCGATATCGGCAGCCATTTTCCGCCCAGCGATCCGCAATGGCGCGGCGCGTCGTCCGACCGGTTCCTTGCCCATGCCGTCGCTCTGGCCGGTGAGGCAGGTTATGTTGTCGGCAATGTCGATCTGACGATCATTTGCGAAGCGCCCAAGATCGGCCCGCACCGTTCAGCAATGCGCAACAGGCTTGCTGGGATCATGGGCGTGACGCCAGAGCAGGTCAGCGTCAAGGCAACCACCACCGAACGCCTTGGCATGACCGGCCGCGGGGAAGGCATTGCCGCGCAGGCGGCGGCCACGCTCGTCGCGGTCTGACAAAGAAGGTTCTGGATTTTCAACGAACCCTGGCCGATGCTGCCAGCATAACAGGTTGGAGACAAAGTGAATGCGCAAGACTGCCTACAAGATCGCCGCGACACTGGCTTTGCTATCGGCTGGACAGGCTCAAGCCGCCGCGACTGACCAGTGCCTCACGCGACCTGAACTGCGCGGCATGATTGCCTACGTTCTGCCCTCGGTGGTCAACTCTGCCGCAACCCGTTGCTCGACCGGAGCGGCAACCGACTCATTCTTCGCTTCCCGCGCTCCGCAATTGCTGGCCGAGCTTGAACCGGCGCGCGTTGCCGCCTTCCCGATGGCGCGACAGGCCTTCAAGAAGTTCGGCGGCGACAAGGACAGGAGCACCATGGCGATCTTCGATGCCCTGCCCGAAGAGGTGTTTCGCCCCATCGTCGAAGCAGTTGTGACGGAAAAGATCGGTGGATCGATCAAGCCTGAAAGCTGCGGCGATATCGACCGGATCATGAAGACCATCGCCCCCTTGCCCAGCGCAAACGTGACCGACCTGCTCACCGAAGTGGTGATGGTCGCTGCCCGCAATGACCGCAAGATGCGCACCTGCGCCGAAGGCTGATCGAGCACCGTGACCCAGTCCATTCTGCCCGCGGCAATCGCCGGATTGGCCGAACAGGTGGTCGCAACCAACCGTGCGGCCGGGCGAACTGTGGCGCTGGCTGAAAGCTGCACGGGCGGACTGGTCTCAGCCGCGCTGACCGACATTGCCGGATCCTCTGCGATCCTTGATCGAAGCTATGTGACCTATTCGAACCAGTCAAAGGTCGACATGTTGGGGGTGTCCGAGACAATCCTCGACACCTTCGGCGCGGTCTCGATCGCTTGTGCCTGGGCGATGGCACAGGGCGCGTTGCAGCGCAGCGGTGCGGATGTGGCAGTGGCGATCAGCGGGATCGCCGGGCCGGACGGCGGCAGCGACCAGAAGCCGGTCGGCCTGGTGGTGTTTGCGCGGGTCGAGCGCGGGGTGGAAGAATATCTGGCCGAAGAGCGCCTGTTCGATGGCTCCTCACGCGCGGCAGTTCGCACTCAGGCGACGCTGGTCGCGCTTGAATTGCTGTTGCCGTAAAGTTCCTGCGCGCGGGCTTCGAATGCGCCCACCATCTTGCGAAACGCACGGTCGAAATATTGCCCGGCGAGCCGTTCGAAGAGGGCGTTGCGGAAGGTGAACTCGACCAGAAAATCGACCTCGCACCCGCCCTCGGGCAGGCTCCTGAACTGCCAGACATTGTCGAGATCTCGCATCGGCCCGTCGAGGTAGATCACCTCGATATATTCGGCCCGGCGCTTCTCGACCTTTGAGGTAAACTTCTCACGCAAGGCATTGAAACCGACCAGCATGTCAGCGACCATCTCGGTCTCGCTGTCAGATTTGACGCGCGTTGCCACCACCCATGGCAGGAACTCGGCATAGCGGCCAACATCAGCGACCAGATCGTACATCTGTTCGGCCGACCATGGCAGCCGGCGAACTTCGCGAACCCCCGGCATCAGCCGCGTGCAGCTGCCTTGGCGAGCTGCGCCTCGCGCGCGGCACGCATCGCGCGGAAATCATCGCCAGCGTGGTAGCTCGAACGCGTCAGTGGTGACGCTGCGACCTGCAGGAAGCCCTTGGCGCGGGCGATTGCGCCGTAGGCGTCAAACGCCTTGGGCGTGACAAAATCGATCACGTTGGTGTGCTTGGGGGTCGGCTGGAGGTATTGACCCATGGTCAGGAAATCGATGCCCGCAGTGCGCATATCATCCATCACTTGATGAACCTCGAGCCGCTCCTCACCCAGCCCAAGCATGACCCCGGACTTGGTGAAGATCAGCGGGTTGTGCCGCTTGACCTCTTCGAGCAGCCGCAGCGAAGCATAGTAGCGCGCGCCCGGGCGGATCGTTGGGTAAAGGCGGGGGACCGTTTCAAGGTTGTGGTTGTAGACGTCCGGCCCGGCGGCAACGATTGCCTCAACCGCCTCACGCATCTTGCCGCGAAAATCGGGCGTGAGAATCTCGATCGTGGTGTTTGGCGTGTTCCGGCGCAACGCCTCGATCACCTTGACGAACTGCCCAGCCCCGCCGTCCGGCAAGTCATCGCGGTCGACCGAGGTGATCACGATATGCTCCAGCCCCAGTTTTGCAGCCGCAATCGCGGTGTGCTCGGGCTCGAGCGGATCAACCGCGCGAGGCATCCCGGTCTTGACGTTGCAGAACGCACAGGCGCGCGTGCAGACATCGCCCAGGATCATTACCGTGGCATGCTTCTTGGTCCAGCACTCGCCGATATTAGGGCAAGCCGCCTCTTCGCAAACCGTGTTGAGCCCAAGATCGCGCATCAACTGGCGCGTCTCACCATAGCCTTTGCTGGTCGGCGCCTTCACGCGGATCCAGTCAGGCTTGCGCTGGCGTTCGGGCTCCCCTTCCCGGGCAGGGACAATGGACTTTGTAGAAGAGAGGTCGTTCATGGCGCCCAGATAGGCGCAAGGACCACCCCTTGCCAGTGCGAAAATGATTGGCCATGGCAGCAGGTATGGATGACGCGCAAACTCCCGAATTCGAGCGACTGATCGCTGGGTATCGCCGTTTTCGTGAGAGCGGATGGGAGCCGCGCCGCGAGCGCTGGGCACGTCTGCGCGAAGGGCAAGAGCCGCAGATAATGGTGATCGCCTGTTCGGACAGCCGGGTCGACCCGGCACAGGTGTTCGATGTCGATCCCGGCGAAATTTTCGTGGTTCGTAACGTCGCGGCGATGGTCCCTCCGTTCGAGACAGCGCCGGGCCATCACGGGGTCTCGGCCGCGCTTGAATTTGCGGTCCAGTTTCTCAAGGTCAAGGAAATCGTGGTGATGGGCCACGGCATGTGCGGCGGCTGCAAGGCGGCGCTAACTCGCGAGATGCACGGCACAGAGCCCGGCGAAGGTGGTTTCATTGCCGACTGGATTGGCTTGCTTGACGACGTCCGTGATCCAATCGTGCACGAGCACGGAATCGAAGGACGTGCGGCCGAGCGGGCGATGGAGCAGGCCGGGGTGAAGGTCAGCCTGGCCAACCTGCGCACCTTCCCCTGCATTCGGCGCAAGGAGCGCGAAGGTGAACTGCGGCTGCGTGGTGCATTTTTCGCGATTTCGGACGGGTTGTTGCATGTGCTGGACGAGGCCAGCGGGCAATTTGCTCCGATCCAATGAAAAAGGGCGGCCGCAGTGGCCGCCCTTTCCTCAATCACGGCTTGTGAGATTACTTCGGCGCTGGCGCTGCGGGAGCAGCCGGAGCAGCCGGTGCTGCCTTGGTCCGCGCATAAAGTGACCAGAGCTGCGCCATCGGCTTGCGCGGCCCGGTGATCTTGCCGAAGGTTGCCTGCGCTTCGGCATACTGGCCCAGATCAACCTGTGCGATCCCGAGACGGGTAAGCGCCCGTGCGGTATCGACACCTGGCTTGCCCAGCGCAATCTGGTAGAGTTCGCCAGCCTTGGCCGCCTGATCGTAGCTGAGATAAGCATCGGCAGCAGCCATCGCGGTCGTGGCTGTGGCGGCCCCAGCGCGGGCATCACGCTCCAGCGCAGGCAGCGACGCGCGGTCAGCTGCAAGACGGCCTTCGGCCGCGCGCTGCTGCTCTGCCACGAACACGTCATTTGACTGGAGTTTTCCAGCATCAACGCCGAGCTTCACGATTTTGAGGACCTCGCCCGGCGAGCGGCGGCCATCTGCCGCCTCGATGTATTCGACATAATCGCGGCCTTCGAGGAAGCTGCCGGTGCGGTGCATCAAGCGCATCAGGTCAAGCGTTTCCTGGGCAGGATAGCGTGCGACTTCACGGACGATCGAGATTGCTCCGGCCCAGTTTTCCTTGGTCGGATACTGCTCTACCAGTCCGGTGCTGAACCAGGTTGCGTCGTCGATCAGCTTGTTGGAGTAAGATACGCCAAGCCCGCGGCGATACCAGTTGGCTGGCGGCTTGCGCCCCGCAGTGAGTTCGTCGCCAACCGCCTTGCGCAGAAGTTGCAGACCCTGCGGAACCTGGTTGTCGACCAGATAGGCATCAGCCAGCAGCGCCGCAGCGTTGTTGTCACGATAACCGCCGTTGACAGCAACACCCAGCGCGGTGCGGGCCAGCGCAAAGTCGCGCGCATCATAGGCGAGCGAGCCGAGCGAGAAGTTGAGGCGAGCCAGATCGAGGCCAGTTACCTTGCCGCTCTCGATCATCGACTGGAGCCCGCGACGTTGCAGTGGGTTGTCGTAGCCGACCGCACCCAACTGGATTGCCATCTGGCCCGCCACATATTTGTCATCGGTTGACGCCGCTGCAGCATAAGCCATATCGAGCTGCCCTTTTTCCGCGGTCAGCAGGCCGCCAAGTGCAGCAATCGCGGCATCGAGTGCCGGCTTGGCTTTGGCCTTGGCCGCCTGACCGCGTGCGTTGTCATGCGCAGTGCGGGCAGTATCTACAACTTGGCGCGCCGCTACCACATCAGGCCGCTTCTTCGATTCCTCGATCGCCTTGTTGAGCGGTCCGGCCAGCGTCTGAAATGGCTTCGAAAGCTTGAGCTTGAGCGGCTCTGGCGGCTTGGCCTGGGCATAAGCCGGCGCGCTCACCATTCCGGCTCCGGCAACAGCAGCCAAAGCCGCTGCAAGGGCAAGCGCCGGGCGGGCAAACAACGTGGTGCGAACCATGAGCAATCTTCTCCTTGTCCAACCCGGCTCTGACGACTCGTTCGTCTTGTTCCGGGCCGATTTCTTCCTCTGCGCTAGTGGCGCGAAAACGCCACCTTGGCAACACTGGCGCGCACTAGGCAGCGGGCGCTGAACGCCGATTGAATGCCGTCCACCGCGTCCATTCAGATTGGCGTCCGGATATGTGGAAAAGCCCGCCGAAAGAGGGCATTTAGGTGGCCTTGACCGGCCCCATCCCCTAGGGCCGGAACGAGCCCTTCCCAATGGCAACAATGGCTGATTATCCGCGTGAGCGACGACCAAGACATTCCTGAATCCGAAGGCCCCGAACCGACTGGTCCGGCGGGCGAATTCCAGCGCATCGACATCGTCGATGAAATGAAGACCAGCTACCTCGATTACGCGATGAGCGTGATCGTGGCCCGCGCCTTGCCCGACGTGCGCGATGGTTTGAAGCCGGTGCATCGCCGGATACTGTTTGCAGCGCAGGAAGGCGGCATGGTCGCCGGGCGGCCCTACCGCAAGTCGGCCAAGATCGTCGGCGACGTGATGGGCAACTATCACCCACACGGTGACCTTGCGATCTACATGGCGCTGGTGCGGATGGCGCAGGACTGGTCGATGCGGGTCCCGCTGGTCGACGGCCAGGGCAACTTTGGCTCGATGGACCCGGATGCTCCGGCCTCGATGCGTTATACCGAGGCTCGGCTGGCCAAGGTTTCTAACAGCCTGCTTGACGATCTCGACAAGGATACGGTCGATTTCACTGACAACTACGATGGTTCACGGCAGGAACCCTCGGTGCTTCCGGCACGCTTCCCCAACCTGCTGGTCAACGGCGCGGGCGGGATCGCGGTGGGCATGGCGACCAACATCCCGCCTCACAATCTCGGCGAAGTGATCGATGGTTGCCTGGCCTACATGGACAACCCCGCGATCACCTCTGAAGAGTTGATCGAGTTCATTCCCGGACCCGATTTCCCAACCGCACCGCTGATCCTCGGTACCGCGGGTGCTCGCTCGGCCTATCTCACCGGACGCGGCTCGATCATCATGCGCAGCCGGTTCGAGATCGAAGAAGGTCGGGGCGATCGCCGCTCGATCGTGTTGACCGCAATCCCCTATCAGGTCGGCAAGAACGCGCTTGTCGAAAAGATCGCTGAAGCCGCGAAAGACAAGCGGATCGAAGGTATTTCGGATATCCGGGATGAATCGAGCCGGCTCGGCGTGCGGGTGGTGGTCGATCTCAAGCGCGATGCCAGCCCCGAGGTCGTGCTCAACCAGCTGTGGCGCAACACGCCAGCGCAATCGAGCTTCCCGGCGAACATGCTGGCGATCCGCGGCGGGCGCCCCGAAGTTCTGATGCTGCGCGATTTCATCGCTGCGTTCATCAACTTCCGCGAAGAGGTGATTACCCGGCGCACCAAGTTCGAGCTCAACAAGGCGCGCGATCGGGCGCATATCTTGCTCGGCCTGGTGGTCGCAGTGACCAACCTTGACGAGGTGGTCCGGATCATCCGCGGCTCGTCCAATCCCGCTGCAGCGCGCGACGCTTTGTTGACGCGCGAATGGCCGATTGGCGAGATTGCGCAGTACATTCGTCTGGTCGAAGCGATCGAGCCCAGCGCCGAACAGGACGGCGGGACCTACCGACTGTCCGAAACGCAGGTAAAGGCGATCCTCGAGCTCCGGCTCAACCGCCTGACCGCGCTGGGCCGTGATGAAATCGGCGATGAGCTCAAGGAACTGTCCCTGGCGATCGAGGAATACCTCTCGATCCTCGCTGACCGGGTCAAACTCTATGGCGTGATGCGCGGCGAACTGGTCGCGATCCGCGAAGCCTTCGCCACCCCGCGCTTGTCCGAGATCACCGCCGCCGCCGACGGGATTGACGATGAGGACCTGATCGAGCGCGAAGACATGGTGGTGACCGTCACCATGGACGGCTACATCAAACGCACCCCGCTTTCGACGTTCCGCGCCCAGAACCGCGGCGGCAAGGGCCGCGCCGGGATGGCGACCAAGGACGAAGACGTCGTCACCAACATGTTCGTCACCAGCACGCATACTCCGGTGCTGTTTTTCTCGACCGCAGGCAAAGTCTATCGGCTCAAGGTGTGGAAGCTGCCGGAAGGCGGCCCGACCACGCGCGGCCGCCCGATCGTCAACTTGCTGCCTGCACTCGACAAGGACGAGACGATCCAGACGGTCCTGCCCTTGCCCGAGGACGAGGCCGAATGGGGCAAGCTCTCAGTGGTGTTCGCAACCGCCAAGGGCTCGGTCCGCCGCAACGCGATGGACGCTTTCGCCAATGTGCCCAGCAACGGCAAGTTCGCGATGCGGTTTGACGAAGGTTCGGCGGACCGCCTGATCGGCGTTGCGCTGCTTGAAGCGAGCGACGACGTGCTGCTCGCAACACGTGGCGGCAAGGCGATCCGTTTCGCCGGGGATGAGGTGCGCGAATTCACCAGCCGTACCTCGACAGGGGTGCGGGGGATGACGCTCAAGGGCGATGACGAGGTCATCTCGCTCTCGATCCTGCACCGCGTTGGCACCTCGTCGGAAGAGCGTGAGGCTTACGTCCGGTTCGCCCCATGGAAGGGTGAGAAGGAGGGCGAGCCCTCGCTCACGCCAGAGCGAATGGCTGAACTGGCAGAGCGCGAGCAGTTTATCCTCACCGTCTGCGCCAACGGTTATGGCAAGCTCAGCTCGGCCTACGAATATCGCCGCACCGGGCGTGGCGGCCAGGGGATCACCAATATCGACAACATCGCCCGCAATGGCCAGGTTGTCGCCAGCTTCCCGGCCACGCGCGGCGATCAGTTGATGCTGGTCACCGATCAAGCCAAACTGATCCGCCTGCCGCTCGAAAGCCTGCGCGTGATCGGCCGCAACAGCGCGGGCGTTGGCCTATTCAAGGTCGCCGACCAAGAGCACGTGGTCAGCGCGGTGCGGTTGGCTGAAGCTGAGGGTGACGACGAGCCCGAAGCCGACGATGCGGTCGAAACTTCGCCGCCTGCAACAGAGGCTGACGACTGATGGCCTTGCAGGTCGATCCCTCAGGTCAGGCGTGCGGCGCGCGCGTGACCGGGGTCGACCTCAAGCAACCACTCGACGCGGCAACGGTTGCTGCGATCCGGGCAGCTTGGCTGGAGCATCACGTCCTTGCCTTCCCCGAGCAGTTCTTGGACGACGATCAGCTTGAACGCTTCACGCTAAGCTTCGGCGGCTTTGGCGATGATCCGTTCTTCGCGCCGATTGCCGGACGCCAGCACATCGCCGCGATCCGGCGCGAGGCGGACGAGCAGTCGCCCTTGTTTGCCGAGAACTGGCATACCGACTGGAGCTTTCAGGCGCGGCCGCCCTCGGGGACCTGCCTCAACGCTGTCGACATACCGCCGGTTGGCGGCGACACGCTCTACGCCAATCAGCATCTGGCGTGGGAAGCCCTGCCCGCCGCGCGGCAAACCGAACTCGCCGGCCTGATCGCGGTTCACTCAGCCCGGCTCGCCTATGCGCCCGATGGCAGCTACGGCGCGAAGGACAAAGGCCGGAGCATGGATATCCGTCCGAGTGAGGCGGCATTGGCGGTTCAGACGCATCCACTTGTCCCCGCCCATCCCGAGACCGGACGGCGGGGCTTTTATTCAACGCTTGGCTACATTGTCGGGATCGATGGCATAGCCAATGAAGAAGCCTTTCCTCTCCTGCGCGAATTGCAGGCCTGGCAGGGCGACGACTGCTTCCTCTACCGCCACAAGTGGGAGCCGGGCATGCTGGTGATGTGGGACAACCGTTCAGTCTTGCACAAGGCCACCGGCGGCTACGAAGGCCACCGCCGCGAACTGCATCGCACCACTATAGCGGCGCGGTCTGGCCAGGTGTGGGGCGGCTCCTGAGCGCGCCGATTACCCCAGTGCAGATCAGGAACTGACCGAAATAGTAGAGCGGCCAGATCAGCAGATCGGGAATCGTGCTGTCCGCCAGTGGCCCAAGCCGGGCAAAGATCAGCAGATCCGAAACGGCAAACAGCACCGCGCCGAACCCGACGCGGTAGCGCGGGAAACTGCTGGTCCAGGCTGCAGCAGCCATGGCGGACAAACCCACTGAATAGAGCGCGACCCCTGGCGCCGCCGATCGGTCTACCGGAAGCAGGAAAGCGATCACCGGAATCCCCACCAGCATCGTCAGCGCTGCGAGCTTTTGACTACCGGTCATACTCTCCCGGCGATGGCGCATGTAAAGGTGGATCGCGACCAGATGCCCTAGTAAAAACGCGAGTGCGCCAGCCTCAAGCCGCCATTCGATAAGCACGTCTCCGAGTGCACCCAGCGCCATCACCAGCGCGATCTGCCGCGCATCGCGGCTGTCATGCCGGACCAGCGCGTAGACCGCCAGAAACGCCACCCCGGCACCCTTCCACGCCATCTTGAACAGCCCGCCCAGCGCCCCGTCCTTGACCAGCCAGAAGCTGATCCCGGCAATCAGGCTGGCGAGCAGCCAGGGTCGTTGTTCAACAAGTGCGCGCTTCGGCATGGTGGCATTTCCCCCTGCCCTCATGCTTGGCGTTGGAATTTGCGGCGCGCAAGGGCTAGGGGCGCGCAATGACATATGACGTCCACATCATCGGCGGCGGCCTCGCGGGCAGCGAGGCGGCGTGGCAGCTCTCGCGGCGCGGGCTGCGTGTGCGCCTCTCCGAAATGCGCGGCAGTGGTGACACGACCCCGGCGCATCAGGGCACAGGACTAGCCGAACTGGTCTGCTCCAATTCATTCCGCTCGGACGATCACGAGAAAAACGCTGTCGGGCTGCTGCATCATGAGATGCGCGGGCTGGATTCGCTGATCATGGCGGCCGCAGCCAAGGCTGAAGTTCCAGCGGGGTCGGCGCTTGCCGTCGACCGCGACGTGTTTTCAGCCGAGGTAGAAGCAGCGTTGGCCGCACAGCCCACGTTGGAGGTCGTGCGCGAACGGATCGACCGATTGCCCGACGCTGGTCTGACGATCGTTGCCACCGGTCCGCTGACAGCCGCTGGATTGGCGACAAGTATCGGTGCTGCCACCGGCGCGGACAGCCTGGCCTTCTTCGATGCCATCGCCCCGATCGTCTACCGCGAGTCCATCGACATGGACATCTGCTGGATGGCCTCGCGCTGGGTCAAAGGGGAGACCAAAGACTACATCAACTGCCCGATGACCCGCTAGCAATATGCGGCGTTCCACCAAGGACTGCT